>Ga0134125_10003574_pt1 | contig 17962 bp, 14 predicted proteins | sample KB31751_FD_96464 | JGI IMG/M metagenome (GOLD analysis project Ga0134125, IMG submission 96464) | Terrestrial soil microbial communities with excess Nitrogen fertilizer from Kellogg Biological Station, Michigan, USA - KB3-175-1 | ecosystem: Environmental > Terrestrial > Soil > Unclassified ...
GGACCCGGCGTCGTCGCCGCGCTCAGCGACATGCGCGATCGCTTCCGTCTCACCGCCAACGTGGTCGAGGTCGTCGATCTGCCGCAGCCGCTGCCGAAGCTGCCGGTGGCCCGCGCCCTGTGGAAGCCGGCGCCCGACTTCGCCACGAGCGCGACCGCCTGGCTCACGGCCGGCGCCGCACACCACACCGTCATGTCGACAGCGGTCGGCATCGAGGCCTTCGAAGACTTCGCCGACATCGCGCGCACCGAGCTGCTCGTGATCGACGAGAACACCACGGTGCGTGGATTCCAGCGCGAGGTGCGCTGGAATGCCGCGTACTACCGGCTGGCGCAGGGCATCTGATGCTCGCCGCTCGCCACTCCCCAGACTCACCGGCAACGGCGGACCTCGCCATCCCGGGAGGAGGTGCGGCTTTCATGGGCGGGCCGCACCGCACTTCGCACCATATCGACAACGAAGTCCAGGAAGAAACACGAAAGGAAACACAGTGAACAAGAAAGCACTACTCGCGGTACTCACCGCGGGTGCTGTCATCGCCACGATGGCTGCCTGCTCCGGCGGTGGCCGTGGCGGCAGCAGCGACACCGGCGCGAGCAACAACAAGGGAGCGCTCGTCGGCGTCGCGATGCCGACGAAGACCTCCGAGCGTTGGATCAAGGACGGCGACGCCGTCAAGGCCGACCTCGAGAAGCTCGGCTACAAGGTCGACCTCGAGTACGGTGACGACAAGATCCCCCAGCAAGTGCAGCAGATCAGCAACATGATCACCAAGGGCGCCAAGGTCCTGATCATCGCGTCGATCGATGGAACCGCGCTGAGCGACCAGCTCGACAACGCCGCCAAGGCCGGCATCAAGGTCATCGCGTATGACCGCCTGATCAACGGCAACAAGAACGTCGACTACTACACGACCTTCGACAACTACAAGGTCGGTGTAGACCAGGCGACGAGCCTCCTCACCGGTCTCGGCGTGCTCGACGCGGACGGTAAGAAGACCGACGTCAAGGGTCCGTTCAACGTTGAGCTGTTCGCCGGTAGCCCGGATGACAACAACGCGACGTTCTTCTACAACGGCGCGATGGACACCCTGAAGCCGTACCTGGCCGACGGCACCCTCGTCGTCAAGAGCGGCCAGACCGGCTTCACGCAGATCGCAACGCTGCGTTGGGACCCGGCCACCGCTCAGAAGCGCATGCAGAACCTCATCGCCAGCACCTACTCGGATGGCGCCAAGGTTCAGGGCATCCTGTCTCCGTATGACGGCCTGTCGATCGGCATCATCTCCGCGCTCACCGGCGCGGGTTACGCCACCGACGCTCTGCCGATCATCACCGGTCAGGACGCGGAAGCGGCATCCGTCAAGTCGATCATCGCGGGACAGCAGTACTCGACGATCTACAAGGACACCCGCAAGCTCGGCAAGGAGGCCGTCAAGATGGCCGACGACATCCTGAAGGGCAAGAAGCCCGAGGTGAACGACACGAAGAGCTACAACAACAAGGTCAAGATCGTCCCGACCTTCCTGTTCCAGCCCACCGTGGTCACCAAGGACAACTACAAGTCGGTCCTGATCGACAGTGGCTACTACAAGGAGTCTGACCTCAAGTAGGTTTGATTCACCTTGAGGTGGCGGCGGACCTGTTCCGCCGCCACCATTGTCCTTTCTTCACAGCGACGGAAGAAGATACACAGTGTCAGAAACCATTCTCGAGATGCGCAACATCACGAAGACGTTTCCGGGTGTCAAGGCCCTGCAGGATGTCTCGCTCGAGGTACAACGCGGTCACGTTCACGCCATCTGCGGCGAGAACGGCGCGGGCAAGTCCACGCTGATGAAGGTGCTGTCCGGGGTCTACCCCGCGGGCACCTTCGAGGGCGAGATCCTCTTCGAGGGCAGGCCCGTTGCGTTCAAGAACATCAATGATTCCGAAGCGGCCGGAATCGTCATCATTCATCAGGAGCTCGCGCTCAGTCCCTACCTCTCGATCGCCGAGAACATCTTCCTCGGCAACGAGCAGCAGGCGAACGGCTGGATCGACTGGAATCGCACGAACCTCGAGGCAGGCAAGCTGCTCGACCGCGTCGGTCTGCACGACAACCCGATCACCAAGATCATGGACATCGGCGTCGGCAAGCAACAGCTGGTCGAGATCGCGAAGGCGCTCTCCAAGGAAGTGAAGCTCCTGATCCTCGATGAGCCGACCGCCGCGCTCAACGATGAGGACTCGGCCCACCTGCTCGATCTGCTCAAGCAGCTGCAGGCGCAGGGCATCACCTCGATCATCATCAGTCACAAGCTCAACGAGATCAAAGCGATCGCGGATGAGGTGACGATCATCCGTGACGGCAAGCCGATCGAGACCCTCGACATGGTTGCCGACGACGTGAGCGAAGACCGCATCATCAAGGGGATGGTCGGTCGGGAACTCGGCAACCGCTATCCGTCCCACGAGCCGAAGATCGGCGACGAGCTCCTGCGCATCGAGGACTGGACCGTGTACCACCCGCTCGACCGCTCGCGAGAGGTGGTCAAGCACGCCAACCTCATGGTGCGCGAGGGCGAGATCGTGGGCATTGCAGGACTCATGGGTGCGGGTCGCACCGAGCTCGCGATGAGCATCTTCGGCCAGACCTACGGCCACAACATCACCGGGCGCATCTTCAAGCGCGGTGTCGAGATCAAGACGAACACCGTGAGCGCCGCGATCGACAACGGCATCGCCTACGCGACCGAGGATCGCAAGCGTTACGGGCTCAACCTGATCGAGGACATCACACGCAACATCTCTGCCGCCTCGCTGCAGAAGCTCGCCGCGCGCGGTTGGGTCGACAGCAACAAGGAGCGCCGCGTCGCCGAGGGCTACCGCAAGAGCATGAACATCAAGTCACCGACGGTGGCCGCTCTCGCCGGAAAGCTCTCGGGCGGTAACCAGCAGAAGGTCGTGCTCTCGAAGTGGATGTACTCCAATCCCGATGTGCTCATTCTGGATGAGCCCACTCGCGGCATCGACGTCGGCGCCAAGTACGAGATCTACGGCATCATCAACCAGCTCGCCGATGAGGGCAAGGGCGTCATCGTCATCTCCTCTGAACTGCCGGAACTGCTCGGCATCTGCGATCGCATCTACACCCTCTCTGAGGGGCGCATCACGGCGGACGTGCCTCGGAGCGAGGCCACTGCGGAACACCTGATGAAATTTATGACCAAGGAAAGGGAACTGGATCACCGATGAGCCCGTTCAAAGCAACACTCAATTACCTCACCGGCCAGTTGCGACAGATTGGCCTCTTCATCGCGCTCATCGCCCTGGTCGTCTTCTTCCAGGTGGCCACCGGTGGCATCACGCTGAAGCCGATCAACGTCTCGAACCTGGTCATTCAGAACAGCTACATCCTGATCCTGGCCGTGGGCATGGTGATGGTCATCATCGCCGGCCACATCGACCTCTCGGTCGGTAGTGTCGTGGCCTTCATCGGAGCCATGTCGGGCGTGATGATCACCCAGTGGCACATCCCGTGGTTCGTCACCATCGTGCTGTGCCTCATCCTCGGCGCGCTCGTGGGAATGTTCCAGGGTTTCTGGATCGCCTACTTCGAGATACCGTCGTTCATCGTCACGCTCGCGGGAATGCTCCTGTTCCGCGGCCTCACGCAGATCACGCTGCAGAACCAGCAGATCTCGCCGTTCCCCGACTCCTTCCGTGCACTCGGCTCCGGCTTCCTGCCCGACCTCGGTGGCGGGACGAGCGTTCTCGAGCCGCTTACCGTCATCATCGGTATCGTGGCCGCCGTCGCTCTCGTCGCCCAGGGCATCCGCCAGCGTGTCGCGCGCAAGAAGTACGAGGTCGAAGATGAGCCGCTGACCTGGTTCGTGCTGAAGCTCGCCTTCACCGTCGGTCTGATCCTGCTCGTCGCATACCTGCTCGCGGGGTACCGCGGAACGCCGATCGTTCTGGTGGTGCTCGGAATTCTCGCGGTCGGCTACTCGGCCGTCATGGCGAACACCGTCTGGGGGCGTCACATCTACGCACTGGGCGGCAACGCGAACGCCGCGGCGCTGTCGGGCGTCAAGACGAAGCGTGTCAGCTTCCAGCTCTTCATCAACATGGGCGTGCTGGCGGCGCTCGCCGGGCTGGTCTTCACGGCGCAGCTCAACCTGGCGAACCCCAAGGCCGGTGATGGCTTCGAGCTCGACGCCATCGCCGCCGTCTTCGTGGGTGGCGCCGCCATCACCGGTGGTATCGGCACAATCTCCGGCGCCATCATCGGTGGTCTGATCATCGGTATCCTCAACAACGGCATGTCGATCCTCGGCGTCGGTACCGAGTACCAGCAGCTGATCAAGGGCCTCGTGCTCCTGGCGGCCGTGGCGTTCGACGTGTTCAACAAGCGCAGGGCGGCCAGCTCGACCAAGTAACCCGCCAGCCAGACAATGGCCCGGTCGCTCAGCGCGACCGGGCCATTGTCATGAAAACTATTGATAGCGCTAACAATCTGGCGTAGCCTGCCAAGAACCCCGTAAAAACGGCGTTATCAGACCGTGACAATCGGATGTTGTGCTTGCCAATTGTGAGCGCTAACATTCTGAAACAGGTCGGACCACCCCGATCAACCGGATGAGGGTCACGGCCCGCTAGACCGGCACTAAACAAGGAGGTTTGGTTAGATGAAGAAACTACTCACCATCGCAGCGGCAGGGGTGGCGATCGCCATCGCGCTCTCCGGCTGCGCAGCGGGCGGCGGCGATTCGAGCGGCCCCAAGGACGCCAAGGACATCGTCGTGGGCTTCGCCCAGGTCGGTGCTGAGAGCGGATGGCGCACCGCCAACACCAAGGACATCAAGAGCTCCTTCAAAGAGGCGGGCATCCAGCTCAAGTTCTCGGATGCGCAGCAGAAGCAGGAGAACCAGATCAAGGCGATCCGCTCCTACATCCAGCAGCGCGTCGACGTCATCGCGTTCTCCCCGGTCGTCGAGTCCGGCTGGGACACCGTGCTCAAGGAGGCCAAGAACGCGAAGATCCCGGTGGTTCTCACCGACCGCGCCGTCGACTCCAAGGACACCTCGCTGTACGAGACGTTCCTCGGCAGCGACTTCGTCAAGGAGGGCAAGTCCGCCGGCGAGTGGGCCGTCAACGAGTTCAAGGATGCGACCGACACCGTGCCGATCATCCAGCTCGAGGGCACCACGGGCTCCGCACCGGCTCTTGACCGCACCTCGGGCTTCGCCGACGCCATCGCCGCGAACCCGAAGCTGAAGATCGTTGCAAGCCAGACGGGTGACTTCACCCGCTCGGGCGGCAAGCAGGTCATGGAGGCGCTCCTGAAGTCGCACCCCGAGGTCAAGCTCGTCTGGGCACAGAACGACGACATGGGGCTCGGCGCGATCGAGGCCATCGAGGCCGCGGGCAAGGTTCCGGGCAAGGACATCAAGATCATCACGGCTGACGGGACGCACGACGGAATGCAGGCGGCCGCCGACGGCAAGATCAACTTCATCGTCGAGTGCAATCCGCTCATGGGCAAGCAGCTCATCGACATCGTGAAGAAGATCACGGCGGGCGACTCGGTGCCGAAGCGCATCGTCACCGACGAGACGACGTTCACCTCGGCCCAGGCCAAGGAAGCGCTGCCCACCCGCAAGTACTGATCCCGAAGCGCCGACCGGCGCGATGACACCCCGGCTTACGCTACGGTCTCATCACGCCCGGTCGGCGCGGAGGCGCGCCTCACCACGACTCACCTCAACGAAGAGAAAGCCAGCCGCATGAGCCAGCCCGCTCCCGTCGTCGACATGACGGGCATCTCGATAGCCTTCCCGGGCGTGAAAGCGCTCGACGGAGTCGACTTTCGCATGTTCCCCGGCGAGGTCCACTCGCTCATGGGGGAGAACGGCGCAGGCAAGTCGACTCTCATCAAGGCGCTGACCGGTGTGTACCCGGTCGACACCGGTCGCATCCTGCTCGACGGAAAGCCGCTGTCGATCTCCTCACCCGCCCAGGCGCAGGCCGCGGGCATCAGCACCGTCTACCAGGAGGTCAACCTCCTCACCAATCTCACCGTGGCCGAGAACATCATGCTCGGTCGCGAGGCCCGTCGCGGGCCGGCCATCGACTGGAAGAAGACGAGGTCGCAGGCGGCAGAGCTGCTCGCCGGACTCAGCCTCGACATCGATCCCAACTCTCTCCTCAGTTCGCACTCACTCGCCGTGCAGCAACTGGTCGCCATTGCCAGGGCCATCGGCATCCAGGCCAAGGTGCTCATCCTCGATGAGCCGACCTCGAGCCTCGATACGGATGAGGTCGCCGAGCTGTTCCGCATCATCCGCCGCCTCAAGCAGAGCGGCGTCGCCATCCTCTTCGTCTCGCACTTTCTCGAGCAGGTGTACGAGATCTCCGACCGACTGACGGTGCTGCGCAATGGCCAGCTCGTCGGCGAGTACCTCACCGACGAGATCCTGCGCATCGAACTCGTGCACAAGATGATCGGCAAGGAGGTCGAGGTGCTCGACGACCTCGAGCGCAAGACGCGCACGACGGCGGATGCGACCGACGAAGAGGTGCCGTTCGTCGAGGCGATCGGCCTCGGGCGCAAGGGATCGCTCGCGCCGATCGACCTCAGTGTGTACGAGGGCGAGGTCGTCGGTCTCGCTGGCCTCCTCGGCTCGGGGCGAACCGAACTCGCCAGGCTGCTCTCCGGCGCCGACCACGCCGACGCCGGCGAACTGCGCATCGCAGGCAAGGCATCGCGGCTGCGCACCCCGCGGTCCGCGCTCAGGCGTCGCATCGCGTACTCCTCCGAGAATCGTCGCGCTGAGGGCATCGTCGATGACCTCAGCGTTCGGGACAACATCGTGCTCGCTCTGCAGGCAGATCGCGGCTGGTTCCGTCGCATCCCGAAGAAGCGGCAGGACGAACTCGCGACGAGCTATATCAAGGCCCTCAACATCCGACCGGCCAACCCCGATGCGCTCGTGCGCAACCTCAGCGGCGGTAACCAGCAGAAGGTGCTTCTGGCGCGCTGGCTCGCAGTGGCCCCCCACCTGTTGATTCTGGATGAGCCCACTCGCGGCATCGACGTCGGTGCCAAGGCCGAGATCCAGAAACTCGTGATCGAACTCGCCGAGAACGGCATGTCGGTGCTGTTCATCTCAGCCGAGCTCGAGGAGGTGCTGCGCCTCAGCCACCGCATCGTCGTGATGCGCGACCGCGAGAAGGTGGCCGACATTGAGAACGATGACGTGACCCTCGGTCAGGTCATGAGTCTTATCGCGAGCGGAACGGAAGCATGAGCGCCATCCTGAGAGGCCGACTGGTCTGGCCCATCGTCACCCTGGTGGCACTGCTGGTGCTGAACGTCATCGTCGAGCCGAGCTTCTTCTCGATTCGCCTGCAGGACGGCCACCTGTTCGGCAGCATCATCGACATCCTGCGCAACGGTGCGCCGACCGTGCTCGTCGCGCTCGGCATGACCCTCGTGATCGCGACACGGGGCATCGATCTCTCGGTCGGTGCGATCGTGGCGATCTGCGGCGCCCTGGCCTGTTCGATGATCGCAGCGTCGCCGCACCCCGGCAGTGTCTCGACCGTCATGCTGGCCGTGGGTGCGTCCCTCGTGCTCGCGATCGTGCTCGGGCTGTGGAACGGCCTGCTGGTCTCGGTGATCGGAATTCAACCGATTATCGCCACGCTCATCCTGATGACGGCCGGTCGCGGCCTCGCGATGCTCATCACCCAGGGGCAGATCATCACGGTCACGAGCGCGCCGTACAAGGTGATCGGCGGCGGATACTGGCTCTCGCTGCCCGCCTCGATCCTGATCGCGGCTGTCATGTTCGCGATCACGGCGGTGCTCACGCGCAAGACCGCGCTCGGCGTGCTGATCGAGTCTGTGGGCATCAATCCGCAGGCGAGCAGGCTCGCGGGGGTGCGCTCGCGCAGCATCATCTGGACCGTGTACGTCTTCAGCGCGGTGTGCGCGGGCGTCGCCGGTCTCATGATCAGCTCCAACGTCACCGCCGCGGATGCGAACAACGCCGGTCTGTGGATCGAACTGGATGCGATCCTCGCGGTGGTCATCGGAGGCACCTCCCTCATGGGCGGGCGGTATTCGCTCATGGGGACCCTGATCGGTGCGTTCATCATCCAGACCCTCACCACAACGGTCTACACCGTCGGAATTCCGCCCGAGGTGACCCTCGTGTTCAAGGCCATCGTCGTCATCGCCGTCTGCCTGCTCCAGTCTCCGGCGATGCAGGCACGAATTCGAAACATGCGCAGAAGGCGTGCGCTCGCCGTGAAGGAAGGTGTCGCAGCATGAGCGTCCAGGTCTCGGGCAAGGCGCCCACATTCGCTCGCACGGGCGTGCGTCGCTATCTGCCCAACTCGCGCTACGTCTCGGTGCTCGTCACTCTCGCGCTGCTCATCGTGATGTTCGCCGCGGGTTCCGCGAGCTACCGCGGGTTCTTCTCCGGGCAGGTCGTGCTGAACCTGTTCATCGACAACTCGTTCCTCATCGTGCTCGCGGTCGGCTCCACCTTCGTGATCCTCACCGGTGGCATCGACCTGTCGGTCGGCTCGGTGGTCGGACTCTCGACGATGATCGCCGCGTCCCTGTTGAGGGCAGGATGGTCGCCCGCGCCCGTGATCCTCGTCGTGCTGCTGGCCGGCTCGACCCTCGGTCTGCTGGTGGGGCTCGTGATCCACTACTTCGACATCCAGCCGTTCATCGCGACGCTCGCCGCCATGTTCCTCGCGCGCGGGCTCTGCTACGTGATCAGCCTCAAGTCGATCTCGATCACCGACCCGTTCTTCACCTCGATGGCGCAGACCCAGCTTCCGCTCGGCCCGGACCTCCACCTCACGCCGAGTGTCATCGTCGCGCTCATCATCGTGGCGGCGGCGTTCTTCGTGCTGCACTACACGCGCACCGGCCGCACCGTCTACGCGATCGGAACCGGTGACCAGTCGGCGATGCTCATGGGCCTGCCGGTGACGCGCACGCGCATCCTCGTCTACGTCATCAGCGGCTTCTGTGCGGCCCTCGGGGGAGTGCTGTTCACGTTCTACACGCTCTCCGGATACAGTCTGACCGCGGTGGGAATGGAACTCGACGCGATCGCCGCCGTGGTGATCGGCGGCACCATCCTCACCGGGGGCTCCGGCTACGTGCTCGGGTCGGTGCTCGGCGTACTCGTGCTCGGCATCATCCAGACCATCATCAGTTTCGACGGCACGCTGAGCTCGTGGTGGACCAAGATCGTCATCGGTGGCCTGCTGTTGCTCTTCGTCATCCTCCAGCGTGTCTTCCTCGCCAGGAAGCGATGACTGCGCGAGGTCACCTGGGGCGGCATAATTGAGTTCAGCTGTCGAGGAGCCAAATTCCGGCGAGGGTGTGCGCAGCGAGAAGTCGGCGGTGCGGGTGAGTACAGGCGAGCAGCGGGCCCGCGTCGCAACCATCTTCGACGTTGCGCGACTGGCCGGCGTCTCACACCAGACGGTGTCGAGAGTGCTCAACGACCTGCCCAACGTCAGGCCGTCGACCAAGCTCAGAGTCGAGGATGCTATCAAGCAGCTTCGCTACCGGCCGTCCACCGCCGCGAGGGCGCTCGTCACGAAGCGCTCGCGTACGATCGGACTGGTCACGACGGGTGCGCCGGACTTCGGTCCGTCCAGCACCGTCATCGGCTTCAACGAGGCTGCGCGTGAGGCGCGATACGCGGTGAGCATGGCGAGCATGCTCGACTCGGATCCCGAGTCGGTGCGTGCGGCTGTCGATCTGCTGCTGCGGCAGAACGTCGAGGCACTCGTGCTCATCGCGTCGAGACGCGGGGCGCTCGAGTCCATTCGCGGTATCGAGCTCGGAGTGCCGCTGATCGCCGTCGAGTCGAGCGGTCGCGGCGGCTTCCACAGCGTCTCGATCGATCAGTACCGAGGCGCGCGCGCGGCCGTGGCCCACCTGATCTCGCTCGGGCATCGTGAGATCCTGCACCTGGCAGGACCGAGCGATTCCATGGATGCCATCGAACGAGTGCGCGCGTGGCGCGACACCTTGGCGGAGCACGACCTCCAGGCACGCGAGCCAGCCATAGGCGACTGGTCGCCCGCGAGCGGCTACCGCTACGGACTCACGCTCAAGCCCCCGCTCGACTTCACCGCCATCTTCGTCGGCAATGACCAGATGTCCCTCGGAGTGATCCAGGGCCTGGCCAGGAACGGCGTGCGGGTGCCGCAGGACGTGAGCATCATCGGATTCGACGACCTGCCCGAGGCCGCGTTCTTCTCGCCGCCGCTCACCACCATGCGGCAGGACTTCAGTGAGCTCGGTCGTGAGATCATGGCAGGCCTGCTCGAGGTGCTCAAGGACGAAGACACGCACAAGCACACCAAGTCGGTTCCCGAATTGGTCGTACGCGAATCAACAGCGCCTCCCACCGCCTGAGCAACGAGTGCTCGGCGGCAGGAGGCGCTGTCGTTGTGCTGCCTGCCCGTCCGGTCAGCGGCCCGCGAGCGAACCGCCGATTCCACCGACGCTGAAGTACTTGTTCAGCAGGGCGAAGAGCAGTACCGGTGGAAGCATCATCACGACTGCAACCGCCATGACGAGGCCCCAGTTGGCCTGGTTCTGCTGGAAGAACGTCTGCAGTCCGATCTGGAGCGTGTAGTTCTCGTCGGAGCGCAGGAACACCACGGCGACCAGGTAGTCGTTCCAGGCGAGCAGGAACGCGAAGATCGCCGTCGAGAGCACGCCGGGCAGCGAGTTGCGCAGCACGATGCGCAGGAAGCTGCCGAACACGGAGCAGCCGTCCATCCAGGCCGCCTCTTCCAGGGTGATCGGGATGGAGTCGAAGTACGCCGCCATCATCCAGATCGCCACAGACATGGTCGATCCCACATAGATGATCGTGACGCCTGCGAGGTTGTCGACGAGTCCGAGCTGGGCGAACAGGATGAACAACGGGATGACCGCGGTGACCACAGGCAGCGACTGCACGATGAACAGCACGAGCGAGTAACCCGACACGAGCTTGCTGCGACCGCGCGAGAGCACGTACCCGGCGGGCGCCGCGACGACCACGGCGACGAGCACGGTCACGAGCGTGACCGTGAGGCTGTTCATCAGCCACGTTCCCACCTTTGTCTTCGCGAAGATGGTGCCGAAGTTCTCGAGCGTGAATCCCTGTGTCTGACTGCCGAGTGACGGCTGCGTGGAGAGGATGAGCACGGCCACGATGGGGATGAGCACGATCGCGCAGATGATGATGAGCGCGAGGAAGCGCCACCACTTGCCGCGTTCCTGCATCTGAGTGAGCGTGCGGCGCTTCGAGGGGGACACCCCCACTTCGAGCTTGCCCACGAGCTGGGCGGCTGGAGCTTCTGCACTCATTCGATGTTCACCTTTCGAATCTGGCGATAGAGCAGCACCGAGATGATCACGAGCACGATCGTCATGATGAAGGCGATCGCGACACCGGGGCCGGTCTGGAAGTTCTGGAACACCGTCGAGTAGGCGAGCACGACCAGCGTCTGTGTCGAGTTGACCGGCCCGCCGCCGGTGAGGAGGAAGATGCTGGGGAAGTCGTTGACGCAGAAGATCGTCATCAGGATCCAGCTGATGTAGGTGGAGCGCGAGATCATCGGCAGCGTGATGCGGCCGAAGGTCTGCCAGCTCGACGCCCCGTCGACCTTCGAGGCCTCATAGACGTTGACATCGACCGACGCGAGCGCCGACGACATCATCATCATCATGAAGGGGAAGCTGATCCACACCTTGAAGATGCAGACGACGATCTGCGCATTCAGAGGATCGGCGAGGAACAGCGGGTTGCCGAAGCCGAGGGCGTCGGCAATGATCGGCAACGGTGACTGGGGGGTCGCGACGAGCCAGTTCCACGAGGTGGCGGAGACGACCACAGGCACGACCCAGGGCAGCAGGAGCAGAACCTTGAACAGTCCGTTCGCCGGGATGCGGGTCCTCAACAGCAGCGATAGCGCCAGGCCGATCGACCAGCTGCCGAACACGCCGACGACCGTGAAGATGATGGTGAATAGCGTGGCGTGCAGGAAGGCCGGCGTTTGCACGACCGAGATGTAGTTGCTGAGCCCGACGAAATTGCCGGCGCTCAGCAGGTCTCCGTTGCGCAGGGACTGCATGCCCGCGTAGACAACGGGGTAGACGTTCAGCAGAACGAGCAGGATGAGCGACGGCAGCACGAACAGCGTGAAAGTTCGGCTGTGTGTGAATTGGCGTTTGCGTTCTCGACTGCTCGGTGAGCGTCCGGAGCCACCGACTCCTACTCCACTTCGCGCCTTCTTCAGCGCTCCGGTCACGGACTCGGTCGTCATGTACTTCTCCTTCGAAGGTCCTCGTAATGATAGAACGGGTGGGCCCGGCCTAGGCCGGACCCACCCGAATCGGTTCGTTACTTCATGAGGCCTTCCATCGACTTCTGCAGCGTGGTGAGCGCAGACTTCGCGTCGGTCTTGCCACCGAGGATTGCCTGGGCGAACGTGATCATCGGCGCGGTACCGTCAACGGTGTTGGCGATGTTCGCGAAGAGACCGGTCGTACCCGGGGCCGCCCAGGTCTTGAAGATGGGCTGCCACTCGTCAACGATCTTGACGTTGTTCGGGTTCGACTTGAACTCCGGGGTGGCAGCGATCGACTTGAGCGGCGGAAGGCCGATGCCGGTCTTCTTCGTCCACAGCGGCGACATGTTCTTGTAGTAGTACGTGAGGAACGCCTCCGAGCCCTTCTGGCTGGGGGTGTTCTTGTACATCATGATGTTGTTCGGGAAGTACAGACCACCCTTCTTGCCGCTGGGGCTCTCGAGCGGGTCGCCCACGACGAGGTCAGCGGCGACGTCGCCGACGGCGCCGGACGGCAGACCTGCGCCGTCCCAGCCGAAGCCGAACTTCTTGGCCTTCCACTGAGCCTGCACGTTGTCGCTCGTGTAGGTGGCGGCAGCGGGGTCGCTGTAGCCGCTCTTCACGAGGTCGAGGATGAACTCCATCGCCTCGATGTTCTCGGGGGTCACGCAGTCGGGCTTCTTGTCGGCGTTGAAGAGGCCACCGCCGTTGTTGATCATGAAGGCCGTGAGGATGTGGCTACCGGTGAAGCTACCCGCACCCGAACCGACACCGAAGCCGAAGACGCCGATCTTCTTGAGTGCCGCACACACGTTGCGGTACTCGTCCCAGGTCTTCGGGGACTCGACGCCAGCCTGCTCCATGAGCGACTTGTTGTACCAGGAGCAGCGGACGTCGAGGTTGTACGGGACGGCTGCGTAGCCCTCATCCGTCTTCATCGTGTCGACGAGACCATCGAAGAAGTCGTCGTAGAGACCGTTCTTCTTCCATTCGTCAAGCAGGTTGTCTGCGTAGGCGATCTTGCCCTGAGCGGCGAACTGGAACGCCTGCGTTCCACCGCCCGAGCTCACGGCGGGGCCCGTGTTGGACGCGACGGCCGAGGAGAACGTCTGGGTGAAGTTCGCCCACTGGATCTCCTGGTACTTCGCCGCGGGAAGGCCGTTCTTCGGCTTGTAGGCGAGGGTGATCTGCTTGTCGGTGGGGTTGAACTCGGTTCCGCCCCATGGCATGTTCCAGAACTTCAGCGGCTTGGAGCTGCCTCCGGCTCCGCCGCCGCTGCTGCACGCCGCGAGTGCGGCGGTTGCTGCCACACTTCCGGCGATTCCTAGGAATCCACGCCTCGAGAATGAAGATCCTGTGGATTGTGAAGCCATGACAGTTCCTTTCCAGCCACCGCCGGCCCTGAGGGGGCGGCGGCCATGATTCGTCGTTGGATGCATGTGTCGCTCTACTGTGGAAAAGGTTTCGTGCTGCGACGGCATCAGTATTCATGGGTTCAAGCCCCTTGTCAACAGGAAACGGCCGTGCAAGTTCGCACAGGCTTGCACAAAATCGCCCGATGCAAAGTGCAAGATGGCCGCTAACATGAGCGCATGAGTCTGCAAAAGGTTTCGTCGGCGCGCGCGACGCTCGCGGAGATCGCACAGGACGCATCCGTGTCGACGTCGACAGTATCGAAGGTGCTCAACGGCCGCCCGGGTGTCTCCGAGTCGGTGCGCGAGCGCATCGAAGACCTTCTGCACTCCGCGGGGTACAGTCGCCGCGGCACCGCGCATTCCCAGGGCAAGCTCATCGAGCTGGTCTTCGAGAACATCGACAGCGAGTGGTCACTGGAGATCATCCGCGGGGTCGATCGTGTGGCGCGCGAACACGGATTGAGTGTCATCCTCACCGAGAGCGGTGACCGTTACACCCAGGCGCCGGACTGGATCGACGGCATCATGAGGCGTCAGCCGGTGGGCGTCATCCTGCTGTTCGCGAAGCTGTCGGTCGACCACAAACGGCAGTTGCGCACCCGCAACATCCCCTTTGTCATCGTGGACCCCGCCGGCGACCCGGATGCCGATGTCGCCTCGGTGGGTTCGGGCAACTGGTCGGGTGGGCTCGCCGCGACGAGGCACCTGGTGGAGCTCGGTCACCGTCGGATCGCAATGATCACCGGGCCACAGGAGATGCTCTGCTCGACTGCCAGGCTCTCGGGGTACCGTGCGGCGCTCGACGAGGGTGGAATCCCTTTCGATCCGGCCCTCATCAAGGGCGGCTCGTTCCATTACGAAGACGGGGTCGCGGCGGGTCGAAAGCTCCTCGCGATGGCGGATCGCCCCACCGCGATCTTCGCGGGAAACGACCTGCAGGCGTTCGGCGTCTACGAGGCCGCGCGCGAACGCGGTCTGTCCATTCCCGACGACGTATCCGTTGTCGGTTATGACGACGTTCCGACCGCGAGCTGGATGGGGCCGACGCTCACCACGGTGCGCCAGCCGCTCATCGAAATGGCAGAGCAGGCCACTCGACTGGTGCTCGCGCTGCGCGAAGAAACCGACCCGCAATTGGTGCGACTCGACCTCGCCACGAGCCTCGTGGTGCGCGGGAGTACGGCACCGCCCAAGGCGCTCTGATCCGGAGCCACGAGACGTTCTGACGCAAATCGCTCCGACAAGTTTCCCGACAAATCGAGAAAGCTTGCGCTCACAGGCGCCAGCGGGATAGCGTGACGGGACACGCATAAGTAGCTGGACACGTTTTTCGCGTGCCACGGATGAAGGAGTCCGCGCAGATGAATCGACCCTCGCTCGGCGTGGCGATGATGGGCTATGGCTTCATGGGTGCGGCGCACTCGCAAGCCTGGCGCGTCGCCCCCCGATTCTTCGACCTTCCCTTCGAACCGCGGATGTCCGTGATCGTCGGTCGGGACCGCTCACGAGTCGACGCCGCCGCCGAGCAGTTCGGTTGGGCCGAGTCCGAGACGGACTGGCGTCGCGTCATCGATCGAGACGACATCGGCCTCATCGACATCTGCAGCCCCGGGTCGACGCACGTGGAGATGGCCATCGCCGCTCTCGAGGCAGGCAAGCACGTTCTCTGCGAGAAGCCGCTCGCCAACACGGTGGCCGAGGCGGAGCTCATGGCCGAGGCCGCGGCACGGGCCGCGAAGCGTGGAGTCTTTGCGATGGTCGGTTTCAGCTACCGTCGCGTTCCCGCGCTCGCGCTCGCCCGCGACCTCGTCGCCGCCGGCAGGATCGGCGAACTGCGCCAGGTGCGCGCGCTCTACCTGCAGGACTGGCTCGTCGACGCCGAGGGTCCGATGACCTGGCGACTCGACAAGAGCCTCGCCGGCTCCGGCGCCCTGGGCGACATCGGCGCGCACGCGATCGACGCCGTGCAGTTCGTGACCGGGCGCAGTGTGAAGAGCGTCAGCGGCATCCTCGAGACGATCGTTCACGAGCGCCCACTGCTCGGCGAATCGATCGGTCTCAGCGGCACCGCATCAAGCGAGCGCGGCACGGTGACCGTTGACGACGTCGCCCTCTTCACCGGCCGACTCGACGATGGCGTGCTCGCCTCCTTCGAGGCGACGCGCTTCGCGACCGGGCGCAAGAACGCGTTCCGTCTCGAGTTCAGCGGATCGGAGGGTGCGATCTCCTTCGACTTCGAGCGGATGAACGAGCTCGAGTTCTATGACGGCACCGACGCCGTGGGGGAGCGTGGCTTCCGCCGCATCCTCACGACCGAGCCACAGCATCCGTATATGGAGGCATGGTGGCCTGCCGGGCACGGCATCGGCTACGAGCATCCCTTCTCTCACCAGGTGCGTGACCTACTCGTCGACATCGCTGCGGGCACCCAGCCGACGCCGTCGTTCGCCGACGGGCTGCAGGTGCAGAGGGTGCTGGACGCCGTCGAGGCGAGCTCGGCCGCTGGCAGCAGCTGGATTTCCGTGGGCTCAGAAGCCGCGAAACAATAGAACGACAGGAACGATGAGCGGCGATCGCCGTCCGGCGAGGAGAGAACCATGAGTACAGAATCACGCGAGCGCCAGGCGCTCATCGTCCGAGGCGGGTGGGACGGTCACCAGCCCGTCGAGACCACGAACTCGATGATCCCGTTCCTCGAGCACAATGGCTTCACGGTGCGCGTCGAGGAGGGCCCGGCTATCTATACGGATGCCGAGTTCATGAAGACCGTCGACCTCGTCCTGCAGATCAACACCATGGCGACCATCACCAAGGAAGAGTTCGCTGGCCTTCAGGAAGCCGTGCTCAACGGCACCGGAATGGGCGGATGGCACGGCGGCATCGCGGACTCGTACCGCAACAACGCCGACTACCTGCACATGATCGGCGGACAGTTCGCCCACCACGCGGGCAAGGACCCGGCCGAGCGCACCGGCGAGCAGTCCGACAACTACATTCCGTACACGGTGCACATCACCGAACTCGGCAAGACGCACCCGATCACCCAGGGCATCGACGACTTCGACCTCGTGACCGAGCAGTACTGGGTGCTGAGCGACGAATACAACGACGTGCTCGCCACCACGACGCAGAGCGTTCGCCCATGGGACGCGTGGAATCGCCCGGTCACGGCTCCGGCCATCTGGACGAGGCAGTGGGGCAAGGGCAGGATCTTCGTCTCCGCCCCGGGTCACCGCCTCGAGGTTCTGGACAACCCCAACGTGCGCACGATCGTGGAAAGGGGCCTGCTGTGGGCAGCCCGCTGAACATCGGAATCATCGGCGTCGGCAACATCAGCACGCAGTACTTCGCCGAGCTCCCCAAGCTGCCCGGCCTGAAGCTCATCGCTGTTGCGGACATGAACGAGGCGCGCGCGGCCGAGGTCGCGGCGGTGCACGGGGTGGAGGCGCTGAGCGTCGACGCCCTGCTCACGGATGACCGCATCGACGCCGTGCTCAACCTCACGATCCCCGCGGCCCACGTCGACATCGCGATCCGTGCCCTGGAGGCCGGCAAGCACGTCTACGGCGAGAAGCCGCTCGCGCTCGACCCGGTGGAGGCCGCGCCGATGCTCGAGCTCGCGCGCGAGCGCGGGCTGCGCGTCGGGAGTGCTCCTGACACGGTGCTCGGCACCGGCGTGCAGACCGCACGGCACCTGCTCGACACCGGCGCGATCGGTGACGCGGTTGCCGCGGCGGTGCACTGGAGCGCCCCCGGTCACGAGGCCTGGCATCCGGCGCCGCAGTTCTACTACCAGCCGGGCGGTGGTCCGCTGTTCGACATGGGGCCGTACTACCTCACCTCGCTCGTGACCCTGTTCGGACCCGTGCTGCGGGTCTCTGGCGTCGCGACGCGTTCGGCGAGGCAGCGCACTGTCGCGACGGGCGACCAGGCCGGCGCGGCCATCCCGGTGAACATCGACACGCACGTGAGCGCGATCCTGGAGCACGCCAACGGCGTGACGTCTACGGTCACCGTGAGCTTCGAGGTGTGGGCATCGCGCACGCCGCTGTTCGAGGTCTATGGCACCGCGGGCACGATCTCCGTTGCTGACCCGAACCGGTTCTCCGATCCGACAGAGGTCTGGACGGCCGAGACGAAGGAGTGGGCCGAGGCGCCCGTCTCCGCCGGATACGTGGA
>Ga0134125_10003575_pt1 | contig 17961 bp, 12 predicted proteins | sample KB31751_FD_96464 | JGI IMG/M metagenome (GOLD analysis project Ga0134125, IMG submission 96464) | Terrestrial soil microbial communities with excess Nitrogen fertilizer from Kellogg Biological Station, Michigan, USA - KB3-175-1 | ecosystem: Environmental > Terrestrial > Soil > Unclassified ...
GCCAGCAGGCGGCAGCCATTCCTCGTTTATGGCATGGGGCGAATGGTTGCCGCCTGTTCTTAGGAGCAGGTACAGAAACCGGCTTACAGATCGCGCAGGACTTCTTTCGTGTTTCTTTTAGGGGTCGCTGACGCGCGATGCTGTTTACTTAAGGAATAAGCCGCGTCAGAAAAGCCGGCTAGAAGCCGGCTCGCCGCCAAGAATGGCGGCCCCACTTTTGGCGATTCGAGAGCATCTGATACAGTGGGGCAGCGCTCATGGCATCCACGCCGCTGAAACCATCGCGCTTGCACTGGCTCGCGCTCCTTCTGCTAACTATCTCGGTCGGAATCAATTATCTTGACCGGGGTAATTTATCGGTCGCGCTGAGCCACATTCAGCGGGAAATCCATCTCGACCAGGAACATCTGGGCGAACTGAGCATGGCATTCTTCCTGACGTATGCGCTGTTTCAGATCGTAGCCGGCAAGCTCATCGACAAATTCAACGTCAACTGGGTATATGCGGCGGGCTATCTGCTTTGGTCAGTGGCCACGGCGGCGACAGGATTTGCGCGCGATTTCCATTTCGCCGGGCTCGCGATAGACAGCTTCGCAATGATTTTCGTTTTGCGGCTTTTGCTCGGCACTGGTGAATCGATCGCCTATCCCGCTTATTCCAAGATCATCAGCGGATGTTTTCCCGAAGGTTTGCGGGGCACGGCCAACGCGGCCATCGATGCCGGCTCAAAGATCGGACCGGCGCTCGGCGTGGTGATCGGCGTGGAACTGGTGAGACGGCTGGATTGGCGTGGGATGTTCATCGCGATTGGCGTCGTAAGCATGTTATGGCTGATTCCCTGGATTTTCGTCGCGCCGCGGCTGAAACTGCGGCAGGAAACGTCGAATATAGCGGCGCCGAGCTACCGCGAAATCGCTTCGAAACGCGCGTTCTGGGGCATGGCGATCGGCCTTTTCGGAGCCAACTACATGTGGTATTTGCTGCTGACCTGGCTTCCTTACTATTTGGAGAAAGCGCGGCATTTTCCGTATTCGAAGCTCGCTTTGTTCAGCTCTCTTCCGTTTTGGGGACTGGCGGCGTCGGCCATGTTAGCCGGGTTATTATCGGACGCGCTGATCCGCAGAGGACATGTTGCCGCGCGAGTGCGGCGGACAACGATATGCATCGGTATGCTCGGCTGCTGCCTGTTTACCCTTCCGGGTGTAATCGTGCAGGGTCAAACCGCTTCGCTGGTTCTGCTGATTATTGCCAGTATCTGGCTGGGTGGATTTTCATCGAACAATTGGGCGCTAGCGCAAACGCTCGGCGGACCGGAAGCGGCCGGCAGGTGGACGGCGTTGCAAAACTGCATTGGCAATTTCGCCGGCGTCGCCGCAGCGTGGATCACCGGCGCCGTTGTGAATTACCTGCATTCCTTTCCACTGGCTTTCGGGGTTTCTTGCGGGATGTTGCTACTCGGCGTGTACGGTTATTGGTTTGTCGTTGGCAACGAGACTCGCGTTCATTGGTCAACCGAACACACCGGCGCCGAGGCCGGGCTGAAGGAGAGGGCCGCCGAAGTTTAATTCGCGAGACGGAATCGCTGAAGAATACGCGTATGCGCGAGGAATCCAGCCAGCGCTTCTTTCGTCGGCAGCCACTGGCGGCGCTTTCCGACAATCAGCAAAGTCATCAATACTGCCGCCCATAAGCCCAGCATTACGAGACTGACCGAAAGTGTGTCCTGCCGGTGCAGTTCGCGGAAGATGGCGAGAATCGCGAGGCAGATGGCGCCGCCTGTTCCGAACAGATAGGCGGAGATGACGCCTTTAGGCATGGATCCGCGCTTTTTCAGCACCGCAATTTGCAGCAGAGCCATGATGACATGCGCGGAGAAATAGATGGCCGCGCCCTTGGCCGCGTTGCCTCCATTAAGGAGAATGACGGTGGCCGCGATGCCGACGACGACAGCCCAGGCTGTATTGATAAAGCCGGCGGCTCGCAGTGAGACGATCCACACTCGGGCGCCAAGAGGGCTGCTTCCCATGTGCGCGACGGCAGTAGCAAGCGCAATGGCGGTGGCCATTTCCGCACCCGCGTAGGTATGGCCGTACATCAGTGTTAAGCCCCAAGGCACGATGAGAATACCGATTCCGGCAAGCGCCAGCGAAACCACCGTAGAGACGTAGGTGCAGGCCGCCATGACATTTTCCGGTGTCTTCTCCATTTCACTGTCTTTATCGGCCATTACCGCGAGGCTCGCTTGGGCAAGAAGACTGGGGCCAAGCGCGACGATATTTCTGAGTTGATGAGCAACGGCAAAGAAGCCCATCTGCATCATGGATGTATCGCTTTTTGCAACGAGGGACGTGAGCCACCAGCCCGCCGCGTTCATCCCGATCAGGCCCGCGAGTTGAACAAATCCGAACGACCAGACTTGTTTCAGCATCGGTTTCATGGGAGCGCGCTTCTCGATTTTCGTTGGCGACGCCAACCCAAGCGGACGAAAGCAGAGCAGACAAACGACAACAGCGCCGATCACGGCTGTACTTTGGCTGAAGATCATCGCGACCGGCCCTACACGCGCAGCAATCGGCAGTAGAGTCAACATACCGATGCCCACACAGCAGGACAACAGCAGCAGCGCTTTCAACCGCTTCTGCCCAATGAAGAAGCCGCGCGCGCATTCGACCAGGATCATGCCGGCTCCGGAGAATGCCGCCCATTCGAGAATGCTCGTGAGACTGGGTTTATCGAGCAGGCGTGCGAGCGGAGCGGCGCCGAGCCACATGATGAGCGCAGCCAGTAAGGTTGAAGCGAGCGAGACAATGGCAAGGACGCGGGCCAACGTGGGGTATCCAGCGCTGCCGCGCGGGTACTCGCCGGAAAATCGCGTAGCGGTCGATCCGATACCGCCCGCCGCATAAGTGCTGATGTTGCTGGCGGTGGAGATCGCAAGCGCGTAGGTGCCGAAAGTTGCAGCGCCGCCGAGCCGCGCGGCCAGGATATTGGCCAGAAATCCGCAGCCACGTTCAATCACAACGCCGGCACCGAGAGCGGACGTTCCGCTTACCAGGTCTTTCGTGACGTTCGCCGGGATAGCAGTCTCAGCAATCGCTGTTTCCAACTCGGGGTTGAGCGATTCAGGTTCTGCGAGGAGAGCGGTACTTGCGTCCATGTGGTGTCGATTCGCTTAAAGGGACTGCAAGCAGGCGTTCAACGCGGTGAGTGTGCGCTCAACGGAAAAATTGTGACGGTAGAATTCGGCGGCTTCTTCCGCGCCGCGCGCGATGCGCTCAGGAGACCGGGCAATAGAGTCCATTTCTCCAGCTTGTTCCTCCGGAGTGCGCCCTCGAAGCAAGTGAACGGCTGCTGTTCGATGCCAGAGGTCTTCGGAAGCTGTACCTTTGTTCGAGACAAAGAAGCAGCCATTGGCGAGGGCTGCCATTGCCGTGCTTCGGCGCGTGGTAATACCGTCCGGGTAGGGCTGGAACATGAAATCGCAAGCAGCAAAAACCGAAGAGACCTCGGCCGGCGTGCAAAGCCCGGCGGAATGCACGCGGTGTCTAAATTCGGGATGCGCCTCAATCAGAACCCCGCGATAGATTTCAGAGCATTCTCCAGCAAAGAGAACGTGGATACTTTTGCTGCGCCGTAACAATGCGGTGATTGTCGGGATCACCAGCGCTTCCGTCTGAGTGTTATAGCGGCCAAAATGCCCGACCAGCGTTTCGCCCTCCGAGACGAAATCGCTACGGTGTATTCGAGCCGAACGAATGTCATCCGCTGAGTCAATGTTCGAGAAAACCGGCAAATGTTGCACTTCGGTGCGCGTGAGACTTAGCCTTCCGAGCGCTGCCGCCCCGCTCTCAGTCGATACAAAAACCTTTCGCGCCGATTGCACGAGCAGAAAGGCCATCAGCCGTTGCAGCGTGGCAGCGACAAAGCGCCTGGGTGTTTTTTTCGAATAGCTGAGGAACGTTTCGTGGAACATGACGATCAGTTGCGCTCCCCAAAGCGCTTGCCAGGCGATCCATAAGCAGAACAGCACATTAACCGACAGGAAGCCGTACCCGACCGGCTCCCATTGCAACAAGAGGCGGCGGCCTGCACCCGCGCGGCGCATCTTACGAGCCGTGCGGACGAGAGAGGGCAGGCCAAACCGTCCTAGAGACCGGACGACGGTGACGCGAGAGGAAAACCTCGCCGTTCGGTCTTCGTTGCCGGGCGCCCAGATGCGGACTGGAATTCCAGCCCGGCTGAGTCCGGCAGCTATTTCGCGGCTGTAATCCGCGATACCTCCGGTCTGCGGCGGATATTCGCACGTAATCATATCCAGCGCCTCCGTAACGCTCTTATCGTGCGGCTCCGCAAATTTGATAGAAACCACCCGCGGTTTTTCCATCAGTGTCGGCAATTGTGCTGTACCTCGTTCCAGCGATTCCAGTAAGAACTTTTGTTCTGTAAGTACAACCAGTAAAGCGCGAGAATTGTGTGAATTTCAACGGAATAGGGGGTACTAAAACGCTGCTGAAATGGGATAAAAGTAAGGGATTACGGAAAAACTCTTAAAACCAGGCGGCCTTTTACCGTAGCCGCCGCTTGGCGGTATGAGGACGAAGTGTCTTTTGCAACTGCGACACTTCGGCTTTTGTAAGGTCGCGCCACTTGCCTATTTGAAGGCTTTCTAGGGTGAGTCCGCCAATCCGAGTTCGCACCAGTTTTACGACCCGGCTGTCTACCGCTTCGAGCATCCTGCGAACCTGCCGGTTGCGGCCTTCCGTAATGGTGATCTCGATGGTGGTGTACTTCTCCGAATCACGAAGGCGGGCGACGGTTGCCGGACGTGTTTTCCCATCGCTCAGTTCGACTCCGGAACGGAGCCGTTCCAGTCGCTCGTCGGAAAGAAATCCGGCGGCTTTCACGAGATAGGTTTTCGGCACATGGTACTGCGGATTTGTGAGCGCTTCGGCAAACTGCGTGTCGTTGGTGAGCAAAAGCAAACCGGAGCTTTCGAGATCGAGGCGGCCAACCTGTCCGACAAATTCTTTTACATTGCCAAGCAAATCGTAGACGGTGGGCCGGCCTTGCGGGTCGCGATAGGTGGTGAGGTATCCGCGCGGTTTGTAAAGCAGGAGGTAGCGCTTGCGAGCTGCTTCGAGAGGGCTGCCGTCAACAGCGATTTTGTCGCGGCGCGGGTCAATCCAGTGATCAGGGGATTGGATGATTTTCCCATTGACTGACACGCGGCCCGCGCCGATCCAGGAACGCGCGTCGGTTCGGGAACCCACTCCGGCCTTCGAGATGATGCGGTCGAGTGTTTTCAGCACGCGGGAGGGCGGTCGGTTGCCGGACGGATTCGCCATGCAACCAGCTTAAAGAACAACCGGCTTCGATATGATCCGATGGATGCGATTCCCTGCTCTTCTCGTCATAACAGTAATGGCCGTGCCGCTTCTGATGGCGCAAGACACGAAATATCCGCCGCAAGGCCAGCAGATTCCCGGCCCAGAGGCGAAGGCGGATACAGCGGAGTGGCTGCAGCAGGTTCGCGCGTGGCGCGATGAGGAGCGGGTGCGGGCGGGGCTTAATGGCGATTTGTACGAACGGCCGGAACTGAAATGGGCGCAGAGCAGCTTTATTCAACCGCAGGCTATGGTGGAGGACCGTTATTTCTATGATCCGGTAACGCGCGAATATACGGTGGACCGGTTTTTGGACGATCTGGACAAACGGTACGGCGGCATCGACAGCGTTCTGCTATGGCCGGTTTATCCGAATATCGGCATCGACAATCGCAATCAATTCGACCTGCTGCGCGACATGCCGGGCGGATTGCCTGCGCTGAAGAAGATGGTGGACGCATTTCACAAACGCGGCGTACGGGTTCTATTTCCCACGATGCCGTGGGACGTCGGCACACGGCAAGAGCCGTTAACGAAGCCGGAAACGATCGCGAAGCTGATGGCCGAGATTGGCGCCGATGGCGTGAATGGCGATACGTTTAGCGGAGTTCCGCGAAGCTATCGCGTGGCCTCGGACAAGACGGGACACCCGATCGCGTTTGAGCCGGAAGGCTATCCGTCGAGCGATGAGATGCTCAATTGGGACAGCATGGCGTGGGGTTATTGGAAGTATCCGTTTGTGCCGATGATCAGCCGCGGCAAATGGCTGGAGACACGCTTTTTCGTGAACGTATGCAACCGCTGGAACCGCAATAAGACCGATGATCTGCAGGCGGCGTTCTTCAATGGCACCGGTTACGAGAGTTGGGAGAACGTGTGGGGTATTTGGAACGGCATTACCGAGCGAGACGCGGAGGCGATACGGCGCATTGCAAAAGTGGAGCGTCGTTTTGCGAAGTTGCTGACCAGCCCCGATTGGGAGCCGCATACGCCGACGCTGCAGTATGGGATCTTCGCCAGCAAATGGCCGGGCGCGGACCAGACGCTTTGGACGATAGTGAACCGGAACGAATATGACGTAAAGGGACGTCAATTGGAGGTTGCCGTGCAGCCTGGAATGCATTACTACGATGTTTGGCACGGCGTCGAGTTGAAGCCGCAAATCGAAAATGGCCGCGCAATATTTTCGTTCTCAATAGAAGCAAGCGGGTTCGGCGCAGTGCTCGCGCAGAAGGAACCGGCGGACGGCAAGCTTCGCTCGCTGCTTGACGAAATGGCCAAATTGAATGCGCAGCCGCTGACGCAGTTCCCGAAGGAGTGGAAGCCGCTGGCGCAAACAATCGTCCCAATCGAACAAACGAACTCAACAGGTGCAACTGAAGGCATGGTGAAGATCCCCGCCACCGATACTTTCGTTTTCGACGTGAACGGCATTGAAATTGAAGGCGGAAACGACATTGGCGTGGATGTGCAATATCCATGGGAAAACGCGCCGCGGCGGCATCATAGACGCACGATGAAAGTGAATTCGTTTTTCATCGACAAATATCCGGTGACGAACGAGGAATTCAAGAAATTTCTGGACGCGACACGCTATCGGCCAGCCGACGCGCATAACTTTTTAAAGGACTGGAAGAACGGAACGTATCCAGCAGGCTGGGAAAAGAAGCCGGTGACGTGGGTGTCGCTTGAAGACGCAAGGGCATATGCAAAATGGGCGGGCAAGCGGCTGCCGCATGAATGGGAATGGCAGTATGCGGCGCAGGGCACGGATGGCCGCGTTTATCCCTGGGGAAACGCATGGCGGACGGATTGTGCGGCAACGCCTGACCATGGTCATGGACTGACTGGACCTGGTGATGTTGATGCGCATCCTTGTGGCGCGAGCCCGTTCGGCGTGATGGACATGACGGGCAATATCTGGCAGTGGACCGATGAGTTTCAGGACGAACACACGCGAGCGGCGATCTTGCGCGGCGGCGGCTATTACCGGCCGGATGGATCGCGATGGTATTTTCCTTCGGCTTACCGGCTAGACGAGCACGGAAAGTATTTGCTTATCGCTCCTTCAAAGGATCGAGCCGGGACTTTAGGGTTTCGGTGCGTGAAGGAAGCGAAGTAAGGGACTGCGGACTGAGGCCCACAGCAAGAGCGGCGTGAGACGCCGTTCGCAGCCCACGGGGCCGCCCCACCAAGTCAATCGAATCTGGAAATGTCCAAAGTCCGGACTGTGGGCATGAAGCGCGTGCCACAAGGCATCGAATCGTACAATTGTGCCTTATGGCAATGAACAAAATCGATCAGAGATTGAAAGAGCTGGGTATTGAAATTCCCGATGTGCCAAGCCCGATGGCGAACTACGTTCCTTCGGTCCGCACAGGGAATTTGCTGTATCTGAGCGGGCAAGGCCCGCGGCTTGCAGACGGTTCTTTTAAGACCGGGCGGGCAGGTGCTGAAATCTCGGTTGAAGAAGCGTATCAGGACGCTAGATTGGTCGGACTGCAATTGCTTGCGGCCGCAAAGAAGGCGCTTGATGGCGACCTGAGCCGCGTGAAGCGTGTTGTGAAACTGCTGGGCATGGTGAATTCGACGCCGGAATTCGGCAAGCAACCGCAAGTGATTAACGGCTGCTCGGATTTATTGGTAGAAGTATTCGGCGAAGCAGGGCGGCATGCTCGCTCGGCGGTGGGAATGATGTTGCCGGGCAACATCACGGTTGAGATTGAAGCGATTTTTGAAATCGAGTAATTAAGCAGGCGAGGCAGCCCGATAGAAAAATTGCGGGTAGTTAATCATGCGTGACCGAAGTATCCTTCCTCTTGAGAATTGTGCCTCTGGATAGCGGCTCTTTTGCTACCCAGTGGTCCCATTTAGGGAGGAGTACAAATGACAAAACGTCCCAGTCTCGGCCCAATAGTGCCATACAGGGCGGCGTTGGCGCTGTCTATCGCTCTATTCACGCAAGCGGCTTTCGGCCAAATGCCATGGATGACTACCACCCTAAGCCCAGAGGCACGCACCGAACCGCTGATCGGCGCGATGACCCTGGAGCAAATGATCGAACAGATTGGAAACCATCCGGTTCGTAACACCGATTTGCCAGGCTGCGGATTCACAGCGCTCGGACGTCATATTGAGGGCATTCCCGATCTCTCGATTCCGACGTTCCGGGCGATCAACGGTGGCACCGGCGTGCGGGGCGGCGACTGTATTCCTGAGCCGACCGCAACGGGTTTTCCGTCTAACACACTCGGTGCTGCAACATTCGACCCCGAGGTCGGGTTCGCGTGGGGTACGGTCTTAGGACAAGAAACTCGGAACTTCGCACACCACGTGTTGCTCGGTCCCGGCCTCAATCTCATCCGCAGCCCTTACTCTGGGCGATCACAGGAATACATGGGGGAGGATCCGTACCTGGTCGGCGTGATGGCCACGCAAATAGTGAGGGGCATCCAGTCGCGCGGCACGCAAGCGATGGTCAAGCACTTCGTGACCAACGACGACGAGGGTGGTAACCGTGAGCGCTGGACGAAGGCCACTAGGGTGCCCAGTCGAGCCATGAACGAGTTGTATCTGCTCCCGTTCGAGATGGCGATCAGGGGCGGTGACGCCGCATCGGTGATGTGCGCGTACCCGCACGTCAACTTCGCGTGGGCATGTGAGAACCAGGATGTGCTGATCCAGACTTTGCGGCAGCGGTGGGGGTTCGCGGGCTGGGTGGAGAGTGACCGGCGAGCCATGCACAGCACCGTTCCGTCGATCCTTAGTCAAGTTTCAATCGAACTCGACGAGGAGCCAAAATTTTACTCGGCCGACAAAGTCCTAACCGCGCTCTCAGCAGGCCAAATCAAAAAGACTGACATTGAGGAGCTAAACAGACGCCGTTTCGTGAAAATGTTCGAATTCGGTAACTTCGATAATCCCTACAATACATTCCGGCCCACGCGCTTTGAGAGGGGCGCCGCTGTGGCACGGCGAGCGGCAGAAGAGGGCGTTGTTCTGCTCAAGAATGAGGAGCACTTCCTACCGCTAGGAAAGGACATCAGGTCCATTGCGCTCATCGGGCCTAAGTGGTTTGCAGGCATGGCTACGCTTCCGCCGCGGAATCTGAACGCGGCGGAACTCACGACCGTGGTGTCGCCGCCGCAGTACACAGTCAGTCCAGAGCGTGGGCTAAGGGACACGCTCAAGAGGATCGGCTCGGCTGCGACAGTGACGTACAACAGCGGTGCCGATATCGCTAGCGCAGTTACGTTAGCCCGGCAATCCGATGTTGCCATCGTTATGGTCGGCAACACACCGCGCGAGACGAGGGACTTACCCAACCTCTCCCTACCGTCAGTCCCCGCGACCGACCCGGAGCCAGACCCATGCGAGCCTGAATACGACGAGGATTGCGTTTCGAATGGCAACGGAGCCGTTCTGACGGACCAGGAGGCGCTGGTCCCGGCGATTCTGGCAGCAAACCCGAACACTGTTGTTGTCCTGAAGACTTCAGGCATGGTGCTCATGCCGTGGCTGAAAGATGCGCGCGCACTCGTCGAGGCATGGTTTCCGGGCGAGCAGGATGGTGACGTGGTGGCCGACATCCTCTTCGGCGTCATCTCGCCGTCGGGCAAGCTGCCTGTCACCTTCGGGAACACTGCACGCGAGGCGGCCTACGCCACTGAGGCCCAATATCCCGGCGTGCACGAGGATACTGGAATCCCCGGTGGTCCAGGTCGCACGGGAACACCCGGCGTACCGCAACTTGTCACCCACTACACCGAGGACTTGAAGATGGGTTACCGATGGTATGAGGCAAACGACGTAAAGCCGCTGTTTCCGTTCGGCTTCGGCCTGTCGTACACGACGTTTGAGTACAGCGGCCTGTCGGTCGCGCCGAAACTAGACCCGAAGACAGGGCACGTTGTTCTGACCGTCACGTATAGCGTCGCGAATACGGGCAGCCGACGGGGTGCCGAGGTTTCGCAGGTCTATGTCGCTTTGCCGCCTGTCGCGGGTGAGCCTTCCAAGCGGCTGGCTGGTTTCCAGAGAGTGAATCTGGATCCGGACACAAGCCAGACGGTCACCGTCACTATCGACTCATCCGCACCCAACCACCCCCTGTCCTATTTCAAGCCGGACCCGAACGGGACTTGGGCAGATGGCGACTGGGTAACACCGGAAGGCAGCTACACCGTATTTGTCGGAGGCTCTTCGGCGGACACTCCGCTTCAGGCGACAGTGAACCTGAATGCGGTGGACCCACCCCTCCGACTGCGGCTGTTTCCGAGCGAACTCCGCCTTCGTGGCGCGAATCATCTGGTGGCGGCCGAGTTGACGGTGGAAGCGCCGTACAGCCTATCGGACCTGCATATCACTAACGTTCGGTTCGAGACGGCACCTGCGCTTGTAACCGCATTTTCTTCCGACGAACGTACAATGGTCGCCATCTTCGAGAGCAACCGGGTGAGGCAGCTCCCGACCGGTGAGAACGTGATCGTCTCACTCGCGGCCGACACCGTCAAGGACGGCACTCCAGACAAGCTGTGGGTAACGACGACCGCGGCCGTGCAAAATATCCAGACGGGCGTATCGGCTCCGCAGCTATCGCGGCTGGATTGGACCTTCGCGGCTCATCCTGTTGGCCAGATGAGCGGCCCTGGAGTGATCTTTATTTACGAAAAAGGGAACCTTCCAGTTAACTTCAGTGGGCTTGCAATCACGGGTCCGAATGCGTCGGATTTCCAGATTATAGGAGATACTTGCCGCCCAATACTGGATCCCTTTAAGACCTGCAAACTGACATTCCAGTTCACACCCACACAACCAGGCGAGCGAACGGCGCAACTAGTGATAAACAACGATGCACCAAACAGCCCGCAGATAGTTCAAATCAGAGGAATGGGGCAATAGGGCCGATATCGCCGGCTGCGGCTGGAACAGAGCAGCAGCCGGCCACCCCTGGGCTAAGCCGAGCGCGCTTGTGCTGAAATCTTCCAGGCGCGCACTCACCGATGATCCTTATTTACTACATTCGCGAACCCTTGGAGCAGTCAGTTTGTACCCCATAACTTGGGAAGCCGCCGACATGGACACCCTTTAAGTCAACGCATGCTGCAGAACTTTTCGTTTACCGACGCGAAATCTATGGCATCTTGGCAATAGAGAAAAGGATCCAATGGCAACTCCGTCGATGCTGGATGAAAAACTCAGGGAACTCTCTTCGTTCGAGCCAACCACGATGCCGGTGCTCAGCGTCTACCTCAACACGCAACCAGATCAACATGGGCGTGACAACTTCGAACCATTCCTTCGTAAGGAATTAAAGGCGCGTGGTGCCACGTATCCATTCCGCTCGCCTGAACGGCAGAGCTTTGAAAGGGATGTGGAGAGGATCATGTCATGGATAGGAACCGAACTTCGGCCGTCTTCTAACGGTGTAGCAATCTTCGCCTGTGGGGGAGCAGGCGATTTTTTCGAAGCGCTCCAGTTCGATGCCCCAATCAACGTAAACCGCCTGTACGTCGATCATCAGCCCCATCTGTATACGTTGGCCAAGCTGCAGGACACATATCGGCCCTATGCTGCCGTCGTCGCGGACACAAACACCGCGCGCATCTTCGTTTTTGGCCTCGGGCGTACCATCGTCAAGGAAACTGTAACGAGTGAAAAGGTCAGAAGCCGGTCTCAGCTTGGAGGTTGGTGGCTTCGCCGATATCAGGCTCCCGTTGAGAATTTCCACCTCCGCCACAGCAAGGAAATCGTTCAGCAACTTGAACGGATTGTCCAGGGAGAAGGAATCGAAAACATCTTTCTCGCCGGAGACGAGGTAATCCTGTCTGTGCTGCGCGCACAGCTTCCGCCATTCCTGGCCGCGAAGGTAGTGGATGAGATGAAGCTGGACATCACGACTCCCGACCACGAGGTATTCAGAGCTACGCTCGCGGCTATGCGGGAACAAGATGCACAGACCGATACAGATCGTGTTCGCGCAATGATTGATGAGTATCGATCCGGAGGCCTGGCCGCCATCGGTGTTCACGATGTTCTTGCAGCGCTTGCCAACCGACAGGTTGATACGGTATTCCTCAGCACGGGGCTGGAGCAGATTCATTCAGAGGAAGAAGGATTGGATGAAGCGCTCACGCCTGCGCTGAAGGAGATGCCGGAGGACACGGGGATTCGGATCACGGATGCACTGGTGACGCGCGCCCGGCAGACAGGCGCCAAGGTAACATTTGTCGAAAATCCGGCGCTTTTGGCTAATGTGGGCGGAGTGGGCGCCACGCTTCGGTACCGGCTGTAAATGAATACCGGCGGTTTTGCCGGCGCTTCAGATTTCCCGGAAGCCACGGAATTCTGGGCGACGCCATAACTGGCGGTATTGCCGTCAGTTGAACATTAATGCCACTTTTTAGGTGGCTCAATGTCTTTACTTAAGCGCATCGAACTTTTTTTCCATACTGAGGTCGCTAACGCTTCCGGCTCGGATTCGAGAGTTTCCAAATTCAGCGTCATATATAACACCAGCGCCCCACGCTACCTTCCGCTTTACTAGTTTTTTATCAGCACAAGAGGAGCTTGCTCGGCTCCGGCTATATGCTCGAAAAAATCTTTCACTTCGCCGTAGCGGGCGGCGGGAATGGCGGCAGCGGAAACATCGAGCTGTTCGCTGAAGAGCAGCTCCCCATTTTCGACTTTGTAAGTAGATGTGAACTTGCCGAAGGGGGCCGAGAAGTTCGAGGCATCCGGCAGTTCGTCCACCGTGAAGCCGGCTGGGAGCTTCACACGTACTTGTTTGTGGTAGCACTCATTGTCGAGTGTTACGGGCGTGGTGCGTGCATCGGTTTGAATGCGGATTCCGTTCCAGCGTTCGACAATACCGGGGCGGAATACGAGCATACGCCCCTGCATCAGTTGCGCATAATTAGCGGATTGAAATGCCATCTTTAAGGACAATCGTTCCGATTGAAAGGCATCGTTGACATCCCAGTGAGTCAAGCTCACCTGCCTGGCGGATGCCGAAAGCCAGCGTTCGAGCTGCGTCTGAAAATCGGCGCGCTGGTAGGCGGCATAGATCCGGCGTAATTCCGCGGCGCTTTGCCCGGTGGCGCGATCTTCAAAATGGACATCCAATGCGCCGCGATCGCTGAGCGTGCCCGCGATGGTGATATCGGAGCGGTTCGATTCCGGGGGTGCAGACGGCAACTGGACGATATCACCTTTTTGGCCGGCAATCAGGAGGGCATAGCTTCCCTGCTCATCGTCGGGCAGATCGCCTAAGGGAGTACCTGTGTCGGTAGGATCGAAGAACAACAAGCGGCCCAGCACCGGGTGACCCAACGCCACGGGAGCAGTAACGCTGTTATCTACCTGAATGGCAATAATGACGTGGTTGAATTGGCGCGGCGAAGGCCACTGAGGATTTACGTGGTAACGGTCTCCTGAGTAAACGCTCACAAGATAAGATCGGATTCCGGCAATTTTGAGCATGGCGCGCATCAGGTTCGCCTTGTCCTTGCAGTCACCATATTGGTTTGCAAATACTTCGGTAGCCGGATGCGGTTGATAGCCGCCGCCGCGAGCGAGATTCACCTCAATGGCGACATACCTGATGTTCTGCACGTAGCGACTAATAGCCTGAATGCGTTGAAAATCGTTACTTGCCGGCGCCGTGAGTTCCTTGACCTTTGCGCTTAGCGCGTCGTTGGCATCGGCTTGCGGATCGGCTAAAGTGGCATTCCATGACGACACGTTCTGCCAAGTGTTAACCACCGGCAGGGATGACGAGCCAGCAGCAGGCGTCAAAGTAATACCTACTCTAGGCACCAAAGAGGCAAGGCTCGGGCTAGAGGGTTCTCTTTTGATGAGCGGCAAGTTTTCCAACTGCCAGGTATAAGTACTGCCTTCGATGAGCGGTTGAATCGGTGCATGGTTGAAGGTCGTACCTTTGACGCTCCATCCGGCGGGTACGGTCAAAACATAGCGAGAGAGCAGCACGGGCTGGCGCCCTTGGAAAACCCAAGTATCTTGAGGGATGTAGGACGATTGCTCGACGTCTGCCGACCAGGCAAACGTTGAGCCAACTTCCGGATTACGAGCTTCAATCAGCCTCATGCGGTAATCTTCATAGAGCGCAAAGCTCTCCTTGAGCGCTACATCGACAAGGTTGTCTTTGCCGTAGGCTTTCACGAACCCGCCGGGCGAGATAAGCCAGGCATGGAAATCGTGAATCTTTCCGGCTCCCTTCAGGTATTCGATAGCCGCAACGGCATCGTTTCTGCCTTCAACGGTGACGATTCGGACAGCCTGCCGCAGATGGCTTTCGCGGTGGCCGCTAGGATCGATCGCCGTGCGCGCTTCATCGAGCAGCATCACGGAATGCACCTCGGGACCATAGGTGGGTAACGCGCGCGAACTGAGTTCCTGCACCCAATCGGGAGCCTTATCGGCGGCGCGTAGGCTCGCTCCCGCCGCCAAAATTACACAAATGAGGAGGATACGCATAGAGTCCTACTTGGCGCTCGCGGCCACCGGCGGCTGCACTTTCAAAGTGAGCATATGCGTGTCGCCGTCGTGAATCACATCGAAAACCTTCTTTAAGTTGGCGTATGCAGTTTGCGGAACTCCCAGTGCTCCTTTGCCGACGATGAGTTCACGATGATATAGGATGCGAGAATCGCCAACCTTTAAAATTTTAACTTTGTAGCTGCCGACCGGATCGAAGGTAAGGCTGACGGGCGCGTCGGCGTGATCGAGCGCATAACCTGGCGGAAACGCAATGCTGATATCGTCCACCTCAGACCATGGATATTGCCACGCCACATCGTAGTGCCGCGTGCTTGCCGTGTAGCGTGCGGCAACATTCGCCTCGAAAAACGCCGGAGCAAAGAAGAGGCGCTTACCGGTTCTGGTGGCGAAATTGGGGACCTTAATATGGCAGGCCAGCGTAACGGGATGCGACACATCATCGGGATCGCTCAGTTTGTTGGATGATATTTCCGCTCCAGGCAGGCGGCGCTCTAAGGAATTTTTGAAGTTCTTTTCGCGCTCCTGGGGAGAATGGTCTTGATTCATCCAGCGCCAATTTTCGGCGACGTGACCGGTCAGAGTTTCCGAAATGTTACCTTCCAGAGTGCCTTGTTCGTCCAACTTTAGTTGACCGGTGCGTTTGGACTGCGCAGACAGCGGGTCGTTCGCCGGAATGGGCAGCCATTCGGAATTTTTACTATCCGTTATCAGCGCATCGCCCGCTTCTTCCTGCCAAATAAGATGACCAGGCTCTAGGTAGCGGGAGACGGGATCGTAGAAGCGCCATTTGCCGTTCACATTGACAGCGATATCCATTCCTCGCAAGAAATAGGAATTCGGTAAGGCTTTCGTGAAGAAAAGAGAACCACGGTCCGGAGTGAAGGCAACGCGCGCGTCAAATCCAGCACCCATTGCGAGAGCGGCAAATGCCAGGGTAATGTCGCGTTCGGTGCCGACGCCGCGCTTCAGGGTATCGGCTGTGTTGCGATTTTCTTTGGCAGCCTGACGCTCGGCTTCGGTGATGTTCTTTCCGGAAATGTCTTTTAAAGTGTTACGGCAGTATTCATCAAGGCGGCGTAACTGCTCCTCGGGATCGGTGGATCCGGCGACGATTTTCGAAGCCAGCGCTTTTACGTCGCCATTCACTTTGATGAGCGAGTTGTAACGATGGTACAGGCGCTTGCCTTCGGATTTCCAGAACTTTTCGGGTGTTTCTTTGCGGTCCTCGTCGTAATAGATGAGCGCCCAAGCGCTGATCTGCGTTTCCGGAGGCGCATCGCGCTCGTCGACGAAAGCGGGAATGTTGTCGACGCTCGATACCGCGTAGCCGCCTGGCTCATTTTTAAACGGAGGCAGCTTCATGTTGAACGGCAAATAGCGCATTGTGTACGGGAAATACGGGTTTTCGAGCGGCTTTAGGTGGTAGACCAAATGCTCGATTGGAATGTCCAAATGGCCGGGGAGGCGGACATAATTCGCAAGTTCCTCATTGTGACTTTCTTTCCAGTGGTATTCGATGATCGACCCGGCTTTTACGCCTGGCATGGCAAAAGACCGCACATGCACTTTAAGGCCACCACGCTTCTCAACAACGCGGTCGAAGAGAGCATCTTTCGATACCTCCTGGATAGAGCCGTCCGGCTCGATGGTACGGGCTGCTACATCACTTACATACTGCTTACCGTGATATTCGATGTCAACCGTCCCGAACTTTTTCGCGCCACGGTCGTTGAAGATTTTTATTCGGATGTAATGCGTGTAGATGGTGTAAGGGTACTGATTGTTGGCGGCGGCATCGGCAACCCACATCTCCCAGAAAAGAGCTTCGGCGTCGGCTGACGGATCGACGCGCGGCGCCTTAAGCGAAAGATCTTCCGGAGGAACCGGCTTCCAATCCAGGCCGAAGCAGGGCCGCAGGCAGCAGCCAACAGCAAGAAAGACAACAAAAAGAATGCGTTTCAAATTCCACCCACGAGAGAGTCCGAAGGCGGCATTCGTAACAGAGAAACCGCGTCCAGGCGATGTTAGTTTGCGCCTAGTATAGCTGAAAAAAGGACGATACGGTATCGGACTTTTCTCACTTAAGTATGGAGTAAGAATATTGCCGGTTATGGTACGGAGAAAAAGTAGATCAGCGTTTGGGAAAGGCATCTGGGCGCTTAGAGCGGCGTGAGACGCCGCTTGCAGCCCATGGGGCTGCCCCACCTAAGTCGATCGACTCTCGGGGCCATTCGTCCGGGAACTAAGTAAGTGGAAGCAGTGTCTGAATAGGCATGTTCGAGCAATCGGTTCTTCCCAAACCGGCGAGCAGGCGGCCGCAAACGCTTTTGGCAGTGACCGCAGCGGAGATAGTAACGATTGCAGTCATTGCTTTACTACCTTTATTTCGCATACCGGCGCTTACGCCTCCCAAACTGCTGCCGGTGCTGCGATATGTACATTCCATTCCACTAGTGGAGGTACCAAGCCAGCGAGCGGCGACGGCGAGCGTAATTGCGGCGCCGCGAAAGTTTTATCCGCCGCAACGGACTCCGACGCAGGTTGCGAATATTAGCGAGATATTACCCGTTGATGCCGCGCCCATTACAGCATCGCCAGGAATGACTTACGTCGGGAGCGATGCAATCGGAGCGATAGATCTGACAGGCAAAGTACCGGCAGCCCCATCGGTTTTGAAGGAGCAGCCACAAACAACGGAACAGCAGCCAGTGCACGTCACAAGCAAAATACAGGAAGCGAAGCTGGTGCGCAAAGTGATACCGGTATATCCGCGGCTGGCGATACAGACAAGACAGTTCGGCACCGTCCGGTTGATAGCAACCGTGGGTAAGGATGGGCGCGTGAAGGGCGTTCAAGTTTTGAGTGGGCCGGCGTTTCTGGCCGCGGCAGCGGTGGCCGCCGTGAAACAGTGGGTATATCAGCCAACGTTACTCAATGAAAATCCTGTGGAGGTAATCGCCCCGATTGATGTGAACTTTGTGTTGAGCCAGTAAAAAGAAGCCAAGCAATTACAAGGCGACATGGGATTCTGTTTGATCCTGCTTGTTGATGACGCGAAGGA
>Ga0134125_10003579_pt1 | contig 17951 bp, 21 predicted proteins | sample KB31751_FD_96464 | JGI IMG/M metagenome (GOLD analysis project Ga0134125, IMG submission 96464) | Terrestrial soil microbial communities with excess Nitrogen fertilizer from Kellogg Biological Station, Michigan, USA - KB3-175-1 | ecosystem: Environmental > Terrestrial > Soil > Unclassified ...
GCCCCGATAAAATTTGCCCCCTCCCGCTCAATGGCTAACAATTGCCCTTCGGGCAGCTTCGCCGTGCGAAGCTTTGGAGCGCTTCGGGGGCCCCGATAAAATTTGCCCCCTCCCGCTCAATGGAATTTTCCCGTATATTGCAAGCCCAAAAGCCGCATATCCATTCATGGCAACGACAAAGAAAGTGACCACCGCCCCCGCCTCCAGGGCCAAGCCGGCCAGAACGCAGCCGGGCCATTCCAATGCTCCGCTGTTCGGCAAGGAGAATTACCGCTGGATGCTGATCGGCATCGTGCTGGTCGCCCTGGGCCTGATCCTGATGATCGGCGGGAAGAGCCCGGACCCGAATGTTTTCAACCCTAAAGAGGTCTATTCTTTCCGGCGCATCACCGTCGCCCCGATCCTGATCCTGGCCGGGTTCGTCGTCGAGATCTTCGCCATCTTCCGGAAAGGCAAGCCGGGTACACAATCCTAAGCCATATGACGATAGTTCAGGCAATCATCCTGTCGATCGTGGAAGGTCTGACCGAATTCCTGCCCGTCAGTTCCACTGCGCACATGAAATTCACCAACCCGATCATTGGCGTACACAATACGCCCTTTTCGGATATGTTTGAGATCGTCATCCAGCTCTTTGCGATACTCGCTGTCGTGGTCGTCTATTACAGGAAATTCTTCGACTTTACGCGGTTCGGCTTTTATCTGAAGCTGATCATTGCGGTGATCCCCGCGGTCATTTTCGGTTTTTTGCTGAAGAAACGGATCGATGCCGAACTCGATAACCTCTATTTTATATCCTATGTCATGATTGGCGGCGGGATCATTTTCCTCTTCGTCGACCGCTGGTTCAATCATCCGCGGATCGAGTCGGAACGCAATATTTCTTATCCGGCCGCATTCAAGATCGGCTGCTTCCAGGTGCTTTCGATCGTGCTGCCGGGTTTCAGCCGGAGCGGCGCAACCATCATCGGCGGTTTGAGCCAGTCGCTCTCGCGGCGCGCGGCGGCCGAATTTTCCTTTTTCCTCGCCGTGCCGACAATGCTTGGCGCTTCCGTCAAATCCTTTTGGGACCTGCACAAGGAACACCCCGAGGCCCTTACGAAAGACAACGCCTCTATGCTGGCGATCAGCGGGATCGTCACGTTCCTCGTAGCCATCATCGTCATCCGGTTCTTTATCAGCTTTCTCCAAAAACATGGCTTTAAGGTCTGGGGGTATTACAGGATCGTCATTGGGCTAACGATGCTGATCCTCCTGTGGAGGGGCATCATATGATCGTCACAGCGCCCGGGAAAGTGATCAACGGCTGGGCGATGTACGACTGGGCCAATTCCGTCTACAACCTGGTCATCACCACGACTTTTTTCCCGATCTATTTCCTGGCTTCGACGCAGAGCCATTTTAAAAGCACGACAGTTCCCTTTCTCGGGCATAGTTTCGACAACGGCGCGCTATACAGCTTTTCGCTGGCGTTCGCCTACCTGCTGATCGCCGTTTGTTACCCGGTCCTGACCTCTATCGCCGATAATCGCGGCAATAAAAAGAATTTCATGCGCTTCTTCTGCTATATGGGCGCGGCGGGTTGCAGCCTGCTCTTCTTTTTCGACGGGTCCAACCTGGGCTTCGGCATCTTCTGCTTTGTCATGGCCAGCATGGGTTTTGTGGGAAGCCTCGTCTTTTACAACGCCTATCTCCCCGAGATCGCCGCGCCGGAGGACCAGGATGCGGTGAGCGCGAAGGGCTTTACGTATGGATATATCGGCAGCGTGATCCTGCAGGTCATCGGGTTCGGATTGGTGATCGCCTTTCACCAGGACCCGATCGCGCTGCGGCTGACCTTTCTGCTGGTGGGCCTGTGGTGGGCCGGGTTTGCCCAGATCACGTTTGCGGTCCTGCCGGAGAGCAGGGCGGGCGGATTTCGGAAAGGCAGCATTTTCCGGGCCGCTTTTTCAGAAGTCCGGAAGGTCTATCGCGAGGTACGCAAAATGTCCGTCCTGAAACGCTACCTGCGCGGCTTCTTCTTCTACAGTATGGGCGTACAAACGGTGATGATGGCCGCAACCATCTTTGGCGACAAGCTGTTGCACCTCGATGAGATCAAACTGATCGTGACGATCGTCCTGATCCAGCTGGTGGCCATTGTGGGAGCGGTCTGGATGAGCAGGCTGTCCGCGCGCATGGGCAACCTCCGTGTGCTGATGGGCGTGGTCGTGATCTGGATCCTGGTCTGTGTTTCCGCGTACCTCACTGCCGGGCGGGCGGAGCGCCTGGGCATTTATCACGAGAGGATCGCGCAATTGCATCAACAGCAGGAAGACCTCCGGGCCCGGAAGGGCGCCATGGATGCCATCGAGTATGACCGGTTGGATGCGGAGACCGAAGCCCGGCTATCGCAAATGAAGTACGAGCTTGCACCCCGACAGGAGCCGATCGAGTATTCCTTTTACGTCCTTGCCCTCATGGTAGGACTGGTCATGGGGGGCATCCAGTCCCTTAGCCGGTCGACCTATTCAAAACTGATGCCCGAGACAAGGGATACCGCCTCGTACTTCAGCTATTACGATCTCACCGAAAAGATCGCCATCGTGATCGGCATGGGAAGTTTCGGGCTGATCACGCAGCAACTGGGCATGAAGAATTCTGTAATTTCGCTCGCCGTCTTTTTCGTGCTGGGTCTGGCCTTCCTTTATTCGGCCTTGATCCGGCAAAACAGGACCGGCACGGCTCCGGCCGCAATTCATTAAACTTTATGGCCATGCAATTGTACAGTATTCCCACCGGCCTTTTCAAATTGGATGGCGGCGCCATGTTCGGCGTCGTTCCGAAAACATTATGGAACAAAGTCCAGCCCGCGGATGACAACAATCTCTGCACCTGGGCCATGCGTTGCCTCCTGATCGAGGATGACGGTAAGCTTGTCCTCGTGGACAACGGGATCGGCGACAAACAGGATGCGCGCTTCTTCAGCCATTACTACCTTCATGGCGACGACACACTCGACAGGTCGCTGGCCGCCCACGGTTTCCGGCGGGACGATATCACCGATGTCTTCCTGACGCACCTGCATTTCGACCATTGCGGCGGAAGCATCGTCCGCCGGGGTGACCAACTTGTTCCGGCATTCCCGAAAGCGACGTACTGGTCGCACTCGCGGCACTGGAAATGGGCCGTGGAGCCCAACGACCGCGAAAAAGCATCGTTTCTAAAGGAGAATATCCTCCCCATTCAGGCCAGCGGACAACTGAAATTCGTCGATGAGCACGGTGGCGGCGACGCGGTACTCCCCGGTCTTTCCGTCCGGGTGGTGAACGGCCACACCGACGCCATGATGCTTCCCCAGGTGGTCTATAAAGGCAGAACGGTTGTCTTCATGGCCGACCTCCTGCCTTCCGCCTGGCATATTCCCCTGCCCTGGGTCATGGCGTATGACATGTTCCCCCTGACCACTCTGACGGAGAAAAAGGCCTTCCTCCAGGAGGCCGCGGACGGCAATATGGTGCTTTTCTTCGAGCACGACCCCGTAACCGAGTGCTGCATCGTCGGGCGGACGGAAAAGGGCGTGCGGGCCGGTGAGAATTTCTCCTTGCGGGATTTGTAATGATTAGGTCCGCACAGTCCCGGTTAGCCGCGGCGGCGATGGCTCAGAGATCGACCAGCGAGCTCAGCGGATACCGGAGGTTGCGATAATAACTCATGTCGACCGAGACCTTACCGACGGTGATCGGGCTCTCGATGCGGACGGCGATATGATTCGGGTCGTCGGACACCCACACCGTCATCTTCTCTCCGCCTTCGAACATGGTGCCCTTTACCAGCAGGGGCCTGAACTTGATGGTCCGGAACTTGGCATACTTCGTCCGGATCGTTTCTTTCCCGAGATAACGAATATACAAGTGATACACCTGGCGATCGAGGAACATGTCGAAAGGGATCTTGTCGCCGACCTTGTGCTTGCTGAAATCGATATTCCGGGCGTAAAAGATGGCGCTCAGCACATCCTGGATGCAGTCGGGAACCTTGTATACACCGGTGTTGGTGATCGCGGTATTGGCGGCCTTCAGAAACGTGACGTTTTCTTTTGTTTTGTAGCCGCCTTCGTCGACGTCGCGGATGAACTTATAGGGCTGGAGGGTCGCGGTATCGATATAGGACTCGTAGCGGTCGCGGACCCTGAAGAATTTGTCTTCGAACGGGAACGTCTTCCCCTCGCCGACGACATGGTAGACGTCTTTGTGATCGAACCTTTCCAGCGTTGTGGTAAAAGACGCCTCTCCCGCCGCAATATATGCGCCCGCGACGGCATAGTATACGCGATAGGTCAATACTTCTCCGGCATTGAAAGCGGTATTCCTGATGCCGGAACAGAAGGTTGCATCGGATTTGCCGGCGGTATCCTGGACTTGACGGGGTGGAGCGGGAGCAGCAGCGAGGCGATTTCCGGGAGCAGCGGTCAGGCGATTTCCCGGAGCAGCGGCGAGGCGATGTCCGGGACCGGCGGCATGGCCCCGTGACCGGGAGGACGCCGCGGCCGGAGAGGAAAGGTACAATCCCGTGAGCAATAAGAAAATGACCGTAAGGAATACTCTCATCTACTTTTGAATAATTTGATGCTTACGATTAACAAACTCCCTATCAACGCCGGAATGATCAGGTTGATGAGCCAGATCGCAAACGAGGCGGCAAAGATCCCGACGGTGTTGGCACTGAATAACTCCAGTACCCGGATGCTCGCCCCCCACCTCAGTCCCAGCTCAGTCAGGAATGTAAACGTAGGGACGATGGCCATGATCAGGAAAACAACGCTCATGCCCCCCAAAACCTGGCCAAATCCCAATGAAACACTAAAAACGGGAAAAACCAGGCTATATTGAACGACGAATACAATATATCGGACAAAAGATAAGAACAAAATCTTCAGCAAGATGTTCGGGTCGAAATTTTCTAAAACTTTTATGAAAGCCCCGAATTTCCTGACGCGCGGAAATCCGGCCAGCCATCGGGTGAGCCGCGGAATGCAAAAATAAAGCGCACCCAGACCGAACAGGAATACGGCCGTGACCGCCAGCGTCGCGGGTAAGCCGCCTTCCAGCCCCCGGCCGTCGGGCACCCTGCCGTGATGCAGCAAAGGAAAAAGCCAGATCAGCCCGCAGGCGCCCGCGACAAGGGTGATCAGCAACTGCGCTGCGCTGCAGACCATCGTCAGGGAAATGGCGGCGATCCGCCGGCCTTCTTTCACATACAGTATCCTGCCGAGGTATTCACCCATCCGGTTGGGGGTAAAGGACGCCATCGTTGTACCCGTGAAAACGGCCTTGCAGGCATTCCTGAAATCGATGCCGCCGTCGGGCCGCATGGCCAACTGCCACTTCCGGGCTTCAATGCCCCAGTTGACGGGCATCAGCAGCAATACCAGCCATAGCCGCCATTGTCGTGGCCCGGTGATAGCGCTTCGAATGGCGTCAAGCGAGGTCCTCCAGTCGGTTTGGCGGATGATCTGCTGCCAGATGAACCATGCCAGGAGCAGAAAGACGATGGGGCCGAGGATATAGGCGGGAAACAACTGCCTTCGGGCAGCCCGCGCCGATGGCCGCTTGGAGTTGCCTATTATTTTGATATTTTTGTTCAATGATTCGGCTTCAAAAATAATCTTCCTGGTGCAAAAGCCATCCAAAATAATACTGGGGATCGACCCGGGTACGGTCGTGATGGGCTTTGGGCTGATCGCATACAGCGACAGCCGCCTTACCCTGGTCGAAATGGGTGTCTTGAAGCTGCCGGTTCGGAAGGATGCGTACGAACGGCTGAAATTGATCCACGAAAAAGTACTGGAACTCATCGTGCGGCATGCGCCGCAGGATTTTGCCATCGAGGCGCCTTTTTTCGGCAAGAATGTGCAGAGCATGCTCAAACTCGGCCGGGCGCAGGGAGTCGCCATCGCCACCGCAATGCATGCCGGCATACCCGTCACGGAATATTCGCCGAAGAAGGTGAAACAATCGATCACCGGCAACGGGAATTCGGACAAACAGCAGGTTTGGAAAATGCTGCAATGCGTGCTGGAACTGGAGCGCGGGATCGATACGTATGACGCCAGCGACGCGCTGGCCGTCGCGGTCTGTCATCATTTTCATCACAAGGCCGAACGGAGGATACCGGCGGCGCTCGGCAAAAAGGCGGGAGAACGGGGAAGACGCAACCGGCCGGGCAGTTGGGAAGATTTCGTACGGCAAAATCCCGGGAAAGTAATTTAGGAGATAGATTCGGGGAGCCGGTAGGACCAGGCCACGAGACAATCGTGATGCGCCAGCGATACCGGCACATCGAGCAATTTTTCCCCCGCCCAGACTTCAGGCGGTCCGTCTGGTTGCCGGACGATCCGCAGCGCCGCCGCCACACCTCCGGCAGCAACAGGAAATTCGGAAGCCAGGGACTGCAGCGCAAATTTCCTGGCCAGCGCCGATTGGCTGCTCCGATCTGCCTGCGGGATGCGCCGGACGCCATGGCGGGTCCGGCCAAGATCCGGTTCGCTGCTGACGACCGAGGAGATAAAGCCGGTCCGGACCAGGGACCTGGAATGCAACAAAACGCCCCGGTACCGGACCATGCCATGCCAGGACCCCGCACCGCGGTGGGTCACCTGCACCACGGGAATCGTTAACGGGGCAAAGACCAGCGAGGTCTCCGACCTGCTGCAGTACTTGTAGGCCGATTCTTTGATCGACCACATCAACCAGACATAATGGGAAAAAGAGATGCCGGCATCGGCCGGCAGGTGGTGAAATGATTGCAGTTCGGTGCGGGTTAGAATTCGGGAATAGAACCGGTATCGGGACGTCCGCTCGCTATCCGTCGCACCCAAAGCCACGATATCGTTTCCGGTGCTCACGGCTCAGGCGTTGATTTTTTCCTCGATCGCGTTGATACAATCGCCGACCGTAATGATCCTCTCGGCAGAATCAAAATCTATTTCGATATTGTATTTTGCCTCCGCGTCAATGATGATGTCGACCAGGTTAGCTGAATTAATCTTCAAGTCCTTAACAAGGTTGGTGTGTTCATCGATCTTTTCCAGCAGTTCCTTATTTTCCGTATAGGGATACAGTACCTTTTTAAGTTCTTCCAAGATTTCTCGTCTCTCCATTTTAATTATATTTTGAAAAAATTAAACACGCATTGACATCCCCAAACCCAAAATTTGCCTTCGCCACCGCCCTGATCTCCTTATTGAGCATCTTCACCGGCAGGCAATCGCGATCGACCTGCTTCAATATTTCGGGATTCGGATCCTCAAGATTGATATTGGGATGGATGAACTGATGAACGATCTGCAACACGGCCGCCACTGATTCAATCGATCCCGCCGCGCTCAACGAATGCCCGATCATCGATTTCAACGAATTGACCGGCGGGAAATTACGACCATTTCTACCAAGTGCCAAGCACCAATTCTGAATTTCCATCGCATCAGCTGCCGTGGCCGTCAAATGGCCGCTGATGAGGTCGATGCTGCCGGCGTCGATGCCTGAACCGGCGATGGCGTCGGTGATGCATCGGATCACGCCGGGAGACGCCGGCGCGGTCATGGATCCGCCGCTGCGCTGACCCCCTGAATTGCAAGCCCCCCCCAGCAATTCCGCGTATATCCGCGCGCCCCGGCCCAGCGCGAAATCGAGGTCTTCAAGGACCAATGCGCCTGCGCCGGAGCCGGGCACGAAGCCCCCCGCGGTCTGGCTCATCGGCCTGGAAGCCTTCTCCGGCCGGTCATTGTATTTGCGCGACAGGATGCGCATCGAATCGAACGCCCCGAAGATATACGGGTCCACATGCTCGCTGCTCCCGACCACCATTCGTTTCGCCACACCCTGCTGGATATATTCATAACCCATCAGGATCGCCTGGGTACCGGTCGCACAGGCCGCGGAGGTGGCAATAATGCGGCTACCCAGACCCAACCGACCTGAGATATAGGCAGTTAAACTGCTGGTCATCATTTGTTCGATAACCCTGGACCCGAGCTTCTTGGCTTCTCCGGCATCCACCCGGCCAAAGATCTTTTTGACGACCTCGCAATCCGACACGCTGCTCCCAAAGACGCATCCCGTATCCCAAATCGTTTCCTTGCCGCCGATGCCGTTTCCGGCGTCCATCCACGCGTCAAGCGCGGCCACGATGCCATAGCCCAGTGCACGTCCCTGAAGGCCGTGAAAGGTGATCTCCGAGACGTAATGCTTGAGCCTGTCCCATTCGAATTCAGGCGTACCCGCCACCTGGCAGTTGAAATGCAGGTCTTTATATTGGGGGTTGAAGCGGACTCCGGAAACGCCGGTCCGGATGGCGTTCAAAAATGCCGGGACACCGACGCCGTTCGGCGAAACGACTCCTAACCCTGTTATGACCACACGGCGACTCATGCTATCCTGGTTTTCATTTTGTTATTTTCCTGATCATGCCGGACACGACGGCCTTTGCAACCGGCTCGTCCTGCGCATTCCGCATTTCCACCTTACACTTCAGCTTGTCGAACCTGAAATATACCTTCTTGGAAATTACGGTAACTTTTTCGCCCGGCAGCACCAATTTGAGAAAGCTGCTGTCGGCGGACGTCAACAGCGGGAACAACCCGGCCGGCGCATCATTGCGGCCGTCGGGCGGGCCCGCCGCGTACCGGGATCCGTCGGGAGCGGCCGACACTAGAAATATTCCCAGCGCAACCAGACCGATCTGCGCCATGACCTCCGTGAGGATAGCGCCCGGAGTGACCGGGTTGCCGGGAAAGTGGCCGGCATAGAAAAAAGCATCCGGTCTCAGCGTGCAATACCCGATGATCCCGTTTTCGTCGACGTGCGTGATCCCGTCTACGAAACGAAAGCCGGAGGTATACGGAAGCTGGTCAAGAATATATTGGTAGTTCATGTGTTCCGGGAAATTGTAACCGGTTACCGGCAGTGCTCACCCCCGTCTACCGGGATGATGGAGCCATTGATCCAGGAAGCCTCATCCAGGCACAACAGGTAGATCACGCCGGCAACGTCTTCCGGTTTCGTCGTACGGCCCAGCGGGTTTCTTTTGGTGGCGAGCTCCAATAGCTGATCGCTGGACGGGATCTTTTTCAACGATGGTGTCGCCGAGATCCCTGCTTGTATAAGATTGGTTTTCAGTCCGTATTTACCAAATTCCACCGCCATGTACGTCACCAGGCTCTCCAGCGTCGACTTGGCGATCGATACCGCGGCATAGCCATCCCAGTACTTGTGCGCGCCTTCGCTCGTGAGCCCCAGGATTCGCGCATCCCGTTGAAAATGGCCTTCCTTTAACAACAGCCGCGCCCAGTCGAGCAGGCTCGTGGACATGGCGTAGGTCGTGAACCGGATATCATCCACCGAAAGGCTTTCCGCTTCCGACTGATCCATCAACGGTTTCAGGTTCCCCCGCGCGATGGAATGCAGGAGGAGCCGTACTGTTCCCAGCCGGCTTACCCGATCCGCGAATTGCTGCAAAAAGATCTGGCGGGAATCAGGGTCGAGCGCATTCATGTTGTACGCATCGATCCGGACACCGCCAACCGCAGCGATCCCGGCAAATTTTTCACGCAGCAACCGGTCGGTGGCGCTGGTTTCCCGGTACAGCACGGCAATGTTCATGCCGTGGCTCGCCAGTTTCTCGAGCGTAGCAAGGCCAAAGCCGCTGGAACCGCCCAGGATGATCGCCCACTGATCAATAAATTGTTTGTTCATCGATTAACGCGCAAAATTAAGGAAAGTTAATAATTAAGATAATGAAAGTTAATTATTTATGTTGGGCAAGGATATCTTATTCTTTATATTTGCCACATTTCCTTCCGGCGATGAAACGAAGCCTCCTTTTTACCCTGTTTTTTGCCCTGACCGGGTCGGCATTACCCGCCCGCGATCTTTTCCGGGTGCCGTCGACGGGAGCCGGAAACCGTCCGGGATCTTATACGATACCGGGAACCGGCATTCCGGCGTTCGACCGCGGCGCCTTTTACGCCGCCATGGAATCGGGCAACCTGGCCCGCATCGATAGCGAACTGTCGGTGGTGGCCACGCTGACGACGAAAGACAGGGAGGCCTATGAAGGCGCACTGCTGATGCGGAAAGCGGGTTTGCTCAGCCGGGCGAAGGAAAAGCTGGCCACTTTCAGGTCCGGAGCGATGAAGCTGGAGCGGTGCCTGGCCCGCGATAGCGCGAATGCGGAATTTCATTTTCTCCGGCTGATCATCCAGGAACACGCTCCGAAGATCCTCCGCTACAACAAGGACCGGGAATCCGACAGCCGGATCGTTATCCTGGCTTATCCGAACCTGCCGCCGTCCCTGCAAAAAGCGGTGCGGGATTATTGCCCGCACTCCCGATTCATTCACGAAAGCGACCTGAATGGGTAAAAAGGTATTGGCCATTTTCTATTCGCAATCGGGACAATTGGCGGACATCATCGGTTCGCTGACTGCGCCGCTGGCGGAAGCCGGAGACTTGGTGGAGGTTGTACGGATCGAAACGGTGCCGGACTACCCCTTCCCCTGGACGACCGAAAGCTTTTATGCCGTCATGCCGGATTGCGTGATGGGCGCGCGGACGACGCTGGCTCCTTTTACGCTGCGGGAATCCGCTTACGACCTCATTATCCTCGGGTACCAGGCCTGGTTCCTGTATCCCAGCATTCCGGTCAATACGCTGTTGCACCACCAGGCATTCCGGGATGTTCTGAAAGACACGCCCGTCATTACGGTCACGGGTGCAAGGAACATGTGGCTCAACACATTTCTCGAAATAAAAAAGACGCTTCGATCAGCTGGGGCACGGTTGGTCGGCAATATCGCGCTGATCGACCGTCATCCGAACCATATCAGTTTCGTTACTATTTTTCATTGGCTGCTGGGCGGAAAAAAAGACCGGTACCTGAAGATCTTCCCTTATCCGGGTGTGTCCGCCGCGGACATCCGAAGGACATCGGAATTCGCCGGCCTGATCCTGCCTCACCTCCACCGCGGAGAGTGGGAAGGCCTGCAGGCATCGTTGATAGCCCGGAAAGCTGTCGCGACGCGCTATTCGCTCTGGCTTCTGGAATCAAAAGCGATCCCCACTTATGTCGTGTGGGCACGCTTCATCGTCAAAAGGAAAAAAAGAAAGGCATGGCTCGCCGGATTCAGATATTATCTGCTATTTTCACTCTTTGTCGCGGCTCCCATCCTGCTGGCGGTTGATGCCGTATTGATCAGGCCGTTTTCTTCAAAAAGGATAAAAGAGAAGAGGCATTATTATGAATCGCTGACCTAATTCAACCACTGTTATGTCCCGACCTGTATATATCATCAACACCTCCGTCTTTATGCCCAACGACCCCGTCTCCTGCGACGAAATGGAAGACTACCTGGGGTATATCAACGGCAAGCCTTCCAAATCAAAAAAGATCGTTCTACGGAACAACGGGATCAAGACCAGGTATTACGCCCTGACCAGGGAAGGGAAAGCTACCCATACGAACGCGGAGATGACAGCCCTGGCCGTCAGGGCGCTTTTCGATAACGATCCGGCCAGGCTGAAGGAGATCCAACTCCTGTCATGCGGCACGTCTTCGCCGGACCAGATGATGCCTTCACACGGTGTGATGGTGCATGGCTGGCTGCCGGAAACCGATCCGATCGAGGTAGTTTCACCGTCCGGTGTCTGCTGTGCAGGCATGCACGCGTTCAAGTATGCATATATGGCAGTGATGACGGGGGATGTCGACCGCGCGGTGGCAACGGGGTCGGAGCGTTTTTCCGCTTCGCTGCTAGCCAACGTCTTCGAAGAGGAGGCCCAGAAGCTGAAGGAGTTGAACGACAATCCTTTCATCGCTTTCGATAAGGAGTTCCTCCGGTGGATGCTGTCGGATGGCGCATCCGCATTCCTGTTATCCGATAAACCGAATCCCCGGGGACTGAGCCTGCGGGTGGAGTGGATCGAAGGAGCCTCCTACGCCAACGAGATGGAAGCCTGCATGTATATGGCGAGTGAGAAACAAAGCGACGGAACCCTGAAAAGCTATCTCGATTTTCCGCCGGAGGAGTTGATCGCCAAATCGATCCTCAGCATCAAACAGGACATCAAACTCCTCAGCGATAATATCGTTCCGCTCGGGGCCAGGAAAATTAAAGCGATCTTTGACCGGAAGGGTTTGACATCCGACGATATCGACTATTTCCTGCCGCATATGTCCAGCGAATTCTTTAAAAGCAAGATCTTCGAACAAATCGCTTTGCACGGGGCGAGTATCCCCTATGAAAAATGGTTCGTCAACCTGAGCACGATGGGTAACGTAGGCGCCGGCTCGGTCTATCTGATGGTCAACGAGCTGTTCCGTTCCGGAAGGTTGAAAAAGGGCGAAAGGCTGTTGCTGCTGGTTCCGGAGAGTTCCCGGTTCTCTTACATGTATGCGATGCTGACCGTCTGCTAAACGACAAGCGTATGAAAAAGGAGGAGGTCCCCCACGATCCCGGCTCGCTGGGAAAGGTCACGCGGGAAGTCTGCTATGCCACCGATGAGGAAGGTAAATACACGACGGCGCTCAGCGAAGGCTGGGACGTGAAGGCCGGCGCGCTGGACGTCGCCTGGGAGGACATCGCCGCCCGGATCGCGGCGGCGCGGGAAAAGGTCCGTCGCGGCGAAGCCAGCCCCTTGCTGTTCTACATGGAAAGCAAACTGATGGATATCGGGGTGCTGGCCGGATATACAGGCTTCTGGAAATGGCAGGTCAGGCGGCACCTCCGTCCCGCGGTATTCGCAAAATTATCCGATCGCAGGCTGCGGCGATATGCCGGCGTCTTCGAGGTCGGCGTCGACGAGCTGGTCCATCCGAACATCCATGACAAAGGCATTTAAACATATCCAGGCGGCCCATTGCGAGAACGGCGTTACGGTGAGCCTCTTGAACACCGTCGGCGTGGAGCGGATCACCGAACCGCTGGCGTTCGGTATCGGATCGGGTCTCTTCTTTACCTATATCCCGCTGCTGAAGGTCAATAACGGGCCGGCCTTTGCGTTCCGGACCATGCCGGGCCTGATCTTCAAACGGACCTGCCGGGCCCTCGACATTCGCATCCGGCGCCGGAGGTTCCGCGACAAGTCCGAAGCAAAACAATTCCTCGATCGGTGCCTCGACGCGGGGCACGCGGTGGGATGCCAGGTCGGCGTGTACTATCTCCCTTATTTTCCGAAAGAATACCGGTTCCATTTCAATGCGCATAACCTGATTGTATTTGGCAGGTCCGGGGACCGCTATCTCGTGAGCGACCCGATCATGGAGGAACCTACCAGCCTGTCGGAGTACGAGTTGGAGCGCGTCCGCTTTGCGCGGGGCGTTTTGTCCCCGCGCGGGCAACTCTATTACCCGGAACCGGGGAAACCGGTCTCGGACGAGATGATCCGGACGGGTATCCGCCACGGTATCCGCCGGAATATCCGGGACATGCTGCATATTCCCGGTCCTGTGGCCGGCGTGAGCGGCATCCGCTATACCGCGCGTCGGATCAGGAAATGGCGGGAGACCCTCGGACCAGGCAAGGCCGGGCTGTACCTCGCTCAATTGGTGCGCATGCAGGAAGAGATAGGCACCGGCGGCGGCGGCTTCCGGTATATCTACGCCGCGTTCCTGCAGGAGGCGCATGCCTGGTGGCCGGACGACCTGCTCCTGACGACCTCCGCGTCCTTTACCCGGGCCGGGGACCTCTGGCGGGACGCAGCGGTGCATGCGGCCGGCATATACAAGGGGCGTTTGGGGGCCCAGTCGGACTTCGACCGGATGGGCGACTACCTGTTGGAAATCGCCGGCCTGGAAAAAGACTGTTTCTTGGCGTTGTCGAAAATCAACTGGACCGTATGAGCCCCGCCATCCGCATCGAGGAACTGACGTTCCATTACAGGGAGGAGCCGGAATTATTCACCCATTTCAACCTGCAGGTGGATGCGGGTAGCCGCTTCGGGCTGTTCGGGCCTAACGGTGCCGGGAAGACGACGCTGATGAACCTCATGACGGGCATGTTGACTGCGGATTCGGGGAATATCCGGCTGCTGGGAAGGGAAATGCGGCCGCACGATCGAGCCGTCCATTCCCTTTTTGGCTTTGTGCCGCAGGACTTAGCGTTGTACCCGGACCTGAGCCCCGCGGAGAACCTCGCCTTTTTCGGCGCTTTGTCGGGCATGCGCGGGCCTGCCATCCGGAAAAGGACGCGGGAGCTGCTCCAAATCCTGGGCCTTGCCGCGGTGCGGGACAAGAAAGTGCGTCAGTTTTCAGGTGGCATGAAGCGTCGCATCAACCTGGCCATCGGTGTCATCCACCAGCCCCGGCTGCTCTTCCTCGACGAACCGACCGTGGGTGTGGACGTGCAGACGCGACACGCCATTATCGGCTACCTGAAACAACTGAATGAAGCCGGGACCACCCTCGTATACACTTCCCACCAGCTCGCCGAGGCCGAGGAATTATGCGACCGGGTCGCGCTCATCGATAAAGGAAGGATCATCGCACACGACCAGCTCGACCGGCTGCTCGAAGTGCACCGGCACGACGGACTGGAAGGGCTATTCCTCCATTTGACGGGAAAAAATTATCGGGATCAATAGTGTATAAGCTTTGGGCCACCATATTGAAAGACCTTCGGGTATTGCGCCGCGATCGCATCGGGGTGATTGCCATGTTTGCGATGCCCGTACTGCTGGTGATCATCGTCACCGAAATGCAGAGCGGCAGCTTCGCGATGGCGAACCGGAACAGGATGCCGCTGCTGTTGTGCAACCGCGACTCGGGGGCCGCTTCCGTTCAATTCGCCCGGGCGCTCGATTCGACCGGCATGTTTCGCGTGATCCCGGTCCTGGCCGCACCCGGCGGCCAATCCGCGGCGGACAACGACGACGGGATCCGGCAACGGCTGCATGACCGGGAGGCGCTCCTGGGAGTGGTCCTGCCGCGCGGCTTCTCCGCACTACTCCAGTCGCGGACCAACCGGCTGGCCGGGAAGGCGCTGAAGAGTTTCGGACTCGATGATACGATCCGGGCCGGGACCGACAGCGGAACCGCAGCCACCCTGCGGCTATATTATCATCCGGTGCTGCAGGAACCGCTCCGCCGGTCGGCGGAAGGGGCCCTGTACAGCGCGTTACGGCTGGTCGAGAGCCGCCAGCTGCTAAGGACGATGTATGCAGCGATCAACGAAAAAGAATTGCCGGATAGCCTGGAAAGGGAGCTGCTCGCGGGTCATACCACCATCGAGACGATCCCGGTCGCCAGGGATGACAGCCGCGGGAACCCGACGGTGTCGGAGCATAACGTCCCCGCGTGGACGATCTTCGCCATGTTCTTCGTGGTGGTGTCGCTGGGAAGCGGGATCGTGCGCGAAAAATTGAGCGGCAGTTTCATTCGGCTCAAGACCTTGCCCACCAGCTACATGGTCGCCGTCTTCTCGAAGCAGTTGACCTACCTTGCCGTTACCTTCGTACAGGCCGTACTGGTATTCGGGCTGGGTGTCCTGTTGTTTCCGCTGATCGGCCTTCCGGCATTGCACCTGCCGGCTGACTGGTCGGGGTTGGTGCTGGTGACGCTCCTTTGCGGGGCCTGTGCCGTCAGCTATGCGCTGTGCGTGGGCGTTTTTGCTGAAACCGAGGAGCAGGCCAATTTGTTCGGCGCCTTATCGATCGTTATCCTCGCGGCCATCGGCGGCCTGATGATTCCTGACTTCATGATGACGGGACCCTTCCGGACGGTAATGAAGTTCTCTCCCCTGCATTGGTGCCTGGACGCCTATTACGGCTTGTTCCTCGAGGGCGGCGGCCTTCGCGATGTTTGGCCAAATGTGCTATCTTTAGTCCTCATAATTGCAGGGCTGCAGGGCATCGCGCTTTGGGGTCTGAAAAGAAAAAACCTGATTTGAATGGAAACCGGTCAACTAAAGCAACAACTGAAACAACAAATCATAGCATTCCTCAACCTGACCGATACGAAGCCCGATGACATCGTGGATGACAAACCGCTGTTCGGCGACGGGGGCCTCGGCCTCGACTCCATCGACTCCCTGGAACTGATCGTCCTGCTCAACCGCGAATACGGGATCGTGATCAAGGACCTGAAAGAGGGCCGCAAGGTATTGGTGGACGTCAATACGATGGTGGCTTACATCGAAAAGAACCGAACCAAATAAACGTAAAAACCGTGAGCAGGGTCTACGTCACGGGGGTTGGTATCATCAGTGCGATAGGTAATACCCTGGCCGCGAATCGAGCCGCCCTGCGCGACGGCATCAGCGGGATCGGGCTGACCGAATCCATCCCCTCCCGGTACGCCGGCGTGCTGCCGTTCGGAGCGATATCGACCGGCACGGACGAACTCCGCGACAAATTCCGCATCGGCGATCCCGGCGTCACGCGAACCACATTGCTGGCCTTGCATGCCTTCTCGGATGCCGTAACGGATGCGGGACTTACCGCAAACCTCCTGACGGATCCCGGAACCGCACTCATTTGCGCTACCACAGTCGGCGGCATGTGTCTCACGGATGAATTGTACCGCGATACTCAGGTCTCCTGTGATGACAGCCCTTACCTGGCATCCTACGACTGCGCCTCCGTCCATCTGTGCCTGCAATCCCGGTTCGGCATGACGGGATTCGGGACGACGATCAACACCGCCTGCTCTTCGTCCGCGAATGCAGTCCAGTTTGGCGCGAGGCTGATCCGGAACGGGCTGGCGAAGGTCGCGATCGTGGGCGGGACGGACAGCCTCGCAAAGTTTACGATCAATGGGTTCCATGCGCTGCAGATCCTGTCGTCAGACCATTGCCGCCCGTTCGACCGCGACCGCTCCGGACTGAATCTCGGCGAAGGCGCAGCCTTCCTCGTGCTCGAAGGCGAGACCGGTGCAACGGGTAAGACGGCCTATGCGGAATTGACAGGATCGGGCAACGCCAATGATGCATTTCACCCTTCGGCCCTGTCCCTTCAGGGGGAAGGACCGGCGCTGGCCATGTCGGGCGCCTTGCGGTCCGCCGGCCTGCCGGCGGGCGGGATCGACTATATCAACACCCATGGCACGGCCACGGAGAACAACGACGAAGCCGAAAGCCGCGCTATGGCGTTGGTCTTTGGCGAACCTCCTCCTTTCTCGTCCACAAAACCTTTTACCGGACACACGCTGGGTGCGGCGGGGGCCATCGAAGCCGTCTACAGTATCTTGGCGATACTGCACCAGGAGCTGTATCCCAGCCTGAATTTCCTGCACCCGATCCCGGGGATCGGGCTGCGACCCGTCCTGGCGACGCAGCGGAGCCCGATCCGGCATGTCATGTCCAATTCATTTGGTTTCGGCGGCAATTGCACTTCGCTCATCTTTTCCAACGTCAATTAAGCATGCTCTATATCCATCAGTCATCCTGCCTGTCGCCGCAAAAAAGCCTCGACGCCCCGCGAGGCCCGGCGGAAAACCTGTTAAGGGTGGCGGAGCCGAGGTACGAGGGCATTCCTGCAAACACATTGCGAAGGATGAGTAAATCGGTGAGGCTGGGTATCGGCGCGTCGCTGCCTTTACTCGCGCACGCGCCCGCCGGCATCCTGATCGGCACGGGCTATGGCGGGATGGAAGACAGCATCCGTTTCCTCAACCAGATCGTCGAATTCGACGAAGGGCTGCTCACGCCGGGCACATTCGTACAGAGCACCGCAAACGCCATCGCCTCCCAACTGGGATTACTGCAGCATAACAGCGGGTACAATATCACCTTTGTCGGCCGCGGGGTCGCCTTCGAAAGCGCCTTGCTCGACGCGTCGATGCTGGTTACCGAAATACCCGGCGTCAGTTGGCTCGTGGGCGGCATCGACGAAATCTCGGCCCACAATTTTCGCTTCGAAGTTGCCGAAGGCTGGTATAAGAAAGAAGACTGGACGGACCGGGGCCTGTATGATCCCGGA
>Ga0134125_10003580_pt1 | contig 17950 bp, 20 predicted proteins | sample KB31751_FD_96464 | JGI IMG/M metagenome (GOLD analysis project Ga0134125, IMG submission 96464) | Terrestrial soil microbial communities with excess Nitrogen fertilizer from Kellogg Biological Station, Michigan, USA - KB3-175-1 | ecosystem: Environmental > Terrestrial > Soil > Unclassified ...
CACAACCGTGTTGTGTTGAACGGCGTTAAATGCCTTGCTTTGTTGTCTCTAGAATAAAGAGCCTGTTTACAATTTAGTGTTGTCAATGGTGTAGAATGATATCTCCGGTCGTTTTCGTTCCATTTGGTTATTTCGGTATGCAGGAGATGAGAAGGTGAATAAGAAGATTTTTTGAATGATAATTGTTTTTGCAGTCGTTCTAAAAAAGTCGTCTGTAGGATGGTTGTCAGACTAACATTTAAAATTTCTGCAACTGTCATATTGTTAATTACTATAACATTCCTAATATTGATAAGCCTAAGAGAAGGCTTGATATTGTCAATTAAGCACGACGGCATTTTTTTTGCAATCTCCTATAGAATCATACATCTCCCAAACCTCTCCACTATTTAACACAAATGTTCTACAGGAAGTGGTGGATCAATTGAAAGAACCCCACGAATCCGAATACTATAAAGAACTTACCCTGCCACTTTTGCGCGAGGCGCAGGCATTTCTTCAGGCCTACCAATTTCCAGACGAATGTGACAACAACAACACAAGCTACATTATTTATAAATACAGAGAAACCGGTCTAGGAAGCGAATTGGCGCTCCTGTCTGGGAGTTTCGCACTGGGACTTGGTCTCAATCGAATCGTCGTACCCGATGGCGTTCCTTGGTTTGCTAGAAATAATTTCCAATGCAACGGAACGGGTGGTAATGGCGCTTGGCTTTGTTATTTTACCAACGCAATTTCAGGTTGTTCACCAAGTTCAAATCAAATGCCAGCCGATTGCGACAAGGTTGACCAATGCGCGCTTACGGGCCGCTCAATCCATCATCATATCAAGGATAACTTAATGTCTATACATACCAAATTAAAGAGGAATAGCCATGGCATACCAGCAATCTTCGATGCGTTGATATCAAAATTTTACAAGACTTGGGAGGAGAAAATGCATTGGTGGCGAGCAGTTGTCATTACTTGGCTCACACACCCTAATCATCGTTTCCAAACTCACATTAACGAAACTATCGACAAAATATTCCCAAGTGGAGTGCCGGATCTAATCTTTCTACACATTCGGGGATCGGACAAGTGGGGCGAAATGAAGTTGTTGCAACCAGCCAGTTATTTTACAAACGCCACAGAATTGATTCAAAAACATGATAACTTGAGACACCTACGCGACTTTTATATCAACACTGAAGATTCAACCGTTGCTGATCAACTGAGGCGTGAATTAAGAGAGGGGAGAATATGTTACGAAAACTCCACTCTTTCAAGTGAAGAGAAAGTCGTTTGTATGAAAAATCTATCCGGTCTTTGTGACAGTTTCTTTGGTGTCTGTTTGGATTGGTCATATTACCGAATACACATGCTCGAAGACTCGTCTCGGATCGTCTCAGGCGCCTCGTACAATGTAAACTCTGGCCGAGGCAGTAGCTATGAAATCATGCTCAATTCCATGACGAGTTTACAACTATCATATCGCTTCTCTAAAATTCAAGTGATAACGACAAAATCGAATTGGTCGGCGATCATCGACTGGCACCGCCGCGCTCGTCCTCATAAAAAGATTTACTCGATCGATCTTAGCCCAGGGATACCCATTTGGGGAGGAGATAGTATTTAGAATAAGATTGTAAAGTAAATATAATAGAGTACAAGTGGGTTATAAGGAGTAGAATTTTGAATTTTGTTCATCCAGTTTATCTCTTCCTGTTCGTTAGCAACAACTATTACAACTCTCAAAACCCAAAATGTCCAAGTGTCAAACCAATGGCCTAAACATATTACTACCACAAGAAGTTCAGCCTCTGTACTATGTCAGATTTGACCAGCTCTTTCCAGCGGAAATCCGTTGGGAAATAAGTGGGATTACATTTGCGCCTCGTCTAGACTTGTTGTTTGGAGATACCGAATACACATCACAAGACTCGCTCGCCAATGACATTCTCTCGGACAATCGCCCGTTTCCTGTATATGAACGAGTGAATACTATTACCAACATGACGTTTAGCACCTCCTCCAGGGTTAATATTGACTCTAAAGGGAAAGTAATTTAACCCTTGTATCGTAAATAAATATGGTCATGAATTCACAAAAATTCAAGAGGTTTTTTGGTGAAAGGGGACGCGGGGGGCGTTCCTCTTGGTTTGCTCTATTGTAAACTTTCTTATCATCCAAGATGGGTACTGCCATGCGCGAGTCACTTGATTGGCACTTGCGTGGACTTCTCCCTTCGGACGTTCTCTGGTCACTAGATGGCGGGACGCTCGAACCGCCCCTCACGATTTTCCGGCTTGGTGTTATTTCCTGGCCAACAAACTCCAGGAACAGCAAGGATTCTACTTTGTCTAACGCAGCATTACATATATGCAAGATTCTCGGTTGTCAAGCTTGTAGCCAATCGGATGGAATTACATTTACCTTTTCGCAAAACACCAGTCCTCGTCTTCAGCGAATTCCGCCCAATACTCGCCCGGTCATAGCCCTTTTATGCACCCTCTCAAGCCTTATAGTTCTAGTTGTCATCTGGTGTGCGTTAGTGTGGGTTGTTCGTAATAGTCGAATGCCTTGTTTATAAAAGCGACGATTTTCCTAGCAAATGAGATCTTTTCCAAGGGAGAGGATGATTAGAAGTCTTTATTTCTTATATCACAAGGTTATCATATCACACCGGGCAGCCAGAACGACTCCAGAAAGAACTATCGTCCCTAGGAATAGTGCTAAATATCCAGTCGAGTTGCGAACATCGCACATTAGCCACTTGAGTTGGTATTCCGGTGGTACATTGTATGGTGGTTTAGAATAGATACTAGGGATCGTTCGTGTTGCATAATATTTACTAACGGCGGAAGAGATTATGTGAGAAATCGGGAGCGCCGTAATGGCGATTCTTTTTGCATAGCGAAATACTTGTACAGTCGATATTGTCACTGAAACGTATGGTATTGGTAGTTGTGCACATATAGCTAATATTAAGCCTGCTGCGACGCAGAAAGGCCAAGTTGCGAGCATGCCCCAGACGATGGCATTTAGGTCGGGGTCGAGAGAGTTCAACGGCCGCCAGCGATAATTCTGTCCATCAAAGACATGGCCAAATGTAAAGTATTCGATACAGTCGCGACAAGCAATCATATCATTTGCAACACCATAGACAGTGCCAAGGAATACAATAGCGCCAATTAGTTGAACAGCGTCGATTGGCCAGAAAAGAGCGCAAAAGGCTATTATATTAATTAGTATGGCCCTTTTTATCTTGTTGGCATAGACTGGATTTAATAGGCCAGATTGCTCTTCTGTTGTTTGCATGCTTGTGGTTGGGTTGCAAGGGTTTTGAATTGTTTGAATTTTCAAAAGTCTCAGTTCGTTGCTGACGTTGCATCAACCCCACTGGCCCTCTATGACAGACACAACTGCAAATGCTCGCACTAGTAGCCAACAAAAAACTCAACAACCAGACTCTTCCACGGACTCTGAAATGGATCCAATCTTACATCCAAAACCCGACCCCGTTCAAGTGTTCTACACTATCGTTCTGCCTAAGCTAAAGAGGCTCCCAGATAAGGTAGACGATGCTGAAATAAGATGGGAAAAGTGGATGTTAGAGCATTTCCATTGGCTTATATATATCCTTATCTTAATGTTTGTTGGAATGCATGGTATAATGTCACTCAAAATGATAATAATACTCAAGTCATTAGAAAATGAAATAGTGACAGCCTTCGCGTTGGGAATTTTATCTACAGCAACAAGTTGGTATAACTACTGGTTATACAAGATGTACTATGATCGTCTTGTTTTTTCCGGTAGTAACATCATCGGCAAGACGCTCGGCCAGCCTTATTCTCCATATGACACAAGTCCAGAAAACAGAAAAATCGAGTGAGAAGCGAACACTCTTTGTTTATTAAACAAACAATAAAATATTTTCTTAATTCTCTAGATAACCGAGTTTAGAAATCAAAATCAATGTCAGGGTCGTCATCGCCCGACAGGTACTGTTTCTTTTCTTCCTCTTCTCCATCGGCGTTTCCGTTCTTCAAGCGTTCCATTCGCTCCATGACGTTTTTGTAAAACTCTACAACCTTGGGGTCGGCTCTGATGACACCTTTGGAGAATTTACCTTCAATCGAGAGGCCTTGTAGGCTGGTAGCTCGCGAAAGGGCGACGTAAGCCATTCCAGGCTCGAATACACGAGTCAAATCGACTCGCAATCTTTTAAGAGTCATACCCTGAGCCTTGTGAATTGTGAGGCCCCAAGCGAGAGTCAAGGGGAATTGATAGCGACTGGCGAGAATTGCTCCGCCGGCCACAATTTCCCAACGTTCACGATCAAGAATCCTTCTGGTTCCATTTTCAAAAAGAACCACTGGCTTGATTGAGATGATCTTGTCTTCTTTGGGAGGTTCTTCGATTTTTGGAACGAATAACAGGACCGCAGCTTTTGTCTTATCCAGGCTAGACTCAAGTGTCTCTTGTTTCAGGACTCCAACCTTCTTGCTTTCTTCGGCCAAATTTCCACCTTCTTTGGAAGTTGATATCGTGCTAGAAGTCTTTTTCATTAATTCAATCGCTTGTTCTCGCTGTCTTTTAATGTCAGACTCGCGAACGATTTCAAAGTCGACGACTTCGCCTCTCGTTCCATTTGCCAAGCCTTCTTGTACGTTCAAGTTCTTTACCAAGACTACTTGAGCGCCTACACGAAGCTGCAGTTCTTGCGGAGCCTGGCAGAAGCTGTTGAGAGTGTTTGTAAAATTATAGCCCTCTCCGTCGTCTTTGGCCATGAAGATTTCCAACTTGCCTGGCAATTCCTTTAGCTTCTTAATGTTATAATCCTCGCACGCCTTGCGATGTGGAAAGAGAGTCACAGAGAAATCGCTTTCTCCATCAACAGTGGGCCACTTGCGGCCGATACTTTCGCAAAGGGAATAGTACTCGTAGAACTGAGTTTCTCCTACCCTAGCATTATTGAGAATGTCAGCAAATTCCGTATCACCATCTTGACGGTATTGCTTGCTGAAAATGAAGGTATTGTCGCCTATAATTTCCTTCCAAAGTGGGCTCTCGAAGCAGAACTTGGGCTTTCCCTTTTCCTTCTTTTCCTTGATAATTTTAGCCTTTCCATCCTTGCTTTCGCCCTTGCCGTATTGTCCTTTTTCCACCGGCGGTAATTGATAGAAATCGCCACAAAGAATAAGCTGAATACCCCCAAAGGAAGAGTTTTTGCCATTAAGCTCTCGGGCGATTGCGACTAATTTGTCAAATAGATTGGCATGTAGCATTGAAACTTCGTCAACTATTAACACCTTTGCATTTCGCCAACGACGTGCAGCTTTCATGCCTCTTGTTCTAAGATTATCAATCAAGATGGGCGCTGGTTCGCCACCCATTCCAATGCCCGCAAAGGCGTTGATGGTCGAACCGCCGATAGCATAGGCAGCATTTCCGGTTAAGGCCGTGACAAAGACTCGTTCCTTGCCATGTATTCTCTGGAGGAATCCAATGAGGCGGCTGATGAAGCGCGACTTGCCAGTTCCAGCCGAGCCGGTGATGAAGCCCGATTCTCCGGCCAAAAATTTCTTCCAGGCCGCTGCTTGCTCGTCGGTAAGTTCTTTGCAGACTTCATATGCATCGGTAAGTGCGATCGTCGATTCATCAATTTCTGAGAGCTTCTGGCGCTTGGCGAGAGGTTCGGATGGTATTTCCTTGGAGTCGAGCCCTAGTACTTCTGGTGCAACTCTTTTAAGACTTACAGTTACTTTAACTTGTATATCGACATCTATAGCAACCAAGAAACAACGTTGTGTAATTATTAGTCAAAATGGAAAAGGGGTATTCAAAAATTTCCTCGAGGAGGTAGACGAACCATTTTTTGCAATATTCTGGGCGTCCATAATTGCCTTTTATTATTTATCAAGAACACGAGTGTGCTTCTTTTCAGTTGGAGAAGTGGTGTGGGATTAATTTGAATTTTTGTTTCAAAGTTGGCGAAAGCGGAAATTTTAAAAATTACTAATTTTTAAACTCCGCCGACTCGGCGCAAGGTATTTTCTTCTCCTCGCTTTAATCTTTATCTTTTCATACCCTGACTTCACAATTAAGGTAGATATAATATTTATTATGCCTAATCGTGAAAAGGAATCGACTGTAAGCAAGTTGTGTCGCCAAAAGAGGCCACCGCCTCGACCCGTCCTTAAATTAATTATTAATGGAAATAGATTTAGACATGGCATGAAGCAACCTCGTGTCGTATTGACCGATGGAGCCTACTACATTGATGCGTTGTTCAAGGAAACGATGGAAAGCGAATTGGCAAAGTTGGTCGACCGAAGCATCATCCTCCGCGCTTATCTCGTCAACCATACATCCCTTCCATCCAACAAACGACACTACTACTTGGAAGTCACTGAATTTGAAGTGCAGAATGATAATAACAAGGCAAACGGAAGGAAGCAGATGGAGGAAAGTGTTGCGATTGTCTCCGACATTGACTCTCTGCTCAACAAGAAGCCTTAACGAACCTTAGAATGTTTATAGCATACGAATAGATGTTCTAGTTGATATAGAAAACGATACTGTATTAGTAGATCGTCTTTTGTTGTAACGGCTAGTTTTGGCGCGAAACTTTGAATTTTGGCGCGAAACTCGTGTTTTTAAATTTTAATTTAAATTTAATTCCTTCTCCTATTGCTCCAATCACACGCAATACTCACGTAGAAACTTGACTAAATTCCAATAATGAACCAATGTCATATATCCGGCTCAGAAGGCTCCTACGAAGGCGGCGCTGGCTCGTATTCATCGTCGCCACAGGCCTCGGCTGGTCCTACTCTACTCTCCTCCTCTCGTCCAACGCCCCCAAATGTAGCCGATAGATTCATCCCAAGTCGGCGATATATGAACATGGAAAGAATAAACTACATACTGACGACTGAGGACGTTTGGCTTCCCGAGGGCGACTCTCTGGAGAACGCCGTCCCTCTGGCCTCTAGTAGTGACGACTTTGGCGCTCCAACAGCGCTAGACAACTTGGGACCCTCACTTCTTCAAGAAGGGCTCGCAGAAGCGATGTTTGGAACCTCTTGGGACGACCTACACTTGCCCCGCTCGTCTCGAACTCCTGACAAACTAGAGGCCTTCTGTGGCAATGGCAACTCTCTACTCGCGCCCAGGCCTTCACGCTATCGCATCCTTTCATTCACTGAAGCGCAAACGAGGTCCGCCAGTATTGCGGATTGCTTTGGAAATAGCCTTCATGTCCTTCGCGTCGCCAATCATTTCACTGCTCCTCCAGTTCGTCCACGTCGCTTTAAACCGATTTGCGCTGGTTCTCTTGACGCAGTCGATGTCGTCGGTGATTACTACTTGAACTTGATGGCCTGGAACTCGGATGATGTCTTGGCCGTCGCTCTCGGCCTCGATGTCTTCCTCTACGACACCAAAACTCAAGTTGTAACCAAGGTTTGCCTTCCAATTGTAAATCATACTCTACGCTGCTTCTAACTATCATTGGTTTGGTATAAAAATGCAGTTCTTCTCATCGCCAAGCGAAACGCAAATCGTTACAAGCGTCGCCTGGGCCAATGCCATGACCCTCGCCGTTGGCCTGAATACTGGCCATGTCTTCGTTTGCGACCGTTATGTACACTCGTATCGCCGTTGTTTCAACTGTCATACGGAGCGAGTGTCGGTCTTGGATTGGCACAGAAACGGCCAACTATTGGCCTCGGCCGGTAGGGACGAAGCAATCATGATCTACGATACTAGAGTTAGCAACGCACTCGTCTCCGTCTATCGCAATCACTCCGGCGAGGTGTGTGGCCTTAAGTGGTCACCAAGTGGCGATAAGCTCGCCTCCGGGGCCAACGACAATTTGGTCAACGTTTGGGACACGGCCATCGTCCCCATCATCTCCTACAATCAAGCTCGCTCATATGTAAGAACCCGCCACATACCTCTCTACACATTTGATCAACACACGGCAGCTACAAAGGCCTTGGCTTGGTGTCCTTGGTCGGACGACGACTCGCTCCTTGCATCCGGCGGCGGCATCTACGATCGCACCGTCAAGTTCTGGAACATCGCCAATGGAGAATTACTAAAGTCCGTCGCTACTACTTCGCAAGTCACGTCGATCTTATGGTCCAAGAACTCGCGCGAGTTCGTCACCTCGCACGGCGGTGGGACGAACCATTTGTCCCTCTGGACCTTCCCTCGAATCACCGAACTCGTCTCATTGAAGGAGCATACGGATATGATTACGCAAACAGCTCTGTCGCCCGATGGAACGACCGTGGCGTCTCTCGGGGCCGACGAGCGATTGCGCTTCTGGAGAATGTTCGAAGAGAAACAAGGGCCCAGAGAAATGCCCAATACGACCAGAAGATTCGACTTTGCTTCGTTTGGATCGTTGATCAGATGAAAAATAGACCAAAGCGAGCTTTGGGTGTACATGAAACATTGTATAGGTGAACCATCCCCCAAATAAACCAACATTCATTCCTTCCAATCGGTGTTCTTTCTTTCTAATTGTTTTCTCAATGTTATACAAGATATAAAGTTTGGGAAAATAGACCTACAATAACTACTGCTACTAACTACTACTGTGAGTGTTGTGCCTTGTTCTAGATCAATGGTTGATCAACTACAAATACGGCCAATTGCTGCACTCCGTAAATCGCCAACGTATTTACCGTCATGACAGCCTTATATGCCGCTTCGCGGGTTTCAAAGACAAGTGAGTAATCCTTGACGGCCGTTGATGCATTCGTCTCCACCTTGTACTCGGTTACGTTTCCGCACGTATGAAGGATTTGAAGGATTCGTAGATTTGAGACGCAAGCAGGAAGGTTTCTAATTGCAACCTTGTAGCCGCTACAGCCTTTTGGTATTAGGACATCAATGTTGTAGGTCAGCAAGGTTTCGTTCAAGCGATTTGACTCGCGATGGGCCAAGCGGACTAACTCTTCTTCGTAGGCCGCCGGGGTGCCGAATCTCAGCGTTACATCAGCAGCCGATAGGTAATGGCTGTAGTTGCTATTCTGAGTTGACTGTTGAGATTGAAGAAAGTTGTAGATGAGACTTGCCAAGTCCATTGGGGCGGAGCTGGCCGCTGTTAATCCTGGTTTAGATTGGCCATTAGGAATTGACACATGTAGCGGTGTATTTGAGGAGAAAGGCGCAGGAGTGGGAGTTGAAGTAGTTGTAATGTTGGCAGCCGCTGAAGACTTCGAAGGCGAATGGATCGGACCTTGGGTAGCCAGAGGACTTGCTTCATGAGCAAATGCTGTTGTACGATGTGTAGGATTGCCAATGTATGGAGACGTTGCATGCGAAGGTGTCAGGGTGCCGATTGGAGAAGAAGGCGGCGGCGGCGGGACGGCGGATGTCGCCGACTGAGCCAAAGGTTGGCCATTCAATACCACCGGCGTTGTCGCTGTATTGGCGACTTCTTTTAACCCTTCTGGTTGATGAAAGGTCGTGGAGTTTGCCGAATAATCATTTCGACGATTATTATTAATTTCGACAAATTTTCCATTATCGTCATTATTTTTATTTCTTCCCGGGGATGGTAACGGAGATCTCTTCCGCTGTGGCGGCGACTTGGAATAAGACTGAGTGTTGGAATGTACTTGATAATGACCAGGGTTATTGTAGGGGTTGCGATTGGAGCGCGAGTTGTAGGGTTGAGCGGCGCTGCGAGAGTAGTAAGAGGGCGAGGGCGGTCTTCTTGACGGCCCGACCGGGCTAGTGCCTCTCTGATAAGGATTGTATTCGTCTTGGGACATTTTGAGTAGTAATGACAATTGAAGGTTGGTGATGAATGCGAAGGATGTAATAAAAATGAGAAGAGGGGATTTTTTGAATTTAAATTAATTATTTATTATTTCAACCTTGACCACCGACTCGGTCACCTCTTAGAAAAAAAATGTCGGATATCTACTTTGTAGCCAATGTGGTTTCGACAACCGAATTTGGCCTTTTTTCATTCACATACGCCGAAATAGACAAACTCTGTTTAGAGATGGCGACGTCGGAACCGCCCAAGGAGATTCCCGTTCTTTATCAACACGAAGGCCCCGTGGTTGGAAAAATCTTACACCTCTTTAGAACCACGCAATCCGATAGTGCAAATGACATGTTAAGTGTAATAGGCATAATTAAAGGAGACACAAAGGCCGCAGAGGTGTTACTCAACTACGATGTCCAATCCCAACCTTCAATAAGACCCTTGGTATCTACTAGGATGCAATTAGATCCCGAAAACGCCTTTCCGCATCTCAAGTCAGCTGCAAAGAGAATAAACAATCTGGCTCTATTGGACGAGGCGCCCGATCCACAGACCAAAGAAGGGCAAATCCTTTGTTTCTCGACTATTCCCGAGCTATTGCAACATTACGTTCGAGAGAGTTATTGGCAACGCAAATTGATAAGATACATTCATCCAACGACATTGGAATGGCTAGGGCTTCCGCCGAACTAAGGGCAACTTCTTACGACCGGAGAAAGATTCGGCTAGAAACGCTATTGCTTAGTATTACTTTGTAATTCGTAAACTATTGTAATGGATATATTTATACTTTGGGATCTTATCTTTAAAGGAAAGTGGTTTTTTGAACGTCGCTTTTTTTCATCCCATTCTAGTTATCACGCCACTCTACTCTATTATATCTTCCTAGATATCTATTGTGCGTTGGTGCTCTTAATCAAATAGATGTTTTTTATTTGGTAGAGGCTGGAAATACCTAATAAACGAACACAAATTTATTAATTAAGATTTATTTAATTAATTTTATTATCTTTCTCTAATTTAACCCGTTTTTTCTTTTATAGCTTATCAAATGGCCGATACGACCGAATCATTGACAAAGAAACGACGAAAGTATACTATTAACCATTTCAGACTACGAAAACACGGCGGTCGGGCGGTTTGGACTAACTTGCCCTCCGAATTGGTTGGAATCATAGCCGTCCATGGCAATCATCACTTCACTGGCCGCCTTGCTCTATCTTGTAAGGTATTCTGTGCTGCTATCGACACGGCCTGGAAGAATCATCGGAAGAACCTCGAGGCCGGTGCTGATATGCCAGGAAAACTCATCCAACCCAACGACTGGTTCAATCTATTGGAAGGCGTTTCACTTGATGATATACGTCTTGGAGTTCACATTCTTCGCAATGATACTAGACTCAAGTGGGATTTGAAAGAGTCCTACTACACCTACGTCTTCAATTGGAAAGTTCACAACTACCGGCTTTTACCCGCTGCCAAAGACGAAATTATTGATTACGCCACTGGAAGAAAAGCCATTCGCGTTTCCTATTCACTCGTCCCAGAGAAGGAAATGAAGGAGATTGAAGAAGCAGGATTTGTGGAACAAGTCCCTCCGTTCTATAAATTATTCGACCGCAATCGCTGGTATTGCCGATTGTTGGTCTCTGCTCATTGCGAGAACTCAGAACAGGACTTAGACTTTCGATTTGGTATCATTCCAACTGAAAACTACTCATGGGGCGAACAGACAACATGCGCTGAAGCTATCGTCATTGTAAAGTTAATAAACTAGAGAATAACTTTGATTTCTGCCTCAATTTGGATAGCCAATTGATCATCGGTATAGATCATTCGTTTGAGAAGTAAACGGAGTAAATTAAGAGTGGGAAAAATGGTAGAAGGAGCTCATGGACTTTTTAAATGGTCCAGTTTTTCAAGCACCTTTCTATCGAGGCCACGCCGCTCTCCAACTTGCTATTCTTTTCACACCTTGCTTAACTGTATGTGGTAATCACTATTAATATCCACATTAATCGTAATTGATGACTCAAAAGCAAGTACTGGTGGGTTTATAAAAATTATTTTAATTATCGGCTAATTATTAATTATTAATTTCGGTCTTCACTTTCTCTCCTCTGATTCCAATGACCTTATAGTCCTTCCTATTCATTATATCTACCATATCAATCATGTTGGTAGTCTAATTATTGTAATGCTCGTTGCTAATCGGTTTTTTCCAAGTCCAACCAATGGCGTGCGACTCTATCAAGCGCCTCTTTGCCCTCTCTTCCGTTGGCACTATTCCCGGTGACATTTGGAACCACACTCCCAGCGACCTGCAAAAACTCATAGGCGGACATTTGGGATTGAAGGAATTAGCGAGGTACGGACTCTCTTTTTGCCTTTTCTATTCCCTTGTCAAGTCCGGTTATTCTTGTTCTCGTCCTTTGCTTATTCTTTCCAATCCTTTTTCCCGATCAGATTATCGCTTGCGGCTCGTTGGATAGGCAAGGCTCCTTTGGGATTGTTAACTAGAGTCTTTTGCCACACACGCATAGAATCACTATTCTTCAACATCAATTTCCGGCTCTTTCAAAAGCTTCAGTCGATATCGGTAATGGTAACCGATTTTGAGGACCCCGACGTCAGTCTCGCATTCCTCGGAAAACTCGACGCCACTCCGCTTTTGACTAGACTCTCCATTTCGATTGACAATGTGCACTTGTCTGCCTTCCTAAAATACTCTCGTCTCTCTCGTTATCCATCTCACTTGAGAGATTTCGACGTCCAAGTTGACACCGATTACCCGGTTGACTACACCGCCGAAGACCTCGCCGCGTCTGGAGAATTGTTCTCCGACTTGATTGCAAACTGCCCAGCTCTCGAGACTATTGGATCAAACTTGCCGGTTACGAGTATGTATTTCTACCGATCATTAATTATCCGCTTGTTTGTACGTTTACTAACTCATTGCTTGTCGACAAAGGAAAACTTACTCGGTTTTAAAAGTCTCTGCCAGCTCAAATGCTTGAATTTGGACAGCATCGTTGATCTGCCAACTTTGAATAGATTCACCGTTAAGGAATTCTGTGAACTAACTCAAGCTATCGCCCCCGGCGACTTTCGCAATTGGCATCACTTCTCTCTCAACAAAAACGAACTAGGTAGTCTTTTCTCTCGCCGCGATATCGACGTGTCCGTGATTCTAGAGTTCCAGAAAATTGGAATTAATCAACACTCTGATGAGCCGTCTAGATGGCTCACTACCATCCATCAACAGTATCGCCGATTTATGCAAATACTTAGACTTGGTGCTATCACCATTGACCAAGTAGGTGTCATACTACACGACATTTTACATTTGGTTAATACTCTCGAAAAGGCGAATTCTTTCTTAAACATCTTGAACTGGTTCTTGGCAAGCCGCGAGCAGCGTGGCGATGCTATACCAACAGCGGAATTCCTCTCCTACCGCGATTCACAAACTCAGGTGCTTTGCAGCAGCATAATTCAGGCACCAGAACCGCTGGCCGAGTCTCTGGTTGTAAACGCCATCCTCTTCAAGTTCAACCTCAACCACCGTTTCGAAGGACGCCCTCTTAGTTTCTTCGTTCGTTAAGCCAGCGTGCATGCTCATATAACACGGTGCAAAGTGAAAGTTGATGCCTTATCCGATAGTGGAGAAATTCGCGAACAAGTAAGTCTTTCTTTCTTTTTCAATCTTCCCAAAACTTGCTAACCAATCCAATTCTCCCTATTTTATCCAACATTGCCAGTTCCAAGAGAAATACCCAACGCTCTTCTAAGAGAACCTTCAACGGTTGACGAGTAGCCTTTATTTAGATTGGTTTGTATTGTTAAAGAATTTTCAAAAAATGTCGTAGATTTCCCATTTCTCTTCACCCTCCTTCTGTCGCAAATCACCATCCGAACTCACACATGTTTAGCAGTGACGGTTCTGGTTTATTGGCTCTATTTGGAGTGATTGTGGTTGTGTTGATCAAGTGCGGCGTTGGGCTGTATACAATCAAATTCAAAGTCCCAGAACAACGTGCCAATTGGATTTTCTTCGTGCTCGCAGTTGGCTTTGGATTGGCGTTCTTTATAGCAGTGTCAGATAAGAAGAAGATACAGTAATAACAAAGCAAATAGTTAGCAAGGAAGTAATGCAGATGTATAACAATAAAGAAATAGCGTTTGGAAGGGATTGGCTTCTTTTTATTTAATCCAACTGTAACAAACCTTCGCGAAAATACTGCTCAAGTTCCTTCTCGAAATACCGTCTTTCGCACACAAAACTTTTTTGTCCATTTGTGAAAGGGAGATCGATTTCGCGGTGACTGAGCTCGAAAAGCTCTTCGACTCGAAACTCTACTTTGAAATTGCACCCATAAAGAAAACTCTCCGCTGTTGGACAGATCTCATTCCTACGCCAGCGCTTATAATTGACGACACTGAAGAGGTTGTCTGTGGAAACGATCCAGAGGAGTACTTGGTGGTCGAAGATTTCGTCGAACGTTCTCCATCATGGATAGAACGAGAGTATTTACCAGTGTATAGTCGCTTAAGCACTATTTAGATGTAAATATTCTAAAAGTAGTAAATATATTTACAACAAATGAGTTGTGCTTTGAGCTATTCATTTTCTTCTCCTTCCTTTAACCAAATCTCGAGTCCTTCCAGCGTCTCCAGTAGCGAGACCTTGTCAATCATGTTCATGGGTATTTTTAAGCCGTTGTCGCTGATGTAACCAGTCGGATAAGTATGTAGGGTGACCGACTCGGGCTGCACGAGAAGCGCCTCCATTGACCCGTAATTTGGCTCGCGAAGGTCGATTCCATCGCTACATTCCACCTTTCCAACATCTTCGCCTAGCATTAATCGACGGAACCAGCCTAGCGTTGTTTCTAATTCATCGCGAGACTCTCGTAGGTCTTCGTATTGAACATCAGTTTGGAACAGCTGCAACTCGCCGTTTAGATAGACGACTAGGCGCGTATAGCCTCCCTTCTCTCTTTGTGCTCTAATAAAGGCGAAGCTAAATTGTGAGGCCATGGCGAGCGAGACTGAAAATGACTTTGAATTTTTCAAATTCTTTAGCAAAGCCATTCCCTAATACTTACAAACTATAACTTTACTTCATATACATGATGGAACTTAACTACGCAACTTTGGTTTGTTAGATCAAGCTGCAAGTTAGAGGCTAGGTATAGCCTTTTTCTATAATCCATGGCACTCTCTTTCGGGCCTTGTTCTGGCATATTACTGTATGAAAACCAACTAATTCGCAATGCTTTCCGCGAAGTATCTGTCACGGTAATAAATACCAACCATTTGGATGTAAACGGAGGGCCAACGTCAATACAGAAGCATTCGGTCGTCTCGGCGCCAGGATTTCCCGAACTAGTTGGCTGCTGTTGGGCGCAAACTACAGGGGCCGCGGCGAGTCTTCTCGGTAGAACCGAGGCAGTATATGGCAAGTAGGAATAGCCGGGTGTTGAATGGAAATCTTCGAACGCCATTGACGGCGTCTGGAAATTTCCGTCTTCATCTCTCTTTACCAGATAATACGGGTCGAATATTGTAATGAAGAACCATTCTCCGCCGCTTTGCCTCGGGTACCAGGCCCCAAAATCAGAACGCTGGATTTTTTCTCTGAGGATGCAACAGAACTGGCTAGGACTTAGTTCCACGCAACTTTGATTTGGCTCCAGGACGATATTTGGCAACAGTCCGAGCTCGAGAGTTCTTTGATAGCGAGCTGTGTGCCCGTCCTTTGCGACTCGGCAGAGGGTAGCGCGAATTAATTTGCAGGTCGATGCAAAGGCGCATGCAGAGCTCTGATCTTCAAACCATCTGATTATTTCCTTTATAACATCTGACGCTGTTGGAAATGTGCCTTTGGGTAGTGTTTCATTCTCTCTATCCATGTTTTTTGCCCAGTCTACTGTCTCAAGCTCTTTTCTCTTCTTGCTTGGAGTATCCTGCATTTCGTGGAGGCGGATTCTTGGTTGTGGAGAAGTTCTGGGTGTTGGTGAGCGGCGAGAAATTTTTGAACTTTTAAAAATTAGCCGTATTTATTTTCCTTCGCCATTGGAATCAAGAGAGACGGGTTGTTTCGCTCCTTATCAAACTCCCTACCTAACCGCAAGTACGTCTATTTTTATTTAACATACGGCAATTTGTAAAAAGGCCTACATGGAGCGCCACGTAGGTGTTTAATTTTTAACTGGATTATCTAAATCCATAATCCTTAATTAATTACCATCTCTTCTAATGTTCGCTCGTTGCATTTACTTTCATATCCTTATTTAGATTTTGTCATATAGATGAATGCCTACTACGAATATAACGCGGCTGAATGGGCTCGTTATTATCAGTCCATTGCCCAGTGCCCAATGTTTTTAATGCCCCTGGCTCCGCTATCTTTCTACAATCCATCGTCTATGAACCCATTCGACGATTATTCCGAGCAAGGACTTTCGGATTTGCCAGAAAGCGAAAAAGTAAGCATAAAGGAAGAAGAATCCGTGACCGACGTCGGCGACAACTCTCCAATAAGCCATTCCGTTCCCGATTCGCCAATACGGGATTACGACGAGGATCGCGAAGAAAGTAGCATTGGCGGTGAAAAAACTTGCGATGCGTCAGAAAAGTGGGAGGAAGATAATGACGAAAACTCCGTTCTATTGCTCGACTTGCCACAAGCACCGAATCATCCTACGGAGCCGCAAGCTGTCCCTGTCAACGCTCTGTCCATTCTTACTACGACTCCCTGGATCTATGACTTTTCCAAAGGGAAGGCAATTAGTTTCAAAGATGAAAAGGAGATTGCAGATACCGATTTCAAGTTACAAGAGTTCATATTAGCGCTCAAGCCCGCTCCCCAAACTAAACCAAACAACGGAGCAAAGAAGTGTAAGGCGAACATGCGCCACGGGCCATACAAACCGCGCGACAAATCTGGCATGAAATTCACTACATTTCGCAACACCATTGCTCAAGAGTGGGCGCAAGCTGTCGTAAAGCCAATGTCTACGGAAAAAGGCTGCACCATGGCCGAAGATCGCTCTATTATTGAAGATTTCAAGACACGGTATCCGAAGGCCGCAAAGTTCTTCAATGCGAATTCCATTTGGGCCATCCGACATGGATTCACGTTTATACAGTACTCTGGTATTGCGCCAGCCCAGAGACCTAAGCCAAAGCCTCGTACTAGACCTTTAAAGCGTGTGCCAAACTTTACCACCGAAAAGGTACGCTACGCTTTTTTTCCACCCTTTTCTAGCCCTTCCTCAACCAAACCTCCGTTATGTTTTCTAATTATTCACTTCATCTTCCTTTCTCCTCCATGTTAAATTATGCAGTATGAAGAGATCATGATTTATCGTGCTCTAAACCCCAAGATCCCTCTTGGGACGGTTTTGAAGAAATTTGGCGTCCAGCAACGCCAACTGATTTACTATGAAGAGCATATGAACATGAAGCGAACGCCGAGAGGCTACTTGAACAAACTTAGAGCTAAGTTTCAAGACGATCTAGATAAGCGATCGGAAGGGACTGTCGAATGAATCTTACGATTTGTTCGGTCTAGAATGGTACTTACGGCCTTGTTCTTTCTTTACTCCGTAAGTTTAGCTATTCCATTTAGTTATTTGGTTGTATTAATACAAAAGATGTTCGTTTAATGTGATTAATATTTAAGGGAGGAAATTAATTAAGGACCTCTTCGAATTTCAAAAAACTCTCTTTCTCCTCTACGCGCCCATTCTCTAGGCAACAACACACGGCAATTATTATTTATTCAAAAGTTTATTAACTAAAGTACAATAATTTATGGATGAAATGGAGGTGGATGATGATTTTAGCAATCTAGCAAATGGTGGCAAGTCGAGCTCGTCATCGATAATCAAGACGCCTCTTTGCAATTACACCGAGATGCACGTTAGGTTATACGGTGAAATGTACTTTCCAGCCGATCAACTCTGGGCCTTGTTTGACGTTCCTTTCGTTGAAACAAAGTTGGATAAAGTGTTGAATCTGACGCGCCCTAGAGGCGCTCCCCTGGTGAGAGAATTCAGAGATTGGCGCTTTGGCAAGCTAAAGAACAATTATACATGCAGTGGTCCACGGCAGTTTCGCGAATTGTTTATCCAATCCAAAACCGGGCGCTATGACGCTGGC
>Ga0134125_10003581_pt1 | contig 17949 bp, 18 predicted proteins | sample KB31751_FD_96464 | JGI IMG/M metagenome (GOLD analysis project Ga0134125, IMG submission 96464) | Terrestrial soil microbial communities with excess Nitrogen fertilizer from Kellogg Biological Station, Michigan, USA - KB3-175-1 | ecosystem: Environmental > Terrestrial > Soil > Unclassified ...
GCACCGTGATCGGCGCCTTGATGTCGATGCCTTGCGTGTAGCCCGGCTTGTGCGAGCCGTCTTTCGCGACACCCATGTCGCCGGTCACGACGCCGAGCACTTCGCCCTGGTCGCCGTTGAGCACGTCGGTCGCCGCGAAACCCGGGTAGATCTCGACGCCGAGCGCCTCGGCCTGCTGCGCGAGCCAGCGGCAGAGATCGCCGAGGCTTCCGATGTAGTTGCCGTCGTTGTTCATCAGCGGCGGCAGAAGGGCGGTCGGAATGCAATACACGCTGCGCTGCGTGAGGTAGAGGAAGCGATCCTCGCTGACGCGCGTTGCAAGCGGCGCGCTGCGCGTCTTCCAGTCGGGAATGAGCTCGTCGAGCGCATGCGGATCGATGACCGCGCCCGACAGGATGTGCGCGCCGATCTCCGAACCCTTCTCGAGCACGCAGACGGAAACCTCGCGCGACGCGCGCGCCGCGAGCTGCTTGAGCCTGATCGCCGCGGCGAGACCCGAGGGACCGCCACCGACGATCACGACGTCGTACTCCATTGCTTCGCGCGTCATCGCATCCGTCCCGCTCGTCGCGTTTGCAGGCGAAGGCCTCAATTATAATGACGCGCGCATATGCGCCCGCGTGTTCCCCGGCATGAATCGGACGATCCGATGCGAATCGGCGCGTCGCGATGAAGCTGCTCGCGATCATCGTCGCGCTCGCGTTCGAGCAATGGCGCTCGTTTGCATGGCGCGCATCGGTCGAGCGCGCGTTCGTGTCGTACGTGCGCGGCATCGAGCGGCGGCTGAACGGCGGGACGCTTGGACAAGGCATCGTGGCGACCGTGCTCGCGATCGCGCCGCCCGTCGTCGTCGCCGCGCTGGTTGGATGGTTCCTCGCGAGCCTGTCGTGGTTCCTCGGGCTCGTCTTCGACGTGCTCGTCCTCTACGCGTTGATGGGCTTTCGTCGCTTCAGTCACGCGGTGTCCGCGATCATTTCCGCGCTGAAGAGCGCCGATCTCGCCGGTGCGCGGCGGGCGCTTGCCGCCTGGTATGGCACGACGACGAGCGAGCTCACCGGCCACGACGTGGCCCGCCTCGCCATCGAGCGCGGTCTCTCCGATGCGTATCGGCAAGTCTTCGCGGTGCTGTTCTGGTTCGCAGTGCTGCCCGGCCCTGGCGGTGCCGTTTTGTATCGCGCATCGGCGCTGCTGGCGGCGCAATGGAAAGGCGCATTGCCGGGCGATGACATGACGGTGCTGACACGCTCGCTCGCGGTGTTCGGCCGTCCCGCGCGCGCGCTGCTCCGGCTGCTCGACTGGATTCCTTCGCGGCTCACCGCGCTTTCGTTCGCGGTCGTCGGTGACTTCGAGGATGCGGCGTTCTGCTGGCGCACGCAGGCGCGTGCATGGCCCGAAGCGTATGGCGGTGAAGCGATCGGCGTCGTGCTCGCAAGCGGAGCGGGTGCGCTCGGTGTGCAACTCGGCGGCGCGGTGCCGACCGACGACGGTACGTTGGAGTCGCGTCCGGAAATCGGCATCGGCGAGGTCGTCGAAGTCGAAGTGCTGCCGTCCGCGGTGGGCCTCGTGTGGCGCGCGCTCGTCTTGTGGCTTCTGCTCGTGTTCCTGCTGTCGATGATATAGGTTGAAATTGAGAGCCAGGCCGTAACACCGTTGCGAAGCGAGGGTGTTACGGCGGATCCCAAACTTTGCGCGTCTCGCTCAGCAACGTGCGCAAGAGCGTGACGCGCTGCGGCGCAACGCGGCCCTCGGCGACCGCGGCGGTCACTGCGCAATCCGGTTCCCGGTCGTGCCGGCAATCACGGAAGCGGCATTGCGACGCGATCTCGCGCAGGTCGACGAAGGCTTCGGTGATCGCTTCGCGCGTGCAGTGGGCGAGTCCGAACACCTTCATTCCCGGGGAATCGACGAGCCATCCGTCGTCATCGTGCAGGCGATACAGCGTCGCCGCCGTCGTCGTATGACGCCCGCTGTGCAACGCGTGCGACAACTCGCCCGTCCGTGCCTGGGTCGAGTGCAACAGCGCATTGATCAGCGTCGACTTGCCCATTCCCGACTGGCCGATGATGAGGCTGTGCTGGCCGCGAACCCATGGCGCAAGCGGTATCGCGTCCAACTTTGCCGAGACGGGGACGACCGGGTAGCCGAGCGCGGCATAGGGCGCGAAACGTTGCGCGAAGCGATCGCTGCCGACCAGGTCGGACTTGTTCACGACCAGGACGAAGCGGCAGCGCTCGGTCTCGGCCGCGATGATCCAGCGATTCAGCAAGTGCTCGTCGACGGGCACGTCGGGTGCGACGACGGCCAGCACCTGTGTCACGTTCGCCGCGACCAGCTTTTCCTTGAACGCGTCGGAGCGATAGAGGAGGCTTCGTCGCGGCGCGAGCGCGACGATGACGCCGTTGCCCTTGTCGCGCGCAACCTCGACGCGATCACCGCAGGCAAGCGTCGTCGCGCGGCCCTTCAGCAGGCATTCGATCGTGTGGCCGCCATCGAGGTCGACGATGTAGTGCCGCCGATGCGTCGCGACGACCAGCCCGTTCGGCGTGCCGACTCGCGTTGCGTCAGCGCGGCTCACGCGAGGCAGCGCGGTCGCTACGCGAGGAGGCGATCGGTCTTCGCCGCGCAGACGATGTCGTTCTCGGTGATGCCGCCTGCGTCGTGCGTCGACCACGCGACGACGCAGCGGTTGTACGACACCGTCAAATCGGGGTGATGGTCTTCGCGGTTGGCGATCCAGGCGAGCGCGTCGACGAATCCCATCGTCTCGTGAAAGTTGGCGAACAGGAACGATTTCGACAGGCGGCCATCGGCCGACGACCATCCGGCCAGCATCGACAATCGGCTCCCGAGATCGGCGTCGGCGAGCCGGGCCGCGCCTGCATGGCAATGCTGGTCGGCTAGCGTGCGCACCGCCGGCGGCAGCGTCTGGAAGTTCGTCGTCATCGTCGTCCTCCGTTCACGTGCCGGCGGCCGATGGCGCCAGCGCGGACAGGCGCGCGACGCGTATGGCAGCCGGCGGATGCGAGTCATAGAACGCCGAATGCACGGGATCCGGCGTCAGCGTCGCCGCGTTGTCCTCGTAGAGCTTGATCAATGCCGCGACCAGCGCGCCCGCGGATGCGTGGGCGGCGGCGAAGGCATCGGCCTCGAACTCGTGGCGGCGCGAGTACGCAGCGGCGAGCGGCGCGAGCACGAACGTGAACACCGGCAGCACGAGCATGAACAGTGCGAGCGCGACGCCTGGACGCGTCATTGCGACGGCCACGTTGTCGGCTGGAATGCCGAGCCCCGCGTAGAACCATGGCGTTCGTGCGAGCCACGCGAGCAGTGCAAGCAGCGCGAGCGAGAACACGGCCGACCAGACGACGCGCTTCACCACGTGGCGCAAGCGGAAATGGCCGAGCTCGTGCGCGAGCACCGCCTCGATCTCCTCGGGTGCGAGGCGCGTCAGCAGCGTGTCGAAGAAGACGACGCGTTTCGCACGGCCGAATCCGGTGAAGTACGCGTTGCCGTGGCCCGAGCGCTTCGAGCCGTCCATCACGAACAGGCCCGAGGCGCGAAAGCCGCAGCGCGCGAGCAGCCGCTCGATCCGCTCGCGGGCGGCGCCCGCAGGCAATGGCGAGAAGCGATTGAAAAGCGGCGCGATCACCGTCGGGTACAGCACGAGCACGAGAAGCTGGAACGCCATCCAGGCAATCCAGACGAAGACCCACCAATAGGTGCCGGCGCTGCGCATCAGCCACAACACGACGAACGCGAGCGGCAGGCCGAGTGCCGCGGCGACCGCGAGGCCCTTCGCGAGGTCGCCGAGCCATGTCGCCAGCGTCGTGCGGTTGAAGCCGAAGCGCTCCTCGATCCGAAACGTGCGCCACCATGAAAACGGCAGCGAAACGAGGCCCGCGATGAGGGCGATGGCGCAAAGCAGCAGCACGTCGCGCACGAGCGGCGGCGTCGCGAGCCTTTCGGTTGCAGCCACCAGCCAGCCGAGGACGCCGCCTTCCGTCAGCAGGAGCAGGACGGCCGTATCGGCGGCAGCTTCGATCATCCCGAAACGTTGCTTGGCGATCGTGTAATCGGCAGCCTTGCGATGCGCGGCGTCGTCGATGCGCGTGGCGAACGCAGCGGGCGTCGCGACACGGTGGGCGCGCACGTGGGCAACCTGCCGCGCGGCGAGCCACAGGCGCAGGCCGAGCGTCACGGCGACGGCGACGACGAACAGGATGGCAAAAGCGGAGGAAGTCACGACGACGACGCGGCGCTTCGCGGTGCGCCGCTCACGTACAATGAAACGCCCCATTTTACGCCCGCGCATGCCACAAGAAGCGAATCGCCTCATCTGGATCGATCTCGAAATGTCGGGTCTTCGCCCCGACAGCGACCGCATTCTCGAGGTCGCGCTTGTCGTCACCGATCACGCGCTCGAAACCGTCGCACAGGCGCCGGTCTGGGTCGTGCATCAGGACGATGCAGTGCTCGACGGCATGGACGCCTGGAATCGCTCGACGCATGCGCGTTCGGGGTTGATCGACCGCGTGCGCGCGTCGAACGCGACCGAGCAGGAGGTCGAGGCGGCGGCGCTCGCCTTTCTGCGCGAGCACGTGCCTGCCAAGGCCTCGCCGATGTGCGGCAATTCGATCTGCCAGGATCGCCGGTTTCTCGCGCGCTTCATGCCGGCGCTCGAGGACTGGTTCCATTACCGGAACCTCGACGTGTCGACGCTGAAGGAGCTCGCGCGGCGCTGGAAGCCGGACCTCGGCAAGGGCATCGCGAAGGAGGGCCGGCACGAGGCGCTCGCCGACGTGCTCGAATCGATCGCGGAGCTTCGCTACTACCGCGACAACTTCCTGCGGTTGTGATCCCCCCACGCGCGCGGCTTCGCCGCTTCGCTGCCCCCCGGGGGGCGCAATTCGCGCTCGGGGCGGCCCTTCGCGCTCATATGATCCCCCCACGCGCGCGACTTCGCCGCTTCGCTGCCCCCCGGGGGGCGCAATTCGCGCTCGGGGCGGCCCTTCGCGCTCATATGATCCCCCCACGCGCGCGGCTTCGCCGCTTCGCTGCCCCCCGGGGGGCGCAATTCGCGCTCGGGGCGGCCCTTCGCGCTCATTCGTGAACTTCTGCAGCGCCTGCGGTTCGCCGCGCATCGAACGTCGCGTGCCGGACGGCGACACGCTGCCGCGTGACGTCTGCGCCGAATGCGGCACGATCCATTACCAGAACCCGAAGATCGTCGTCGGCTGCCTGCCCGAATGGGAAGGGCGGGTGCTGCTCTGCAAGCGTGCGATCGAGCCCCGCTACGGCTTGTGGACGCTGCCGGCGGGCTTTCTCGAGAGCGGCGAGACGCTCGTCGCCGGCGCGCTGCGCGAGACGCTCGAAGAGGCCGACGCGCGCGTGGCGATCGGCGATCTCTACGCAGTGATCAGCCTGCCGCAGATCAATCAGGTGTACATGATGTTCCGCGCGAAGCTTCTCGATCTGGGCGTCGGCCCCGGCGCGGAAAGCCTCGAAGTGCGGCTCTTCGACGAGAGCGAAATCCCCTGGGAATCGCTGGCGTTTCGCACGATCGCGCGGACGCTTCGCAACTATTTCCTCGATCGCAGGCTCGACACGTTCGCGCTGCACGTCAGCGCGATCGAGCGACGGCCGCCGCTTCCGCCGGATCTGCTCGCGGCCGGTTAGTCACGCGTCAGCCGATCGCGCGGACGACCCCGCCGTCGACGCGCAATGCGGCGCCCGTGGTCGCCGACGCCTTCGCGCTGCAGACGTAGACGATCATCGCCGCGACCTCGTCGGGCGTGGCGAAGCGCTGGATGATCGATGACGGCCGCGCATTCGCGAAGAACTCGCGCTCGACCGCTGCCGCGTCGACGTGCTGTTCGTCGGCGAGGCGCGCGACGAATTGCGTCACGCCTTCGGACGCCGTCGGTCCCGGCAAGACGCTGTTGACGGTGACATTGGTGCCGGCGAGCGTTTCCGCCAGCCCGCGCGCGACCGCGAGCTGGGCGGTCTTCGTCATTCCGTAATGGATCATCTCGGTCGGGATCTGCAGCGCCGATTCGCTCGACACGAACACGATCCGGCCGAAATCGCGCGTGCGCATGCCGGCCACGTAATGCCGGGCGAGACGGATGCCGGACATCACGTTCGTCTCGAAGAAGCGCAGCCAGTCGTCGTCGGAAATCGACTCGAACGGTTTGGGCTCGAAGATCCCGGCATTGTTGACGAGGATGTCGACATCGGGCAGTGCGGCGATCAGCCGGTCGCAGCCTTCGCGCGTGCCGACGTCGGCGGCGATGCCGTCGACGATGACGCCGGTGTCGTCGCGCCGCAACCGCTCGATCGCAACGTCGACGCGCGTCGTCGTGCGGCCGTTGATCGTGACGACAGCACCTTCACGCGCGAGGAGACGCGCCGTTGCGAAGCCGATGCCGGCCGTCGAGCCGGTGATCAGCGCGCGCCGCCCTTCAAGCCCGAGATCCATCGCGTCCGCCATCGGTCCGTGCGGCGCGGCGGCGCAGCAGTTCGAACTGCCGCTGCAGACCGTTCATTTCGTCGTCCGACAGCGATTCGAGGTTGATCAGGCTCGAACGCGCGTTCGTCACCGCGCGCAACAGCTCGTCGAGCTTGAGCTGCGTCGCCTTCGTGTCGCGGTTCTGGCTGCTCTGGATGATGAAGACCATGAGGAACGTCACGACGTTGGTGACGGTGTTCGCGATCAGCTGCCACGCGTCGGAGAAGCCGAAGAGTGGCCCCGTCACCGCCCATGCGACGATGAAGATCGCGGCGAAGAAGAACGCCCACGACGAGCCGAACGCGTCGGCGAGCCGGTGAGAAAGCGTCCGGAACCAGTCATTCATCTCGGGGCTCCCTGCAGGTCCTGATTTCGACGATGGTAGCGTCGGTTCGACGGCGCCGGACGGCGCAAGGCCGTCGCCGGGTTTGACAGCGTTCGCGTCGCCAAAGATCGGCGCCGCGCGCCGCGCCGATCACTTGATGATGCCGACTTCCTTGTAGTACTTCTCGGCGCCCGGATGCAGCGGCACCGGCATTCCTTGCAGCGCCTTGTGAACGTCGATCGTTCTCGCGGCGGCGTGCGCAGCGACGAGCTCGTCGAGGTGGGTCCAGAACGCCTTCGTCATGCCGTAGACGACGTCGTCCGACACATCGTCGTGCGTGACGAGAAAATTCTGCACGGCAGCCGTCGGGACGTCGGCGGGCTGCCCGTTGTACGTATTCGCCGGTATGACCGCTTCACTGTAAGCGGCGTTGCCGATCTTCTTCACGACGCCGGCCGGGATCGGTACGACGACGATCGGCAGCGACTGCGCGAGATCGCGCACCGACGATGCGCCGAGTACCGCCGATTGCAGCGTCGCGTCGATCTGCCGGTTTTTCATCAGCTCGACGGACTCGCCGAATGGCAGGTATTCGACTTTCGAAAACTCCTTGTAGTCGATGCCGGCCGCGTGCAGCACGGCGCGCGCGTTGAGCTCGATCAACGACTTCGGCGTGCCGACCGAGATTTTCTTGCCCTTGAGGTCGGCGAGCGTCCTGATGCCCGCATCCGCGCGCGCGACGATCTGGATGTAGTTCGGATAGAGCGCGGCGATGCCGCGGATCTTCTTGAGCGGCTGCTTGAACCCGGCCTCCTCGTTGCCCTTCCACGCGTCGACCAACGCATCACCGAGCGCGAAGGCGATCTCGCCGCGACCCGACTGCATCAGGTTCAGGTTTTCCACCGACCCCTTAGTCGCTTGCACCGACGTCTTGACGTTCGGCATGGTCTTGTCGATCACGCCCGCGAGCGCGACGCCGAGCGGATAGTAGACGCCGTTCGTGCCGCCGGTGAGGACGTTGACGAAGGTGCTGGCCGCGAAGACGATGGGCGCGCCGCAGGCGGCTACTGCGACGAGCAGGGCGCCCAGTGCCTGGCGTGGGGAAAGCATCAAATCTCCTCGGCGACGGCGACCTTCGCGTCGGCGAGCGCGCGGTGCAACGCGGCCACGTGCTCGTGGCCCGTCGTTTCGACGACGCAGACGACGCGCACCGCCGACAGGTCGGGTCCGGAGAACGCCCTGTCGTGCAGGATCTCCTTGATCGACGCGCCGGTCGATGCGATCACTTCGGCAAGTCGTGCAAGCCCACCGGGCCGGTCGCTGATCGACACGGCGAAGCGCGACAGCCGGCCGTCGGCGACGAGGCCGATCTCGATCACGCGATCGAGGATCGTCAGGTCGATGTTGCCGCCGCACAGCACGAGCACGACGTTCCGGCCCTTGAGCGTATCGAGCTTGCCGGCGAGAAAGCCGGCGAGCGGTGCCGCGCCCGCGCCTTCGACGACGCTCTTCTCGAGCTCGATCAGCCGCAGGACGGCGAGCGCGATCGCCGCTTCGTCGACGGTGACGACCTGGTCGACGACCCGGCGCAACACCTCGAACGGCAGGGCGCCCGCCTGCATCACGGCGAGACCGTCGGCCAGCGTCGACGACAGGGTGACCGGGACCGGATGACCGGCGGCGAGCGCTGCGGTCAGGCATGCGGCGTGCACCGGCTCGACGCCGACGAGCAGCACGTCGGGCTTGCGCGCCTCGACGACGGTGCCGATCCCGGCCAGCAGGCCACCGCCGCCGACCGGCGCGACGATCGCCTGCACGTCGGGCGTCTGCTCGAGGATCTCGAGCGCGATCGTTCCTTGTCCGGCCATGACGTGCGCGTTGTCGAACGGATGGATGAACGTCAGGCCTTCGCGTGCGGCGATCGCTTCGGCTTCGTCGCGTGCCGACGAAAGGTCGCTGCCGTGCAGCACGACATTCGCGCCGAGCTGGCGGCAGTTCGATACCTTGATGAGCGGGGCGAACTTCGGCATCACCACGGTGACCGGGATGCCGAGCAGCGCGCTGTGATAGGCGACGCCGAGCGCATGGTTGCCCGCCGAAGCCGCGATGACGCCGCGCTTGCGCTGTTCCGCGGAAAGCTGCAGCAGCGCGTTGCGCGCGCCCCGTTCCTTGAAGCTGCCGGTGCGCTGCAGATAATCCAGCTTGCAGTAGATGTGCGCGCCGGTGAGTTGCGACAGCGGGATCGATTCGACGCACGGCGACTCGTAAATGCCGCCGCGGATGCGTTCGCGCGCCTTCTCGATTTCTGCCAGCGTCAGCATCACCAGTCGCGCCGGGCCGCCCCAAGCGACTGGCGAGCCCCCTGGGGGGCAGCGAGCGAAGCGAGCGTGGGGGGATGTTTACATTCGCGCCGGGCCGCCCCAAGCGACTGGCGAGCCCCCTGGGGGGCAGCGAGCGAAGCGAGCGTCGGGGGATTCATCAGAACGGCAGCGCGATGCCGGGCTTCACCGCGCTCAGCACGCGCCGGAATTCACCCTGGATTCGCGCCAGTGCCTTTGCGTTGTCGGCCTCGAAGCGCAGCACGATGACCGGTGTCGTGTTCGACGCGCGCGCGAGACCGAAGCCATCCGGATACTCGACGCGCAGGCCGTCGATGCGGATGACGTCGTCGGCGCCGGGGAAGTCGGCGACTTCGCGGAGCTTCCCAATCAGCGCGTGCTGCTCGCCTTCGTCGCAGGCGATCTGCAGTTCGGGGGTCGAGATCGCGTCGGGCAGCGCATCGAGCACCGCCGCCGGGTTGTCGTGGCGCGACAGGATTTCGAGCAGCCGCGCGCCGGCATAAAGCCCGTCGTCGAAGCCGTACCAGCGCTCGCCGAAGAACGTATGCCCGCTCATCTCGCCGGCGAGCGCGGCGCCGACTTCCTTCATCTTCGACTTGATCAGCGAATGCCCGGTCTTCCACAGCATCGGCCTGCCGCCATGGCGGACGATCCAGTCCTTCAGGTTGCGCGTCGACTTGACGTCGTAGATGATCGTTGCGCCGGGTGCGCGCGACAGCACGTTCGCGGCAAAGAGCATCAGTTGCCGGTCGGCATAGATCACGTGGCCCTCGGGCGTCACGACGCCGAGCCGGTCACCGTCGCCGTCGAATGCGAGGCCGAGTTCGCAATCGCCTTCGCGCAGCCGACGCTTCAAGTCTTCGAGATTCTTCGGCTGCGACGGATCGGGATGATGGTTCGGGAATCGTCCGTCGACGTCGCAGAAGAGCTCGACCACGTCGCAGCCGAGGCGGCGATAGAGTTCCGGAGCGAACGCGCCGGCGACGCCGTTGCCGCAATCGACGGCGACGCGCATCGGCCGCGCGAGCCGGACGTCGCCTGCGATGCGCTCGAAGTACGCGCGCGAAATGTCTTCGCTGCGCATCGTGCCGCTGCCGTGCGCGAAATCGCCGCGTTCGATGCGTGCGCGAAGCGCCTGGATGTCGTCTCCCGACAGCGTCGTCGCGTCGATCACCATCTTGAGCCCGTTGTAGTCGGGCGGATTGTGGCTGCCGGTCACGGCAACGCTGCACTGCGTGCCGAGGTGCTGCGCGGCGAAATAGGTCATCGGCGTCGTCACCATGCCGATGTCGATCACATCGACGCCCGCCGCGCGAATGCCGTCGGCCAGCGCTTCGAGCAGCGCCGGTCCCGACAGTCGGCCATCGCGCCCGACGACGATCGAACCGCGACTCGCGTTCTTCGCGAGCGTGCCGAGCCCCTGTCCGATGAGGCGCACGCCGTCGACGGTCAGCGTGCGATCGACGATGCCGCGAATGTCGTAAGCCTTGAAGATTTCGGCGGGGAGCATGGCGGGTTCCTGTCAGCGGTGGCGACGGTGCGTGCGCGGATCATCGCCGATCGTCGTGAAGTAGTGTAGCAATCGCTCCGGCAGCCAGCCGACGTTGCCGGGAAATGGGCCGCGCGCGAATCCTGCGTGGCCGCCGGCGCGCGGCTGCTCGAGCGTGACCGCGCCGCTCACCTCCGCGGATTGGGGCAACGACGACGCGGGGACGAACGGGTCGTTCTGCGCGTTCAGCACGAGCGTCGGAATGCGGATCGCCGACAGCCACGGCTTCGACGACGCGCGCGTCCAATAGTCGCGCGTACCGGCGAAGCCGTGCAGCGGTGCCGTGACGATGTCGTCGAATTCGTACAGCGTGCGTGCGCGGCGAATGCGCGCGGGATCGAGCAGGCCCGGAAAGCGTGCGGCGATCGCGAGCGATTTCGGCTTCAGCGTCGCGAGGAAATGCCTCGCGTAGATCCGGTTCACCCCGCGGTCGATCGCGAAGCCGGCCGCCATCAGGTCGAGTGGCGCCGACACGGCGGCCGCCGCGGTGACGTAGCGCGCCGCGCCGCTTTCCTCGCGGCCGAGCCAGTTCAAAAGCGCGCTGCCGCCAAGCGACACTCCCACCGCGAGGATCGGCGTCGAAGTGTCGATGCATGCGCGGATATGGGCGAGCATCGCCGCCACTTCTTCGTAATCGCCGGAGTGGTACGCGCGCGGCAGCCGATTCGGCGCGCCGCCGCAGCCGCGAAAATGCGGCACCACGCCACGAAGACCGCGCGCATGCAGGAGCGCGAGCAATGCACGCGCGTAATGCGACGTCGAGCCGCCTTCGAGCCCGTGAAAGAGGACGACGAGCGGTGCGCCGGCGGATGCATCGGCGTCGAGCCAGTCGAAGTCCCAGAAATCGCCGTCGGGCGTATCGACGCGTTCGCGCCGCAGCGGCACGCGTGCGCGCGGCAGCCGGAACGGCCAGATCGTCTGCGCGTGTCCACCGGCGAGCCAGCGGGGGGCGCGGTATCCGGCAGCGGATGCCGCCGCGGCGGTGCGCGCTGCGCCCGCGGCGCGATGGATCACGATGGCGGGGCTACCGGGCCGGCTGCTCCCGCGCGAGGCGCGCGCGCTTTTCGTAGGCCTCGCGCGCGATCGCGATGTCGGCGAGGAAATGCGGCAGCTCCGACACGAGCAGCGCCTGCGGACCGTCGACGAGCGCCTTTGCAGGCTCGGGATGGAAGTCGACGAGCACCATGTTCGCGCCGGCGATCACGCCTTGCGCGGCGACGTGGAAAATGTCGTGCAGGCCGTCAGGCGCACGCGCGCGCGTGCCGACCGAATGCGAAGGGTCCACCGCCACCGGCATGCGCGTCAGGCGCTTGACGACGGGCACGTGCGCGAAGTCGACGAGATTGCGGTGCGGGTCGCCCATGTTCGTGTGCATGCCGCGAAGGCAGAAGACGATTTTGCGGTTGCCTTCGGTCGCGAGGTACTCGGCGGCGTTCAGCGATTCGTCGAGCGTGATGCCGAAGCCGCGCTTGATCAGCACCGGGAACTGCTGCTGGCGCCCGACCTGCTTCAGAAGCTCGAAGTTCTGCGTGTTGCGCGTGCCGATCTGCAGCATGACGCCCGTCGCGTTGCCGGTCGCTTCGAGCGCGCGGCGGATCTCGTCGACGTGCGATTCGTGCGTGACTTCCATCGAGATCACCCGGACGCCGTACTTGCCCGCGAGTTCGAACACATAGGGCAGGCACTCGGCGCCGAAGCCCTGGAACGCGTACGGCGACGTACGCGGCTTGTAGGCGCCCATCCGCGTGCAGACCTGCCCGTTGTCGCGCAAGGCCTTCATCATCGCCTCGACCGACTCGCGCGAATCGACCGCGCAAAGACCGGCGAAGACGTTGAGATTGTCCTGGCCGAAACGCACACCGTTGTATTCGAACGACGAGGCGCGATCGTCACCCTGCTTGTGACGACCCAGCACGCGATAGGGCTCCGATACGCGAACGACCTTCGCGACGCACGGCAGCACCTGCATCTGCTCGACGGTCAGCGCGCCGGTGTTGCCGATCAGGTAGATCTCCGTCAGCGTCACCTCCGAGCCCACTTCGCGGTGGACCCGATAGCTGACGTTACCGAGCCGCTCGAGTTGGCTCGTGAGCATCCGGTACTCGACGCTTTCCGGATGGACGTTGGGTTCGAGAACGAGGATCATCGGGGCCGCTTTTCGTGTTCCATCAATGAGTTAGCAAGGTTGCCGCGACGCGGTGGCACCGGGGCTGCGGGCGGGAGACCGCCATGTTGCACCGCAAGAGGGTCCCCGCGCAACAGCGGGGCGACGTCGCGTCGGCGAATCGGTTGCCTCGGCCGTTAAGCTTGCCGTAGACTGGCTCGAACGGTCTACCGCAGGTCACGCAAGCCCCCCCGAAACAACCCTCTCGGAGTCCTCATGAAAAAACTGCTTCCGCTCCTGATTTTGTCGCTCGCGGCAACCGTCGCGACGCCGGCCTTCGCTGCCGGCAGCGACACCAAGAGCACCGAAGCCAAGAGCAGCAAGATGGCCGAGTGCAACGCGAAGACGAAGGGCATGAGCAAGGACGAAGCGGCGAAGGCGCGCAGCGAATGCATGAAGGCGAAGCCCGCTGCCAAGCCGTCGTCGTCGAGCAAGATGGCCGAATGCAACGCGAAGACCAAGGGCATGAGCAAGGCCGACGCCGCAAAGGCCCGCAGCGAATGCATGAAGGCGACGTAACGACGATCCCGCAGAACTCCGGTCGGGCGCACCTCCTGTCCACCCGCCCGAAACTACAAGGCCGCAACTGCCGAAGGTTTGCGGCCTTTTTTTGCCTTCGGCGCGCGTCAGCCGGTAGCCACGCCGAGCAGATGCCCGATCGCGAACGTGACCGCGCCCGCCATGGCGCCGAGCATCAGCATTCGCGCGCCCGAATAGACGCCGTTGCGCCCGGTGAATAGCGACAGGATGGCGCCCACGCTGAAGAGTCCCGCTGCGGCGAGCCCGATCGTCCAGCCGAGCGGATTTGGCGCCGCGCGAAACAGATAAGGCGCGAGCGGCACGAATGCGCCGCCTGCGAACGCGACGAACGAGCTGACGGCGGCGGCGGTCGGCGAACCGAGCTGGCGCGGATTGAGACCGAGCTCCTCGCGCGCAAGCGTATCGAGTGCGTTCTCGGGATCGGCGACGAGCCGTTTCGCGAGGCGGTCAGCCTGCTTGACCGGCAAGCCCTTCGCCGCATAGATCAGCGCGAGCTCCTGCGCTTCAGCCTCGGGATACTGCGCGAGCTCGTCGCGCTCGAGCGCGATCTGATATTCGTAGAGCTCGCGCTGCGATCGCACCGATACGTATTCGCCGGCCGCCATCGCGAACGCGCCGGCGGCCATGCCGGCGACACCCGACAGCACGATCATCCGCACGTCGCTCGTCGCGCCGGCGACGCCGAGGATCAGCCCGGCGTTCGATACGAGTCCGTCGTTGACGCCGAACACGGCCGCGCGCAGGTTGCCGCTGCCGCCGAGGCCGCGATGCCGCCGCTCCAGCATCGCGCCCGGTGCCGGCGCCGGGTGCACGCCGTCGCCCGGCGTCGCGCCGCCATACACGGCCATGCCGCGCACCTTCATCGCCGCGAGCACGTTCTTGAGCCGGCGCGGCCCGAGCCATTGCACGAGGTTTGCAACGATGCGCGTGCGCGCGTCGGGAACGAACGGACCGGGCGCCGGATATCCGCGCGCAGTCAGCTGCGCACGCCAGATCGCCGCCTGTGCTTCCGCCTCGCCGGCGAGGCGCCGGAACAATTCGGCGCGCACGGTGCCGTTCTCGGCATCGGCGCAAGCGCGGTACAGGTAAGCCGACCGCTGCTCCTCGGCCCAGGAATCGAGCGGGTTCATCCGTTCACCGCCGGGCTCGACGCGGCGATCGGCGCGTGATCGCGATTGCGCGGAATTCATCGGCGTGCCGCGCGACGACGCAACGCATGCGGGTCATTCGATGGCGGCATCGATTTTCGCCATCACGTCGGGCGTGAGCTTCGCAACGACGTCCTGCGCCTTCATGTTCTCTTCGACCTGCGCGGGCCGGCTCGCTCCAGTGATCACGGTCGAGACGTGCGGATTCTTGAGGCACCACGCGATGGACATCTGGGCGAGCGTACAACCGAGTTCTTGCGCGATCGGAACGAGCGTTTGGACCTTCGCAAGACGCGCAGGTTCGAGAATGCGATCGGCGAGCCACTCGAAGCCCTTGATCGCTGCGCGCGAATCGGGCGGAATGCCGGCGTTGTATTTGCCGGAGAGAAGACCCGATGCCAGCGGGCTCCACGTGGTCGTGCCGATGCCGAAATCGTCGTAGAGCCGCGCGTACTCTTTCTCGACGCGCTCGCGATGGAACACATTGTATTGCGGCTGCTCGGCCACGGGCTTCCGCAGATGATGCCGCTCGGCGATCTCGCACGCCATCGCGATTTCGGCGGCGCTCCATTCCGACGTTCCCCAGTACGTGACCTTCCCCGACGCGACCATGTCGTGCATCGCCCACACCGTTTCGTCGATCGGAGTCTCCGGATCGGGGCGATGGCAGAACACGATGTCGACGTAGTCTAGGCCGAGCCGCGCGAGCGAGCCATCGATCGCCTGCAGCAGATACTTCCGGTTCAGCGTGTTCGTCTCGTTCGGACCGTCGTAGAGGCCCCAAAAGAACTTCGTCGACACGATGTAGGACGAACGCCGCCAGCCGAGCTTGCGCAGCGCATCGCCCATGATCGATTCCGAGCGACCCTTGGCGTACACCTCGGCGTTGTCGAAGAAGTTGACGCCGGCGCCGTGCGCGGCGGCCATGCACTCGCGCGCGAGGCTTTCGTTGAGCTGGTTGCCGTAGGTGACCCAGGAGCCGAACGACAGTTCGCTGACCTTGAGACCGGAGCGGCCGAGACGGCGATAGCGCATGGCGATGGCGAAGCGGGATTCGACGCGAAGTTCGCGGCCGGGAAGTGAGCGGGAATGATGCGTGTCGCGCGTCGGCAATGCATCGCATCGCACTGCCCCTACAATCGCGCCTTCATTCTACTCCGACAGGGCTCGTCCGATGCCACCGCGTCACGCAACATCCAAGCCGAAGAAGCCGCCGTTCGACGTCGCCGCGCTGTGGTCGGTGAAGCGGATCGGCGCGCCGTCGCTTTCGCCCGACGGCCGTCTCGCGTGCGCGCCGGTGACGTCGTTCTCGATGGACCGCAACGTCGGCACGACGGAGCTGTGGCTCTATCCGACCGGCGTCGGCACGAAGAACGGCGTTGCGACGAAGCCTCGGCGCCTGACGGCCGGCGACAAGGACACCGATGCGCGCTTCTCGCCCGATGGCACGCGCATCGCGTTCACGGCGAAGCGCGGCGACGACGCGGAGCCGCAGATCTATCTGATCGCACCGGATGGCGGCGAAGCGACGCGGCTTACGAAGCTCGCGACGGGTGCCACGGCGATCAAATGGTTTTCCGACGGCAAGCGGATCGCGTTCGTATCCTGGGTGTGGCCCGATCTCGCGTCGGAAGCGGCGCAGGCGAAGCGCTATCGGGAGAAGAAGGACGCCAAGGTCAACGCGCACCTGACCGAGCGCGGTGAGTATCGGTACTGGGATCACTGGCTGACCGACGGTCGCGAGCCGCACGTCTTCGCCTGCGACGTCGCAACCGGGCGCTGCGAGGATCTGCTCGCCGGCACCGGTCTCGCGCTGCAGCCCTGGGACCCCGCCGCCGAGCACTACGACATCGCGCCTGACGGCCGCGAGGTGGCGCTGACGATCGATCCGGCATCCGAGCCGGGGATGATGAATCGCTGCGACATCGTCGTCGTCGACCTCGCGACGCGACGTACGAAGAACCTGACGTCGCGAAGCGGTTTGTCCGACGAGCATCCGTGCTATTCGCCGGACGGGCGCCATATCGCCTATCACGCTTACGACACCGCGCGCGCATTCAACGACCAGGGGCAGTTGCGCATCCTCACGCGAAAGAGCGGCGAGAGCGAGCGCATCGCGCCGTCGTTCGACCGCGCGACGGCGCAGATCACCTGGATGCCCGATTCGATGGCGCTGCTCGCGCTGACCGAGGACCGCGGACGCGTCGGCATCCGCCGCTATCCGCTCGCCGCACCCGGGCTGGAACACGACGCCGCGCAACCGCGCGAGCTCGTCGCCGGTGGCGTCGTATCGGGCTATGCGCGATCGTCCGACGGCAGCGTGCTGGTCTACGTTCGCGACACCGCGATGCATCCGCCGGCGCTTTTCGCCGCGCGCGCCGACGGCAGCGGCGAGCGCCAGCTCGACACGCACAATCGGGCGCTTCTTGCACGCCATGCATTCGGCGAAATGCGCGAGTTCGAAGTGTCGGGCTATCGCGGCGAGCCGGTGCAGGTGCTCGTCAGCTATCCGCCGGACTTCGATCCTAAGCGCAAGTGGCCGCTGATGCACACGATCCACGGCGGCCCGCACGCCGCGCACCACGACGGCTGGCATTTCCGCTGGAACAACCAGGTGTTCGCGGGGCAGGGCTACGTCGTCGTCGCCGTCAATTACCACGGCTCGTCGGGCTTCGGTCAGGCGTTCCTCGAGACGATCACCGGCCGCTACGGCGAGAAGGAATTCGCAGACCTCGAAGCAGCGACCGACTTCCTGATCGGCAAGGGGTACATCGACGCCGAACGGCTGGTGGCCACCGGCGGCAGCTACGGCGGCTTCATGGTCGCCTACATGAACGGCCACACCGATCGCTATCGCGCGTTCGTCTGCCATGCGGGCTGCTACGACTGGGTCGGCATGATGGCGACCGACGGGTACCGGTTCTTCGCGAAGGAGCTCGGTGCGTACCACTGGGACGACGAGGCGCGGGTGATGCGCCAGTCGCCGCACCATTTCGTCAAGCAGGCGAAAACGCCGACGCTCGTGATCCACGGCGAGCTCGACTATCGCGTGCCGGCGACGCAGGGGCTGCAGTATTACAACTCGCTGAAGGCGAAGGACGTGCCGGCGCGGCTGGTCTACTTCCCGGACGAGAACCACTGGATCCTGAAGCCGCAGAACTCGATGCTGTGGCATCGCGAGTTCTTCGCATGGCTGTCGCGCTTCGTCACCGCGCAGCCGCGGGCGCGCCGTGCCGCCGCCGACGGCGAGCGGCAGCGCCGCGCGAAGGAACCTATCGCCTGAGCCGCTGGCGCTTCTCGTCGGCTTCCTGGCAGCCGACGCAGCGACGCGCCGTCGGGTAGGCGGCGAGGCGCGGGTAGGGAATCGGGCTGCCGC
>Ga0134125_10003582_pt1 | contig 17949 bp, 19 predicted proteins | sample KB31751_FD_96464 | JGI IMG/M metagenome (GOLD analysis project Ga0134125, IMG submission 96464) | Terrestrial soil microbial communities with excess Nitrogen fertilizer from Kellogg Biological Station, Michigan, USA - KB3-175-1 | ecosystem: Environmental > Terrestrial > Soil > Unclassified ...
CAAGCTCGTCGACGAGGATCCGACCTTCCGCGTGCGCGTCGACGAGGAGACCGCCGAGACCATCATCAGCGGCATGGGCGAGCTGCACCTCGAGATCATGCACGACCGCATCGAGCGCGAGTACGGCGTGCCCACGCGCATGGGTCGCCCGCAGGTCGTGCATCGCGAGACCGTCCTCGGCGAAGGCGTGGGCGAAGGGCGCATCGAGCGCGTGAATCCGGAGGACGAGAACGATCTCATCTTCGGCGCGGCGACGGTGCGCGTGCGCGCGCTGCCGCGCGGCTCGGGCGTCAAGGTGCGCTCGGAGGTGCCGCCGCCGTCGTCCGACTTGCCGAAGCCGCTCGCGGTCAAGATCCCGATCGCGACGACCGCGGCGCTCGCCGGCGTGAAGGAGGGCGTGGTCACCGGGCCGGAGGGCTATCCCGTCGAGGATCTGGAGGCGGTGGTGCTCACCGTCGAGCCGAGGGAGAACGTGAAGTCGGACGTGGGCTGGCGCATCGCCGCGCAGACGGCGCTCCGGCGCGCCATCCAGGCGGCGGGGCCGGCGATGCTCGAGCCGATCATGGATGTCGAGGTGGTGGTGCCCGAGGAGTTTCTCGGCGCCGTCGTCGGCGATCTGTCGGCGCGGCGCGCGCAGATCGAGGACGTCGGCTTCCGCGGCGCGCTGCGCACGGTCAACGCCAAGCTGCCGCTGAAGTCGCTCTTCGGCTACTCGACCGCGGTGCGCTCGGCATCGCAGGGGCGCGCGACCTTCACGATGCGCTTCGCCAAGTTCGACGCCTGGACGTAAGATCTCCTCCACATGTTCGTGCGTATCGCCGCCGGGTTCTTGCAGGCGGCCGCCGGCGTCGCCGTCGCGGTGGCGTGGCGCACGCATCATCACGTCGTCGGCGCCGGTGACGTGGCGGGGCAATTCGTCCACGGCGCTTCCGACTTCGGCTATTTTCTCGTCGCCACGCCGGCGGGCTGGCTGGCGCTGTGGTTGTTCTGCGAGGGCCTGATGCGCGTGCTCTCGGCGGCGATGGAGCAGCCGTTCTCGACGCTGCCGGTGGTCGCGGTGCGCGCGGCGGTGGCGATGCGCCCGCGGAAGAAACGGCCCGACGATCTCGTGACCGAGCGCGACGACGGATGGATCATCGAGAGCGCGCACGACTACGACTGGCACGCGCTCACCACCGTCGAGATCGACGGCGCGCACTACGCGGTGACGCGTGAAGCGGGGACGTCCGAGCGGCCGCACCGTTATCGCCTGACGCCGATCACGCCCGATCACGTCGTGCGCACGGTGACGCGCTACGCGCGGCCTAGTAGTCGCGCTTGAGGAAGCCGAACAGGCCGTGCATTTCGCCGTCGGGGCCTGCCGAGAAGAAGAGATCGCGCGAGGAGCCGGCGCCGGCGTCGTTGCCGGGCATGATCGACCACAGCCCGTCGATGACGATGGGCCGCCCGTGCTTGTTGCTGAGCGTGCCGTCGAAGTAGTAGCGGCCCCAGCCGTCGTGCGCGAAGGCGTGGATCTTGCCGTTGCCGAAATTGCCGACGATGAGGTCGTCCGTGAAGATGCCGAACGAGCGCGGCCCCAGCGCCAGGCCCCACGGTGAGTTCAAGACGCCGCGCGACGCCACGCGGCGCACGAAGTCGCCGTCGAGCTCGTACTCGTCGATGAAGCCGTGGCCCGGCCCGGCGACGTCGTCGTGCTTGTCGGCGTCCTGCAGCGCGTAGGTCACGAAGACGTGGTCCCCGAACACCGCGATGCCGAAGGGCGCGTAGCCGCGCGGGAGCGGATCCTTGCGATCGCGATCCTTGAACGCGTGGTGTGGAAGCTCGACCTCGTCGAAGCTCTCGTCGAGCACGACGATGCGCCCGTTGTGGAAGTCGGTGGCATACAGGCGCGAGCGTCCGTGGCAGTCGGTGGCCAGCGCGAGGCCCTTGTAGACGTCGCCTTCGTCACTGCCGTCGTACATCACGAACGCCTGCGTCGACGGCGACGGCGGCGGCACGTTCGGGTTCCACCCGAGCACGGTGCCGTCCTCGGTGGCGAAGATGAACACCGACGGTCCCGAGTGGCCGTTCATGTCGGAGACGACGAACTTGTTCGTCGGGTTGAACACCTGACCGGTGGGATCGCCGGGCACGCTGACGGTGAGCGCCTGCTTGTCACCGTCGCCGTTGTAGAGCGTCGCCGTGTTGCTGCCGTTGTTCGCCACCCACCATGGGCTGGTCGGGCTGTGGGCGATGCCCCACGCGTTCACCAGATCCGCGTCGGTGAACTTCGCATGTCCCGGTTGATCCGAAACGAGGTTGACCTGTTCGAAGCTCGGCTCTCCGGCGACCGCCGTGGCGCCGAGCGCCATCACCACCGCTGTCACCGTCGTCCGCAACCACGCTCGCATGGTGCACCTCCTTGCGAGCGGTGCTCGGCACCCCGGATCGACGAGCTAGATCGAAGTTGTCGGCCGACGGTCGCCGCGCAGGAGGCCGTACACGAGCGTGTCGCGATAGGTGTGCCCGTCGAAGTACGACTGACGCAACAGACCCTCGCGCACGAAGCCGGCGCGCTCGAGCGCGCGCTGCGAGCCGCGGTTCTCGCTGTCGAGCTGCGCCTCGATCGAGTGCAGCTCGAGCCGGCGGAAGCCCCACTCGACGACGGCGCCGAGCGCCTCGGTGGCGAAGCCCTGGCCCCACAGATCGCGGCGCAGGATGAAGCCGACCTCCGAGCGCGAGTGCGGGCGCTGCCAGCGCCAGTGGCCGATCTTGCCGACGGCGGTGTCGTCGCCGGCGCGGGTGATGGCCCATTCGATGCCGTCGCCGGCCATGAACGCGACCTGCGCGCGCTCGATGACCTCGGCGGTGGCGAGCGGCGAGACGTGCGGCGGCGACGACCAGAAGCGCATGGCCGTCGCGTCGGAGAAGACGAGGAACAACCCTTCGGAGTCGTCGCGCCGCATCGGCCGCAGCCGGAGCCGCGGCGTCACCAGGGTCAAGTTGTCGTCGGTAAGGAGGGTGGTTGGATCGATCACGACGCGGGCTTCGACGCCTTGCCGGCGCCGTTGCCCTTCTGCACTTCGGCCTGCACTTCCTTGAGGGCGCGCTCGAGCGTGCGGATGGTGTCCTTCAGATCGCGCACTTCCTCGCGCGTGGCGAGCTTGAGCGTCTTGGCGAGCGAGGCGACGCGCTGGTCGATCGAGGCCTGCGCCTTGCCGCGCAGCTGGAAGCCCTTCATGACGACGTTCATCACCTTGGGATTGGACATCAGCTTCATGACCCGCGGATCGCTCATGAGCTTCATCCCGCGCTCCATCACCATCTTCTTCAGGTTCATCGAGAGGGCCTCCAGCGGGCGTTCATAGACCGGGTGGCGCGCCGTGTCAAACCACGTCGCGCCGTGATACGATCTCGGCGTGCAAACGGCTGACTTCGGCGTCGAGACGGCGGAGCTGAACCGTCGGCGCCTGCGGGTGTTGGCCCCGCTCATGGCCGTGTTGCACGTCGCCCACGTCATGCTCTTCCACGTGCCGGTGGCGGCGCGCGCGACGCTGTCCGCCGACTTCTTGCGCTGGCGGCACGGCATCGTCGTCGGCCACGCGGCGATGATCCCGCTGGCGCTCGCGGTGTCGTGGGTGGCGTGGCGCTCGCGCAATCGCAGGCTCCTTGCGCTGCTCGGGCCGGCGATGGCGGTCGCTTATCTCGTGCATGGCGCGGTGTGCAGCGGGTTCGATCAGATCGTCGTCGGCACGCTGACGCCGTTCGTCGGCTATTGCCTCGGCGTCGCGGTGATCGTGGCGCTGACGCCGCCGCAGGCGATCGGCGCCTATCTCGTCGGCATGACGACGATGATCGCGATGATCATGGCGCTCCAGCGCGTGCCGAGCGCGCGGCTGGCGAACCTGCCCAACGTCGTCACCGCCGGCATCATCGGCGTGGTGCTGTCGTGGATGATGTACGCGGCGCGACGGCGCGAGCACGCGGCCAAGCGCACCATCGAGGCGCAACGCGAGGAGCTGGCCGCGCTCAACGCCAGCCTCGAGCGGCGCGTGCAGGAGCAGGTGGCGCAGCTGCAGGTGCAGGTGGTGGCGCGCTCGAACGAGCTGTCGCTGGCGCTCGGGCGCATCGCCATGCAGCGCGCCGACGACATGGCGCTGGCGACGGGCACGCTGCTCGGCGGTCGTTTCGAGATCGACGAGATCCTCGGTGAAGGCGGCATGGGCGCCGTCTATCGCGGCGTCGATCGCAGCTCCGGCGCCAAGGTCGCGATCAAGGTGATCCAGGCGACCTCGACGCGGCAGCTCGACGCGCTCCATCGCTTCATCCGCGAGGCGGGCGCGGCGGCGACGCTCACGCATCCGGCGGTGGTGCGCATGCTCCACGTCGACGCCAGCGACGACGGCCTCCTCTATCAGGTGCAGGAGCTGGTCGACGGCGAGACGCTCACGCGCCACCTGGCGCGCAAGTGGCCGCCGGCCGACGCGGCGCGCCTCGGCGCGGTGCTGGCCGATGCGCTCGCCGACGCGCACGCGCGCGGCGTGGTGCACCGCGACGTCAAGCCCGACAACGTCATGCTGACGACGACGTCGCCGGGGCTGAAGCTCCTCGACTTCGGCATCGCCAAGCTCTACGACGCGGTCAGCGCCAGCGAGGAGACTACGCGCGGAGGCCTGGTGCTCGGCACGCCCGCGTACATGTCGCCCGAGCAGGTCGGCGGCGACGGCGAGGTCGGCGATCGCGCCGACGTCTACGCCGTCGGCATCATCCTGTTCCGCCTCTTGACCGCGCGCGGCCCGTTCGAGGCGTCGTCGCCGCAGGAGATGATGATGCGCCGGGTGATGCAGCCGGCGCCCGACGCACGCACGTTCGACCCGTCGCTGCCGGCGTCGCTCGCCGAGCTGATCGCCCGCGCCCTCGAGCGCGAACCGTCGCGCCGTCCGACCGCGGCCGAGCTGGCGCGCACGCTCGGCGAATTCGCCGACGCCGCCGGCGTGCCGCCGCTGCCGAAGCTGGCGCCGGCGTCGAAGGTCGAGATCACCGTCCGCGCGCGCGCTTGACCCGCGGCTCCGGCCAGGCGCGCAGCGCGGCGCGCGCGATCGCCTCGAGCTCGGCGCGGCTCGCGCCATCCCGTGCCTGCGCCGACATTCCCTGCAGCGTCGCGGCGAAGAAGCGCGCCAGCGCGCGCGCGTCACCGTCGGCCGGCAGGCGTCGGCCGGCGAGCGTGCGCGCGATGCGCGCCTCGAGCGCGTCGACGAGACCGGCGCGCATGCCGCGGAGACGCTTCTGCACCGATGCCGACTCGGGCGCGCAGTTGGTCGCCGCGGTGATCAACATGCACCCGGGCGGGTGATCGGGGCTGGTGAACTCTTCCGCCGCGCCGAGGAGCAGGCGCTCGACGGCGACGCGCGCATCCGGATCGGACAGCGCGCGCATGGTGAAGGCGCCGTAGGTCTGCGCGTAGTGTTGCAGCGCCTCCTCGAACAGCGCGCGTTTGTCGCCGAAGGCCGCGTACATGCTCGGCGCGGCGATGCCCATAGCGTCGGTGAGCAGCGCCACCGAGGTGGCGTCGTAGCCGTGCTTCCAGAAGACCATCATCGCCCAGCGGAGCGCGTCCTCGCGGTCGAACGAGCGCGGGCGTCCCTTGGCCACGCTTCATTCTATAGCGCTCGCTACGGATGTGCTAGGATGCATCTGTAACGATCGTTATAGAAACCCAGCCACGGAGAGGTGAGCCATGAAGCTGTACCTGAACAATTTGTCGCCGAATGTGCGGCGCGTGCGTCTGACCGCGGCGGTGCTCGGGCTCGAGCTCGAGGAGAAAGTCCTCGATCTGGCCAAGGGCGAGCAGAAGCACCCCGACTTCTTGCGCCTCAACGCGAACGGCACCGTCCCCGTGCTCGTCGACGGCGACTACGTGCTCACCGAGTCGCGCGCGATCATGCAGTACCTCGCCACCAAGAAGCCCGAGTCGGGCCTCCTGCCGGCGGACGAGCGCGGGCGCGCCGACGTGACGCGCTGGCAGTTCTGGGATTCGTCGCACTTCTCGCCGCAGCTGGGGACGCTGGCGTTCCAGCGCGTGCTCAAGGCCGCGTTCGGCATGGGCCCGCCCGACGCCGCCAAGGTGGAAGAGGCGCTCGTCAGCTTCCGTCGCTTCGCCGCCGTGCTGAACCAGCAGCTCGACGGCCGGCGCTACGTCGTCGGTGACGCCATGACGATCGCCGATCTGACGCTGGCGTCGTCGCTCATGTACGCCAAGCAGGCCGACGCGCCGCTGCACGAGTTCCCGCACGTCCAGGCGTGGTTCTCGCGCATCAGCGAGCTCGACGCCTGGAAGCGCACCACTCCCTAGGGCATGACGATGGTGCCGGTGCCGTCGGTCTTTTCGCACTCGACCGAGCCGAGCGCGAGCTGCGGGTTGCCGCTGCCGTCGAGCGACTCGGCAAAATGCAGGGTCTGCCGTAGCAGCGGCATCTGCCCCGAGCAGTAGCTGCCGAGGTCGTAGGCCGCCATCGCCCGCACGCTGCCGTCGGCGTTGACGGTCTCGACCGTGCCGTGCACCGTCATCGCCGCGCTCACCGACGGAAAACCCTGCGAGTAGACAGCGCCGGTCGGCGGCAGGGTCCGCTTGTCGTCGATCACCACCGAGGTCGCCTGCGGCGCGTCGACGGCGATGTCGAGCTCGAACTTGTCGACGTCGGCGCTCGTGCCGCAGCCCACGGTGCCTATGACCAGGGAGCCTATTAATAGGTGGAGGATGGCGCGCATCTGGCGCGCATGTTACATCGTCCCCCAGGTTGAGGACATGGCCGTCGCCGACCACAAACAACATGCGCCTGCCAAGGTCCGCGTCTTCGTCGTGACCGTGTCGGACTCGCGCACCGAGGCCACCGACACCTCGGGCCGCGCCGCGCGCGAGCTCCTCGAAGCGGCCGGCCACGTGGTCGCCGGCTACCGCCTCCTCAAAGACGAGCCGGCCGAGGTCGCCGCGCTCATCCGCAGCATCGCCGCCGAGCGTAGCGCCGACGTCGTCGTCACCTCGGGCGGCACCGGCATCTCCACGCGCGACTCCACCTACGAAGCGGTCGCGTCGCTGCTCGACAAGCGGCTCGACGGCTTCGGCGAGCTCTTCCGCATGCTCTCGTTCGCCGAGATCGGCCCGGCCGCGATGATGTCGCGCGCCGTCGCCGGCCTGCACCGCGGCGTCGCCGTGTTCGCCACGCCCGGCTCGACGGCGGCGGTCAAGCTCGCCCTCGGCAAGCTGATCATCCCCGAGCTCGGCCACCTCGTGTTCGAGGCGCATCGATGATCGAGCCGCGCTCGCTTCCGGTCCTGCGCGATTCGTTCGCGCGCACCGTGAGCTACCTGCGCGTCTCGCTCACCGATCGCTGCAACTATCGCTGCGTCTACTGCATGCCCGAGAGCGGCATCGACGTGGTGCCGCGCGCCGACGTGCTGCGCTTCGAGGAGATCGAGCGCATCGTGCGCGTCATGATGCGCTTCGGCGTGCGCCGCGTGCGCCTCACCGGCGGCGAGCCGACGGTGCGCAAGGATCTGGTCGCGCTCGTCGCGCGCCTGGCCGCGCTCGGCCTCGACGACCTGGCGATGACCACCAACGGCGAGCGCCTCACCGAGCTCGCCGCGCCGTTGCGCGACGCCGGCCTTCGCCGCCTCAACGTCAGCATCGACACGCTCGATCCGGCCAAGTTCCGCGCCATCACCCGTCGCGGCGACCTCGGTCGCGTCGTCGCCGGCGTGGCCGCCGCGCGCGCCGCCGGTTTTGACGGCACCAAGATCAACGCCGTCATCATGGGCGGCATCAACGACGACGACGTTGCGACGCTCGCCGCGTGGGCCTGGCGCCACGGCCACATGCCGCGCTTCATCGAGTCGATGCCGATGTCCGACGGCGCGCTGCTGCCGGCGAGCACGTTCGTGCCCGCCGCCGCGATCCGCGCGCGCCTCGAGGCCGCGTTCGGCCCGCTCGTCGCCGACGAAGCCCGCGGGATCGCCGGCGTCGGCCCCGCGCGCTACCTGCGTGTCGCCGAGGGCGGTAACGCCGGGGCCCGCGTCGGCATCATCTCTGCCGTGACCGAGCCCTTCTGCGACACCTGCAATCGCGTGCGGCTGACCGCGACGGGGCAGCTCCACACCTGCCTCGCCATCGACGACGAGAGCGACCTGCGCACGCCGCTGCGCGCCGGCGCCGACGACGACGAGCTGGCACGAAAGGTGCTGTTGGCTGTGTCCGCCAAGAAGGAGGGCCACACGTTCACGGCTTGCGGTACGGGGGGCCCGCGAAAACACATGGTGGCGATCGGGGGCTAATCCCCCCACACTTGAGGTAAAATACCCCCAGCGAGGGGCCTTTACCCCGTCAGCGAGGCAGCATGCCCGGCCCGAAAAAAAAGATCATCTCCGGCGTCGTCACCCTTGGTCTGCTCGTGGGCGGCGTCGCCTACCTGTTCGCATCTTCCGCCGGCGAAGCCTTCGAGTACTACAAGCACGTCGACGAAATCATGGCGCAGCCGGCGCAATGGGAACATAAGCACGTCCAGATGCACGGCTTCGTCGTTCCCGGATCGATCTTCAAGAAGCTCGATCGCGAGCACTCGCAGATGGCGTACAAGTTCGACGAGATCAACTGCGGCAAGCAGATCGAGGTCCACTACTCCGGCACGGTCCCCGACACCTTCAAGGATCGCGCGGAGGTCGTGGTGAAGGGCACGCTCGACAAGGGCGTGTTCGATGCGCGCGAGATCAGCGCCAAGTGCCCGTCGAAGTACGCGACCAAGGCCGACGGCCCCGCCGCGACGATGTGCACGCGCGGCGATCAGAACGTGGAGACTGCGCAGGCGGCGCAGAACTAACCATGGGACACAATGCCATCGCTTCGCTCGGCGACGCCGGCCTCCTGCTGGCGCTCGTGGGTTGCGCATTCGTCGTGGGCGCGGGTGTGGCGGGTGCGCGGCGCAAGAACCTGCGCCTGGTGCGCTCGTCGGTGTTCGCGGCCTACGCCACCACCGGCCTCATCGCCTTCTCGTCGCTGGTGATGTGGTTCGCGCTCCTGTCGAACGACTACAGCATCAAGTACGTGCAGCAGCACTCCGACGCCTCGATGCCGTGGATCTACAAGGTCACGTCGTTCTGGGGCGGGCTCGAAGGATCGATCGTCTGGTGGGTGCTGCTCCTCTCGATCTTCGCTTCCTTGTCGCTGTTCATCAACCGCGAGCGGCACAAAGAGCTCATTCCGTACGTGGCGGCGATCCTCTACGTCGTCATCGGCTTCTTCCTGTTCCTCATCATCTTCCAGAAGCGTCCGTTCGACGTCTTCCTGACGCAGACGCCGACGAGCGGCAAGGGGCTCAATCCGCTGTTGCAGAACCCGTACATGGCGACGCATCCGCCGTCGCTGTATCTGGGGTTCGTGTCGGCGACGGTGCCGTTCGCCTTCGGCCTCGCCGCGCTCATCACCGGCAACCTCGACGACTCGTGGCTGCAGTCGACGCGGCGCTGGATGATCGTGAGCTGGTACTTCCTGTCGCAGGGCCTGATCCTCGGCATGCTCTGGGCCTACGAGGTGCTCGGCTGGGGCGGCTATTGGGGCTGGGATCCCGTCGAGAACGCGGGCTTCCTGCCGTGGCTGACCGCGACCGCGTTCCTGCACTCGATCATCATCCAGGAACGGCGCGGCATGATGAAGGTGTGGAACGTCTGCCTCGTGATCACGACGTTCCTGCTCACCATGTTCGGCACCTTCATGACCCGCTCGGGCATCGTCCAGTCGGTGCACGCGTTCGGGCAGGACACGACGCTGGCGTGGCTCTTCTCGACGTTCATCGGCGCCATCGCCGTCTTCTCGTTCGGCTACGTCATCTATCGCCTGCCGCTCTTGCGCTCGCGCAACGAGCTCGACTCGTGGCTGTCGCGCGAGTACGCGTTCCTCCTCAACAACTGGATCCTGCTCGGCGCCGCGCTCTTCATCCTGACGGCGACGCTGTTCCCGACGCTGTCGGAGTGGATCGCGCACGACCGCATCACCGTCGGGCCGCCGTTCTTCAACACGACGATGACGCCGGTCGGCTTGACGCTCCTGTTCCTCACCGGCGTGGGGCCGCTCATCGCCTGGCGCAAGGCGTCGGCGGAGAACCTGAAGACGCAGTTCGCGCTGCCGACGGGGGCGATGGTGCTGACCGCGCTCGTGCTCGGCATCTTCACGCCGCTGCGCGGCTGGTCGGAGTGGACGGTGCGCGGCGCGCACTTGAAGTTCCCGCTCACCGCGTCGGTCATGTGCTTTTCGCTGTGCGCGTTCGTGATCACGACGATCTCGCAGGAGTTCTATCGCGGCACGCGCGTGCGCCAGTCGCACACCAAGCTCGACTTCTTCACGTCGCTCATCGGCCTCGTCGCGCGCGGCAAGCGGCGCTACGGCGGATACCTCGTGCACGTGGCGATCGTGCTCATGTTCGTCGGCTTCGCCGGCGACGCCTACAAGGTCGAGAAGGACTTCATCCTCGACAAGGGGCAGCAGGTCCAGGTCGGCAGCACGAAGTACACGCTGCGCTACACCGGCGTGAACACGTCGACGGCGCCGGACAAGGACACGCTCGCAGCGACCATCGAGGTCCAGAAGGACGGCAAGCCCTACGTCACGATGTATCCGGCGAAATGGTCGTTCCGCCATCACGAGGACGAGCCGCCGACGACCGACGTCGCCATCCACAAGACGCTCGCCGAGGACCTGTACATCGTGCTCAACGGCTACGACTCGAAGTCGCAGAGCGTGAGCATCAAGACGGTCATCAATCCGCTCGTGAATTGGATCTGGCTCGGCTTCCTGCTCCTCATCTTCGGCACCGTGATCGCGTTCCTGCCCGATCGCGCGCTCGCCCTCGCCGGGGCGGCGGCCAAGTCGGACAAGACGAAGGCGGCCGCGGCGGCGACGGCGATCTTGTTCCTGCTGATGTCGCCGGCGACGGTGCACGCGCAGTCGCAGATGGCGCAGGTGCAGCAGGGCTCGATGCTGCACATGGCGCGCAACGATCACGAGCGCATGCTCTTCAACAAGTACCGCTGCCTGTGCGGCACCTGCGCGCACTCGCTCGACGAGTGCGCCGCCGACGGTTGCGGCGAGGGTGAAATGCGCCGCGTCGAGATCCAGCAGCTCCTCGACCGCGGCATGAGCGACGACGACATCTACAAGCTCGAGATCGGCAAGTACGGCGAAGAGACGCTGCGCGTGCCGCTCGACAAGGGCTACCGCCGCATGGTGTGGGTGCTGCCGGTGGCGGCGCTGTTCGGCGCGGCCGGGCTGCTCGTCGCCATCGCGCGCCGTACGCGCAACAAGACCGCGCCGTCGGTGCCGACGGTGGGCGCGCCCGGCGCCGCGGAAGACGAGTATCAATCTCGCCTCGACGATGAGCTGGATGAGCTCGACTAAGACGCGGCTCATCTATCCCGCGGTCGTGGTCCTCGCCGCCGCCGGCGTCGGCGGCACCGCGGCCTGGTCGGGCGGACGCGCGTCGGTCCCGTTCCTCGTCGGCGCGACGCTGGCGATGGGCTGGGTGGTGTGGCTGGTGTTCCGCGCCGCGCAGTCGCTCGCCAAGGACGCGCCCGTCGTCGAAGTCGGCGCCGCCGTCACCGGCAAGCGGCGCAAGGAGCTCGAGCGCGAGAAGCAGGCGCTCTTGAAGGCGCTCAAGGAGCTCGACTTCGACCATCAGATGGGCAAGGTCTCCGACAAAGACTTCGCCGACATCAGCGCCACCTATCGCGGGCGCGCCGTCCGCGTGATGCGCCAGCTCGACGACGCCGGGCGCGACTACGAAGCGATGATCGCCGCCGACGTCGGCAAGAAGCTGGCGTCGGGGACCGTGCAGGCTCCCGAGGCGGCCAAGCCCGAGCCGGAGAAGTGCGCCAAGTGCGGCACGCGCAACGACAGCGACGCCGAGTTCTGCAAGAAATGCGGCAACAAGCTGGTGAGGGACGCGTCGTGAAGCGCGCCAATTTCGTCGTCGGGGCTCTCGTGTTGCTGTCGTCGGCGCTGGCGCTGGCGCAGCCGATGATGATCGACCCGTCGAAGATGTCGGGCATCCCGCGGCCGGATCCGCAGGTGCCGCCGGGCACGATCACGGTGCGCCTCATCCGCGGCGAGCTGTCGAACCGCATGACCGGCGTCGACGTCGGGCTCGTCGACAACGAAAATCATGCGCTCAAGCAGAAGACCGACGACCAGGGGCGCGCGACCTTCTCGGGGCTGACCTCGGCGGGGCCGTACACGGCCAAGGCCACCGACGGCGTCGAGGAGCTCGCGTCGCAGCCGATCGAGCTGCAGAGCGACATGGGCTCGCGCGTGATGCTCGTGTTCCAGCCCAAGGGCGGCGCCGCCGACGGCGCGGCGCGGCCCGACAAGGCGATCCCGGCGGGCACGGTGATCGTGCGCGCGGCGGGCGAGGGCGGCGAGCCGCTGCCCGGCGTCGACGTGGTGCTCGGCCATGCCAAAGCGGGCGTGCGCGCGGTCGAAGAGCGCAAGGCCAAGACCGACGACAAGGGCGAGGCGAAGTTCGAAGGGATGGACGCCAAGCCCGACTCGGGCTACCTCGCCGAGGCGGTGCGCGACGGTCAGCGCTTCGCGTCGAAGCCGTTCAAGCTGCAAGAGAACATGGGCTCGCGCGTCACCATCGACGTGCGGCCGGTGTCGAAGGACGTTTCGAAGCTCAAGATCGGGCCGGGCTCGCACTTCATCCTCGAAGTGACCGACGACGTCGTGCAGGTGGCCGAGGTGTGGCGCCTCATGAACGAGACCGGGATGGCGATCGACCCCGGGCCGAACGGGCTGCATCTGCCGCTGGCCGAGCATTCGCTGTCGGCGCAGGCCGGTCCGCAGAATCCGCCGAACGTGACGGTGGCGGGGCACGAGGTGGTGATCAAGGGGCCGATCGCGGCGGGCGACACCGAGGTGCAGGTGCTGTTCGCGCTGGCGTACGACGGCTCGTCGCTCGAGATCAATCAGCACACGCCGCTGGCGTTCGACGATCTCGCCTTCGTCACCGAGAAGATCGACGGCATGAGCGTCGAGGGCAACGCGCTGCAGGCCGAGGATCGCGAGCTGCAGGGGCGCAAGCTCGTGCTCTATCGCGGGCCGGGCTCGCCGGCGGGCGGCACCATCACGCTCAGCATGCACGGGCTGCCGCACAACGATCCGACGTGGCGCCTCCTCGCGGCGGCGGTGGCGATTGGCCTGCTCTTCGCGTTCGGCATCTACGCCGCGCTCGGCGGCGGCGGCGGCATGACGCGCGAGCGCCTCGAGCAGCAGAAGGAGCACCTGCTCGGCGAGCTGGCCGCGGTCGAGAAGACCGACGGCGGCGAGAAGCGCGAGCGCAAGAAGCAGGAGCTCACGGCGCGCCTCGTACGCATCTATCGCGAGCTCGACGAATTGCGATGAGCTTCGACTCGGTCGACGCGCGCGGGTTGACCAAGGTCTACGGCCGCCAGCGCGCGCTCGCCGGCGTCGACCTGACGCTGCGCGCCGGCGAGGCCACGGCGCTGCTCGGGCCGAACGGCGCCGGCAAGTCGACGCTCGTCGGCATCCTGGCGACGCTGGTCTCGCCGACGGCAGGCAGCATCCGCTACGGCGCCAGCGACCCGGGTGACGACGAGCTGCGCGGCGCCATCGGCGTGATCGCGCACGAGTCGCACTGCTACGGCGATCTGACCGGCCACGAGAACCTCGTCTTCTTCGCGCGCCTCTACGGCGTCGGCGACGCGCACGCCGCCGCCCGTGCGCTGCTCGCGCGCGTGGGCCTGAGCGCGGAGGCATCCGCGCGGCCGGCGCGCACCTACTCGCGCGGCATGCTGCAGCGGCTCGCGGTGGCGCGCGCGCTGGTGCACAAGCCGCGGCTGCTGCTCGCCGACGAGCCGTTCACCGGCCTCGACCGCGCGGGTGTAGCGCTGCTCGCCGACCTCCTCGCCGAGGAGCGGGCGCGCGGCTGCATCATGGTCGTCGTCACCCACGACTTCGACGCCGTGGCGCCGCTCGTCGATCGCGTGGTCGTGCTGGCGCGCGGCCGCATCGCGCACGACGCCGCGGCGCCGACGCCACGCTCGACGACGGCGCTGGCCGACGTCTATCGCGCGGCCACGGCGACGGCGGTACAATCGTAGGATGCGCGCGCAGGTGAGGAGTCTTCCGTGATGCGCGCCGTCGGCCTGCTCTTGTGGAAGGACGTGGTGGTCGAGCTGCGCGCCAAGGAGCTCGTCTACGCCACCGTCTTCTTCGCGGTCGTGGTGCTGCTCGTCTTCTGCTTCGCCTTCCTCGGCGGACCCAAGCCGACCGTCGACGTGGGCGCCGGCGTCTTGTGGGTCGCGATCGCGCTCGCCGGCACCGTCGGCATCTCGCGCGCCTTCGAGCGTGAGCGCGAGGGTGATACGCTGCGCGCGTTGCTGCTCGCGCCGGTGCCGCGCACCGCGCTCTACTTGTCGAAGCTGACGGCGATCTCTCTGCTCATGTTGGTGGTCGAGGCGGTCACGCTCGCGTTCGTCGGGCTGCTCTTCGGCCTCGACATCGCCGCCGTGCTGCCGCTGCTCGTCGCGCTCCTACTGCTCGGCACGCTCGGCTTCGCCGCCGTCGCCGCCCTCTTCGGCGCCTCGCTCGGCCACGCGCGCTCGCGCGACGTGCTCCTGCCGCTGCTCGTCTATCCCATCGTCGTGCCGGTGCTCATCGCCGGCACGCGCGGCACGGTCGCGCTCCTCATGGGCGCCGAGCCGTCGGTGGCGCTGTTCTGGCTCAAGTTCCTGGTCGTGTTCGACGCCGTGTTCATCTCGCTCGGCGTCTGGGTCTTCGAACCGCTCGTCGCAGGTGATGCATGAAGCTCCGACCGTACTTTCTCGTCCTCGTCACGCTGGCCGCGCTCGGCCTGCTGGTCGCGCCCCAGCTCATCCTCCGAGCGCCGTTCGAAGCCAGCATGGGCTTCGTACAAAAAATCTTCTACTACCACGTGCCGGTTTGCTGGATCACCTTCCTGGCGACGTTCGTGTGCGCGCTCGGGTCGGCGATGTTCCTCTTCGGAAAGTCGGAGGCGGGCGATCGCCTCGCCGCCAGCGCGGGCGAGCTGGTCGTGCTGTTCGGCTCGTGCATGCTGGTCACCGGCCCGCTGTGGGGGCGCAAGGCGTGGGGCACCTATTGGACCTGGGACGTCCGCCTGACCACCGCGCTCCTGCTCTTCATCATCTTCGTCGCCTACCTGTTCGCGCGAAAGTACGGCGGTCCGGGCTCGCGACGGCTCGCAGCCGGGCTGGCGCTGTTCGGCGCCGCGGACGTGCCGCTCATCTATTTTTCGGTCAGCATCTGGCGCACGATCCACCCGAAGACGACCGTCGTCTCGTCGCTGCCGCGAGGCTTCGCGATTCCGTTCGCGGTCAGCATGGTGACGTTCACGATTCTCTTCTTCGCGCTCTTGTACATGCGCGTCGGGCTCGAGCGCGCGCGTGCGCGCGTCGACGAGCTGCACCTCGAAGCCGAAGACGCCATGGAATGATAGGAGTGGAATGACATGAAACGAATCATCGCCATCGCGTTCTTTTTCTTCTTCCTCGGCGGCGTCGCGCTCGCGCAAGATTCGGCGCCGAAGAAGAGCAACGAAGGTTGGGAGCAGGTCAACGGCGACATGATGCAGCCGGGCGAGTCGATTCCGGCCTCGCGCCTCGTCGGCGGCGCCTACGGCTTCATCTGCGCCGCCGTCGTCGTCTGGGTGTTCACGGTGGCGCGGCGCGCGCGTCGCCTCGAGGACGAGGTCGACGAGCTCAAGAAGAAGCTGGCGGCGCGCGGCTGACGACGATGCCGACGACCGCGCACTTCATCTACATCCCGGCGGTGCTGATCATCGGCATCGTGATCGGCTTCATCCTCGGCGGCCGCGCCGCGCGCGACGCCTTCGCCGCGCAGAAGGAAAAAGAGGACGCGCGCGCCGCACGCAAGGCCGCGCGCAAGGCCGCCGCCGAGCAGGCGGCCGAGCCGCAGGCTAGCGAACCGAAAACTTGAGCGGCATGCTCTCGCCCGGCGCCAGCGACGGCACGTGCAGCTTGCGCATCGAGTGGCCGGGCCGCTGCACCGTCACGATGTGCTCGACGCCCGGCTGCACGTTCACCGTCGCGTGGTCGCCCATCGGCTGTGCCTGACCGTCGACGGTGATGCTGGCCGGTGCGTCGACGCGAATGACCAGCGTCGCGTAGGTCGGCTTCTCGCCGGGCTTGGCGCGGCTGCCCGCGCCCGTCGGCGCCGCGCTCGTCCCGCCCGTCGCGGATCCGCCGGTCGGGACGGCTCCCGCGCCGCTCGCCGGCGTGGTCGAGCCGGGCGGCGTCGTCGAAGGCCAGAACGCCACGGTGAGCGCGATCGCCGCGACCAGCACCGCCACCGCGCCCGCCACCAGCACGCGCCGGAGCGGCGACGGCAGATCGCCGAGCAGCGCCGGCCGCTTCGCCGTCGGCCGGTCCGGCTCGGTCCAGATCGGCATCGGAGCCGTCGACCCCAGGAGGCCGGGCAGCGGATTCTGCTCCGGCCCCACGCTCATCGACGGCGTGTCCGACGAGCGCGGCGCATCGGGGACGATCACGCCCGCCGTCGCCGCCGTCGGCGTCGCCTTGAGCGGCGCATCCGACGGCACGATGACCCCTCCGGCGACACCCTCCGCCTTCGCCATCGTCGGCGCGCTCGGCAGCGGCGGCACCGGATCGCCGCCCTTGAGCGTCGTCGCGTGCGGGTTCGAGCGCGCGATCCCGTGGTTGATCGGCACCGTGGCCCCGTCGCTGTACAGCGCCGCCGCCGAGGTCGGCAGCGGCGTCGGTGCATGCGGCCCCGACACCGGCCGCGACGGCGGCAACCCCGTCGACGGCGTCTTCTTCTCGCCGCCGCCCGGCGCCGGCTGCGCCATCCAGCTGATCGACGTCTTCTCCTCGACGGTGAGCAGGAAGTCCTCGAGCGACGCCAGCCCCGACGCCGCCACGTCCGCCGCCTGCGCGCGCAGCTTGCCGGCGAACATCTCGCGCATCCAGCTGGTCAGCGCCAGCGTGTCCGCCTCCCACGCCTTGGTGCGAATCAGCCCCTCGAGCGCCGCGCGCATCTCCTGCGCGGAGGCGAAGCGCTCGTCCGGATTGCGCGCCAGCGCCTTCATGATCAGCCGATCGAGCTCGGGCGGCAGCGCCGGCTCGACGGTGTGCGGCGCGCGCACCGGCTCCTCGGCCACCGCCATCAGCGTCGCCATGTCGGTCGGCCGCTTGAAGAGACGCTGCCACGTCGCCAGCTCCCAGAGGAGGATGCCGGCGCAGAACACATCGGCGCGCGCGTCGACCGGCTGTCCGCGCGCCTGCTCCGGCGACATGTATGAATACTTTCCCTTGAGCAGGCCCGCCTGCGTCTGCGCCGCGCCCACCTCGCGCGTCGCCTTGGCGATGCCGAAGTCGACGAGCTTGATCGCCCCCTCGTAGGTGACGAGCACGTTCTGCGGCGACACGTCGCGATGCACGAGGCCGAGCGGCTTGCCGTCGGCGCCGACGCGCGTGTGCGCGTAGTGCAGCCCGCCGAGCATGTCGGCGACGATGCGGCACGCCAGCCCGAGCGGCGGCCGCTTGTCGGCGTCGGTGGCCTCACGGATCACGGTGCGCAGGTCCTCGCCGTGCACGTACTCCATGGCGATGAAGTACTGCTCGTCGAGCTTTCCGAGATCGAAGATCTGAACGACGTTCGGGTGGTTCAGCCGCGCCGCCACGCGCGCTTCGTTGAGGAACATCTTGACGAAGGAATCATCGCTGCACAGCTGCGGCAGGATGCGCTTGACCACGACCAGCTTCTCGAATCCCTCCATGCCCGTCAGCTTGGCGAGGAACACCTCGGCCATGCCGCCTTCGGCTAGCTTGCGCTGGAGGCTGTACTTCCCGAATTGCGACGTGCTGGTCACACGAAGCTCCGACGGTACTTTA
>Ga0134125_10003583_pt1 | contig 17942 bp, 16 predicted proteins | sample KB31751_FD_96464 | JGI IMG/M metagenome (GOLD analysis project Ga0134125, IMG submission 96464) | Terrestrial soil microbial communities with excess Nitrogen fertilizer from Kellogg Biological Station, Michigan, USA - KB3-175-1 | ecosystem: Environmental > Terrestrial > Soil > Unclassified ...
AGCGGCGGCGGCGCGAGCGCGAGCGCCGCCGCCTGCTCCCGGTCGCGCACCAGCAGCGGCAGCGCCTTGCCGAAGTCCCGCCCCTTCAGCCGGTACACCTCCGCCACCGCCGCGGCGTCACAGGCGTTGGCGGCCAGGCCATAGATCGTGTCGGTGGGAATCGCAATCACACCGCCGGCGTCGAGGTGGCGCAACAGCGGCGCGAGCGCTGTCGGCGAGGGCGTGCGATGAGGATCGAGGCGGAGGCGCTGCATGAGGTGACGATTTCGGTACCTGGCGGACAAAAACAAAGGGGGACGATCGCTCGTCCCCCTTTGCCCAATTCCCGAAGATGGTCTTACTTCTTCTTCGAGGTCTTCTTCGCAGCGGTCTTCTTCGCAGCCGGCTTCTTCGCAGCGGCCTTCTTGACGGGTTTCTTCGTTGCCTTTGCCATACGTACTATTCTCCAATCGATCAAGGTCTGCGCAGGCGAGCCCACGCAGGTTAAGTGCATGTATAGAATTTGCCGGCGCGAGTGTCAAGAAAAAAATACGCGGCGAGGCTGTTTCACCGCAACCTCGACCGCGCCATCGTCGTCTTAAAGACAAAGGATTCGCCTCGCCGCGGTCGCCATGCAACCCACTCCTCGCTGGTATCACGCTGGATGCATCGCCGCGATGATCTTCTTCGCCGGCGCCGCGCTCGCCGCGCAGGAGCTCCCCGGCGCGCACTCCACCGCGGTCGCGCCGCCCAAGCCCAAACCGCCGGCGCAAGTGCTCGCGCAAACGCCCACCATCGTCGCCAACTCCGATCTGGTGAACATGGTCTTCAGCGTTCAAGACAAGCATGGTGCCTTCGTGCCGTCGCTGCCGCAATCCGACTTCCGCGTGTCGGAGGACGGCAAGCCGCAGACCATCCGCTTCTTCTCCGAGGAGAACCAGCTGCCGCTCACGCTCGGTCTGCTGCTCGACACCAGCCCCAGCCAGGCCGCCATCCTGAGCGAGGAGCAGCAGCTCAGCGATCAGTTCTTCCGCCAGGTGGTCACCCCCAAGGACCTCGCCTTCGTCATCGGCTTTGACGTGGACACCAACCTGCTCCAGGACCTGACCTCCTCGCAATCGCTGCTCGACGCGGCGGTGGACCGCGCCCACATCGGCGGCGGCGACGCCGCCGGTTCCATCGTCAACCCCGGCCCCTTCCCCAGCCATGGCTCCCAGGGCGCCACCCATCTGTGGGACGCCATCTACCTCGCCTGTCACGACGAGCTCGCCCACCAAGTCGGGCGCAAGGCCATCATCGTGGTCACCGATGGCGGCGAGCAGGGTTCCACCTACACCGATCAGGACGCGCTCCACGCCGCGCTCGACAGCAACACCATCGTCTTCGCCATCATCGCCGCCGACCGCGGCTTCGGAGGATACGGCAGCTTCGGCGCCGGCGCCGGTCCCGGCCAGCTCGCCAGGATCGCCGAGCAAACCGGCGGACGCTCCATCAACGCCGGTAGGAACATCGCCCAGGCCATGGACCGCATCCAGCAGGAGCTGCGCAGCCAGTACAGCCTCGCCTACCGCTCCGCCAATCCCGCGCGCGACGGCAAGTTCCGCGCCGTCAAGATCGAGCTCAACCCGCCCGCCGACAAGGACGCCAAGGTCCGCTCCCGCACCGGCTACTTCGCGCCCGGCGGCGATCAGCCCTGACCGGCATCGTCGAACAGTTGTGGCTCCTCGCCCGGATTGAGCGGGGCGAAGCTGCGGCGATGCAGCGGCGAGGGTCCCCACCTCTCGATCGCCGCCAAGTGGTGCGGCGTGCCGTAGCCCTTGTTGCTGGCGAGACGGTAGGCCGGAAAGACCGTGTCCCAGCGGCACAGCAGCGCGTCGCGATGAACCTTGGCCACGATCGAAGCCGCCGCGATCGAAGCCGAGCGCGCGTCGCCGTGAATCAGCGCCTGCTGCCGCCCCGGCCACTCCAGCGTCACCGCATCCACCAGCACGAAATCCGGCGCCTGCGGCAGCAGTTGGAGCGCCGCCAGCATGGCGCGGCGTGAGGCCTGCAGAATATTGATGGCGTCAATGCAGGCGGCATCCGCCGCCGCCACCGCCCAGGCCAGCGCCCGCTTCTGAATATGACGGTTGAGCCGCTCGCGCTCGGGAGCGTCGAGCAGTTTGGAGTCGTTCAATCCGCGGATGCGGTCCTCGGGATTGAGTACCACCGCCGCCGCGACCACCGGCCCAAACAAAGCGCCGCGGCCGACCTCGTCCACCCCCGCGACGAGCCGGCCTGCGTTCCATTCGTCTTTTTCGAACTGGGTTGAGCAGCGCACGCGGCTGCCTGAAGGCGATCTAGGCTTCCTTGGCCTTCACCTTGGTCCGCGCCTTGGCGCCCTTCGCGCCGGGCGCTTCCACTTCGCGGATGCGGGCGGCCTTGCCGCGCAGGCCGCGCAGGTAGTACAGCTTGGCGCGCCGCACCCGGCCCTGTCGCACCACCTCGACCTTGTCGATCACCAGGGCGTTTACCGGGAAAATGCGCTCCACTCCCTGGCCAAACGAAATCTTGCGCACCGTGAAGGAGTGGCGCGCGCCGCGGTCGTTGCGTCCGATGCAGACTCCCTCAAACGCCTGAACGCGCTCTTTGTCGCCTTCCTTGATCTTGACGTGGACACGAACCGTATCGCCGGGGGCGAAGGCGGGCAGGGCGGCGGGAGCCTGCCGGTCGACAAATTTCTGGATAGCTGGTTTCAAACTCATGGTGAACTCCCCAGGCGCAGCCCGGAGGCTGAAGCGGGACCTACAGTTTATCAGAACCGCCCGTTTCCCGGCCTTCCAACCACTCCCGGTCCTTCCGGTCCAGCGTCAGCCGGCCGAACAGGTCCGGCCGCAGTTCCCGGGTCTTGCGCAGCGCCTGCCGCCGCCGCCAGGCGGCGATCGCGGCGTGATTGCCCTCGCGCAACACCGCCGGCACCTCCCACCCCCCAAACTCCACCGGCCGGGTATAGTGCGGGCAGTCGAGCAGATCGGGCGCCGAGAACGACTCGTTCACCGCCGACAAGGCATCCCCCAGCACGCCCGGCAGCAGCCGCGCGGTCGCATCCAGCACCAGCGCCGCGGCCAGTTCGCCCCCGCTCAGCACGAAGTCGCCGATCGAGACCTCCTCGTCCACGCAGTGCGCCGCGATGCGCTCGTCCACCCCTTCATAGCGTCCGCAGATCAGCACCAGCCGCTCCATCTCCGCCAGCCGCCGCGCATCGGCCTGCGCCAAGGCCCGCCCCTGCGCCGACAGCAGGATCACGCGAGTACGGCTCTCCGGCGCCGCCGGTCCCGGCTTCCGCCCCAGCAGCGCCTCCAGCGCGGCGTAAATTGGCTCGGGTTTCATCACCATCCCTTCGCCCCCGCCAAACGGACGGTCGTCGGTGATGTGGTGCGGCCCGGGCGCGTAGTCGCGCAGGTTGTGGATCGCAACTTCCAGCCGCCCGGCGGCGCGGGCCCGCGCCACCACCCCGTGGTCCAGCGTGCCGGCGAAGAAGTCCGGAAAGATGGTGAGGATGTCGAAGCGCATGGCCTACTTCGGGGAACGATTGAGATTGATGTCGAGCAGCCCTGCGGGCAAATTCATGGCGACGCGCCGCTCCGGAAGCGACACCGCCTCCAGGTAGGCGGCGGCGAAGGGGATCAGCACTTCCCCCTGGCCGGCGGCCACGTGCAGCAGCGGCGCCGCCCCCGCCACGGCCTCCACTTCGGTGATCGCCCCCACCGGCCGCTCGTGATCGTAGACCGTGCAGCCCTCGAGGTCGGAAAGGTAATAGCTGCCCTCCGGCGCCGGCGCGCGCCGCCCGCGCTCCACCTGCACCTCGGCGCCGATCCAGGCTTCGGCCGCGTTCATGTCCTCCACGCCCGCCAGCGCCAGCACCACCCGGCCCTTATGAAACCAGTGGCCGGCGAGCCCGAAGGAGGCGCGCCGGCCACTGGGATGCAAAAGCGAAACTTGGTGAAGTTGCGCGAACCGGTCGGGGATGTCGGTCAGGATGTCGGCGGCGAGTTCGCCGTGCCGCCCCTGGGTCTTCGCCAGGCGCGCGATGGTCACCCAGTCCTCAGACGGGCTGCCCATCGTCCTCCGGATCCACGATGTTGAGCATGGGGCACACCGGTCCGCGGTCGGCGGATTCGAGGACCGCGCGCAGCGAGCGCGCCGTGCGTCCCCCCCGGCCGATCACCCGGGGAAAGTCCTCGGCCGCCACCCGCAGCTCCCACAGCGTGCCGCCGCGGCCGCCCGGGGCGGAACTGATGCGCACCTGCTCGGGATGCTGCACCAGCCCGGACACCAGATGCTTGAGCAGCGCTTCCACCGCCTAGACCGCCGGGGCCGCGGCCCCGCTCCTCTCCTGGGTGCGGCGCAGCAGGTTCGCGATGGTGGACGAAACCTGGGCTCCCTTCGAGGTCCAGTAGGCGATGCGCTCGGTGTTGAGCTCGATCAGCGCCGGGTTCGGCACCGGGTTGTAGGTGCCCAGAATCTCGAGCGAACGGCCGTTGCGCGCGGCGCTCTTCTCCAGCAGCACCACGCGGTAAAACGGCTTCTTGTTGGTTCCTTGACGCGATAAACGGATCATTAACACAGGGAATTCTTCCTCGTTTCCATTCTATGGCGAATTTATTCGGATGGGGCCTGCTGGCCCGGCAGGCGGCTGTTCATCAGCTTCTTGGTCAGGAACGATGAACTCGAGACCGACTTGAACATCTTGCGCATCTGCACGTACTGCTTCAGCACCTGATTCACGTCCTGCACGCTCACCCCGCTGCCGCGCGCAATGCGTTTGCGCCGGCTGCCGTTGATGAGCTGATGGTGCTCGCGCTCCCTGGCGGTCATCGAGTTGATGATGGCCTCCACCTTGGCGATCTGGCCCTCGTCCACCTGGCTCGACGCCTTGTGCAGTTCCTGGAACGGCCCCACCCGGGGCAGCATCTTGATCAAGTTCTCGAGCGGTCCGAGCTTGCGCACCTGACGCAGCTGATCGCGGAAATCGCCCAGCGTAAAGCTATCGGTGCGGATGCGTTTTTCCAGCTCGCGCGCCTTGCGCGCGTCCACCGTCTGCTCGGCACGCTCGATCAGGCTGAGGATGTCGCCCATGCCGAGGATGCGGCCGGCGATGCGGTCGGGGTGAAAGACCTCGAAGCCGTCCATGCGCTCGCTGGTGCCCATGAACTTGATGGGCTGCCCGGTCACGCGCCGGATGGAGAGCGCGGCGCCGCCGCGGCTGTCGCCATCCATCTTGGTCAAAATCACCCCGGTCAGGGCCAGCTGATCGTGGAAAGCGCTGGCCGAACGCACCGCGTCCTGGCCGGTCATGGCGTCGGCCACGAACAGGATCTCCTGGGGCGAGAGCAGTTGCTTCAACTGCCGCATCTCGCTCATCAAACCGTCGTCCACGTGCAGGCGGCCGGCGGTATCCACCAGCAGCACGTCGCAGCCGCGGCGGACAGCCTCGCGCCGCGCCCCGCGCGCCAGCTCCAAAACAACCTTGGTCGCCTCCGACGCCTGCGGGCCGTCGCCCAGCCCCGCCACCAGCTCGTCGCCACCGAAGATCGGTGTCTCCAACTGGCTGGCGAGCAGCGCCAACTGCTCCCGCGCGGCCGGACGATAGACGTCCACCGAGACCACCAGGGGGCGATGCCCCTGCTGTTTGAGCATCCGCGCCAGCTTGCCGGTCGAGGTGGTCTTGCCCGAGCCTTGCAGGCCCGCCATCAGCACGGTCGCCGGGGGCTGCGACGACTTGAGGTTCAGCCGCGATTCCCCGCCCAGCACCTCCAGCAGCTCGTCGCGCAGGATCTTCACCACCTGCTCGGCCGGCGAGAGCGCGTTCATGACCTCGGTGCCGAGCGCCCGCACCCGGATGGCCTCGACCATGTCCTCGGCCACCCGCTGGTTGACGTCGGCTTCCAGCAGCGCAAGCCGGATCTCGCCAAGCGGCTCGGCAATGTTGGCCTCGGTGAGGCGGCCCTCGCCACGCAGGGTCTTGAAGACCCGTTGCAATTTGTCGGATAAGGTCTCGAACATGGAATCCGCTCGCGCCCGGACGGACGGAGCGCATCCTCCATTGTACCGGCAATCCCCCCGGCGGGTGGCGGGTGGGCACAAGGGCGGCGGTTCCAGTCCGGATGCACTACTTCAGACGGTTGCACGCGCCGGGTGCAACAGGTTATCGTATCTTGCGCGTGCGACTGCCGGCGCGCAGAGCACCTCGGAGGATCCCCACTTGTCGTTGCTACGGATTTCCCTGCCCCGCTCCCTGCGAACTGCGTTCGCCGCCTTGTCGGTCGCCGCCACCGGTGCCCTGGTCACCGCCCATGGATTCGCCCAAGCGGCGGCTGGCGGAGAAGCGCACCTCATCCTGCCCGATCTGAACCAGGGGGTCTTCCTGGGAACCAGCGGCCGGGTGGTCCTGATGTGGGGCCTGCTGGTCTGCGCCCTGGGCCTGCTCTTCGGCTTCATTACCTATACCCGCCTGCGCGACCTGCCGGTGCATCAGTCCATGCGCGAGGTCAGCGAGCTGATCTGGGAGACCTGCAAGACCTACCTGTTCACCCAGGGCAAGTTCCTGCTGCTGCTCGAGGCGCTGGTCGGCGTCATCATCGTCATTTACTTCGGGTACTTCGACCAGCTCTCCGCCATTAAGGTTGTTGTCATCCTGGCGTTCAGCCTGCTCGGCATCGCCGGCAGCTACTCGGTCGCCTGGTACGGCATCCGGGTCAACACCTTCGCCAATTCCCGCACCGCCTTCGCCAGCCTGAAGGGCAAGCCCTTCCCCTGCTACGCCATTCCGCTCCGCGCCGGCATGTCCATCGGCATGGTGCTGATCTCGATCGAGCTCACCATCATGCTGGCCATCCTGCTCTTCATCCCCGGCGACTACGCCGGCCCCTGCTTCATCGGCTTCGCCATCGGCGAGTCGCTGGGCGCGGCGGTGCTGCGCGTCGCCGGCGGCATCTTCACCAAGATCGCCGACATCGGCGCCGACCTGATGAAGATCGTCTTCAACGTCAAAGAAGACGATGCCCGCAACCCCGGCGTGATCGCCGATTGCACCGGCGACAATGCCGGCGACTCGGTCGGGCCCTCGGCCGACGGCTTCGAGACCTACGGCGTCACCGGCGTGGCGCTGATCACCTTCATCCTGCTGGCGGTCAAGAGCCCGCTGGTGCAGGTGCAGCTGCTGGTGTGGATCTTCATCATGCGCGTGGTCATGATCCTCACCGCCGGCGGCTCCTACTTCATCAACGAGGCCATGGCCAAGGCCAAGTACGCGAACTCGAACAAGTTCAATTACGAGAAGCCCCTGACCTCGCTGGTCTGGATCACCTCGATCGTCTCCATCGCCGCCACCTACATCGTCAGCTATTTCGTGATCCCCACCGTGGGCGGCGATCCCTCGCTCTGGTGGCAGCTTTCGACCGTAATCACCTGCGGCACCCTGGCCGGGGCGATCATTCCCGAACTGGTCAAGGTCTTCACCTCCACCGAGTCGCGGCACGTGCGCGAGGTGGTGGTCTCCTCGGAGGAAGGCGGCGCCTCGCTCAACATCCTCTCCGGCTTCGTCGCCGGCAACTTTAGCGCCTTCTGGCTGGGCTTGACCATGCTGGCCCTGATGGCGGCGGGCTATGGGGTCAGCACTCTGGGCCTCTCCGATCCCAACCTGATGGTGGCCCCGGCCGTGTTCGCGTTCGGCCTGGTCGCGTTCGGTTTTCTGGGAATGGGCCCGGTGACCATTGCCGTGGACTCCTACGGCCCGGTCACGGACAACGCCCAGTCGGTCTATGAGCTCTCCTTGATCGAACACATCCCGGGCATCGAACAGCAACTGCAGTCGCAGTACGGCTTCACCCCCAACTTTGAAATCGCCAAGGAGAACCTGGAGGAGAACGACGGCGCCGGCAACACCTTCAAAGCGACCGCCAAGCCGGTGCTGATTGGCACCGCGGTGGTCGGCGTCACAACACTGATTTTCTCCATCATCGTGGCCCTGACCAACGGGCTGAGTACCAACCTGGACAAGCTCTCGATCCTCTATCCCCCCTTCCTGCTCGGCCTGTTGGCCGGCGGCGCGGTGATTTACTGGTTTACCGGAGCCGCGACCCAGGCGGTCACCACCGGGGCCTACCGCGCGGTGGAGTTCATCAAGGCCAACATTCGGCTGGAAGGCGTCACCAAGGCCTCCACCGCCGACAGCAAGAAAGTGGTCGAGATCTGCACCAAGTACGCGCAGAAGGGCATGATCAATATCTTCATCGCCGTCTTCTTCGCCACCCTGGCCATCGCCTTTGCCGAGCCCTTCCTGTTCATCGGCTACCTGACCTCGATCGCCTTCTTTGGCCTCTATCAGGCCATCTTCATGGCCAACGCCGGCGGCGCCTGGGACAATGCCAAGAAGATCGTCGAGACCGAGCTCAAGCAGAAGGGCACGCCGCTGCACGCCGCCACCGTGGTGGGCGATACGGTGGGCGACCCCTTCAAGGACACCTCCTCCGTCGCCCTCAACCCGATCATCAAGTTCACCACCCTGTTCGGACTGCTGGCGGTCGAGCTGGCGGTCTCGCTGACCGCGCAAAAGGGCACCACCCTGGACCTGCTGTTGTCCGCCCTCTTCTTCGTCGTGGCCCTGGTCTACGTCTGGCGCTCGTTCTACTCGATGCGCATCGAGCGCCAGGCCTCGGTGCCCGAACCCGCGGCCGCGGTGCGCTAGGTGCTTCTCGCTAGCGCCCGCTCCGCGCGGGCGCTAGAATACACCGTGGCCTTGGGTGTGCGCTGCGCAACCGTTCTGCTGGCCGTGGCGGCTGTGGCCGCCCCGGTGCGGCCCGCGGCGTCCGCCCCCGGCGCGGCCGCGCTGCGCGCCAGCGGCCTGGATCACTACTACAACCTCGAATACGACGCCGCCATAGCGGACTTCCATCAGTTGGTGGCGCTACAACCGGACAGCGCCGCGGCTTGGAATCACCTCTCGCAGGCGATTCTGTATCGGGAGATGTACCGCATTGGGGCGCTGCAAAGCCAGCTGTATGGCCACGGCGACCCCTTCCTCCAACAGAGGCTGCTGCCGCCGGATCCGGCGGAGGTAAAGGCATTCGACGACGCGAACCAGAAAGCCTTGTCGCTGTCCGAGTCCGCCGTGGCGCACCAGCCCAACGACGCCCACGCGCATTACGACGAGGGGGTCGCCTACGCCCTGCGCGGCACCCTCGAGTTCTCGGTGCAGAGCTCCTACTTCTCGGCCCTTGGCGACGCCAAACGGGCGCGGCGCGAAGCCGAATCGGCCAGCCGCCTGGATCCTGCGTTCGTGGACCCCAAACTCATCCTGGGCACCCATAACTACATCGCCGGCAGCTTGCCGTGGACGGCCCGGATCTTCTCCTCGCTGATCGGCTACAGCGGCGACAAGGAACTCGGCCGCAGCCAGGTGGAGTTTGTCAGCACCCACGGCGAGAACTCCCAAACCGATGCCACGGTGCTGCTGGTGGTCATGGACCGGCGCGACGGACTGAACCAGCAGGCCGCGAGCCTGCTGCGGGGGTTGGTTGTCCGCTATCCGCGCAACGTCCTGCTGGCGGTCGAGGAAGCGGAAGCCTGGGAAGCCGCCGGAAGCCACGACCAGGCGCTGGCCGCCTACCGGGCGGTTGTGGCCCACGCCGCCGGCCACGCACCCGGTTACCAGCGCGCCCCGCTCGACAAGGTCTGGTACGACCTCGGCAACATCGAGCGGCTCTACTCGCATTGGCAGCTCGCCGCCCGGGATTACGAGCAGATCGAGTCCTTGCCCCATCCCCGGACCCGCTACCTGCAGGCCGGCTCCCTGGCCGCGGGCGAGGTGGAGCTGCGGGCCGGCGATCCGCTGGAAGCCCAAAAGCAGTTCACCCGGTGCCGCGACATTGATCCTCATTCGCCGGCCGGCGAAGCCGCCATCCGCGAGCTCGCGCACCAATAGGGCTCCGGTCCCGCCGATTTTCCGTTATCGCAATCAAACCCAGTCGCGTCCTAGTGTACAGGCGGGGTGAGAGCCTCGCCGGTGGAGGTTTGGTACCACGACGGGCCACAGCCACAGACTTGCGTTTGTGTTTAGCAAGTTTTATGCTTATCATTGAATCACCAATCAAGAAAATTCCACCATGGCGACCCAATCCACTGTTCGGCTTCCCGATTTTCCCGCCATTTTGCCCGTCCTGCCGGTGCGGGATACTGTCCTTTTCCCCCATGCCGTGCTGCCCTTGACCGTGGGGCGCCAGTCTTCGGTCAACCTGGTCAATGCTTTAGGCGAAGACAAGCTCATCCTGGTGCTGGCGCAGCAAGACGCCCGCGTGGACGCGCCGGCGCCGAGCGATATGTACACCATCGGCAGCGTGGCGATTGTCCATAAAATCGTCCGGCTGCCCAACCAAAGCCTGTTCATTTTTACCGAGGGCATGGTTCGCGCCAAGGTCATCAACTGGCAGCAGTCCGAGCCCTATATGCGCGCCGAGGTCGAGATGCTGCCCGATAAGCCCGCGGCCACCGGCTCGGAGACCGAGGCGCTGCAGCGGAACGTCGTCAGCGTCTTCCAGCAAATCGTCGGCCTCTCGCCGACCCTCTCGGACGAATTGCAGAGCTTGGTGGCCAGCATCGACGATCCGGCGCGTTTGACCGACTTCGTAGCCGCCAACCTGCCCTCACTCGCCACCCCCGACCGCCAGGCGCTGTTGGAGAACCCCGATGTTCACGAGCGGCTGGAGCAATTGAACCGGCACGTGGTGCGCGAGCTCGAGGTACAGCAGTTGCGCTCCAAGATCCAGACCGAAGTCCAGGATCAGGTGCAACAGTCCCAGCGCGAGTACTACTTGCGCGAGCAGCTGAAGGCTATTCAGAAGGAGCTGGGGGAAGGGGACGAGAACCAGCGCGACACCGAGGAACTGCGCAAGAAAATCGAGGCCGCGGGCATGCCCGAGGAGGTCAAGACCGAAGCGCTCAAGGAGTTGCAGCGGCTCGCCAAAATGTCGCCGGCCGCGGCCGACTACTCGGTGACGCGCAACTATGTGGAGTGGCTGGCGGTGTTGCCCTGGTCCAAAAGCTCCGCCGAGGAGATCAACCTCCCCAAGGCCGAGACCATCCTGAACGAGGACCACTACGATCTGGAGAAGGTCAAGGACCGCATCCTCGACTACCTGGCGGTGCGCCAGCTCAACCCCACCATGAAGGGGCCGATTCTCTGCTTTGTCGGCCCCCCCGGCGTGGGCAAGACGTCGCTGGGGCGATCGATCGCGCGCTCGCTCGGACGCAAGTTTTTCCGGCTCTCCCTCGGCGGCGTGCATGACGAGGCGGAGATCCGCGGCCACCGCCGTACGTATATCGGGGCTCTTCCCGGGCAAATCATCCAGGGACTGCGCCGCGCCGGGACCAACGACCCGGTGTTCATGCTGGACGAGGTGGACAAGATCGGGCGCGACTTCCGGGGCGATCCCTCGTCGGCGCTGTTGGAGGTGCTGGACCCGGAGCAAAACTTCGCCTTCCGCGACAATTACCTGGATGTCCCGTTTGACCTCTCCAAGGTGCTGTTCATCACCACCGCCAACATGCTCGATACGATTCCCGAACCTCTGCGCGACCGGATGGAGGTGATCGAGCTGAGCGGCTATACCGAGGAAGAAAAGCTGCACATTGCCTTCCGCTACCTGATACCCAAGCAGGCCACCGAGAACGGCGTGGCCGCGGAGCGGCTCGACTTTCAGGAGGCGGCGGTGCGCAACGTGATCCGGCAGTATACGCGCGAGGCCGGCGTACGCAACCTCGAACGCCAGATTGGCAGTTTGGTGCGGAAATACGCGCGCCGCATCGCTGAAGGCAAAGTGCCGCCGGCCCAGCCGGAACAGCCGGCGGCCAAGCTGGAGGTGACCCCGGCGATCGTGCGCGAGTTCCTGGGCGGGCCCAAGGTCCGCACGGAAACGGAGGTCGTGGAGCGAACCCGGCGCCCCGGAGTCGCCGTCGGTTTGGCGTGGACCCCCACCGGGGGCGATGTCCTGTTCATCGAAGCCAATCAAATGCCCGGAGGCAAGGGCTTTACCATGACCGGCCATCTTGGCCAGGTTATGCAGGAGTCCATGCAGGCGGCCCTGACCTGGGTGCGGTCTCATGCGTCGGACCTGCACATCTCCGACGACTTCTTCAAGGAGCACGACATCCACATGCATGTTCCCGCCGGCGCCATCCCGAAAGATGGGCCGTCGGCGGGCATCACCATGGCGACGGCCCTGGCGTCGTTGCTGACCGGGCGTCCGATCCGGCCGAAGCTGGCCATGACCGGAGAGATTACCCTCACCGGCGATGTATTGCCCATCGGCGGCATCAAGGAAAAAGTACTGGCCGCCAAGCGCATCGGGATTGAGCACATTGTGCTGCCTGCCGAGAATCGGCAGGACGTCGAGGAGGATCTGAAGCCCGATCAGCTCCAAGGCCTGTCCCTCCACTACGTCCGGAGCATGGAGGAGGTCCTAAAGATCGCACTTCCGCCGACCGGGACCAACGATGCGGAAGCTGGGGTGCCCACGCAAGATCACACACCGGCGGCAGTTCCCGCCGCCTAGCGCTTGCCCACCAGCCAGTGGAAGAACCGCGACAGCGCGTTGCGGTGATGCGGACGTGCCGGGGCGGCGGCAGCCGGCGCCGCCACTTTGGCGGGCACACTCTCCTGGCCGGCTTGCACAACAAGCGCGGGCTGGGTGGGGAAGAGGGTGCCGGCCTGCGCGGAAGCGGCCGGCGCGGTGGCCACGGCCGCGGGCGCGGCGGCCTGACACGGGCAGCTGCTCACCGGTACCGGCGCCGCCGCGGGGTGGAAGGCGAGCGCTTGGCCATTGATCACATACTGTTGCGTGCCATCCCAGAGCCGCTCGACCGAGAGGGCGCTGCCGGTGTTGGCGAGACACAATGTCCCGTCCGGCTCGACCGCCGCGGCGGCCGATACCGCCGCCAATTGCCCCGGCGGCACGACGCTGGTCACGCGGAAATCGGGGGTGAGCAAACTGTCGGGTACGCCGCTGGCATAGCGCAGGTCGACCGCACCCCGGCTCAGCGAGATCAGCAGCGCCCCTTGCCCCCCTGAGGCGAGGCTCACCTGCGCCGGGCCGCAGAGATGAATGCTCCCGCCGCGTGCCAGGCCCAGTTGCGCCGCGGCCCCGGTCAGCGTCATCTCCGTGCCGTCAAACACCTGCAGCTGACCAGCCGCGTTCAACCCGGCGGCGCCGCCGCTGATCTGGAGCGACGCCCCCGTCAGCGTGGCGAGCGGGGTGCGCGTCTGGGTGCGGGCGCGCACGCCCGCCAGCGCGGCCAGAGCGGCGATGGGGAGCATTACCGGGCGGACCCGCCGCCAGACCATTCGTCCTCCACCCACTAGTCCTCCACCCACGCCGTCACCGCGCCGGCTTGCAGTTTCGCGCCCGGCGCGGCATGCGGGTCGCGAATGTAACCCAAGCCCAGCCAACCGCCGTCGCGCGGCGCTACGCTGGTCAGCTTGCCCACTTCGCGCTCCTCGACCCGCAACGCCGCCCCCGGCTCGACCGCGGCTTCCAACCGCAGCGCGCTCCAGTGCCGATGCACCGCGCCCCGCGCGCGGACGCGCTCGACGATTTCCTGGCCGATGTAGCAGCCCTTGGTGAAATCCAGACGATCCGCCTGCCCTGTCTCCTGCGGCAGATCGCCCGAGCTCATATCCACGCCATAGCGCGGAATCCGACTCAAGATGCGATCGCGTTCGAACGCGGCACTGCCGGACACGGTTGCGTAGACCGCCAGGTGCGCAAACAAACTGCGCACGGCGGCCGGCGCCGCCCAGAGTTCCAACTGGGCCACTCCGCCCGGGGCCGACACCGCGGCCAGCACCTCCGTCGCCTCCCCGGCCAGCGTCGCCACGGGAATGCCGGCGCACTCGCCCGGGCGCAATTCGAAGGGCGGCAAACCAGCGCGCCGCCAGGCATTCTCCCACTCCGGACCGCGCAGCAACAGCGCCGATTCCCGTTCGGAGCGATCCTCCAAGGTGAGTTTGGCGATGAACACGAAGCGCCGCAGGCGCTGGAGCAACTCCTCACGCTGCGATTCGTCGGTCCACAGCAGAAAACGGTCCGGCGCCGTGCACGCCACATCCAGAGTCGCGAGTATATGCCCCTTCGGGTCGAGTTGAAAGCTGGGCAACAGGCGCCCCGGCGCCAGATCGCGCACGTTGGCACTGATCATCCCATTGAGCCATTTCCGCGCCTCCGGTCCCTCGACCTGCAATGCCGCGCGCCAGCTCGCGTCATAAAGCGCCACGAGCGGAGCATTTGCCGCCGGTGCGCCCACCGCGGTCAGGGATCCGCAATATTCCTGCACAGGCTGGCCATCGCGGCGGTAGGTATCGGCTAAAGGACTGGTTTTCATCGGCGTCTCTACCAGCCTGCCCCAAGCCGCGCAGGTGCGCAAGGTGGCAGTTCCTTGCTGCGGTTTAGCATGGCGAAGGCGAACATCGCATCGACGCCATGCCCGGTCCGGGAGTTGACGCGGTGGTCCGCTTGTCGGGAAAACCCTTTACCTTCTAACACATGGACCGGGCATGCAAATTTGGGACGAGAAACTTCCATTGGCGACCGATCTGGGAAATGTTACGCGTTGATCCCGATATGTTTGCAGTCTCGGGACGATTCCATGGTGATTGCGCCACGCACCTCCTCCGGTGGAGGCTGATTTTTCTTGTGGCGTGATAAACCGAAGCAAGCGAATGGGATAGAACGCCAGCGGCGGGTGTGCTCCCGGCGCGGGCGGGCCTCGGCGGCCCGCCGTCTCCATTTCTGGCGTGCAAAATGCATAGCAAAGGTTGTACCGCAGGGTACTCAGGATATCGGCCAGAATATTTTTCAATAGTCAGATCACGGGATCTCAACCGTCCGACCTCGGCGAGGAGCACTAGCGATGGCGACACAAACTCAAGTTCAGATTGATGCAGTTCCGGGATGCGTGCACGAGCAGATTTGCCAAGCGGTATACGAACAGCAGCGCAAGCGCATTCAGGCGCTGTGCCAATGGATGACCACCGACCTCATTCAGGCGCGCCAACTGGCGTTCGTCGTTTTCGTCGGCGCGTGGCGCCAGCCCGGGCAGTCGTGGCCGGCGGTCAATGGCGATCTGCTCGCCGAAACCTTCGCCACTTGCTTTCGCGACCTGTTTCACAGCGACGCCGCCCCGGTACGCGCCAGCAGCAACGACCCCGCCATCGCCACCGGGCGGCCGCAATTGGTGAAACGCAACCAGCCCTTGCAGCCAGTCCGCGACGCGGTGAGCGCCCTGCCATCGGCGCATCGCCTGCTCTACCTCCTGCACGAGTTGGAGGGCTACTCCGCCGCCCGGTTGGCCGAGTGGCTGGGCCTGGAACCCACCGCCTGCGCGCATATGATCCACGAGGCGCGTCTGCAATTGCGCCGCCGGCTGCGTTGCGCGTAAGACCCGCCTTCCGGTCGGCCGGAAATCGTCTAAAATACCTGGGATGGCTTCCTCCACCCTGCTTTCTTCCACGGCTCCCGCGGCTGCCTGCAAAGTCGCCGACCCCTCCCTCGCGGACTGGGGCCGCAAGGAAATCACCATCGCCGAGCAGGAAATGCCGGGCTTGATGTCCATCCGCAAGAAGTACGCGGGGGCCCGGCCGCTGGCGGGAGTTCGGGTCAGCGGATCGCTCCACATGACCATTCAGACCGCGGTACTGATCGAGACCCTCCAGGATCTCGGCGCCGAGGTGCGATGGGCGAGCTGCAATATTTTTTCCACCCAAGACCACGCCGCGGCGGCCATCGCCGCCACCGGCACGCCGGTTTTCGCGTGGAAGGGCGAATCCCTGGAAGAGTACTGGTGGTGCACCTATCAGGCGCTCTCGCACCACCAGGGGCTGGGACCCCAGTTGGTGGTGGACGACGGCGGCGACATGACGCTGCTGATCCACAAGGGCTACGAGTTGGAGAACGGCTCTGCGTGGGTAACGACGCCTTCAGGCTCGCACGAAGAGAAAGTGATCAAGGATCTGCTACAGGCGGTGCACCGCGAGGATCCGCAGCGCTGGCATCGGTTGGTGAAGGAGTGGCGCGGCGTCTCGGAGGAGACGACCACCGGCGTTCACCGGCTTTACAAAATGCAGGAGACGGGCACGCTCCTGGTGCCGGCCATTAACGTCAACGATTCGGTCACCAAGTCGAAATTCGACAATCTCTACGGCTGCCGCGAGTCGCTGGCCGATGGCATTAAGCGCGCGACCGACGTCATGGTCGCGGGCAAGGTGGCGGTGGTATGCGGTTACGGCGATGTCGGCAAGGGCACGGCGCAATCGCTGCGCGGGTTCGGCGCGCGCGTGATCGTCACCGAAATTGACCCGGTCAACGCGCTGCAGGCCGCGATGGAGGGCTTCGAGGTGACCACCGTCGAAGACACATTGGGCCGTGCCGACATCTATGTCACCTGCACCGGCAACTGCGACATCATCACGCTCGAACACATGCGGCGCATGAAGGATCAGGCGATCGTTTGCAACATCGGCCACTTCGACAACGAAATACAAGTGGATGCGCTCAATGCCAGCGAAGCCAAGCGCCTCAACATCAAACCGCAGGTGGATCAGTACACCTTCGACGCCGGCCGCAGCATCTTCCTGTTGGCGGAAGGCCGCCTGGTCAACTTGGGATGCGCCACCGGGCACCCCAGCTTCGTGATGAGCAACAGCTTCTCCAACCAGACGCTGGCGCAAATGGACCTGTGGAAGAACCGCGACACGTATAAGGTCGGGGTCTACGTCCTTCCCAAGAAGCTGGACGAAGAAGTGGCCCGCCTGCACCTGGATAAGATCGGGGTCAAACTCACCACTCTCACCGCCCAGCAGGCCGCGTATTTGGGTGTGCCGGTCGAAGGTCCCTACAAGGCCGACAACTATCGCTATTAAGCGGGACCGCGGTTGCGTTGCCAGAGTAGGCGCAAACCCTCCAGCGTGAGCAGTTCGTCGTAGGCTGTCAGCCAGCGGGAGCGCCCCATGAACAACGATGCCAGACCGCCGGTGGCGATGGCCTTGACCGGCGCCCCCAGCTCGGCGTGCAAGCGCTCGATGACGCCGTCTACCAGGCTCAGGTAGCCATAAAACAGCCCGGACTGAATGCTGCCGACGGTGGTGTTGCCGATCAGCCGCTCCGGCGGCCGGATCTCGACGCGCGGCAGGCGCGCCGTGCGCGCAAAGAGCGCTTCGGCCGAGATGGCAATGCCGGGGCAGATAATACCGCCGTGATACTCGCCCTGCCCGGAAACGATATCGAAGGTGGTGGCGGTTCCAAAATCGACAATAATCAAAGGCCCCCCGTGCGCCGCGTAGCCCGCGACCGCGTTGACAATGCGATCCGCTCCCACATCGGCGGGCGAATCGTAGCGGATCGCCATTCCGGTGCGAATGCCCGGCCCGACGAAGAGCGCCTCCACGCCGAACTGGCGTTCCAACGCCTGGCGCAGCATCGAATCGAGGGGCGGCACCACCGAGGCCACCATCGCTCCGGTCACCGCGGTGGCGGGCAGTTGGCGCGCCGCAAAGAGACCACCCAGCGCCAGGGTGAACTCGTCCATGGTCTGCGTGCGATTGGTGGTCAGCCGCCACGAAGCCACCAGGCGCTCGCCGTCGTACAGGCCGAGTACCGTATTGGAATTGCCGACATCCACCGCGAGCAGCATCGTTTAATTATGCGCCGGGCCCCCGGCTTCGCCGCCCGGCTCGCTCTCCCGGGAGCGCTCGCGGCTCGCGCCGCTCCGCTTCTCGCCTACCCGCCGCGCCGCGCTGGGCCCCCGGCTTCGCCGCCCGGCTCCCTCTCCCCGGGAGCGCTCGCGGCTCGCGCCGCTCCGCTTCTCGAATACCCGCCGCGCTGCGCCGGGCCCCCGGCTTCGCCGCCCGGCTCGCTCTCCCCGGGAGCGCTCGC
>Ga0134125_10003584_pt1 | contig 17937 bp, 16 predicted proteins | sample KB31751_FD_96464 | JGI IMG/M metagenome (GOLD analysis project Ga0134125, IMG submission 96464) | Terrestrial soil microbial communities with excess Nitrogen fertilizer from Kellogg Biological Station, Michigan, USA - KB3-175-1 | ecosystem: Environmental > Terrestrial > Soil > Unclassified ...
CGTTCGGCGGCCACATCCTCAGCCACGACTTCATCGAGGCGGCACTGCTGCGGCGGCGCGGCTGGGCGGTGCGCACGCTGGCCGACCTGCCGGGCAGCTACGAGGAGACCCCGCCGACCCTGCTCGACACCGCCGCGCGCGACCGCCGCTGGTGCCAGGGCAACCTGCAGCACGCGCGGGTGCTGGGCGCCGCCGGCCTGCACTGGGTGAGTCGCCTGCACCTGGCGCTCGGAATCTTCGCCTACCTTGCGCCGCTCACCTGGCTGGCGCTGGTGGTCTGCGGGGCGATCATCTGGCCCTCGCAGCGGCTCGCCGTCGGCTCGGCCGCGTACAACAGCGTGATCGCGCTCTTCGTGTTCACGCTGGCGCTGCTGGCGGCGCCGAAGGCGATGGCGCTGACCCTGGCGCTGGGCTCGCCCGCCACCCGGCGTGGCTTCGGCGGCGCGGGGCGGCTCTGGCTCGGCTTCGCGGTCGAATGCGTCGCCTCGATGCTGATGACGCCGGTGATGATGCTGATGCAGGCCGTCGCGGTCGCCGAGGTGCTCGTCGGCCGCGACAGCGGCTGGAGCCCGCAGCGCCGCGAAGGCGTCGAGCTCAGGAGACGCGACGCCTGGCGCGCCCATCGCGGCCATGTGCTGCTCGGCGTCGTCGGCGCGCTCGGCGCGCTCGCGGTCAGCAAGGCCTTCCTCGTCTGGGCGAGCCCGGTCTTCCTCAGCCTGACGCTCTCGGCGGTGCTGTCGCTGCACACCTCCCGCCCGGGGACCGGCCGCCGCCGCCTGTTCCGCATCCCCGAGGACGTCAGCCCGCCCCGCGTGCTGGCCCGCTCGCTGGAGCTGCGCGGCGCCTACGCCGAGGAAGCCGCCGCCCGTCGCCAGATCGAAGTCCTGTTCCGCCAGGGCGTGCCGGCCTACGAGTTCAAGGCGGCCGGCCGCGTGATCACCAGCCCCTGGGCGGCTCCCTCACTCGACCAGCTGGCCGATCCAGGTCTCGGTGAGCGCGCCCGGCCCGCGGCGCAGGTAGGCGCGCAGGTTCACGACGCGGCCGGCCGGCGCGGGGGTGTCGAACATCAGCCGCCAGCGGGCGGGCTGGCCCTCGACGGGATAGGCGACGGCCTGGCCGACCTCGCCAAGGCTTGAGGTCACCACCGGGGCCACCCCGCTCTGGCGCGTGAGGCCGGCGAGCGCGGGGCCGGCGAAATCGACCACGATCTTGCGTGTCCCCGGCGTCGGCGGCAGGCCCGGCCGCCCGCCGCGGCCCTGGCGCGTGGCGATCACGCGCGCGACGCCGGGCGGGGTCGGCGCCTCGTCGGTCCAGTGCAGGCGATAGCGGTAGGCGAGGGTCTGGCCAGCGGCCGTCGGCGCCTGCGGCGTCCAGAAGGCGACGATGTTGTCCTCCACCTCGCTGGTCGTCGGGATCTCCACCAGCTGCACCGAGCCCGCCCCCCAGTCGCCGACCGGCTCGACCCAGGCGCTCGGGCGCCGGTCGTAGAAGGCGCCGTCATCCTGGTAGTCGGCGAAGGTGCGATCGCGCTGCATCAGCCCGAAGCCGCGCGGGCCCTTGTCGACGAACGCGTTGGTCATCACCCGCGGCGGATTGGCGAGCGGGCGCCAGATGCGCTCGCCGGCCCCGTTCCAGATCGCCAGGCCGTCGCTGTCGTGGATCTGCGGGCGCCAGTCGTCGGTCGGCGCCCGGTCGGTCTGGCCGTACCAGTACATGCTGGTCAGCGGCGCGAGGCCCAGGAGGGCGACCCCGCGGCGGAAGTGCAGCTGCGCCTCGATGTCCTGCACGAGCCCGCGGGCGGAACGCCGGTGGCCGATGCGGAATGCGCCGGCGACGCTCGGCCCGTCCAGCAGCGCATAGACGACGAGATCCTCGCCGGGCGCCTGCTCGAGCCAGAAGGCGGTGAAGCTCGGGAACTCCTCGCGCGCCGCGCCCACCGTGTCGATGGCGAGGCCGCGCGCGGAGAGGCCGTACTGGTTGAAGGGGTCGGACGAGCGGAAATAGGAAGCGCCGAGATAGGCGATCCAGTCGGTCTTCGCATCGGCATTCATCACCTTGAAGCCGGCGAAGCCGCCGCGGCCGCCGAGCGCCCGCAGCGGGGAGCCGGCGGGCGCATCGAACAAGGATGGCGAATAGAGCACCGGCCTCGCCTCGCCGCCGCTCACGACGTTGATGGCCACCGGGGTCGGGGCGTAGCGGCCGAGCGGGAAGAAGCGCACGCCATGGTCGCCGGGCAGGCCGCCCCACAGCGTCGCCGCCGGGCGATAGGCGATGCGGCCGAACGCGTCGTAGTCGATGGCGTGGACGAGCGCCTCGGGCGGGCCGGCCGGCGCTCGGTAGGACGATCTGGCAAGCGCCAGAGCTTCGGCCTTCAGCCGATCGAACGAGAACGGCCGCGCCGGCCCGAGCCGCACGGCCGCTGGCCACGCCGGGGCGGCGGCGCGGGCGCCGGCGAGCGCGGGAAGGCTGAAGAGGCCGGCGACCGCCGAGCGGCGGCTCAGCGGATGCACGAAGGCCGCGGGAAGTGATTGCGCATGCGCACGGCGCTAAACACCAATTCCGGCCCAAAATCGACCGACAACCGTCAGGAGACCGACATGCCGAGCCGCCAGGGCGTCGAGGGTTGCGCGGCGGGGCGGCCGCCGTCCGCCTACTTGTTCGTCCGCCCGCGCTGCCTGGGGTTCACGCCGCTCGCGCCGGTCACGTCGCTCGCGACGTCGCCTTCGACGTCGTTGTCGTCCTGGATCGACCCCGGGCGCCCGCGCCGGCGCCTCGATGGCCTCGATGGGATGGCGGCCTGTCAGCCCGCTCGCCAGCGCCATGCCGGGGACCAGGGGATTGTCGCGCACGCGCAGCCCGATGACCCCGTTGGAAGGATAGGCTGGAAGCTCGCCGCCTTTGACAGGCGCGGGGCTGATCGGTCGCTGCATTTGTCCCGTCCGAGTGGCCGGGCTCAACCGAGCAATCGGGCGGAAGTTGCAGGAGGCGTTGCGCTCAGGCGGGGCGCAGCGCCTTCAGGCTGACGCCGGGCGGCGGCGGCATGCTCGCCGGGATCATGTAGTCGCCGGTCCCAAGGTCGCAGGTGGGATCGACGCGGTACTTGTCGAAGTCGCGCTCGCCCGCCTCGTAGAGCAACGTGTCGTCGATCAGGAACTGGCCGGTGAACGTGCGCGCCGGCTTCGTCAGGATCACGTAGGCGGCGTCGGCCATGATGTCGACGGTGCGGCAGCGGCGCAGGCCCTCCTGGCCCGACACCGCGAACTCGATGGCGGCGGTGGCGATGCCGGTGCGCGGCCACAGCGAGTTGAAGGCGATGCCGTCGTCGCGGAACTCCTCGGCCATGCCCAGCGTCCACATCGACATCACGTACTTGGCCGCCGTGTAGGCGACGTGGCGCGCCAGCCACTTCGGATCGAGATCGATCGGCGGCGACATGTTGAGCACGTGCGGGTTGGCCGCGCGCTTCAGGTGCGGGATCGCCGCGCGGCTGGCCACGAACGACCCGCGCGCGGTGATCTGGTGCATCAGGTCGTAGCGCTTGACCTCGGTGGCGAGCGTGCCGCGCAGGTCGATCGCCGAGGCGTTGTTGATCAGGATGTCGATGCCGCCGAACCGCTCGGCGGTGCGCTCGACCGCGGCCTCGACGGCGCCGGCGTCCCGCACGTCGACCACCAGCGGCAGCGCCTTGCCGCCAGCCCGCTCGATCTCCTCGGCGGCCGTGTAGATGGTGCCCGGCAGGTGCTTGTGCGGCTCGGCGGTCTTGGCGGCGATGGCGACATTGGCGCCGTCGCGCGCCGCCTTGATCCCGATCGCCAGCCCGATCCCGCGCGAGCCGCCGGTCATGAAGATGGTCTTGCCTGCGAGCGACATCCGGTCGTCCTCCTCAGCGGCTGCAGCTGACCGCCCAGCAGGTCCGCCTTGCCGCCGCGGCCGTCAACGCCCGGCCGGGCGCTCAGTCGTCGAGCGCCGCCGCCACCCGGCGCAGCCCCTCTCGGGTCTGGGCCGGATCGGCGCCGAGGCCGATGCGCACGTGGTCGGGCAGGCCGAAGAAGCGCCCAGGCGCGACGCTGGTGTCGTACTCGGCGCTCAGCCGGCGGAAGAAGGCGTCGCCGTCCATGCCGACGAGGCGCGGGAAGACGCAGGCGCCCGCCTCGAAGATGGTCTGCTCGAGCCTGGGGTGGCCGCCCAGCAGCTCGCGATAGGCGGCGCGGTTGGCCTCGACGATCGCGTTGGCGCGCGCCCTCAGCTGCGGCAGCCGGTCGAACGCGACCACCGCCATCCGCTCGGCCACGTGCGGCGGGTGGACGCCGAAGAGGTCGTTGAGCCGGCTCATCCGCTCGGCCAGCGGCGCCGGCGCCAGGATCCAGCCGCAGCGCAGCCCGCTGAGCCCGTAGGCCTTGGTGAGGCTGGAGGTGACGACGACGTTGCCGCGCTCCCGGAACGACGTCGCCGCGCGGCCATCGGCGAACGTCAGCTCGCGGTAGACCTCGTCGATGAAGAGCGTCGCGCCGACCCGGTCCGCCGCCGCCGCGACCGCGTCGATCGCCGCATCGCCGGCCTGTGCGCTCGACGGATTGTGCAGGTTGGTCAGCACGACGACGCGGGTCGCCGGGGTGATCGCCGCGGCGATCCGGGCCGGGTCGAGCCGCCAGTCCTCGTCCGCCCGGCGCTCGAACGTCAGCACGCGCGCCTGCAGGTAGCCGAGCAGCGAGGTGATCAGCTCGTAGGTCGGCGTCTCGACCAGCGCCTCGTCGCCGGGCGAGACCAGTGCGGCCAGCGCCAGGTGGTTGGCGAACGAGCAGCCGCCGCCCGGCATCACCACGCAGGCCGGATCGACGCCGAACCTCGCCGCCACCCGCTCAACCAGCGGCCGGTAGCCGCCGGCGTTGACGCCGTGCAGCGCCAGGTCGTCCAGCGTCACGCCGAGCTCGGCGAGATCGCAGCCGGCGACGCCGCTGGTCGCCAGGTTGTAGCGCGCGCCCGCGTGATACTTGGCGAAATGCATGTAGTCGGAGTTGAGGATGCGCGCGCTCATGCCCGCTCGCTTAGCGTGCGGCCCTGCGCGGCGCCAGCAGCCGCCGCCGAGCATTGCCGCGGGCCGCGCAGACCTGCTCTAACGCGGCCAGATGCCCGCGCCCGCGCTCCTCGCCGATCGTCTGTGCAAGTCCTTCGGCGCGCTGAAGGCGGTCGACGACGTCAGCTTCCAGGTGGCGGCCGGCGAGATCGTCGGGCTGGTCGGGCCGAACGGGGCCGGCAAGACCACCACGATTAACATGGTGCTGGGGGTGCTTGCGCCGAGCTCCGGCCGCATCGAAATCGACGGCCTCGACCTGGCCCGCGACCGCAGCCGCGCGCTCGCGGTGACCAACTTCGCCGCCGTCTACGCGCCGCTGCCCGGCAACCTGACCGTCGAGCAGAACCTGCGCATCTTCGGAATGATCTACGCGGTGGCCAACCTTCGCACCCGCATCGGCGAGCTGCTCGAGCGGTTCGACCTCGTCCGCTATCGCAAGACCCGCGCCGGCGTGCTGTCGTCCGGCGAGCAGACGCGGCTGGCGCTCGCCAAGGCGCTGATCAACCGCCCGCGCCTGCTGCTGCTCGACGAGCCGACCGCCTCAATCGACCCCTCGACCGCCAGGGACATCCGCGCCGGCATCTCCGGCATCGTCGACCGCGGCGACTGCGGCGTGCTGTGGACCAGCCACAACATGTACGAGGTGGAGGCGGTCTGCGACCGGGTGCTGTTCCTGTCGCGCGGGCGCATCCTGCTGGAGGGCGACCCGAAGGCGCTGCCGCGCCAGCACGGCGCCGCCACGCTCGACGACCTCTTCGTCGAGGTCGCCCACGAGGCCCTGCACGACGGGACGCCGGGGCGCGCTGAGGCCGCCGGCGCCCTGCCCGCCAGGCCCGCCACATGAACCCCACCCGCATCGGCGCGGTGGTGCTGCGCCAGTACTATCTCTACCGCTCGAGTCCGCAGCGGGTGCTGCCGCTGTTCGTCTGGGTGGTGCTCGACATCCTCTTGTGGGGCTTCATCACCCGGTTCCTCGCGCAGGTCAGCCACTCCACGTTCAACTTCGTGCCGGCGCTGCTGGGCGCGGTGCTGCTGTGGGACTTCCTGACGCGGGTCATGCAGGGCATCACCACCGCCTTCTTCGAGGACGTCTGGTCGCGCAACTTCCTCAACGTATTCGCCGCGCCGATCCGCGTCTCGGAGTACCTGGCCGGACTCGTCGCCATCGGCGTCACCAACAGCCTGGTCGCGCTCGTGGCCATGTTCGCGCTGGCCTGGGCGGTGTTCGGCCTCTCGTTCGTGGCCTATGGCGCGGCGCTCGCGCCGTTTCTCGCGGTGCTGTTCCTGACCGGCATTGCGCTCGGCGTGCTGGGCGCCGGCATGGTGCTGCGGCTCGGCCCGGCCTCGGAGTGGCTGATCTGGCCGATCCCGACGCTGCTCTCGCCGTTCGCCGGCGTCTTCTACCCGCTGAGCGTGCTTCCCGCCTGGATGCGCGTCATCTCCCGCGCGCTGCCGCCCGCCTACGTGTTCGACGGCATGCGCGCCGTGGTCGCCGGCCATCCGCCGCCCTGGGGCGCGCTGGCGATCGGCGCCGCGCTCGCCCTCGTTTACCTGGCGCTCGCCGGCGCCTTCTTCGCGGCCGTCTACCGCTACGCGATCCGCACCGGCCTGATCGCCCGCTATAGCGCCGAGACGGTGACGTAGCGCCTCAACCGGCGCCCGGCTGGCCGGTCTCCGGCGGTCCGCCGGGTGCGATCCAGGTGATCAGGTCCCAGGCGTTGCGGATCGCCAGCAGCACCAGGGTCATCACCAGCGCCGCCAGCGCGAACGGCGCGAAGCCGGCGCCCAGCCAGATCGCCGCGGCGACGCCCACCAGCAGCGCGTAGAGCAGTCCCGGCGCGAGGCCGTAGTACGGCATGTCGGACCAGTGGGGCGCATTGCCCGACTCCCGCGCGAACGCGGCGATGCCCAGGCAGGTGCGGACCGCGTTGCCGAAGCCGGCGAGCGCCGCCCCGCCCAGCACCAGCGCGTCCACCCGGGTCGAGATGCGCGGCGCCAGCACCATCGCGCTCGCGACCAGCGCCACCGCGAAGTGCACGACGTTCGGGGTCATGTAGATGTTGCCGGCCCGAAGCGCGCGGCTGCGCTCGAGGCCGGAGGTCAGCGTCACCACCACGAAGAACAGCCCGATCAGCCCGCCCGAGGCGGTGCCGACCAGCACGAAATAGTCGCTCCAGCCTTCGAACATCCGCTGCTCCGCAGCTGCAACGCTTAAGGGCGAACCTCGGTCGGGAAAAGGGCGCGGCGCGGGCGACGCCCTTCGCATTCCCTCGTTCCGTCATCGCCCGGCGTCAGTCCCGGCGACCCAAGCACACGATGGTCCGAGTGGGCGCGCGGCCGCGCGCCCATGACGGGCCTGGTGTTCTTGGATGCCCGGCGCTGACGGTCGGGCATGACGGACATCGGGGTTAGACGCCGGCCTCCGCCGCCGCCAGCTCCTGCGGGGTGTTGAGGTTGGCGAAGGCGGCCTCGTCGGCGAAGTCGGCGTAGCCGCCGAGCGTCTCGATCAGCGCCTGCATCGAGAGCTGCTTGCCGCCCCGCATGAGCGCGGCGAGCGTCGGCGCGGCGTCCGTGCGCCAGAGCGCGCAGAGCGCGTGGACGCGGGCGGCGCGGGCGGCGACCACCGGCCGCTCGCCGAGCGCTGCGGCGAGGCGCGGGACCATGTCCGCCGGCAGCAACGGCGTGTCGCAAGGCGCCGTGGCGAGGCGCGCGCAGCCGCGCTCGCTCGCCCAGGCCAGCCCCGCCAGCACGCCCGCCAGCGGACCCTGCGGCGCGCCCGGCGGATCGGCGATCGCCTGGGCGCCGAACTGCGTGGCGAGCGACGCGGGCCCGGCGATGCCTAGCACGGCGACGTGCGGCCTCAGCGCCGCGAGGCTCGACGCGATCAGCGGTCGGCCGCGGAAGCCGGCCAACGCCTTGTCGCGGCCGAAGCGGCGCGAGCGGCCGCCGGCCAGCACCAGCCCCGCGATGCGCGGCGCCCCTTCCTCAGGCAACGATGCGCACCGGCACGCTCTTGGCCGCCGGCGTCAGGCTCTCGTTGGCGTGGTGGCCGACCGGCATCAGCACGTTGCACTCCGGATAATAGGTCGCCAGGCACCCCTGCGGGATCGCGTAGGGCGTGACCCGCAGGCCCGCCATCGAGCGCTCGACGCCGTCGTCGTAGACGGTGGCGAGGCCGACCGCCTGCCCTTCGGCGAGGCCCAGCCGGCGCATGTCGCCTTCGTTGATGAACAGCACCGCACGCGTGCCGGTCACGCCGCGGAAGCGGTCCTGGTAGCCATAGATGGTCGTGTTGAACTGGTCGTTGGAGCGCAGCGTCATCAGCCGGAAGACGCCGTCCGCGTCGTCGAAGCCGGTGGCGTTCAGCCCCGACGGAGGCAGGAAGTTGGCCTTGCCGCCGGGCGCGTCGGAGAAGTCGCGCGCCGCCGCCTTGTTCGGCCGCTGGAAGCCGCCCGGCTCGCGGAAGCGCGCGTTGAACCCCTCGAACCACTGCGGGTAGGTGGCCTCGATGGCGTCGCGGATCTGCGCGTAATCCGCCACCCAGTCGGCCCAGGGGACTTTCGGGTTGGACGCCAGCGTGGCCTGGGCGATGCCGGCCACGATGGCCGGCTCGGACATCAGGTGCGGGCTCGCCGGCGCCTTGTCGCCGAACGAGGCGTGGACGCCGCTCGAGGAATCCTCCACCGAGACGGTCTGCGCGCCGCTCGCCTGGTCGTCGCGCTCGATGCGCGAGAGGCATGGCAGCAGGTAGCAGACCTCGCCCGGGACCACGTGCGTGTGGTTGAGCTTGGTCGCCACGTGGACGGTGAGCCGCTGGCGCCGCCAGTAGGGCTCGAGCCGCGCGCCGTCGGGGATCGCGCGCAGGAAGTTGCCGCCGAGGCCGAGGAAGCCGGCGACGCCGCCCTTCAGCAGCGCCTGGCAGATCTCCACCGTCGCCATGCCCTTCTCGCGCGGCGGCTCGAAGCCGTAGAGCGCCTGCAGCCGGTCGAGCGGCGCCAGCTCGGGCTTCTCGGTGATGCCGACCGTGCGCTGGCCCTGCACGTTGGAGTGCCCGCGCACCGGGCACGGCCCCGCCCCCGGCTTGCCGACGTTGCCGCGCAGCATCAGGAGGTTGCAGACCATGTGCACGTTCTCGACGCCGAGATGGTGCTGGGTGATCCCCATGCCGTAGACGGCGATCACCGCGCTCGCCTTTGCGTAGGTCTCGGCGGCGCGTTCCAGCTCGGCGCGGCCGAGGCCCGACTCGCGCTCGATCTCGCCCCAGTCGGCGTCCCGGCAGAAGGCGGCGAAGGTCTCGAAGCCCGACGTGTGCAGGCCGATGAAGCCGCGGTCGAGCACCTCCCGCTGGTTGGCGGCGCGGGCCGCGTCGTCGAGCGCGATGACGTGCTTGCAAAGGCCGGTGATCGCCGCCAGGTCGCCCCCCGCCCGCACCTGCAGGTACTGGCTGGCGATCGGCGTCGAGCCGCCGGTGATCATCTGGATCGGGTCCTGAGGATTGGCGAAACGCTCCAGCGCCCGCTCGCGCAACGGATTGAAGACCACGATCGGCGCGCCGCGCTTGGCGGCGGCCTGCAGGTCGTGGAGCATGCGCGGGCTGTTGGTGCCGACGTTCTGGCCGAAGAAGAAGATCGCGTCGGCCTTGGCGAAGTCCTCCAGCTGCACGGTGCCGACCGGGCTGCCGAGGCTCTGCTTCAGCCCGACCGAGGTCGACTCGTGGCACATGTTCGAGCTGTCCGCGAGATTCTGGCTGCCGTACATCCGCGCCAGCAGCGCGTAGAGATAGGACGCCTCGAGCGAGGCCTTGCCTGACGCGTAGAAGGCGACCTCGGTGGGCGTCAGCCGCTTCAACTCGCGGCCGATCTCGGCGAACGCGTCGGCCCAGGCGCAGGGGACGTAGCGGTCGCTCGCCGGATCGTAGCGCAGCGGCTCGGTGAGCCGCCCCGACTGCTCGAGGTCGTAGTCGCTCCACCGCGCCAGCTCGCCGACCGTGTGCTCGGCGAAGAAGGCCGGCGTGCAGCGGCGGTTGGTCAGGTCCCAGATCGTCGCCTTCGCGCCGTTCTCGCAAAACTCGGCCGGATGCGGCTCGGCGGGTTTCGGCCACGCGCAGGAGACGCAGGCGAAGCCGTCGGCCTTGTTCTGGCGCGCCAGCTCGCGCAGCAGGGACGCCGTCGGCGGGGTCTCCGCGCCGAGGATGCGCGTGATGCCCTTCAGCGAGCCCCAGCCCCCGGCCGGCCCCTTGTAAGGCTCGATCTTCGTCTTGCGCGGCGGTCTATGCTCGTTGCTCATGGCGCCGATGATCTCCTACGGACAAGACCCGCCGCGCCGGGCGAGGTTCGGCTAATGGGCACGGAACCGGCCCGCTCCGCAATCGCCGCGCCGCGCCTGGCCGTCAAGGGCGCGGCGGCCGTGCCCGGGGCGCGGACCGTCGCCGAGGAGACCCCGATCGCCATTGTGCACGACGCCGCCACCTATGCCGTGATGATGGCGACGCCGGCCGACCTGGAGGACTTCGCGATCGGGTTCAGCCTCACCGAGGGCGTCATCGAACGGCCGGGCGAAGTCATCGGCCTGGATATCGAGACGAGCGAGCTCGGCGTCGAGCTGCGCATGTGGCTGTCGCCCGAGCGCGGCCAGGCGCTCACTGCCCGGCGCCGCACGATGGCCGGCCCGACCGGCTGCGGCCTCTGCGGCATCGACAGCCTGCAGGCGCTGAAGCGCCCGCGCCGCCGCCCGCTCGCCGAGCCGGGCCCGCTCTCGGCCGACGACATCCGCGCCGCCATGGCCGCGATCGACGCGGGCCAGACGCTCGGCCGCGAGACGCGCGCGGTCCACGCCGCCGGCTTCTGGACGAAGCGTGAGGGGCTCGTGGCGCTGCGCGAAGACGTCGGCCGCCACAATGCGCTCGACAAGCTGGCCGGCGCGTTGGCGCGCGCCGGCGGGGCGCCGGGCGGCGTCCTCGCGCTGACCAGCCGCGTCTCGGTGGAGCTGGTGGAGAAGGCCGCGGTGATCGGCGCGCCGGTGATCGCCGCGGTCTCGGCCCCGACCGGGCTCGCCATCCGCACCGCCGAGGCCAACGACATCACCCTGATCGCTGTCGCCAGGCCCGACGGCTTCGAGGTGTTCACGCGCCCCGACCGCCTGGCGCTCGGCGGCTGACTTGGCCACCGCCGGCGCGTCCCCTACAAAATCGCGCGATGCTGTCGGAATCCGGCGCGCCCGATCGTCCTGTCGACGCGGAGACTGACCCGGAGGGCCCTGATGGACGCCAAGACACCGCTGACGCCGGCCGCCGAACTCGCGGCGCGCAATCCCGTGCGCATTCCGAACGAGAGCGCCGAGTACCGTGCGGCCCGAACCGCGCTGCTCGCCGAGGAGATCGAGCTCAGGCGCCACCTGGAGCGCGTGGCCGCGATGCGGCGCGCGCTGCCGACCGGCGCGCCGGTCACCGGCGACTATCGCTTCGAGACCGAAGACGGCGTCACGGACCTCGCCGGCCTCTTCGGCGACAAGCAGACGCTCGCGGTCTACAGCTACATGTTCGGGCCGCAGCGCCAGCGCCCGTGCCCGATGTGCACCAACATGCTGGACGCCTGGGAGGGCAACGCCCGGGACCTGCGCCAGCGGATCGCCTTCGTGGTCGTGGCCCGCTCGCCGCTGCAGCGGCTCGTCGCCTGGAAAAACGAACGCGGCTGGACGCGGCTGCGCCTCGCCAGCGACCTCGACGACGCCTACAGTCGCGACTATTCGGCCCTGCAGCCGGACGGCTCGGAAAACGGCGTGCTCAGCGTCTTCACCCGCCGCGACGGGACCCTCCGGCACTTCTGGTCGAACGAGATGACGGACTCCACCGCCGATCCGGGCCAGGACGTCCGCGGCACGCCGGAGGGCTATTCGCCGTTGTGGGGCATCCTCGACACCACGCCCGAAGGCCGCGACCCCGACTGGTACCCGCCGCTGAGCTACGACTGACCTACGCCGGGCTCACGCGGACGCTGTCGAGCTGCACCTGCGCGTCGCCCAGCAGGGTGTCGGCCTTCAGCGTCAGGGCGACCCAGGGCCCGGCGGCGCCAAGCCGGCCGAAGCGGGCGGAGATGGCGCTGCGGATGCCAGTGTCGGCGCCCGGCTTGTGGCGGAAGCCGGCGACCTCGACGTAGCGCACCACGCAGTGCGCCGCTTCGGTGACGCCGAGCGCCTTGTCGCGCGGGGTCGGCCGGTCCGCCGCAGGCGGGCCGAGCTGCAGGTCGTAGAGCTGCACGCCGTCGAAGAAGCGCCAGCTGTGGCCGCAGATCGAGCCGCTGCCGGCCGCATAGGCGATGCGCGACATCTGCGTCACCGGGTCGGAGGCCGAAAGCTCCTGGGCCATCGTCGGCGGCGGCTTGCCGAACGCAGGGTGCGGCGGCTGGCTCACCACCTTGTCCTTCAGCCAGGTGAGCAGCGTGCGCTTGCGGCTGCCGTTCTTCTTGGTCTCGATGAAGTCGAAGACGTGCGGGCGCGGCAGCCCCGCCTCGACCGGTCCGTCGGCCGCCGTCCAGACGTCGATGCGCTTGAAGGCGCGCAGCAGGCCATAGCTGTGCAGGTCGGCGTGGGTGTCGAAATTGCCGGCGCCCGCCTGCTCGGAGACGTGCAGCGCCAGCACTTTCACCTCGCCGGTCAGGTGCAGGGCGTTCAGCGAGCCCGAGTAGCTGAGCTCGAGCTTGCGGGGCGGCGGCTGGGCGGCGGCGGGCGCGGCGACGAGCGCCAGCGCGGCCGCGGCCAGGGCGGTCCTCAACTGCATGCGCTCGAACGCGTCCTCCCGGGTTCAGGGCGCCGGCGCCACGGTCGCGGCGGGGGTGCTGACAGCGCCCCAAGATCGGCTATTTGAGGGCCGGGGCGTAACACCAGAGCAAGGCGAACGTCGACCGGCGGATTGCCGCGAGACGTCGGTTCGTAGGCGGGTTGAGGAAGCTGCTCGGCACGATCGGCCAGGCCACCGTCGCCGAGCTCTGCCTCGGCGGCGCGCTGCTGGGGCTGGCCGGGCTCGCCGGCTGGTTCAGCGGCTGGCTCGACGTGATCGCCGCGTTCGCGCCGATCTGGCTGGCGATCTCGGCGCTGGGCGCGCTGCTCGCCTGGCCGACGCTCGGCCGCGAGATGCGGCGCCCCGCGCTGATCGCGGCGCTGGTCGGCGTCGTCGCCAACCTGGCCCTGATCGCGCCCGAATACCTGCGCCCCATCCCGAAGGCCGAGGGCGCCGGGCTTGGCCCGCCGCTCACCGTGCTGACCTTCAACACCTGGGACGACAACCGCCAGTACGAGCAGACGGTCGACGCCATCCTGGCCGCCAACGCCGACATCGTGCTGCTGCAGGAGTTCTTCGGGCTCAGCCTGCATGCGCGCCAGCGGCTCTTCGCCGCCTATCCGTATCGGGCGGGCTGCCCGGCCGGCTGCGATCTCGTGATGCTCTCGAAGCGGCCGTGGCTGGTCGGCGGCCCTGCCACCGCGAACGCCACCCCGAAGTACGTGGCGATCTGGGGCGTGACCAGCGCGCCCGACGGGCAGCCCGTCGACGTGATGACGCTGCACTACTTCTGGCCGCTGCCGCCCGGCGGCCAGGCCCGGCAGCGGGCGCTCGTCGCCGGCATCGTCGCGGGGTTGCCGAAGGCGAGCCTGATCGTCGGCGGCGACACCAACCTCGCGCCCTGGACGGCGGCGCTGAAGCGCCAGGACGCGGCGTTCGCGCCGATGACGCGCCGCGAGCGCGCGCTCTTCAGCTGGCCGGCGCTGCTCGCCCGCCTCGGCCGCGCGCCCTCGCCGTTCCCGATCCTGCCGATCGACCATCTCTACGCCGGCGCCGCCTGGAAGACCCTCGCGGTGCGGCGCCTGCCGCGCACCGGCTCCGACCACTTCGGCATCCTCGTCACCCTGGCGCGCGACGCGCCGCCCGCGCCGCCGGCGCGCTGAGCTTGGTAAACTGGATGGAAACGCGTCGCCGTTAGGCTGCCCGCTCGAGTCGGATTTCAGGGTTGGGGCTTTACGGCGTTGCGGCGACATCGGATAGGAGCGGGGGCGCGCGCCCTCGCGTTCGCGGGCTTCGCGGGGCTGGCGGCCTGCGCGACGCAGCACCCCTACGCGGGCCGGGGCGCCACCGCCCTGCCGGGCACGATGCGGCCCTACGAGGTCGCCGGCCGCTGGTACTATCCAGCCTCGCAGCCGCACTACAACGAGGTCGGCATCGCCACCTGGTACGGCTACGGCGACGGCTACGCCTGCCGCATGACCGCGGACGGCGAGCAGATGGACCCGCATGCGCTGACCGCCGCGCACAAGACGCTGCCGCTGCCCTCGATCGTCGAGGTGACCAACCTGGAGAACGGCCGACGGGTGCGGGTGCGGGTCAACGACCGCGGCCCGTTCGTCGCCGGGCGCATCATCGACCTCTCGCCCGCCGCGGCCGAGCGGCTCGGCATCAAAGGCTCGGCCAAGGTGCGCGTGAAGTACGTCGGCCCGGCCGACCCAAAGGCGACCCTCAGCCCCGCCGCCTGGCGCCCGTTCGGCGGCCGAAGCGGCTGCCGCTAGCGGCTTCGACGCACTTGCCTTGACGCCTACCTTCCCCTAGAAGCGCGCACTCCCGAGCCGCCTGGCCCAAGGCATGCCATGGCGGCTCATTCTGCTATTCCCAAGAGGACGGGGCCTTCCGGTTCCGATGCGAAATGCCGAAGTTGAAGACCAAATCGGGCGCCAAGAAGCGCTTCAAGCTCACCGCGACCGGCAAGATCAAGGCCGGCGTCGCGGGCAAGCGGCACCGGCTCCTCAGCCACAACGCCAAGTACATCCGCCAGAACCGCGGCACCAAGGTGATGACGGCGCAGGATGCGCGCATCATCAAGACCTATCTCCCCAACGGTCTGCCGTAAGGAGCCGATGACACATGGCACGCGTGAAAAGGGGCGTCGTCGCCCACGCCAAGCACAAGAAGGTCCTCGAGCAGGCCAAGGGCTTCTGGGGCCGCCGCAAGAACACCATCCGCGCCGCCAAGGCCGCGGTCGACAAGGCCGGCCAGTACGCCTACCGCGACCGCCGGGTCCGCAAGCGCTCGTTCCGGGCGCTGTGGATCCAGCGCATCAACGCGGCGGCGCGCCTGGAAGGCTTCACCTACTCCCGATTTATTCACGGCCTTGCCGAGGCCGGGATCGAGATGGACCGCAAGGTGCTTGCCGACATCGCCGGGTCCGATCCAGCCGCGTTCAAGGCCATCGCCGACAAGGTTCGCGCCGCGCTGGCCTGACGAGACGGATCTGTTCCGATCCTCTGCAACAGCCCTCCCGGCCGAGTCGCCCGGAGGGCTTTTTGCTGCCCTCGCCGCCGCTGGAGCAACCGATGCACTCGCGAAACACCACCCCATCCGCCGTCATCGCCGGGCGTCAGTCCCGGCGACCCAAGCACACGATGTGCGGGGTGGCCGCGCAGAGCCGCGGCCACGGCGAAGCGGATGTTCATGGATGGCCGGGACTGACGCCCGGCCATGACGGAGCGCGGGCATGACCGACCACTCTGAACTCGAAGCCGATCTCGCGGCGCAGGTCGCCGCCGCGCCCGACCTCGAGGCGCTCGACCAGGTGCGCGTCGCCGCGCTCGGCAAGACCGGCGTCGTCTCCGCCCTGCTGAAAAGCCTGGGGCAGATGAGCCCGGAGCTGCGGCGCGTCGAGGGCCCGGCGATCAACGGCCTTCGCGACCGCATCGCCGCGCTGGTGGCCGCGCGCCGGGCCGAGCTGGAGGAAGCCGCGCTGGAGGCCGAGCTCGCCGCCGGCCGGCTCGACCTGTCGCTGCCCGCGCCGCCGCGCCGCAAGGGCTCGGTCCACCCGACCATGCAGGTGATGGACGAGATCATCGCCATCTTCGCCGAGCTGGGCTTCGGCGTCGCCGAGGGGCCCGACATCGAGGACGACTTCCACAACTTCTCGGCGCTGAACTTCCCGCCGCGCCACCCCGCGCGCGAGATGCACGACACCTTCTTCCTGAAGCCCGCGCCGGACGGCGAGCGGCGTCTGTTGCGCACCCACACCAGCCCCATCCAGGTGCGGGTGATGCGCCGCGCCAACGTCGCGATCGGCGCGCCGCAGTTCGAGGTGTTCCAGGCCCCGCCGATCCGCATCATCGGGCCCGGCCGCGTCTACCGCTGCGACTCCGACGCCACCCACACGCCGATGTTCCACCAGATGGAGGGCCTGGTCATCGACCGGGACATCCACATGGGCCACCTGAAGTGGACGCTCGACGCGTTCTGCCGGCGCTTCTTCGAGATGGAGGGCGTCGTCACCCGCTTCCGGCCGCACCACTTCCCGTTCACGGAGCCCTCGGCCGAGATGGACGTGCAGTGCGACCGCTCCGCCGGCGCCGTGAAGATCGGCGAGGGCGCCGACTGGCTGGAGATCCTCGGCGGCGGCATGGTGCACCCCAACATCCTGCGCATCTGCGGCCTCGACCCGGACGAGTGGCAGGGGTTCGCGTTCGGCCTCGGCGTCGACCGGCTCGGCATGCTGAAGTACGGCATGCCCGACCTGCGCGACACCTACGGCTCCGACGTGCGCTGGCTCGCCCACTACGGCTTCTCCGCCTTCGCCGCTCCCAACCCCGCCTCGGGACTGAGCTGATGCGCTGGAGCGCGCCGCAATGAAATTCACCCTCTCCTGGCTGAAGACGCACCTCGACACCTCCGCCAGCGTCGCCGAGATCGTCGAGGCGATGACCATGGCGGGGCTCGAGGTCGAACACGTCGAGGATCCCGCCGCCCGCCTCGGGGCCTTCTCGGTCGCCCGGGTGATCGAGGCCAGGCAGCACCCCAACGCCGACCGCCTGCGCGTCTGCCAGGTGGAGACCAGGGACGGCGTCAAGGAGATCGTCTGCGGCGCGCCGAACGCGCGGGCCGGGCTCTTCACGGTCTATGCGCCGATCGGAACCTACATCCCGGGCGCCGGGATCACGCTGGAGCCGCGGGCGGTGCGCGGCGTGGTCTCCAACGGCATGCTCTGCTCGGCCGCCGAGCTGCAGACGGCCGAGGAGTCCGACGGCATCCTCGAGCTTGCCGAGGCGCCGGTGGGGACGCCGGCCGCCCAGGCGCTGGGCCTGGAGGCGGTGATCGACTTCGAGGTGACGCCGAACCGGCCCGACTGGCTGGGCGTCGCCGGCATCGCCCGCGATCTCGCCGCCGCCGAACTCGGCAAGCTGAAGGACCTCTCGGTGGCGTCGGTCCCCAGCCGCTTCCCCAATCCGATCGAGATCCGCGTCGACGGCTCGGACGCCTGCCCCGCCTTCGCCGGACGGGTGATCCGTGGACTGAAGAACGGCCCCTCGCCAGCCTGGATGCAGGACCGGCTGCGCGCCATCGGCCTTCGCCCGATCAACGCCCTCGTGGACGTCACCAACTTCCTCGCCTACGACCGCGCCCGGCCGCTGCACGTCTACGACGCCGCCAAGCTCACCGGCGGCTTCATCGAGGCGAGGCTCGGGCGCGAAGGCGAGAAGGTCGAGGCGCTCGACGGGCGCACCTATGACGCCACGCCCGAGATGTGCGTGATCGCCGACGGCGCCGGCCCCGTGGGCCTCGGCGGCGTGATGGGCGGCGAGGCCACCGGCTCGACGCTGGAGACCACCGAGGTGTTCATCGAGAGCGCCTGGTTCGACCCGATCCGCACCGCGCAGACCGGCCGCGACCTATCGCTGATCTCCGATGCCCAGTACCGCTTCGCGCGCGGCGTCGATCCGGGCTTCGTCGTGGCCGGCCTGGAGCTGGCCACGCAGCTGATCCTGGAGTTCTGTGGCGGCGAGGCCTCGGAGCTCTCGATCGCCGGCCACATTCCCGCGCCGCCGCCGCCGATCGACTTCGATCC
>Ga0134125_10003586_pt1 | contig 17930 bp, 11 predicted proteins | sample KB31751_FD_96464 | JGI IMG/M metagenome (GOLD analysis project Ga0134125, IMG submission 96464) | Terrestrial soil microbial communities with excess Nitrogen fertilizer from Kellogg Biological Station, Michigan, USA - KB3-175-1 | ecosystem: Environmental > Terrestrial > Soil > Unclassified ...
GCCCGCCGTCGGCCAGCCGCGCGAAATCCGTGCTGGTCGCTACACCTTCACCCCGGATGCCTGCCTCGAACTGGCGTTTAACAAGCTTCGCGGCCCCATCGTCGAGGAATCTGATTCCGTTGCGCTGGCCGTGCCGGCCAACCTCGCGCCGAATCAGGTGACGCGGCTCGTCGAAATTGCCCTGCGGGCGAAGTTGCCGCTCAAGGGGACGGCAAGCGCTCCGCTGGCCGTGGCCGCGCATCGCGCCGCGCTTCTGCTCGTTGGCAAACCGGCCCCGCCCGCGGACAAGTCGCCACCCTCCGGCTGGGTCGTTCCGCTGCGTCCCGCGGCCACCGGCCCCGGGGCCGTGGTCATCGTCGATGCCGACGAGTTCGCACTCAGCGCCGCCACGATCATGGTCGAACGGGAAACGGCTCGTCTCCTGGCCCATGCGGTCTGGCCGCGCGTCGCCGTCAAGGCCTGGAAGGACCGGCTGCTCGATGCCGTCTCGGATCGGTGCGTGCGGTTGTGCCGCCGCGACCCGCGCGATTCCGCCGACGCCGAGCAATCGCTGTTCGAACAGCTCGACGAAGCCCTGGAACGCAGCCGGGCGGGCCAGCGGGTCGGCCTCACCGTTCGCACCGCCCACTGGTATCAGGACCTCATGCTGCAGCCGGAGGAACTGGACGGCTACTGTTCCGGGTTGGCACAAGCGGGGGCCGAGGCCATCCGCGAGATGATCGCGGGTCAACGGGTGCCGCCGCGGGCCGTCTGGTTGACGCATGCGGCCGGCCGCTTGCCAGGGCTGGGGCAAGCGATCCAGCAGAACACGCCCGAGGGAACGGCGGTGGAAGTGCTGCCCGTCGGCGCGGTGGCGCATGCGGCGGCAGCGCTCGTGCCGCGCTGGCTCACCGGCGATTTGCCGCGCACGCACCTGGACGCCGTGCTGCCGTATCCCGCCGTCTCGAGCCGCGACGCGGAGTCCGCGGCGTCGCGCTCCGCTTCGCTGACTCCGCGTCGCGGCTAAACATTGCGAGGATCGCCATGCGGGTGCGCCACAAGACGCCGACCCTCGTCAGCATGTGGATGCTGGATGTCTTCTGCTGCGCGCTCGGCTGCGTCACGCTCCTCTGGCTCCTCAACACTCGTCAGGCCGGAACCGCGCTCACCGATCTCAACGAAGTCCGCGCCCAGTGGCTGACGACGAGCTCCGAACTCGATCGCGCCCGCATCGACCTGAAACTGGCCCTGGCCAATCTCGATTCGACCAGGCTCCGCTTGAACTCGGAGATTTCGCAACTCACGACGCAACTGGGCGCCATTCGCACCGAGAACTCCCAGTTGGCGAGCAAACTCGGCATCGCGCAAAGCGAGGCCAAAGCCGCCCAGGCCCAACTCGACGCGACCAAGGTCGCCCTGAATGCCGCCGAGACCAAGCTCGATTCCAAGGCCACGGACCTGGCGACCCTGCGCGACAAGAACGAATCCGCCGAAGACCTGCTCCGCAAGAAGCAGAAGGAGGTCGACGCCCTGACAAAGAAGGCGAAACTATCCGCCGCTGCGGCGGACGACATGGCCCGCTTGATTCGCAAAAAGGACGACACCATCGCGGAGTTGACGCGGCAAGCGGTCGATTCCTTGAAGTTGCTCGACGACGCGGCGACGAAACTGGCCGCTTCGAAGAAAGACCTCGACGCGGCCTCGGCCGCCGCCAAGAAGACCGACGATAAAACGACAGAAGACCGCGTCGCCGCCGCCGGCACGATTAAAGACCTGACCAAGAAGATCAGCGAGGCCAACGCCACGATCATCGACTTGCAAGGGGAGAAAGCCAAACTCGCGGACAAGGTGGACCGCATCACCCGCGACACGGAGAACCGCTTCGCGGGCATCGCGATGACCGGCAAGTCGGCGGCGTTCATCGTCGATATGTCCGGCAGCATGGACAAGGTCGATCTGAGCACGCCGGCGCCGCACAAGTGGCCGGTGGTCTGCGAGACCGTGGCCAAGGTGATGCGCAGCATCCCCACGCTCGAGCGCTACCAGGTAATCGTCTTTTCGTCGCGGGCCCGTTGGCTGAGCACCGACGACGCCCAGTGGCAGAAGTTCGAAGGCGAGAAGTCCGTGGCCGCGGTGAAGAACGCACTTTTGAAGGTGCGGCCGGAGGGCGACACGAACATGCATGCGGCGTTCGAGATGGCATTTGCGCTGCGGCCGCGCGGCCTCGATACCATTTACCTCTTCTCGGATGGCCTGCCGACGAGCGGCCCGGGCCTCACTGCCGCCCAGGAGAGCGCCAATCCGCCGCTCGACGAGAACAAGCGCGGCGAAATCCTCGGCAAGTACATCCGCGAGAAGACCGCCCGCGACTGGAACCGGCCGCAAACTCTCGACCGCCGAGTCAAAATTCACGCCATCGGCTTCTTCTTCGAAAGCCCGGACGTGGGCGCATTTCTATGGGCGCTGGCCCGCGAGAACGACGGCAGTTTTGTCGGCATGAGCAAGCCGTAGCGATTCCCTTTCCCGCCGCGCCGACTGGTCCCCGCGTTCGATTTGCCCAAGATAAATGTTCGGGCATTTCCGGTGCGAGCGGGAGTTGAACCCATGGCCAACGTGTTGATCGGTGCGACGGGGAGCGTGGCGGCGGTGCGGATTCCCGCGCTGTATGAAACGCTCGCCGCGGCCGGGCATGCTGTGAAAATCGTCGCCACCGAGGCAGCGGTTTACTTCTTCGACCCGGCGAGTTTGCCATCCGGCGCCGTGATCCGCGATGCCGACGAGTGGCTGGGCGAGCGGTACCAGCGCGACGCCCCGGTCGTTCACGTCGAACTGCGGAAGTGGGCGGACGCGTTCGTGCTGGCCCCCCTCGACGCCAACACGCTGGCGAAATTGGCCGTCGGCCTGTGCGACAACTGCCTGACGTGCGTGTGGCGCGCGTGGGACACGGCCAAGCCCGTGATTCTGGCGCCGGCCATGAACGCCTTCATGTGGCAACATCCGTTCACGCGGCGGCACTTGCGGGCCATCGCCGCCGATTGCGGGGCCGCTCACGTTCCCGGCCACCTCGACGACGCCGCTCTGTTCGCGCAGATTAACGAGCGCAGCAAAACGCTCCGCATCGTCGCCCCCGTGGAGAAGCGCCTCGCCTGCGGCGACACCGGCATGGGCGGCCTCGCCGAAGTCACCGACATCGCCCAGGCCGTTGCCGACATGCTCCAGCGCTCCGCACCCGCCGTTTGAGCGATTCCATCCGCGAGTTCCCACGATGCCGCACATCCTGTTCTTCGAAGCGATTGCCGACGGCGATGCGGAACGGGTGGGCGGCAAGGGGTTCAGCCTCGGCAAACTGGCGGGGGCCGGCCTTCCCGTGCCCGCGGGGTTCGTCATCACCACCGAGGCTTACAAGCAACTGAGTCAACAAGGCGTTCGGGCCGATACCGAGTTCGCCCGCGAACTGAGCGATGCCTATCGCCAGCTCGGCGGCGGTCTCGTTGCCGTGCGTTCCAGCGCGACTGCCGAGGATGCCGCCGACACCAGTTTCGCCGGTCAGCAGGAAACGATCCTCGGCGTCGAGGGATCCGATGCACTCGTCGATGCCGTGGAACGTTGCTGGCGTTCGCTGCACACCGAGCGGGCCGTTGCCTATCGGATCAAACAGGGAATCGACGAATCCCAGATCGCGATGGCCGTGGTGGTGCAGCGATTGGTGGCGGCGGAAGCGGCCGGCGTGCTCTTCACCCGCGACCCGCTCGATTCGCGCGGCGAACGGATGCTTGCCGAGGCATCGTGGGGGTTGGGCGAAGCCGTCGTGTCCGGCCGCGTCACACCGGACCGCTTCCACCTCGACCGCAACTCCGGCGCGGTGCTGGATCGCAAACTCGGGGCCAAGACCTTCCGCATTACGGCCAAGGGGGAAGAAGCCGTTCCATCCGAGTTTCAGCAGCAATTCTGTTTGAGTGACAATACCTTGTCGCAACTCGCGGAACTGGGCCGCAAGGTTGAATCGTTTTACGGGGACGCCCGCGACATCGAATGGGCTTATGCCGGAGGCGTTTTCCATCTCTTACAAGCGCGGCCGATCACGGTGGCGACCGCCGCCGAACGCGAATTGGTGCGGCAAAAGATCGTCGCGGCGTTGCAAAAGAAAGCCGACCCGCGCGGCACCGTCTGGGTGCGCTACAACCTGAGCGAAGTTTTGCCGGCGCCGACGCCGATGACCTGGGCGATCGCGCAGCGGTTGCTCGCGGCCGACGGCGGCTTCGGCGCCATGAACCGCGACCTCGGCGCGCATCCCGACCCGGCCCTCGGCTCGCAGTCCGCCTTCGACCTGGTCGCCGGCCGACCGATGATGAACCTGTCGCGCTTGCCGCACATGCAGTTCAAGCACCCGCCTATCGAGTATCCGTTCGCCGCTTACAAGGCCGATCCGCGCAAGGCACTCGATCCGAAACCGAACCTGAACCCGCTTGGCGGCGGCGCGTTCATGGGTTTGCTACGCTTGCCGGGAACCATTTTTCGGTTGAGCCGGCTGATGGGCCGCACCAAGAAGTTATCCGAGTCGTTCGGCGAGCGATTCGTGAAAGAGATCGTTCCGCCCTTCGTCGAAGCGGTGAAGCAGGCGCGGCAGCCGCTTCCCAAAGAGAACGGCGAACTCTTGAAGTTATTGAATCAGTGGATCGACCGCACATTAATCGACTTCGCGCGGGAAAGCCTGAAGGCCACTGTATTCGCGGATTACTGCTGGAATGCTCTCGTGGAAATGCTGCGCCCGCGGTTGGGCGAGGAGCGAGCCCGCGCCGCGGTTGGGGAACTGAGCCTTGGCGCCGCCCCGCCGGAAAAAGCGAGCTACGTGGCCGGCATTCGCAAGTTGTCGCAAGGCGCGATTACCCGCGCCGAATTCCTGGAACAATTCGGGCACCGCTCGACCAACGAAATGGAACTGAGCCAGCCTCGCTGGTCCGAGGATCCCGTCGCCCTTGATGCTTTAACGTCCTCGCAGGCGGGGCACACCATGCCGCGCGTCGGCGATCCGGAATTGATTTGCACCGAAGCCAAGTTAACCGGCCCCGTTCGCGATCAATTCCTGCGGCAAGTTACCCGCCTACGGACTTACCTCGGCCTCCGCGAGGCGGCCAAGCATTACCTGCTCATGGGCTGCGCGGTGATTCGCCGGGCGCTCGTGGAACTCGATCGCCGCTTCCACTTGAACGGCGGCATCTTCTTCCTCACACCCGGCGACTTCCCCGACTTGCTTGCGGGCAAGGATCTCAGTTCCAAGATTGCCATCGCTCGCAAGGGTCGGCAAACGGAACTGTCGCTCGGAGTGCCGCCAGTGCTCTTCAGCGACGATCTCGACGCGATCGGCCGGCCACTGCCGGAGCCTGTCGGCGGCGACAAACTCGATGGCGTCGCGCTCTCCGCGGGGGTCGCCGAAGGCCCGGCCCTCGTGCTGACGGAGCCGATCGCCGCGCCGAAGGAAGAGGGCTACATTCTGGTTTGCCCGTCCACCGATCCGGCCTGGGTGCCGCTGTTCGTGAAGGCGAAGGGGCTGGTGATGGAGACGGGCGGCGTGCTTTCGCATGGGGCGATCGTGGCCCGCGAGTTCGGCTTGCCGGCAGTGGCGGGGCTGCCGGGAATTACCACGCGATTGAAAACGGGACAACGGCTGCGCGTCGATGGCGGCCGCGGAACGGTGAGTGTGCTGGAGTAACTCCACGAACCGAGTTGAGACTGATGAAGAGGAGGAGCCGTGTTCTCCATCCGCCGGATCGAGCGAAGTACAGCGCTAGCCGTCGAACCTCTCGGCTCGAAACCGAAGTTCTGGTTCACCGACGAGGGCCAGGAGCGATTTCTGTTTAAAGCCGACGATCGCGGGACGGGTGAGGATTGGGCGGAAGTTGTGGCTTCGCGGCTGTGCAGACGACTCGGTTTGCCTCACGTCGAATATGAGCTTGCCGAGGAATGGAACGAGGGCCGCTTCGTTCTTCCCGGCGTCGTATGCGCGAACATGTCCCCGCCACCGTCGTCTCTCGTACTCGGGAATCAATTGTTATTGGAACGCGATCCAGATTACCCGAAGGAACAGCGTTTCAAGGTTCGGAAATACACGATCGATGCCGTCACATCGATCGTGGAAACGCTGGCATTACCCGATGCCAGTTGGTTCCCGAATCCTCCTCCCGAAGTACGGAGTGCACTCGACGTGTTCGTCGGGTACGTCATGCTCGATGCGTGGATCGCGAATCAGGATCGGCACCACGAGAACTGGGCAGCAATTCGCCGGAGCGACGAGCTTCGATTGGCGCCGACGTTCGATCATGGCGCGGCTCTCGCCCGGAACTTGACGGACGCCGAACGGCAGAATCGGCTGGCCACCAACGATCGCCAAAGGACCATCGAGGCTTTCGCCAGACGAGCCCGTTCGGCGTTCTATGCGGACGAAGATGCTGTAAAACCCCTCGCGACAATCGACGCGTTCCGGCGATTCGCTTCAAAGAACCCGGTCGGTACAAAGTATTGGATCGATCGGCTTACCGGCATCGCAACCGACGCCATCCGTGATATGTTGGAGGAGGTGCCGCCGCAGCGAATGTCTCCGGCGACGCGTGAATTCACTCTGAAGTTGCTGACCGCGAATCGTGAACTATTGCTCCAGGATCGTCTTCCATGAAAGCGTTGTTTGTAGCCTGGCGAGCCGGTGACGACGGCCCTGGAGCGTGGGGACCGGTTGGCCGCCTGGAGCACGACGGTTCGTTGTTCCGATTCTGTTACACGAAGGGTGCCCGGGCGATTCCGGGTTTCCGACCCTTCGCTCAGATGACGAATCTGGGACAGGTATATGAGTCCGAAGAGTTATTCCCGCTCTTCGCGAACCGGCTCCTCTCCCGTTCGCGTCCGGAATACGAAATGTTCCTTCGTTGGGGCGGATTCAAGCCCGACGAACCGCCGGATCCAATCGCCGTGTTGAGCGTCACCGAAGGCATTCGCCAGACGGATGCCATCGAAGTATTCCCGTGCCCGCAACCCGACACCAGTGGCTGTTACATCAACAAGTTTTTCCTTCATGGCATTCGGTGGGTTCCACCGGAGGCGCTAGCCTCCATCGCCGCCCTTCGACCGGAGGCCAGGTTACTGATGGAACCGGAACCGTCGAATCCAGTCGATCCGAACGCCGTTGCCGTCATTCACGCCGACAGCGATCGACGAATTGGGTATGTTCCACGCTACCTGGCGAAGGATGTGCGAAAGATCCTCGAACAATGCGGGAACTCGTTCACTCAATTATTCGTCGAGCGACTCAATTCCGACGCGCCGGTCCAGCAACGGGTTCTTTGTCGCATGAACTCTTGTTGGCCCGAAGGTTTCGAACCGTGCAGTGGCGAATCCTTCCAGCCGATTCCAAATGGAGTAATGGGCGACTGTAAGCAATCGGCATGAGTCATTATGCCGTCTTCTTGCCGCGCGGGTGGAACTGCCGGTGGATCGCCTTGAGGCGGTCGCGGTCGACGTGGGTGTAATGCTGGGTAGTCTGGATCGAGGCGTGGCCGAGCAATTCCTGGACGGTGCGGAGGTCGGCGCCTCCGGAAAGCAAGTGCGTGGCGAAACTGTGCCGCAGCGTATGCGGGCTGACCGTCCCTGCCAGGGCAGCCCGCCGGCAATACTTCTTCACGAGCGCCCACAGGAAAATTCGCGACAGCGGCCGACCGCTCTTGCTGACGAACACATTTGCGCGATCCTTGGCCAAACCTTCCGGGGGCGCCGCCAGATAAGCCCGCAGCGCAGCGATGGCCGGCTTGCCGAGCGGGACCACCCGCTGCTTGCTCCCCTTGCCGTGGCACTTGCAGAATGCCGAATCGAGGTACAGGTCGGCGATCTTGAGGTTCATCACTTCCGAGGCGCGACAGCCGGTGGCATAGAGTGTTTCCAAAATGGCCCGATCGCGCAGGAAGAAGCGGTCGCCGGGGCGCGGGGCTTGCAGCAGGTTATCGACGGCGGCTGGCGACAGCACCTGCGGGATGCGTTCCCACAGTTTCGGCGAACCGAGCAGGTCCACCGCGGCGGCGTCGGCGCGTTCTTCCATCTTGAGGAAGCGGTAGAACATCTTCAGGGCGACGAGATGGCGAGCGATGCTTGGCGGCGCCAGTTGCTCGTCGTGCAAGAAGGCCACGTAGCGGGCCAGGTCCTTGAGCGTCGGCTTGGTGTAATTGCCGAAGCGAACGAGCGCCGTCCAGGCGGCGAACCGCGCCAGATCGCGGCCATAAGCTTGGACCGTGTTGTCCGCCATGCCCCGCTCCGATTGCAGGTAATGGCGGAACGCACCGATGTCGGATTGAAGTTCCATGGGCATTGCGCCCACGGACTGCCGTCCGTGGGCTTATTCCTTCATCTTGTGCTTGAGTTCGCGGAAGGCCTTGGCCCGATGGCTCATGCTCTGCTTCACTTCGGGCGGCAGCTCACCGAAGGTTTTCCCGTACTCCGGAACGAGGAACAGCGGGTCGTAGCCGAAGCCGCTGGAGCCGCGGAGTTCCTCGGCAATGAACCCGTGGCAGCGGCCTTCCGCCGTCGCGATTACCTTTCCCACGGGATCCGACAGCACTACAGTGCTGATGTAATAAGCGGCGCGATCGCCCCCGGAATACGGCTTCAGTTCGGCGAGCAGCTTGGCGTTGTTGGCCGCATCGTCGCCGTGCTTGCCGGCATAGAGCGCCGAATCGACGCCGGGCGCCCCGCCCAAAATCGGCACCACCAGGCCGCTGTCTTCACCGATTGTCCATTCGCCGAGAATCGGCGCGAGCGTCGCGGCCTTCAAGGTCGCATTGCCGATAAAGCTTCCCGCCGTCTCGGCCACTTCCGGCGCGTTCGGGTACGGCGACAGGTCGGTGACGTCGAAGCCGAGTCCGTCGAGCAACTCGGCCATCTCGCGGAGCTTTTTCTTGTTGCGACTGCAAAGCACGAGACGCTTCATGGAAGTTGTCCTTGGTGTTGCGGAAAGTCGGGCTTCCCACAGATAATAGTTTCAGTTCCTAGCGCCAGTCACCAAGTGGAGAACCTGGAACTTGGAGCCTGGAACTTGGAACCTCGACCATGAACCTGGACGACAAGGTCTGTTATTGCTTCCACGTATCGCGGCGAAAGCTCGTGAACTGGCAGCGGCTGCACGAACCCAAGGTGGCCAGCCAGCTTTCCGAGTGCGGCGGCGCCGGCACCGGCTGCGGCTGGTGCATCCCCTTTTTAAAGCAGATTTTTGCGAACGGTACCGAGGAAGGCCTCGACCGGCTCACGGCGGAGGAATACGCCCGGCAACGGGCCGAGTACGTGCACGCCGGGAAAGGCAAGCCGCCGCCCGGCGCCGAGCCGCTGCCCTCCAATGATTAGCCGCGACCCAGCGGGGAACGCGTCCCAGATGCTTCGCGATCGCACTTGAACCGTTGCCCGTCTCGGGTATAGCGAGCCATTCCGCAGTCGGCGCGCGAAGAGCCATAATCTGGGAAGGATGGGCATGGACGCTCGGACCCCGTTCCGCTGGTTGGCGCTCCTCGCGCTCGGGATGGGGTGCCACGGGCCGGATAAATCGGTCACGCACGTCCGCCCGCAGATTCCCGTGGAACTGGCCGGTCCGCCGGTCGCGCTGGAAGCGCCGCCGCTCAAGAACGACCCGCCGTTGAAAGTGGTCGGGCCGCCGATCCAGGGCTTGCCGGTGCCGCCCGATCCCGCCGGCCCGGTTGCTCCCGCCTCGCTTTCGGTTCCGGTTTCTCAAACGCACAACTCCGCCGCGCGGTTAAACGCAAGGCCACTCGCCGAACCGCGGATCCGCTTCGTCGCCCTGATCGGCAAGAACAACTCCGTCACCGATGAAGAGGTGCGCGAAGCCGTCAAGATTCGCTACGCCTCGGAACGCCGCGATAACTCGCCCATTCCGCCCGACAAGGAGCAGGCCTATTACGAGGAAGAACTGCGCAAGGCGATCGAGCGCGAGTTGATCATCGAGGAGATGCACGTCCGCCTCAAGAAGGCCAAGAAAGGCAACATCATCGATTCGCTGGCCGACGACGCGCGCAAGATGACCGATTCCAACTTCCGCAACATGAAGACGCGGAATGGCATTCATTCCGAGGCCGACTTCCAGTTGTGGTTGCGCGGGCAGGGGTTAACCGCGCCGATCCTGCGGCGGAGCTTCGAACGGCAATACATGGCGAACCAGTTCGTCCGCGGCATGCTGCGCGAGAAGATGGATAGTCTCGGGCTCATCGAGATTCGCGATTACTACAAGAACCATCCGGAACACTTCAGCACCGCCGATCATGTGAAGTGGCAGGACATCTACATCAGCTTCCGGGAGTTCGAGAACGCCCTGAAGACGACCGACGCGGCAAAAGTTCGTGCGGCGGCTTTGAAGCACGCCCAGGCGATTCAGTTGCACGCGGCGGCCGGCGAGGATTTCGCGGCCCTTTCCAAACGCTACGATAACGGCCTCTCGGGCCAGAACGGCGGCGAAGGCAACGGGACCGAACGCGGCGCGATCCAACCTCCCGATCTGGAACCGACGGTGTGGGCGCTCAAGGCGGGGCAAGTCAGCGCGGTGATCGAGACACCGGCCGGCTTCCACATCGTAAAGGTCGTGTCGCGCGATTATGCCGGCATCAAGCCGTTCGACGAGCCGGTGCAGAAGGAAGCGCGGGCGCGCCTGCTCCAGGAATTCCACGAGCGCGAGTACAAGTTGTTCGTCGATCAGCTCTGGCGCGCGGGCACCGTCACTTTCCCAAAGTGAGACCGGGCCCTTGTTCAGCCGCGATGCAGACGCCGCGGACCGAAGCGCTCGGCTCCGCCGACTCGCGGTAAATCGGACCAGCCCTCCACTCGAGGTTGTTCGGAGCACAGGAATCGAATTGTGAATCGGCCTCGGCGCTGGTAGTGTGCGAGTGTATTTGAAGCAGAATCAAGTCGTGACTCCATCGCTCGAAGCACTTGGGATCAATCGCTTGACGCCGCAACAGCGGATCGCGCTGGCTCAGGAGATTCTGGATACCGTTGTGTTGGAAGAGGAATTGCCTCAACTCACGCCGGCCCAACGGGAGGAGCTCCGTCGCCGCGTCGCGGAACTGGAGGCGAATCCCGAGGCGGCAGTTCCCTGGGAGGATGTTCGCGCAGCCGCTTTAACGAGATGCTCGCAATGAGCCTTCCAATCGCGCTCCACCCGCTCGCCCAGCAGGAGTTCGACGACGCCGTCGATTGGTATGAAGCGCGGCGAGCGGGGTTGGGCACCCGATTCATCGCGCGAGTGCAAGAAATTACTGGCGAGGATCGCGGAAGCGCCACTGTTCTTTGCCGAGGCGGAAGACGGCATCCGCCAGGTACGGGTTCGCAGATTTCCCTATTGCGTTTACTTCCGAGCGAAATCCGATCACATCTGGGTCGTTTCGATCTTTCACACGGCGCGCGATCCCGAAATGTGGAAGAAACGATAGTCAGCGGCCCTGGGACCGCGGCTACCCCTTGATTTCCCCGCATGGGCCGTCAGAATCACAAGATCGGAACCTTTCCGCCCAGCCGTTCGTCCAATCTCATAATCCCGTCCGGGGTGATCCGGGCGCGTCGATTCTGGAGCCGTGTCTCATGTCCCGACTCGCATTCTGGTCGGCCGGTCTCATCGCTTCGCTCGCACTCGTAGTCGCTTCGCCGTTCCCCTGGAATTCAAGCGAAATCCGTGCGCAGCAAGCCAAGAAGGACGCCAAGCAGGATCCGAAGAAGGACGCCAAGAAAGACCGAAAGAAGGAACAGAAAGCCAATCCGGCGCCAAAACCGGCCCCGCCGAAGCCGGAGCCGCCGCGCGTCAAAGTCAACCCGCTCCTCAAAGCGCCGACCGATCCGATCGCCAACGCCGAATTGGGCGCCGTCAACCCGCTCGATCTCGCGCGCGGCCTGCGCGAACACGATATGTCCGACCTGGCGCTTGAGTACATTCGCGAACTCGACAAGCAGCCGAATCTACCTGCAGAAATCAAGGCGCAGCTTCCCCTCGAACGCGCCAACTGCCAGCTCGAAGCCGCCGTGGACGAGGCTGACGAAGGTTCCCGCATCAGCCTGATCGGCGAAGCGAAGGACGGCTTCCTCACGTTCGTGCGCAACAAGGCGAACGTTAACCATCCACGGATGCCGGAGGCGTTCCTCGCCTTGGCCCGATTGGCCTCGATGGACGCCAAATCGCAACTGGCGAAGGCCCGCCGCGTCGATGTGCCGGAGCCCGACGAAAACAACAGCAACAGCGCCGACGTCGACGAGGCGACCAAGAAACAGCATGATGAATTCGTCAAGGCTCGGCCGCTCTTCCTCGACGCCGCCAAGCAACTGGAACTCGCGGTCAAGCAGATCGAGGGTCAACTCGCCAAGAATCCGCCGGCGGCCGTCAAGCGCACCCTGATCCAGACTTACTACGATGCCATGCTGGCTCGAGGCACCAACTTCTTCTCGCTCTCCGGAACCTATCCGGAAGGCTCGCGGGCCAAGGAACTCGAAGAGCGCGACAAGGTGCTCAACCAGGCCGAATCCATTTTCGAAGACCTCGTGGCTTTGGACAGCGCCCCGGCCCGCGTCACCGGCGTCGCCCGCGCCTGGCTCTCCGAATGCGAGTTCGCCAAGAAGGATCTCCTCAAGGCCGAGGAACAGGTCAAGCGGATCGAAGCGTCGACCGGCCGCGATTCCGAAGAGGCCAAGCGGATGATCCACTTCTTCAAGATTCGCCGCGACATCGCAACGAGTTTGGGCGGCACCAATGCCGAGCGTTCCCAGATCGTGGCCAAGGCGCGCGAGTGGCTGCGGCACTACGGATCGCTGGCGCGGGCGCGGAACGAGGCATTCGCCGTCCGCTGGTATCTCGGCTATACGCTGCAAGTGGAAGCGGAGCGGCAGATGCCGAAGCCTCCGCCGCCTTCCAAGAACCCGTCCAAGGGGCCGCCGAAGCCCCCGCCCGCTCCACCGGCCCAGGCACGCGCGCGCTTTCAGGAAGCCGAAAAACTCTTCCGCTCCGTCAGCCAGTCCGACAATGAATACACCGAACGGGCCATGCGCCACCGCATGCAAGTTGTCCGCCGCCTCCTGGGCGAGGCGGATAAGCCGCCGACTTCTTACAAGACGTTCGAAGAATGCCAGATGGCCTCCTTGATCCGCATGTCGCGCCTGTACGACTTGCAGAAGAACCCGAAGACGACGGACGCCGAGATTCTGACGCAACAGAAGGCGATCGTGGCCTTGTTGGAACGGTCGCGAACGCTGGCCGACCCAACGGATGCCCCCGGCGACGTGGCCGACGTGAACCTGCGCCTCATCTACTTCTACGAAAAGATGGGTCAGCCTTACGAAGCGGCCATTCTCGGTGACCATCTGGCGCGCACCACCAAGTCGCCGGGCGGCAAGTCGGCACTCGCCGGCGACTTTGCACTCCGCGGCTACGCCATCGCCGCCACCAAGATCAAAAACGTCGAGGCCGAAAAGCTGGATTCCGTCCGCAAGACCGATCGCGATCGCGCCATCAGTCTTGCCAAGTTCATCGATACTCAGTTCCCCAACGATACCGCCACCGATAGCGCCCGCGAGAAATTGGCGTACCTGCTCTACCAGGATCAGAAAAGACTGGAGGCCTACGAGGCATTGATGAAGGTGCGGCCCGGCTACGAATCGATCTCCCGGGTGCGGCTCTTCGAAGGGGCGATCGCCAACGAACTACTCCTTTCCAAGGAATCGCCGCTGCCGGCCAACCGCCGCCGCGATGTCTTCCGCAAGACCACCAGCGACCTGGATAAGTTGGCGAAGCCATTGCCGGGAGCGGCCGAGGAAGATGTAAACCCATTCATCAAGGCCCGCTGCCGGTTGGCGCTCATGTACCTGCTGCAGCCGCGCGTCGATCCGGAAGCCGAAAAGATCGATCCCGGTTACGTGAAGGCCCGCAAGGTCGCCGAGGAGACGCTCAAGCTCGTTCCGACGTTCACGAATTTGCTCGAAGATCCCGCGACCAGGTCGCTCAACCACGATGGCTGGGAGATGCGGCTCTTCGCCGAGGATGCTCGCACCAAGGCCGCCGTTCTGGAAGGGACCACCTTTTTCGCCCATGGCCAACTCGACGAGGCTTACAAGGCCATTGGCGACCTCCTCGCCGAGATGAACCGCACCGGCCCGTTCGTAACGCAGGTGAACGCGGCCTTCGCCGAAGGCGGCAAACCGCCCGCGAAGAAAGGCCCCGCGCCCAAGAAGGAACCGGCCAAGAAGGAAGCCGCCCCGCCCAAGAAGGAAGCCAAGGAAGGTGCGGAAGCCGACACCGCCGATAAGGCCCAGCACGAGAAGGTCGTGCGCCTGGCCGAAGGCGTCGACAAGTATCGCCAGAACCTGATCGTGCTCGCCCTGAAGATTCGCGTGAAGAAGGGCGAGGCCGAGCAAAGCGTTCAGCAACTCGACCTGCTCAAGAAGTTCGGCGGCAGCATCGAGAACACCATCGCAACGCTGGAGCAGATCACGGCGGAGATGGCCGCGCAGATCGCGTCTCTCAAGAAGGGCGGTAAGGCGGAAGAAGCCCGCACGCTGGCCGATGGCTTCGGCAAACTGCTCGACAAGGTCTCCGAAGAGCCGAACTTGCCCCCGTCGGCGCAGCGATTCCTGGGACAATCGCTCATCCTGGTCGGCCAGTACGCCAAGGCCGTCGAAGCCTTGAAGAAGGTGCCGCCGCCGGCCGATCGCGCCACCATCGCCAAGCCCAACGACATCGCCGACGAAAAAGAACGGCGAACGGTGCTCGAGTTCCGCCGCGCGCAGCTGGAACTCATCCGGGCTTATCGGGCCGCGAATCAGTTCGCCGAAGCCGACGCCGTGATCGCCGACAGCATGGGAACGAAGGAGAAGCCGGGCTGGGCGGCGAACAGCGTCGATTTCCGGAAGGAACGGGCTTATTTGTTCGAAGCCAAGGGGGCCGCGGCGCAGGGACCCGCCGCCAAGACAGCGTGGAACGAAGCGCTGCAGGAGTGGGGTGCGCTCGCGAACATTTATCGCGCTCTGGTCTCCAAGGGACCTCCCCCCGGTGAAGGCGGCGGCGTCAAGTACGGGGCTTATCAGAACGCCTATTACGAAATGTACCTCAACCAGCATCGCTGCTTGATCAAGGCCAACCAGCAACTGCTGCCCAAGGGGCACGCCCGCTTCGAGAAGCTTTACAACGATGCGGGCGAACACTTCTCCACGCTGGCCATGATCCAGGGCGGCAATTTCCACGGCGAAGTCCGCGAACAGTACCGCGACTACATCATGGAGGTTCCCGAGTTGAAGGCGGCGTACGAGAAGGCGGCCGCGGCGGGGTTGGGCAAGGCCAAGACGATGGCCGATAGCCGCGAGCGACAGGCCGGCGACTATCGGGCCCGCGCCGAAAAGCTCGCCGCCAATTCCCCCGACCGCGTCAAACTCGAGAACCTCGCCAAAGTGCTGTCCGACGAGGCCACCTGGATTCGAAAGTGGACCGAGCAGGGCGGCAAGTTCTTCCTGGATCAACCGTCCGCCACGAACTGATTCAACGATTAGCCGCGACCCGGCGGGGAGCGCGGTTTCTTCTTCGAGGTTCATCATGGTTCGAATCGCACTCCGTGCGCTCGCATTCTCGGCGTTCGCCGCCGCTGTCGCTACCACCGCGCTGGCCCAGCAGGCCAACGCCCCGGACCGCGTTTACTACATCGACAAGAAGGACGGCTCGATCCGCGACCTCGAAGCCACCGTCAAGGCGTCGCCCACCGGCTACCAAATCACCCCGATCAACGACAAGAAAGTCATCACCGTCTCGGCTGCCGATCTCGTTCGTGTCGTCCCCGGAAACATCCCCGGCTACGAACGGGCGGCCATCATGGAACCCGTCAGTCTGGAAACGAAAAAGGAGTGGGAGAAGGCCCGCATCGGCCACGCCGAGATGTTGAAGAAAGCGACCGGGGCGCCGGAAAAAGTGCGGAAGTACCTGGAATTCCGACAGGCCATCTGTGCCGCTCATGCCGCTGATGAAGTCGCCGACGATGCCGCGGCTTCGGCCAAAGCCGAGGAAGCGGTGAAGTTGCTCGAAAGCTTCCTCGTCGTCAACAAAACCGGCTGGGAAGTGTGGCCCGTGGGTCAGACTTGCGCCCGCCTGCAAATCACTTCGCACGAACGGAAGAAAGACGGCGACAAGGAAAGCGAGGGGCGGCGGCTCTTCGACGAGGCCGCGCGGTCCTGGGGTAAAGTCGCCCGTGCCGCCGATCTCTCTCCGGATCTGCGTCTCGAAGCTGCCCTTCAGGAAATCGACTTGAAGATTCGCGCCCGGCTGTTCGCCGATGCTCGCGGCCTGATCGACGATGCAATGAAGACGGCCCCGGCCGGCGCCGCCAAGGATCGCCTCGCCATTTATCAACTGGCGGTGAAGTTCGGCGACACGACCACGCCGCTCGCCGGCAAGGATCCGATCGAGGCCGAGATCGCCAAGACGAAGGACGCCCACGTTCGCGCGGCCGGCTACGGCATGCTCGGCGAACTTTATCTGATCGCCGACAAGCCGCGCGAGGCGATGTGGCAATTCCTCTGGGTCGAAGTCGTTTACAATCAGGACCGGGATGAAGTGATCAAGTCGCTGGCCCGGCTCTCCGATGCGTTCCGGTTGCAGGGCGACGAGGAGAAATCGAAGTCGTTCCGGGAGAAGGCGCGGCGGATGCGCGGCGGCGCCTGACCTCCGGCCCGCACTTGCCGTCGCGGCTTGCCGATCGCTATAGTAATGGAACCTTTCGACTCCGCGCGGCGATTCTCTTTCGCCGCGCGGAGTTCGGTTATCTGGGGCGGTAGCTCAGCTGGTAGAGCGCTTCGTTCGCAACGAAGAGGTCGGGAGTTCGACTCTCCTCCGCTCCACTTCGGAAAACCCTACAAGTCGAAGCGTTTTACGCTTACCCAGGACGGCTCCTGGCGCGACTCCAAACGGCTGATTCTGTGAAAGAGTTTCACAGAATCGCAGGAGAAGTGCCCGTGGCCCGATCCCGCAATTCCTTCCCGTCCTACCTTCGCCACGCATCCGGAAAAGCCCGCGCCGTCTGGACGGACGCCCTAGGCATCCGCCATTTCCGGATGCTCCCCGGTCCGCACGACTCGAAAGAATCACGAGCCGCTTTCGCGCGGTTGCAACTGGAACTCGAAACCGCTCCCCATCGGGTGAACCATGCCGATCCCGAGGGAATCAGCGTCGCCGAGGTGCTCGTCGGCTACCTGGAACATGCCGACCGCCATTACCGCGACCCGGACGGCGAACCGACGAATGAAATCACGCTGGTCAAGATTGTCTGCCGCCACCTTCGCGAATTGTACAGCGACATCCCGGCCGCCGCGTTCGGACCGTTGGCCCTCAAAGCCGTACGCCAGAAGTTCCTCGGCATGGGCTGGTGCCGCAAGACGATCAACCAGCAAGTCGAACGGCTTCGCCGCATCTTCAAGTGGGGCGTTGCCGAGGAACTCGTTCCGCCGGCCGTCTACCAATCCCTGGCCGCCGTCGAGGGCCTGAAACGCGGCCGTTCCGCCGCACGGGAAACCACACCTGTCAAGCCGGTGCCTGATGCCGTCGTCGAGGCCACGCTGCCGCACTTGAACCGGCACATCCGCGCCATGGTGGAAGTGCAACGGTACACGGGGGCGCGGCCGGGCGAAGTCTGCCGGTTGCGGCTTTGCGACATCGACCGCACCAGCGAGACGTGGGTCTATCGGCCATACCGCCACAAGACGCAGCACTTCGGCAAGACCCGCGAAGTAATGATCGGGCCAAAGGGCCGGGCCATCATCGAGGCGTTCATCGCCGGAGGCACCGTGGTCGATCCGTCCGGGTACTTGTTCTCGCCACGGCGGGTCAGGGAGGAACGCTTTGCGATCATGCGGGCGAAGCGAAAGACGAAAGTCCAACCGTCCCAGATCGACCGGCGGAA
>Ga0134125_10003589_pt1 | contig 17923 bp, 13 predicted proteins | sample KB31751_FD_96464 | JGI IMG/M metagenome (GOLD analysis project Ga0134125, IMG submission 96464) | Terrestrial soil microbial communities with excess Nitrogen fertilizer from Kellogg Biological Station, Michigan, USA - KB3-175-1 | ecosystem: Environmental > Terrestrial > Soil > Unclassified ...
CCGGCCTGCTGGCCTATTATACTTTCGACGACCTGATCAATAAACAGGGGAACCCCGCCTGGAACGGGGCACTGGGAGGCTCTGCAGCTATTAATCAGACAAACCCGACCTGTGCCGCTTTTGTTCCGGACAACGACTGTTGCCCGAAACTGGCCGGAAGTTTTACCGGTAACAGCATTTGTCCGGGAGGAACCGGAGTTCTCACATTTCATCCGACAACCACGCCGCTGTCGGCTTCCTATACGATCACCTATTCAGACGGCATCACGAATTATGTGCAGAATAACGTACAGGATGCTGTTCCTTTCCCGGTTCCGGTTCAGCCCGCAGCTACAACAAAATATGCTTTGTTGAAAATTACAAACCCGGAAGGCTGCGCTACAGATATTACAGGAGACACGGCGACCATTATAATGAAAGACCTACCCCAACCTTCCTTTACAGCCGATCAGGATGTTTGTAATCCGTTTCAGGTAGATTTTGCGGGGATCATACAACCCGGAACAGCGTATGACTGGAATATTAACGGTGCGGCATATCCGAATAGTTTAACTACCGTTCACGATTTCGGGACGGCGGGTACTTATCCGGTAAGCCTTACGGTAACACAGGCGGGCGGTTGTGTGAACAGCCTTTCCCGGAATATCAGCATCAGTTTGCAGCCGTCGGATGTAATTGCTACGAGCGATACGACCATTTGCTTCGGAGACAGTATTCGGTTAGAAACAAAGCCCGCACTCGAATACTGCTGGTCTCCGGATGCTACACTTACAAATCCGTCATCGGGTTCCCCTGAAGTGAAACCGCTGTCGGCCACGCAATATTTCCTGAATGCAAAAATCCGTGGACCGAACCTGATCGTTAATGGAGATTTCAGCCAGGGAAATGCGGGGTTTCTTTCAGATTATACAATGTTAACCTCCGGAAATCAGGAAGGAACTTATATGGTGGCCGGCAACCCCGCTTCCTGGGATCCGGGTTTTTCAAATTGCGCAGATCATACCGGGGGAAATGGCAATATGTTACTGATCAACGGGTCGCAGACCGCGACCAATATTATCTGGTCGGAAACTGTTCCCGTTCAGCCCAACACGAATTATGATTTTTCTGCCTGGTTCCAGTTGATCAGCCTGGCTAATCCGGCTGCGCTTGTTTTCTCCGTTAATGGAATCCCTCTGGAGAATTTCTATTATCCTGCTTCCACTTCTGCCTGCAGTTGGATACAGTATAAGACGGTCTGGAATTCAGGAGCAAATGGGAATGCCATCATAACCATTTCAGATGCAAAAACAGATATTCCGGGCAATGATTTTGCCCTGGACGATATTTCTTTTACATCGCTCAGCATGGAAACGGAGGCGATTCGTGTTAACGTGGACAAGCCACTTTTGCTTGCTTCAGCGGACACCATTGTTTGTCCGGGTGCAAGCGTTCCATTATGGGCAAGCGGCGTCTCTTCTTTTTCCTGGTCCCCGGCAGATGGCTTGTCGGATGTTTCCATTTCAAATCCCATTGCAACGCCCCAAAATAATACTGCGTATATTATATCCGGCCGCTCTTCCCTGGGTTGTCTGGCAAAAGATACGGTACAGGTTTCCCTATTTCAGCCGGTACCGGTTACTATTACGCCGGATACCAGTATTTGTATGAATGATGCAGTGCAATTGTATGCCGCAGGCGCGCTTGCTTATTCCTGGTCTCCGGCCATATTCCTGAACGATCCTGCAATTCCCAATCCTGTTGCAAAACCGGATCAGCCTACAAGGTTTATTCTGAGTTATAAGGATATGAATTCTTGCATGGAAAAAGATTCGGTATCGGTATCTTTCCGGCCCTCACCTGTTTTTCATGCGCCCCCCGACCAAAAGATCTGCGTAGGATTTTCGGTTTTACTGGCCAGCGCTAATGATCCGAATTTTATATATGCGTGGTCTCCTGCAGACAATCTGGATAATCCTGCCTCCCCTGCTCCGTCGGCATCTCCGGGAAATCCCATGTACTACCAGTTGGAGATCAGTGATCCTGTCTGCAGCAGCTATGACAGCAGCTTCCGTGTTTTCGTGGATGTAAAACCCAGTCCCACTGTGATCGCTCAGAAATCAAATGATATTAATTGCTCCAATCTGTTTTCGCAATTGAATGCGACCGGCGCAGTATCGTATTCGTGGTTTCCGGCCGCCGGATTAAATAATGCAGGGATAGCCAATCCCGTGGCAGCGATCGACAGCAGCACGACTTTTGTTGTGCGGGGAACCAGTGAAAACGGCTGTTATGCCTACGACTCGGTGACCGTGAATGTAAAAGCAACGGGAAAGAATTTATTTTCCGTTCCCAATGCATTCACTCCGAATTTTGATGGCGTGAACGACTGCTTTGGAATCAGAAAATGGGGGGATGTTACGATCAGGGAATTTTCTGTTTATAATCGCTGGGGACAAAGAGTTTTTGATACCCGCACCCCGGGAGACTGCTGGAACGGAACCCTGAACGGGATCATGCAGGATGCCGGCCAGTATGTGTATGTTATTCAGGCTGTTTCCTTCTGCGGAAATATTACCCGCACCGGCACGGTATTGCTGATCCGGTAATATGCAGTTTGCTCTGAATTAGTAATTGCCGAGCTTTTCCAAAAATAATTTCAATCCCCTTTCCTTGCCTGCATCCAGTTCATAACTCAGATACTGCGTATAGTATTCTTTTAAATCAAAAAGATCGGAATGCAGTCCTTCGAGTACCTGCTCAATATGGTGAACGCCGAACCCGTTGGCCTCATCGAATGTTTTTACCCAATCCGGGTCCAGCTTTTTGTTGCTGATCCAGGCGGCAAATAAAAAAGGGAGTCCGGTCATTTTTTTCCAGGCCTCTCCCAGATCATAAACGAAGGCAGAAACGGATCTTTGTTTCAATGCCCGGTCGCCGATAACTACGGCTCCTGTTTTGCCCTTTATTTCATTCAAAAATCCGGCTCCCGCTTCTTTAAATGCGGGATTGATTTTCCAGTATTCTTTCAGCAGAATTTTTACGAGTGCCACGGATGTTCTGCTCTGGTAATCGAGCAGAACGGTTTCCAGTTCTTCCACCGGAACTTCACTGAAAAGGCAGACAGAAGCTACCGGCCCGTCGCATCCGATGCCATAACCGGTATTGATATAATATGCCGGCATTTCCGGGATGATAGCAACGGGCACCAACCCGATATCTATTTCATCCCTCAGTAACATTGCAGCAATGAGGGCCGGATAGTCTGTAATCAGCTCTGTTTTCTCCAAAAGCGGGGATCTTTCAATACCGTATAACAGCGGTTTCGTGTTCAGATAGCTCACCGCTCCCACCCTTATTTTTCTGTCCAAGTCCTTTAGTTTAATTTTGGCTGCAAAAGTAGGGTAAACGACCAGATTATCTCATTCACCGGTAAACTCATATATGGAACTCAATGCACTTACTGCCATTTCCCCGCTCGACGGAAGGTATCGCAGTCAGCTTCAGCACCTGGCTGAATATTTTTCGGAGTTTGCATTGATCAAATACCGGATCCGGGTAGAGGTTGACTATTTTTTATTTCTGGAAGAGAAAAAATTCTTCAGCATTTCGGCAGCCACCCGCAAGCAACTGGAATCCATCGCGGAAGATTTCAGTGTGGAGGACGCCAGGGAAATCAAAAAAATTGAAAAGACTACCAACCACGATGTAAAAGCGGTAGAATACTTTCTGAAGTCCAAACTGGAACTGGGTAAGGATCCGGATACCCGGGAATGGATTCACTTCGGACTCACTTCGCAGGATATAAACAATACGGCTATCCCGCTGCTCTGGAAGCATGCGCTGGAAATAGAATATATCCCGTTCGTGCTGAACCTGAAAAAACAACTGCGGCTGCTGGCCAGTCCCTGGATCGATACGCCCATGCTCGCCAGAACCCACGGACAGGCTGCTTCCCCGACCCTGCTGGGCAAAGAGATCATGGTTTTTGTTGAAAGGCTCGAGAACCAGGTGGAACTGCTGATCCAGATTCCCTTCACCGCAAAATTCGGAGGGGCGACAGGCAATTTTAATGCCCATCATGTTGCATTTCCAAAAAAAGACTGGGCAAAACTGGCGAACGAGTTCGTGGAAAATAAACTGGGATTAAAAAGACAACAGTACACCACGCAGATCGAACATTATGATATGCTGGGCGCCCATTTTGATACCATTAAAAGGATCAATACCATCCTGATCGATTTTTGCCGCGATCTGTGGACCTATATTTCGCTGGATTATTTTAAACAAAAAACGAAGGAGGGAGAAATCGGCTCTTCCGCCATGCCGCATAAAGTAAATCCCATCGATTTCGAAAATGCAGAAGGTAATCTCGGGCTGGCTAATGCAATTTTTGAATATCTGTCCGGCAAATTGCCGGTATCCCGTTTGCAGCGCGACCTGACGGATTCCACCACCCTGCGCAGTATCGGTGTTCCCTTTGCGCACACCGTGCTTGCACTGAAGTCCATTGAGCGCGGTTTGTCCCGCCTGATACTGAATGAAAAAAAACTGAAACAGGATCTCGATGAAAACTGGGCGGTGGTGGCAGAAGCCATTCAAACGATTCTCCGCAGGGAAGATTATCCGAAGCCCTATGAAGCCTTGAAGGATCTTACCCGCGGAAAGAATGGCATTACGCGGGAATCCATGCACGCATTTATTGACTCACTGGAAATTGCCAGGGTTGTAAAAGAAGAGTTGAAATTGATTACACCGCACAATTATACCGGTATCGCTTTAAAGTTCTGACAGGTTTATTCTCCACCAGCGCATATTTCCCCGGAGGTCAAAGGGTATGAAATTGTTTTTCTCCAGCACGCGGATGGATGCGGCATTATCCTTATCCGTTTCGGCGAGTATACAATAAATTTCCGGTATTGATCTCGACCAGTGAATCATGCCGCCCACGGCTTCTGTCATGATCCCTCTGCTCCGGTGGGCTGGCATACTTCCATAACCGATTTCAATGTTTCCCTGCTGATCCGGTTTGCCTTTAAAGCCCAGCTCCGCTACGATGACCGAAGAGGTCTTTTCAACTACGATCCAAAAGGTACTGAAGAGATAATCGGATCCTTCCATTGTCCGGAGTTCGGGCAGAACGGTCCTGCTGATCCTTTCTTTTACTGCCGGCGAAACCGTGCGGCCGGTAAGTTTCAGATTGAAGAGTTTCTCCAGTTTCCCTTCTCCCTGGAGATAACATTCCAGTTCCGCGGCATTGAGCGGAATGATTTTCAGATTTGCGGTTTCAACCATCCGTCTTGTGAATCTCTGAAGTATAATGAAAGCGAATATCCGGGTTGTTGCTGATCTCCGTATTCAGGAACCACTCGCTCTGCGCGAGATAAACCATTTGCCCGTCCTTGTCCTGCGCAATATTATTTTGTTTGAACCGGGCAAAATCATCCAACTTTTTCTGATCCTTAGCGGTGAGCCAGCAGGCTTTGAAAAAGGGCAGATTGTTGAATTGCACGGAGGCGGAATATTCATGCAGGAGACGGTACTGAATGACTTCAAACTGCAGTTCTCCCACACAGCCGATAATTTTCTTATTTCCGCCGAACTGGGTGAATAGTTGGGCCACGCCTTCATCTGTCAGTTGCAAAAGCCCTTTTTCAAGCTGTTTGGTCTTCATCGGATCCTTGTTCACCACTTCTTTGAATATTTCCGGGGAGAAAGAGGGTATTCCGGTAAAATAAAAATTCTTCCCTTCGGTAAGCGTGTCGCCGATCTTGAAATTCCCGGTGTCAAAAAGCCCCACCACATCACCCGGGAACGCCTCTTCAATCACATCCTTATCCCTTGCCAGGAAGGTATAGGGATTGCTGAAGCGGACATCCTTATTCAGGCGAACATGATGAAAATATTTATTGCGTTCGAACCTCCCGCTGCAAACGCGCAGGAATGCGATCCGGTCCCGGTGACGCGGATCGAGGTTGGCGTGAATTTTGAAAATAAAACCACTGAGCTTTTCATCATCCGGACAAACTTCTCCTCCCGTCGTCTGTCGGCATTGCGGAAGCGGGGCGATCTGAATAAAAGTATCCAGCATTTCCTTTACACCGAAATTATTGATGGCGCTGCCAAAAAATACCGGTGCGATTTTGCCATCGAGATAGTCATTTGTATCCAGCGGGCCATAAACGCCGTCCACCAGTTCAACATCCTCTCTTAACAGGGCGGCATCTTTTCCGCCGAGTTTTTCATCCAGTATCGGGCGGCTGAGGTCTTCGATCTCCACCACATCTTCATCGGCAGCGCGCGTGTTGGCAGTGAACAACACCAGGTTCTTATCGTGCAGGTTATACACCCCTTTGAAATCCTTACCACTGTTGATGGGCCAGGTCATCGGGTGCAGTCTGATCTTCAGTTCATTTTCTATTTCTTCCATCAGCTCAAACCGGTTCTTTCCGTCACGGTCCATTTTATTAATGAATACGATGATCGGAGTATCCCGCATGCGGCAGACAGCCGTGAGCTTACGGGTTTGCTCTTCCACCCCGTTCACGCTGTCGATGACCAGTATCACGCTGTCCACCGCAGTCAGCGTACGATACGTATCTTCAGCAAAATCTTTATGGCCCGGCGTATCCAGCAGGTTGATGAGCATATTCCGGTATTCGAAACTCATCACGGAAGTGGCCACGGAAATACCGCGCTGCCGCTCAATTTCCATGAAATCGCTCGTGGCGTGCTTGCGGATCTTATTGCTTTTGACCGCACCCGCAGTTTGAATGGCGCCCCCGAAAAGCAAAAATTTTTCCGTGAGGGTTGTCTTTCCTGCATCTGGATGCGAAATGATGGCAAAGGTTCTTCTTTTCTCTATTTCTGATTTGTACTTCATGGATGATCCGCCGGACCGCTGTTCTGCCGGGGCCGCAAAATTAAGAAGTTCTTCGGGGATGAAGCAGCAATTCTACAGTCCGGTATTGCGGTGACTATAGCCTTTCGCCAGCAGGTTCAGCGGCAATACCAGTTCCCATTGGTTTGGTCCCCTGCCTTCATAGTCCGGATCCAACAGGCGGCTGTACCGAACGCCCAGGGTCAGTGGCAATTCATTCCACCAGCTGGTATCAAAATAAATTTCCAGTCCGCAGGAGCGGTATGCGGATTGTACAGCCGGCCCGTTCGTTTGGTAGAAAGGGACGCCGGTATAATCATAAAAAACATTCGCCCTGATTCGCAGAAAATACAGGATGTTGCCAAAGCCCCGGTCGGGATAAGCAATCGGGAAATGATAATTGACAGCCAGCCGGTACATCCGGAAGAAATTTTCTCCGGAATATCCCCGCGAAAAAGGAAAGCCATTGCTGAACCGGATCTGGTCCAGCGAGTCACGTTGCTGGATGGCGCCCCTGAATTCCAGGCTATGGGTTGACACAATCCCAGGGAAATAAAAATTGCCGGAAGCAAGCCATTGATCGCCGCTGAGCTGACTGACAGCGCGGTCGTACTGAATCCAGGCAACCTGTGCAAAGGATGGATAGATCTGCTGCCTGGCTGTCTGGATCTGGTGTGAAAAGGAAATATAGGGATCAAGACTGCTGTATCCGGGCAAATGCAGACTGTCCTTGTATTTTCCTGTAAAATAATTCCGGTGATAAGTAAAGCTGAGGCCGGATTCCAGACTGGTCAGCCATCTCCCCTGGCTTAGGTTTAGGGGAACGGATAGTCCGCCATAGGCCTGCAGTTCATTCCAGTAAATCTTCTCTGCATTCCGCAGATAACCGCTCCGGTCAACCCGGTATTCCATTCCAGCGTTGAGGTAAGGAAACAATGCGCCGTAATTCAAAGCAGCGCCGATCTTTTTATATTTTTCATTCCGGTTATAACCAACATAAATTTCAGATTCAAAAGTATTGAGCACATTTTCACCAACAAGAGAGAAACTGTAGTCGGGATCATTGATAAAAGGCCGCCAGCTGTGTAAGTGAAAAATATTTGTCGTGGCGGAATACGGCTTTACCGGATATTTTGCATCCGGAATGCTATCCGGGATCTGAAACGGAGAATCGCCAAGCGAATGAACTCCATTGCCGGAGAGCGGCTCGTCTTTAATAAACTGCAGCGCTCCATCGCTGAAAAGGGAATCATTTTCTGCGTGGTTCAGGTGGAATCCCGCCGCCGTAAAAACCGACCAGGCCAGTTTGCCGAAGCCCGCACTGATCTGGTAGGTTCCGGTTGCCGGTTGCGGCAACATCGCGAAGATTTTTCCCGACCGGATGCGAAACCCTTTATCCATGCCGTTTTCGGTTCGGGTAAAATAAATGTCCCCGTTTTGAACGGAAAGGAATCCAATGGGATGCATGGACCAGGGAACCAGTATGGTTTGTTTTCCCGAAGGGATATCGATCAGCATCAGGCACATTTCTCCCTGCTGATTTCTGACAGCAGATACCAGCTGCTGATCCGTAAAGAATTTCGGAAAGGTAAAATAATAGTTTTCGTTATTCGGAAGACTGAACAGCATTTCTCCGGATTTGCTGTTCAGCAAATCCAGGGAGCATCGGCCCGACTCCGGATAAGCGACAGCTACTACCGATTTGCCATCCGGCGAAATATCGGGTGAAAAATATTTCGTTTTGCGGGTGATGCGGATATCTTTTCCCGACCGCAGGTTTAATAAACGGATGACGGAGTAATCGCGCCAGCCCCAACGCAGATCCGGCTCATAAGCAGAATAGACGATCTGCTGATTGCGGTAAGAGAACTGGTCGTCTGCTGAAACAGCGCGGAACCGGATCCGCGTTTCTTTCCCGGAACCTAAATCTCTCCGCATGAACTGTGGAGGCTGCCGGTAAGAAGATTTTAAATAAATCACATGACCGGAATCGGTGACCGCCGGAAACATTTCATCAGCAACAAAATGCGGTTGCTGGTGACCGTAACGGGCATTGGAATCCCGGTAGGCAGCATCGGGTAACTGGCTGCTGAAAAAATCGAGTGCCTGTTGCCGGTAGCGACGGAACGAAATGCCGGCATTCCGCTGAATGGATTTCTGAAGCGGGTAGAATAATCCTTTGAAAGCGGCTGCCTCCACGGCGGTTTTTCTCCAGAAATCCTTTCCATATTTTTCTCTTCCATAAGCCACGAGCATATAGCCCAGGGGATAGTGGTCGGGCACATAATCCCGGAGCGAACCGTTGCGGAGTTTCATCCAGGAATATTTTTTACCGGATAACCACAGAGACCGGTATCCGGCCAGAAATAAAGGAAGACGCCCGCGCCCCTGCCGGCTAACCAGGGTTTCCTGGTAAACTGCATCCCCTTCCCAGAACCAGTTGGGAACAGAAAGATTATTCGCCAGCGCCAGCCCTTCCTCCCCGAAGAGATAATAAAAAGCATTCGACAATCCCACCCGGAAATTATTGAACTGCTGCACATGGCGGTATTCATGAATGGCCAGCGTTTCCTGCCAGGGAAGGCTTCCCAGTTCAAAGCTGTTCTGGGCCGGCGTCAGCTGAAACTCACTGCGGAAAGGAGCCAGCTGAACATAGCCATTGGCAATTGTGGTCAGGTTATGAAATACGATATTGACCTGACGCTGATGATCACCCAGGGTGGACCTTGTGCTGTCGTTCAGGGCAGAGACCAGGAAGGCCACATTGCCTGCTTCTTTTTTTAATTCCCCTGGAAAAATGATCCGGGCCGCGGCTGTATTGATCTGATACCATTTGAGGGAGGTTGGCGTGCCCCCGAACTCCTGGGCACATGCTTCCACGGAAGAAAAAACCGAGAGCAGCAGAAATAAACGGGAAAACCGGTTCATCCGAAATGGTTTCTGGAACGAAAATTGAAATTACCGGATAACGGTGACAGAAAAAATTATGATAAATACTTCTACCTTCGGTGTACCAGCATGAAAGTAAAGTCGCGTTTATTTTCCCTTTCCACCAATCCGGATTCCCTCGTTGCGGCTGCACTGGGGTTTATCATCATCCAGTTTTTCTCAAAACACAGCGGTATCGGCGTTTCACCGGATTCGGTAACCTATATCAGTTCCGCCCGGCATCTGCTGCATGGAGAAGGCTTCCGGGCCTTCGATAATTTACCCGTCGTGGATTTCCCTGCCGGTTATCCCCTGTTTATCAGTGCGGTTTCTTTTCTCACGCGTATGGATGTTCTGCAGTACGGCGCCATCCTCAACGGATTGCTTTTCGGATTCCTGATTTATTTATGCGGAACGATTATGAATGGCTTTTACCACAGCTCCGGGTGGTACAAACGGATCATGCTGGCCTGTATCGTTTTCAGTCCTGCCCTGCTGGAAGTTTATTCCATGCTCTGGTCTGAAACCATTTTTCTGCTGCTGCTGCTGCTCTTTACGATCGCCATTAAAAAATATCTGGAGCGTCCCGGAATGAAATGGCTGGTCATTAGTGCCATCCTGGTTTCCCTTGCCTGCCTTACACGATATGCCGCTATTGTACTGACAGGAATCGGTCTCTTCCTGATTTTTTTTGAAGGAAAATTATACTGGGGAAGAAGGATTAAGCATTGTATCATTTTCGGACTGCTTTCGATTTTATTGCTGGCGATCAATCTGGTGCGGAATGAAATGATCATGCATTTTGCCACCGGAGAAAGGCAGAAAAGCACCAGTTCCCTGCTGAAGAACATCGAATATTTCGGAGGCGTGCTGAGCGACTGGCTCCTGATGCAAAGGAAACCCGGCCTTTCGATACTGCTGACCCTGCTTATACTGTTTATTTTCCTGATCAGTATGCTATTCTGTTATTTCCGGAGAAAAAACCAGCGCCGGTACGAATATATTGTGGCAGCCATCGGGTTGTTCTATTGTCTCTTTATGCTGGTTTCGGCTACGCTTTCCCGTTACGAGCAGTTCACCAGCAGATTGTTGTCGCCCATGTTCATTCCCATGATCTGGTGCGCCGGTTTCTGGGTGCCTTCTTTTGCCGCCCGCCGGGGGAGAACAGGGAAACGATTATTCCTTTCTGCTGCTACGCTCGCAGCGGCAGTTTTGCTGACTGTGCAATTGTCGGCGGATTATGAAACCTGGGACGGCGTGAAGGATGCCGGCATTCCCGGATATTTTGAAGACCCTTTCCCGCAGTCGGAAATTGTACAGTTCATTGAAAATTACAAGGGCAGTTTCAGGTCCGGCTATCCTATTTATTCCAATGCGGCAGATGCCGTTTATTTATTCACCGGTTTACCGGCAAAGCTTCTTCCCCAGGATGTATTTCCCATAGAAATCAGGAAATATTATCAGGAAAAAAGTGATTACCTCATCTGGTTTAACGATGTGGACAATCCGGATCTGCTGGATGAGCAATCCGCTATCCGGAATAAAGGAATGATCCTGATAAAAAAATGCCCCGACGGAGCGGTATATATCAGCCCGGAAAGCGTTTCCCCGCCCCTACATTAAAAAAGCATTTATAATTTGCGCAACCAGATATTCCGGTAGCTGATGGGTTCGCTTTTATCTCCATGGGCCTGGAGCTTGATCGGTGCGGGTCCGTGTTTTGTATAATGCGGAATGCCGATATATAAAGTCGGCCCGCTCAATACAAAATTATTCTGTACGAGCACGCCGTTAAAAAAGACCGTTACCCGCGCAGGAGATATCAGGATGCTGTCCTCATTGAAACGCGGCGCTGTCCAGATCACATCATAATCCTGCCATTCGCCGGGTTCCCGGCAGGGATTGGCAAGGGGAACCCCCTGCTTGTAAATGCTGCCGGCCTGTCCGTTGGTATAGGTTTTATTATTATAATTATCGAGCACCTGCAATTCGTATCCTTCATCGCCGCTGTTTCCGATGGATGCCAGGAAGATTCCGCTGTTGCCGCGGGCCTGTCCGGAACCGGTAATATTCTTTGGAATACGGTATTCTATATGCAGCTGGTAATCGGTGAAAGACTGCCGGGTCACAATGCCGCCTGCCGTTTTTTCTACGGTCACAATGCCATCATGCACATTCCATCCCGCAGCTTTGGAAGTATCTTTTCCCTCCGCCCGCCACTGATCCAGATTTTTCCCGTCGAATAATACCAGTGCATCCGAAGGCGGCTGGGCATCCGTTTTACCCGGTGTTACAACGGGGGGAACCGGTGAATAGAATTCTGTCAGTTCGGGACTCGCCTTTTGTTGTGCATCCAGATTTGTGTTCAGCGCCAGGAAAGACAAAGATAAAATGAAGATTTTTTTAGTGGAAGGCAAAGCAATTTTAAGCATATTCAATCTTTTAAATTGCATTCAAGTTAGTATATTCCGGGAAAAAATAGTCGCTCTTTTTTTTTGACAACTGCATTAACAGGTAATTTGCAAACCGCGGGCAGCCGTAAAATGTTAGGCAAAGGTCTGTCTATTCTTCGATCGTAACTTCGTGTGCGTATTGACGTTTGAGGGAGTCTTTGATCCGGATGGTGTCTTTAGCCAGCGCAGGAAACTGAAAATAAACCTTGAAAAAAGCAGAATCTTTTTCATCCAGATGCGCTTTGAGATCAAAAGAAAGCAATTGCCGGTACCTTCTTAGCGCGCGTTCTTTATTGTAGGTGGGCAGAATAATAAATTTATACAGGACGGAATCTTTGTTCCCCGCCATGCGATGCGTCGTATCCGGCCCGGCTGCTTTTTGCGCGTTATTTTTTGCGGCGGTATTTGTAGTGTCGGGAGCTGCGGAGTCTGCCGGTACCGCCGTATTTGTTTCCGTATTATCTTTTATTTCCGGAGCAGCAGTATTTTTATACATCAGGTATCCGCCCCATCCCACAATGACCAGGGCAGCGATGACAGCAATTCCCCTGATCAGGTTGCGGTTTTGTGGCGACGACTCCGTCGCCGGCGCCGAAGGATCTGCCTCCGCTTTTTTGTGTTTGGCATGATCTGCTCCGCCTTTGTGTTTGGCATGGTCTGTTCCGGAAGGCTGATCTTCTTTAATCACGGTAAATTCTCCAGGAGAGAAATCAAACTTTCCTGCCCTGTTTTTGGTTATGGTTCCGATACCTTCCAGGTAAAATGGTTTGCCGATATTAAGCATTTCCATTCCCAGCGTCAGATACGATTCCAGGTCCGAAGTGGCCAGCGGCTTAATTTTTCCCGTATGCTGGGTAATATAAGAGATCAGTTCATTGTCCGCGGCCTGTACATTTGCATTCTGAAACTGAACAGCATTGGGCATGGACAACAGATCGGGATCATTTTCCTGCGGTATAACAACGGATTTGTCGAGGGTGAATATGCCGATGCCCGGCAAGGCCAGTCTCCTGGTCTTGTACAAAAACTCTGCAAGAAGTATGGGGATCTTCAAAGCCAATGGATTTCAGATTTTAAATGTAACTAAACCAACGCAAATAAGAGGAAATAATTATACGAAAATTAAAATAAAATATTGACAATTAGCTATATATATAAGGGAACCTCTATTTTTTTTGAAGATTCATCCGATCTTATCCCCAGTTAAACTGCCCATACTAATGCTCACAGAAGAAGAAGAAGCTTTTATCGAATACTGGAAGAATAACCGCGACCGGCAGAAAAAGACCTTCCGGCAGTTCCTGCTGGGTATCCCGATAGCCCTTTTATTTGTGATACCCATTGCAATAAATTTTTTTTCGGGCTGGTATAAACGGGCGGATATGATGGCGCGGACCAGTAGTTTTAATCCCGGGGTCTTACTGCTGGCCCTGCTCCTGATCGTCGTTTTTATTGCCATCTTCTCCCGTAAATTTCGCTGGGATCAGCAGGAACAGCGTTATATTGAACTGCTCGCAAAAAAGAAAAGAGGGGATTCAACCGAAAAAAAATAATTTCCTGCAGCGTTTTATAAAGGTGCTTTGTCTTATTTATGCATATTAATTTAAATCGTTTTGCGTGCCGTAACCATAGACTACCTGCAAGACCAACCCTGAACAGCCTGTTCGGGGTTTTTTTATGTATTTTTGACCAAATCTGCCCGCTTGCCATACGAGCCTGTATCGGTTTTTGACATCTTCAAAATTGCTGTTGGACCATCAAGTTCCCATACGCTGGGTCCCTGGCGGGCGGCCTTGTCCTTTGTCAACATACTGAATCAGCGGGGGCTTTCCGCTGATCTGACAGGAATAAAGGTCCTCCTCTTTGGTTCCCTGGCAAAAACGGGCATCGGTCACGGAACGGATATCGCGGTCCAGCTCGGCCTTTCAGGTTATGATCCGGTCCGGATGGATACCGGCACCATTCCCGGACTTATTCAACAAATTAATCAGGACAAAAAGCTGAAACTGTCCGACGGCCCTGTAATCCCCTTTGATCCGGCCAGGGATATCGAATTCCGCATTAAGGAATCCCTTCCCCGCCACCCCAATGCCCTGCGCTTTATGGCCCGCTTCAGGCAGGCTGCCCCGGTCGAGGAAACCTATTATTCTGTCGGTGGTGGTTTTATCGAAACCGAAGAACCGGCTCCGGTTGCCGGGAAGTCCTCCCAACTCCCCTTCCCGATAGACTCTGCCAATGATCTCCTGCACTGGTGTATGAAAACCGGTCTGACCATTCACGAAGTGGTTATGGAGAATGAACGCAGCTGGCGCGACGAACTGCTTATAAAAAGCGAATTGCTGGAGATATGGCGGGTGATGAAGGAATGTATGTATACCGGATGTCATGTTTCCGGCGTTTTGCCGGGCGGACTGAAAGTAAATCGCCGGGCAGCAGATTTAAATAAAAAATTGCTGGAAGGCAGGCCGGATCAGTCCTATGAAGAATGGATAAAATCCATCCGGGACGGGGGCAGGGACTTTAAATATATCCTGGACTGGGTAAGTTGTTTTGCCCTGGCCGTGAACGAGGTCAATGCTTCTTTTGGCAGGGTGGTCACGGCGCCGACTAACGGTGCAGCAGGCGTCATTCCCGCCGTGTTGCAGTATTTCATTTCTTTTTGCGGCGGGGATGAGGAAAAGATCATTTCTTTTTTACTCACTGCCGGGGAAATTGGCAGCATCTTTAAAAAAGGCGCTACCCTTTCCGCGGCCATGGGCGGATGCCAGGCCGAGATCGGGGTATCATCCGCCATGGCCGCAGCTGCCATTACCGAAGCACTGGGCGGCACCCAGCGGCAAGCGCTTATGGCAGCCGAGATCGCGATGGAGCATCATCTGGGCCTTACCTGCGATCCCATCGGCGGACTGGTTCAGATCCCCTGCATTGAACGCAATACCATGGGAGCCATCAAAGCCATTACGGCTTCCCAGCTGGCTCTGCAGAGTAAGCCGGATTTTGCAAAAGTATCCCTGGACAACGTGATCCGCACCATGTGGAACACCGCCCTCGACATGAACAGCAAATACAAGGAAACCTCCGACGGCGGACTGGCAGTGATGATTCCGATCAGTTTGAGCGAATGCTGAGAGGGGTTGATGGTTGACGGTTGACGGTTGACGGTTGATGGTTGATGGTTGACGGTTGACGGTTGACGGTTGACGGTTGACGGACTCTTGTGAATCATAAAGATAATATTTGATCAGACTTACATGAAATTGAATACCTGCTTTATCATAAAGCTGCTTAGTAACAATCGGCTTTTTACATCAAAGTCCGTCATCCGTCAACCGTCAACCGTCAACGAATCATGATCCCGCCAACAATCAGACTCGCTGAAATTACAGATCTTCCCACCGTTCAGATGCTCGCAAAAAAAATCTGGCCGGATACTTATGGGAGCATTTTACCGCCTGGCCAGCTTGAATACATGCTGGAGCTGATATACAGTCCCGAATCCCTGTATCGGCAGATGGAGGAATCTCATCATATTTTTCTGATCCTGGATTATGATTCCTGCCCTTCCGGATTTGCTTCCTACTCCCTTGATGCTGCCGGAAAAAAGGGGAAGCTGCATAAAATTTATATCGACCAGGAACTGCAGGGAAAAGGATTGGGAAAATATTTACTGGAGGAGGTGATCAGCCGTGCTCGATCCGCTGGTTGCACCCTATTACAATTGGACGTCAACCGCCGCAATAAGGCCAGATCTTTTTATGAGAAACTGGGATTCCGGGTGAAGGCCGAAAAAGATACGGATATCGGGAATGGATTTTTGATGACGGATTTTGTGATGGAGAGGGAAATTGGTTGACGGTTGACGGTTGACGGACTCCTGTGTTGCAACAGGACAGTGTTTTAATTTTCATGCCCCGCATAAAGTCCGTCAACCGTCAACTGTCAACCGTCAACCAAAAAATCACTCCTCCTCCACCCCCATCGCCGCCCGCTTCATCTTCCGCGTCAGCTCGTGGCCGAAATATTTTTCGATGCCTCTTTCCGCGAGGTAAATAAGAGGGGTTAATCCAACGGCCATGACGAACTTGTAAGCATAGTTCACCATACCGATTGCCAGGATTTCCTGCCAGGTGAATTTGCCGGTGAATGCAATGAATAAAACCACGTAACTGTCCACTAGTTGGGAAACGATGGTGGAACCGGTGGAGCGCAGCCAGATCTTTTTTTCTCCGGTATATTTTTTTATCTTATGAAAGATCGTCACATCTACCATCTGGCTGATCAGAAAGGCCACCAGGCTTCCGATGATGATCCGCAATCCCTGTCCGAATACGCCATTGAATGCCTGCTGCATATCCGGAACGCCACTTGTTATATTACTGCTTAACCAAAATCCGGCGGGAGCGGTATGAATAGCCATGAAAAACATAATGAAGGCATAGGAAATCAACGCCACGGCAATCAGGGAAATCCGCCGTACGGCTTTCGGTCCGTAAAACTCATTCACTATATCGGTCATCACAAATTCCAGGGGCCAGAGCAGCACCCCGCAGGTGAGATTGAATGACAATCCTGATTCACCGAACAAACGGAACGAAAAGGGCTGAAAGCCGAGGGTTTTTTCCAGGGAGAATATTTTTCCGCCGATGCATTCTGCGATCAGTGCATTGGCCACAAAAAAAGCGGCAAAGAACAAAAATAGTTTGGTTGGTTTGTCATTCAGGATTTGACGGATCATTTGAGTAATAAGATTAATTGGATGAGCAGAAACCCGCCATTCAGGTAAATGAAGGAGCGGGGAATTTCTTTGAACGGTTTTTTACTGAGCCACCTGAACAGGTGCCAGCAGTTCACAATCAGGTTGAAAATAATGGAAAGGACAAAACCCATTACAATGATCAGGGATGCCAGCCCGGGATCGACCGGTTGCCGGATCCGGAGAATCAATATGGCGAGGAGAAAACAGACATTGCAAATAAAAGCCGCGCGGTTAAGCATTCTGAGCAGAGCCATGGTTCAAAAATCCAAATTTCTGCTTAAAATACCATTATTTTGTGGGATTAATCATTTTGATCTTTATGAATGCATCCTTCCTGAAGAAAGCCCTCCCGCATATCATTGCCATTGTATCGTTCCTGCTGCTTTCCATTGTATTCAATAAAACGGCCCTGCAGGGTAAAGTGCTTTATCAGTCGGATGTGATCGGATATACCGCCATGGCGCAGCAGTCCCGGGATTTCAAAGCGGCGCATGGTCATTTTCCCCTGTGGACGGAAAGCATGTTCAGCGGGATGCCGGCTTATAATATTGCGATGGAAGGCACATCCAAAATCACCATCGGCTATTTTTATTATCTGTTTAATCTCGGCCTTCCCAAACCAATTTATTTTTTCTTTATTGCCTGTGTTTGTTTTTATATACTCACGCAGGTGCTCGGATTAAATCTTCTGCTTTCCCTGCTGGGTTCCATCGCGTACGCTTATTCTACCTATGACCCCATTCTTGCCGCCGTGGGACATGAAACCAAATTCATGGCGCTTGGATATATGCCTGCCGTACTTGCCGGAATATTGCTGATCCTGCGCGGCCGGTATCTGGGAGGAACCGCCCTTACGGCCCTGTTCTTCGGTATGGAAGTGAGCACCCAGCACCTGCAGGTCGTATATTATACCGGGATCATTGTAGC
>Ga0134125_10003590_pt1 | contig 17913 bp, 13 predicted proteins | sample KB31751_FD_96464 | JGI IMG/M metagenome (GOLD analysis project Ga0134125, IMG submission 96464) | Terrestrial soil microbial communities with excess Nitrogen fertilizer from Kellogg Biological Station, Michigan, USA - KB3-175-1 | ecosystem: Environmental > Terrestrial > Soil > Unclassified ...
TCCGTTTTTACAATGCAAATTTAGAATAATATTCTGAAATATAGAATTATATTCCAATTTATATATCTTGACTGTAGCCGGCTATCCTTGCCGGAATCGAATTGGAATATATTAATTATGAGCCCCTTATTTAAGGGTGAAAGGATGGCTTGCTTATATCGAACTAAAAAACCCGCTAATTGTCAGCGAGTTAAGAAAGAGTTATAACTGATGGTAGTCCCTACAGAACAAATGTCGAACTTTTTTCTGGAGGATTTGAAAAACTTGTTAAATTTAGTAGCCTGATTTTCAAGGCAATCCTCTTAATATATCTAGTCTATTTGCAAGATATTTGCCAGCATGGTCTTTATTTTACCAACATTTCACCCATGACATCAGGAAATAACAAAAGAATTTGAGCCACAATAATAAATAGGAGATATTTACAAACTTATCTTTAGCTGTCATGCCTAAGCAAGTCGAGATAATCGTTAATAATGAGGTCCTGGTTTGGGCAAGAGAGTCGCTGGCTCTCACAAGGCAACAAGCGGCAGAAAAGACAAACTTAACTCTAAAGAGGCTTCTTCAGTTGGAAGAACATACCCAAGGGGTTACCACAGAAGAGTTAAAGGGTCTTTCGAAGGGATATAAGCGTACCATTGCGACCCTGTTGCTAAATGCTCCGCCCAAGGAAAAGCCATTACCAAAAGACAGACGTACAATTGACTCTCACGAGCTCGGCAACTTTCATGAAAAGTCGATAATGGCAGTCCGTAAAGCCAGAGCAATGGCAGGCGCTTATGTTGAATTATGGAATGAACTCGGTTTGAAAATTCCAAAAATCCAAGAGTCTGCCTCCCTTCAAGATGAGCCATTCGATATTGCGCAAAAGATGCGTCGAATTTTGCAGCTTGATGAAGTTAATGAAATCTCAAACCCCAATTTGGCTCTCGAGGCATATATTGAAAAGGTAGAATCTCTTGGCATATCTGTTTTTCAAATTAGTCTGACTCAGGATAGGCTACGAGGCTTTTCGATTGTTGATGACGTCGTTCCAATTATAGGAATCAAGCGCGGAAATGAACTGCCACATTCTAAAAATTTCACGTTGTTTCATGAACTTGGGCATATTCTTTTGAATGAAGGTGGTCTATGTGATCTTTCAGATAAAACCACGATAAAAATTGAAAAGTGGTGCAATGCACTTTCTGCCGAAATTTTAGTTCCTCAAAAGGACTTGCTGGAAGCTAGCCTTGTTAAAGATTATCAACGCCTAGGACAAAAAAATTGGGCAAAGCAAGATTTAATTAAGCTCGGTTATCAGTTCCATGTAGGGCCCTTAGCAATTTTAAGGCGGCTATTAGATAATGGCCTAACTAGTAAAGAGTTCTATCAACAGAAACATGCGGCGTGGAATAAACCTTCATTTGGTAGGGCAAAGCACCCTGAGGGAAGGAATATACCAAAGGAAACTTTAAAAGAAAAAGGAAGAACATATGTGTCTATGGCATTCAAGGCATTCGATCAAAATAGAATTGACTTAAAAGATCTCTCTGATTATTTGGGGATACGAGTATCTTATATACCCAAAACCCGGCAACTTCTGAATACCTGACAATGGACTTATTCGGAGAATCAAATACCATTTACCTAATCGACACAAGCGCGTTAATTTACCTTGACTATAGTTTCAAGCAAGAAAACCCGGTTTTTGCCGCGATTTGGGAGGAAATAGAGGATCTCATCCGCCGAAAATATTTCAGAACTCTTGATTTTGTAGAAGCTGAAATTAACGATTACGAAGGGAAAGAGGAGTTTCTGAAAAAATGGGTAAAAAAATGGAGAAAGGACTTTGTTGTGACTACAGATGCACCAAGTTTTGAAGCAGCTCGCCCGATTATCAATTCAGAATATCTGACAGGATTCTTAGACGCTCGAAAACAGGCTGAAGGCAAGGAAGAGGCTGATCCGTATCTTATAGGATATTGCAAAGTTCACAATTGCACCCTTATAACTGGGGAAAGCAAAATGAAGCCAAACAAAATTCCCGCCGTAGCTGCAAAAAATGGCGTGAAATGCATAGACATTAGTGAGTTTTTAATTGAACGTGGGCTACGAATGGAGAGAAAAAAGTAAGGCAGCTCTTTAAGTAAGCAAAATGAAGAAAACACCCATTGAGCTAATATACATGCGACGTTGGCATCATATTTCGTAAATTTGTGAAACATCTATAATATGGAAATCAAAACTATCATAGACGCGATCGATGCATACCTAGAAAAAACCGAAAAGACGATCATAGGGCCGGTCGAAGCTAATGTCGCTTTAGAGCAATTAGGCATCCTCGACGACCGCGCTCAACGCCCAGGGCGACCGTTGCGAGTTTTACTTCGTGAAGGTCTTATTCCGCATGCTTATCAAGTTTTGGGAAAGAAGACAGCATGGGTCATACCGCATTCCTAAAACTAATTGGGCCGAGGCCAAGTGAAGAGAAATTCGTAAATTGAATAAATTTAATTGAAATGTCAACTGATAATAATCAATCTCAACCTGTACAGTCGACGCAGACAACTACCCAGACTGCTTCGCAAGCTACGACAGCGCCGACGATACCGGTAAGAGAGTTTGCAAATATTCCTACTTCGGACGATGTCAATATGTTTAAGGGAAATACCGGAGTGGATGGCTCTACGCTCGAAAGAAAAGCTTGACAATCCAGTAAATAATGAGGAATACAGCAGGTGAGTATACCACCAGCAGGAGCGCTTTTTTAAAACGCATCCACCGGTCATCATTTACCTTTTTGTTAAAATCAATCCGTTTTTGACATTCGATGATCTCGTTAATATAAAGCGCCTCCATGCGATAACTTTCATTTGCAAGATTGAACATGCTGTCGTCAAATATTCTGCGAGGATACAGGCCAATCGACTTATATTCATAGGGTTTTATATTGTTAAACAGCAAGTAAATAGCGGCATAAAGGTAAATCGCACAACCGAAGGTCGTCGCGATCAATCCGTTAAACTTCCCCGTTGACCATTGCGTAATTCCATAACCCACCAATCCAATTAAGAGTCCAGACACAACGGTTAGCAGTGTCGTTGTCTTAGCGGCGATTTGCTGGCTGGTATCTATCTGATCTTTCAAGTGCTTTTCGCTTTGTTCAAAGATGAACTTGGCTTGATCTAATTTAATGAGGGCGTAGTGGTCAGGTTTGACAAAATCGTAGGTATAATCCATATATGAATTTACAAAATAGGTTTGCTATTTCTGAGTTCTACCCGCCTTGTTTCAATTTGAAGAAAAATCGGTCAAAGTTGACTTGGCAATCTACAACTCCATGTTTTCAAGGTATATATGCTATACTACCTTTTCTCAATCTTAGGAGCAAAAACCATTTTTTGATAGCCTTATTTCGATAACAACTGGCACGGATCAATCCCTAAAGATTCGGCCAGGATCATAATTGTTGTAAGAGTAGGGTTGACTTTCCCGTTTTCGATTTCATTGATATTTCCGTAGTCCAGTTCGGCGAGATCAGCCAGGGCGCGGGTACTTAATTTTTTCTCATCCCGGAACTTCTTCAATCGTTCCCCAAAATCCTTTATTATTTTTTGTTCCCGCGTCTGGTTCATACCGGGAAGGTCAAGGTTCTGGCTAAAAATATTGTTCGGCTATAACCGAACAATTCAAATTTTTACCCTATATTTGTATTGGTTAAAGGTTTCCAGGTTAGATCCTGCTAAGTCAGGAACAGACATAAACATATATTTGCGAATCTTCAGAACGCATTGAAGCTATTCGCTTTGATTCTCGTCATAGAAACGTCGAAAATTTCAAGGAAACGGGAGGAAAAGTGAAGGGCCCACGTCTTGGCGTGGGTTCTCTCTTATTCGTTTCCAGGCTTTCGACGGCCTCTATGACGGTAAGACGAGGCCCGCGCTATTTTTTTGCCTCTCTTCAAAAAAAGATTTCTCTAACCGGGATAAACTTCGTTAGCTGGTGGCTTGAGCAAGGAGAAACCGCTAACAGGAGGCCACCTGTTTCTACAGGGGCATAGGATAAGGTTTAAAGTGGGTTAAGGTTCTGAAAGTAGCATTTCCAATCCCTTTTATTTCCGAGGGTGGTGAATCCGGCCAAGTCGCCATTATCCATAAACTCATGCCGAAATTAACCCAAAAGGCGTTAAATGCGATCCGCGAAAACTCTACGGGCATCAAATCCAAACTTGCCCTGGCCCTCCATCGCAGCGAGGCGTCGATCAACCGTTATATCCGGGAGAATGACGATAACCTGACCAAGATTGCAGTTTTAGATATCATCAGACAGGAAACAGGGCTTTGCATTGAGGATATTCTTGAAAGGGAGATTGAAAAATAAAGAACCAACTTTTCGAGGGCAGGATATTATTGCACATGATCAAGGGCTGAAAGATGATATCTAGCCGACAACAGCTTACAACTGATCCAGGGCAAAAGTTTGGGCAATAATTTGCTGCCCTCGAAACGCCAACGGCGTCACTGGAGCTTGGCTATCCACTAAAGTCCCTCGCCGGCGGCTGCTTATTCAAAGGTCAAAATTTATGACGTTCTGACGTTTTTTATTTCGCCGACCCCGGAGGCGAAAAGCCATCCTCCCCCGCCGACTTTGGAGGCAAGGGGGCAAGATCCAACGGGGCCGTGCCACGTTGGGACATCTTGCCAAGACATGGCGAAGCAGGGTCTTTATGCCTTTTTTAAAATTTCTTTACCCAACAATTGGTCGTCGCGGCGAACGAAATGAAAGCGCCAAATAGACAGAGTGATGAAGAAAAACATGAAAATAGTCTATCAAAATCTGATAGACTATGCGAGATATAGCCTACGTAATTTTGGTCGTCTGACGACCTTAATTGTGGGTATGCGAAATGTGGGGAGTAATAGAACAGGGCCAGGAACTGACCGGGTTTTCGATTTTGGCAAGGCCGATCCCCGGTTTGTAGAATATGCTCAAACAGATCTGAGACCCGAAAAGGCCCGGGAGATACTGGAAAGGAGTGGTCTTGTCGTGTCATTAGACCAAGCAAGGTTAGTCCTCGAATTTCTTCAACAACTGGCCGACATCACTGCAACGCAATACTTAAGAAAATGAAAATAGCAGACTTATATATCCGGGTAAGTACGGATGAACAGGCCGATAAGGGTTATTCCCAACGTAACCAGGACGAAATCCTGCGGAAATACTGCCAAATAAATGACATCCAGATACGCAAAGTGATCTTTGAGGATCATTCCGCTAAAACATTTAATCGGCCCAAATGGAATGTTTTTTTGTCGGATTTGCGCAAGCACAGAGGGAAATCAGACATTATCCTGTTTACAAAATGGGACAGGTTCTCCCGGAATGCCGGGGATGCTTACCAAATGATCAGTACCCTCCGCAAATTTGGTATTGAACCCCAAGCGGTAGAACAACCCCTCGATCTGTCCATTCCTGAAAATAAAATGATGCTGGCCTTCTACCTGGCTGCCCCGGAAGTTGAAAATGACCGTCGGGCCTTAAACGTATTTTATGGTATGCGCCGGGCAAAGAAGGAAGGTCGTTGGATGGGAACCGCACCCATTGGGTATATCAACAAAATCAGCGAGGCAGGCCGCAAGTATATAATCCCAAAAGAACCGGAAGCTGGCATTATGAAATGGGTCTTCCGGGAGATTGCCAATGGTGTATTTGCCGCGGATCAGGTCAGGAAAGAAGCTAATAAAAGGGGGCTGAAATTAAGCAGAAGTGCATTTTGGACAGCGATCAGAAATCCCATTTACTGCGGCAGGATAAGTATTGCGAAGTACAAGGACGAAGAAAACCAGGTTGTCCAGGGACAACACCAATCGATCATTTCGGAGGCTCTTTTCTATGAAGTGCAGGACGTACTTAGCGGGCGAAAAAGAAAGGCCAGGACGGCGACGAAGATCATCACGCACGACAGCCTGCCCTTACGTGGCTTCCTGATCTGTCCCAGGTGCGGGCGGATGCTTACCGGCAGCGCATCAAAAGGGAATTGCTATCGTTACTACTATTACCATTGTATCTCTTCTTGCGGATGCCGGTTCAAAGCGGAAAACGCCAACGATCTTTTCACCAAGGAGCTAAAAAAGTACGTGCCCCATCCGGCCATGTCGGAACTGTACGCAATAGCCATCTGTAAAGCGTTTAAAAACCAAACGAGCCATCAACAATCGGATCGCAAGCTAATCCTCCACCAAATGGATGAGTTAAATACGAGGCTTAAAAATGCCCGTGAAATGTTTGCCGATCGGAAGCTCGATGCGGACGACTACCGGGAAATAAAGACCGATTGCACAACCAGGATCAACGAGCTGGAAGCAAAGCTTACCCCTTCAACGGAAAAGCCCGTCGATATTAATCAACTGATAACCGGCGCGATAAATACCCTAACAAGGCTGGATTGCATTTATGAAGACGGAACGATCGCGGAGAAGCGAAAAATCATAAGTTCGATATATCCCGAAAAACTCGTTTTTGACGGTTTTGAATATCGAACCTCCCGGATTAATGAAGTCGCCCGGCTGATATACAGTCTGGACAAGGGTTTCAGCGAAGGCACTAAAATAAAAACAGGCGAAAAATCGCCTGATTCCGGTATGGTAGTCCTGACAGGAATCGAACCTGTATCAAAAGTTTAGGAAACTTCTATTCTATCCATTGAACTACAGGACCATTTGCCAAGGATCTGGTTCACGACGCCGGGCAAGGGTTGCGCGGAACCAATTTCCGGATGGCTCGCCGATGGCGTGCCATCGACCGATGGCGGGGTCGCAAAAATAAGGCTTTTTTTTTAGCCGCCGGGAAAAGCTTACTTTCCTTTCCTCAAAAAATGAACGATATGGAACTTTCGAAATTCGGCGGTCGGTCGCGAGGCCACTGCAAGCGGACGCGGAACCTCAGCAGTTGGGCGAGGAGCCTCCTGGTATTGGCTACGCCGCTGTTGATGGCATTGGCGGCCAGCGCGCAGGCGCCACATTTCAGCCACCAGACCATTTATGTCACCGACCTCAACCGGGCGGCCGACTTTTATGAAAAGGTCATGGAGCTCAAAAGGATCTCCGAGCCGTTTCACGATGGCAGACACGTCTGGTTCCGGGTCTCCGAACACGGGCAACTGCACGTCGTATCGGGCGCCAAAGAAGACATCCCACACGATATCAATATCCATCTGGCGTTCAGCGTGCCTGATATGGAGGCCTTTACAAGACACCTGGATGCCCTGCATGTTAAATACGGGAACTGGGCGCAGAACAGCAAGACCCCGCAGCTTCGGCCCGATAAGGTAAAGCAGGTATACCTCCAGGACCCGGATGGGTATTGGATCGAGGTCAACGACGATAAATTCTAGGGAGCCGTCGGGAGGCGCATGGAATCGAGGTCAACGACGATAAATTTTAGATGACCTCAACCCCTGACGGGGTCGAAGTCTTATCTTTGCGGACTATGAAGTTTTACAACATCCTCATCAAATATCGTCTTCAGCTGGCCGTCGCTTTTGTGATCATCGGCGTCATCGTCAACTTATACACCGGTTTCTGGCCGGCCTTCCTTCCCTACCTGATCGCACTGATCCTGCTGTTCGGCTATTTCTTTTTTGGCCCCCTGCGTCTGATCCAGGAACATATGGAAGCCGGCAACATGGAAGCCGCGGAAAAAGTGTTGAATTCGGTGCGTTTTCCGAACCTGCTTTACAAACCCATCCGGTCTGTTTATTATACGCTGAAGGGGAACGTCGCGATGATGAAGCAAGATTTCGACGGGGCGGAAAAGAACATGAAAAAGGGACTCGACCTCGGGATGCCCATGAAAGAAGCGGAGGGAGCCAGTCTTTTACAAATGGGGATGCTGTCGATGCAAAAAAACGATATCCGGCAGGGGGAAAGCTATATCCGGCAAGCCCTCCGCAAAGGTCTGCCCGACAAGGAGAACCAGGCGGCGGCTTTCCTGCAATTGTGCTCGATCATGATGACGAAGCGGGAGTTTCGCGCGGCCAAGGACTTCTTTCGCAAGGCAAAGGCGTTGAAACCCACGACTCCGCAGATCGTCGATCAGATAAAGCAGATAGAGAAGTACATTTCACGGATCCCAGGGTGAGCGGATGGGATGGGATGAGCGGATTGGGCGGGGAGAAAAGTTAGAAAGTAAGGAGAAGTGCGGGAGGGGGGTACGGATCTAATTTCCGAGGGGTTTGCTGCCGGAAGTGACGCAATCCACCATTTGCCGGAGCGTGCGGAGCGAAAGACTATTCTTTTCAAGAAAATCGAAGGACCCATATTGAAGGAATATCTCTTTGGTATTTAATCCCTTCTGGGAAGAGAACAGGATCACATACACATTTGGATCGATGTCCCGGACCCGTTGAAGGGTGTCCAGACCATTCATTACCCCATCCAGGTTATAATCCAGGACGATAACCGTAGGATGTTTATCCAGATCGGAGACACAGGATTCCCCATTGGTATAGAAATGCAGGTTCGTGCTGAGCGTTTCCAGCTCCTTCGCTATAAGGTTTTGGTAGAGGACGTTGTCCTCGACTACGAATATAACGGGTTGTTGATTGAATTCCATTAACTTGGCTGTATTGCCGGTAACTCAAAGGAAAATAATGCCAGAAAAAAAATTGATACATTTACTTGATAACCAATAAAATAAGAAGCGTCCAGTAGAAACCCCACTCCCTGTTTGGGAAATTTGGCCTGCCCCTGGGAATCATTTTAGCACCTCGGCCTTTAACTGGCCTATACATTCCCGGATCACGGAATCGATGTGACCGGCCAGTGATGGTATGTCCTGAAGAGACTCTTTTTGCCTGGCATTGGCTTCCACCGTGCGGATCTCCTGCCGGATGGATTTGATGCCCATCGAGTCTATGGTAGATTTCAGTTTGTGGGCGGTTTTGCCGACCTGTTCCCAGTTTTCTTCCTGTATAGCCTTTTGAAGCTCAATTACGTTCTGCGGAACCGTATCAATAAACAAGCTCACCATCCTTTGGATAAAGCCTTCGTCGCCACCCGACACAGACTGTACCATGGAAAGGTCATAGAGCCTTGAATTCTCAGCTGTCATATTGTGGTTGTTATTAAGGTTTGTGCTAAGGCCGCCATTCAGTGAGGACGAGGTCAACGTGGTGATCTGGGTCGCCGTGGCTTTGGCCGCGACCGTTTCGTGCCGCTCTGAAAGATTGCGGGAAATGACCCGGAACAAACGTGCTTCGTCAAAGGGTTTGGCGAGATAGTCGGTCATCCCGGCGGCAATATATTTCTCACTGTCCCCTTTCAGGGCATTGGCTGTAAGCGCGATAATGGGGATCGCCGCCTTGGCAGAGTCCGGAAGACGGCGGATATGCTGCGTCGCCTCTATTCCATCCATTTCGGGCATCTGGACATCCATCAGTACACAATCGAAGGTAGCATGTTCCAGGGCCTCCAGCGCTTCCCGGCCATTGGCTGCGATAACTACCTCGAAATCCCAGGACTCCAGTATATGCCGGGCAAGGAACTGGTTCAATTCCACGTCCTCCGCCACCAGGACTTTCCTTTTCCCCAGGCTCTTAAAATCTATTTCCTGATTGCTCTCATTTTCCAGCATAGCCCCGATACTTAAAAGATAAGGTAAACGTACGGTAAAGGCCGACCCTTTGCCTTCCTCGCTGCTAACGAGGAGCTCGCCATGCTGCATTTCGATCATGTTCTTGCAGATGGCCAATCCCAGACCCGTGCCGCCATATTTGCGGGAAATGGTCGCATCGGCCTGTTCGAACGGCTCGAAGATGGTCCTTAGTTGATCCTTCCCGATGCCGATGCCGGTATCCTGAATGGTGATCTCGATAACTACGCCTTCTTCATTGTGCTCCCGGATGCCGGTGATAATATTGATATGACCGGATTCTGTAAACTTCAACGCGTTGCCGAGGATATTGTTCAATACCTGGCTAAGCCGGTAGGGATCGCCCTCGACGACCATATCGGCCGGAATGGAATTTTGAAAGATCAGACCCAGCTCCTTTTCCTCCGCCCTGTAAATAAAGGACTGAATAATGGTGGCGATCTTATCGACGATCTTGAAGGGAATACGCTCCAATTGCAATTTGCCCGCTACGATCTTTTCCAGATCGAGGATATCATTGACAATGATCAGCAGATTATTGGCGGATTCCTGTATCAGCTTCAGATAATTTCTTTGTTGGGGATCGAGTCTCGTCTTATTCAACAGGCTGGCTATTCCCAGGATGCCGTTCATGGGCGTCCTGATCTCATGGCTCATATGGGCCAAAAATGATTCCTTCGCCCTCGCCATCTCGTCGGTCAGTTGTTTCGTGAGACGGAGCTCCTTTTCCGTCCGGATCCTCTCGGTGATATCCTGCGCAAAACCGATAACATAGGGGTCCGAGCCTGGCTCTTCCATCCGGAAGTTCTTATATAACAGATATATTTCCTCGCCTTCTTTATTGAGAACGCAGAATTCGCCGCTGACGGCATTGGCGGAGTCACGGATCACTTTAATATATTCCTCCTCGAATCTCGCCTGGTGTTTTTCCGGTACGAAATCCTTGATGCTTCGCCCCAGCATTTCCCGTTCTTCATATCCCAGCACCTTGCAGATGGCGGGATTGGCGGTCATCAGTTTGCCCTCGAGATCGTGAGTGCAGATCAGCGCCTGGCTGTGGTTGAAAAGATCACGGTATCTTTTTTCGCTGCGTTTTACCTTTTCTTCGAACTCTTTCTCTTCCGTAATGCGAACGGCATAGACGATGACCCCGCGGAAGGTGCTCTCTTCATCATAAATGGGGAACACGCGGTGCTGAAAGTGTTGCACGACGCCTTCCCTGTCCTGGACGGATTCCGCCCATTCTACTATATTGCGGGTCCGCCGGGCTTTTTCAAAGACCATTCGGCGTGCCCTTGCCGTTGCTACGGGACGGCCTGCATACTGACAGAATTCTTCATTGGTCTTTCCGATCATCCATTCTCTCAGGGGTTGCTCCGGTATCGCACTGGGATTCGCATAGAGGAAACGGTAATCCGCATCCGCCACGATGATCTCCGCGGGAACCTTATCGAGGATATCCTCAAAAAAGTTGCTCTCCAAGTGCATACCAGGGGTTTTGGGTCGTCATTTCATCTTAAGCTCGCCGTTCTGGATCATGCGATAAAGTGTCGATTTACCCACATCGAGCTTTTTAGCCACGAGCAGAACGTCCTTGTCGTACTTATCCAGATAATGCTGCAAAATCTGTATTTCAAATTCTTTAAGGGTCATTTCTTTATTCAGGAGGTCGGCTATGCTCGCCGAGCTGTTCAGCGTGATGTGTTCGGCCTGTATTATTTCCTCATCGGCCATAACGGAGGCCAGTTCCACAACCGACTTCAGTTCACGGACATTGCCGGGAAAGGGATACTGCAGCAGCTTTTGCTGGGCCTCGGGCGAAAGCGTTTTCTTGTCGAGCCGGTTATCTTTACAGAATCCATCTATGAAATGTTTGGCCAGGATCAAGATGTCATTGCCCCTTTCACGGAGGGGCGGCAGGGAGATCGGCAGACCGATCAACCGATAGTAAAGGTCCTCGCGGAACGTCTTGTTTTTTACCTCGTCCAACAGATTTTTATGCGTGGCGACTACTATTCGCACGTCGATCTTGGTCACGGCATTGCTGCCGATACGTGTGATCTCACGTTCCTGGAGCACGCGTAAGAGCTTGGCTTGCAGATTAATATCGAGTTCTCCTATCTCATCGAGGAAAAGCGTGCCTTTATCGGCCTCCTCGAATTTTCCAATCCTTCGGGTCACCGCTCCCGTGAATGCTCCTTTTTCGTGGCCAAAGAGCTCGCTTTCGATCAGATCGCGGGGAATGGCTGCTACGTTGACCGCGACATAGGGCAATTTGTGCCGATCCGAATTATAGTGTATTGCCTTGGCAATCATCTCTTTACCGGAACCCGTCTCCCCCGTGACCGAGACGGTGATATTGGTCTTCGAAGCCTTTTCGATCATGGAGAACACTTTCTGGATCTGCTCGCTTTTGCCAATGATCATCTGGGAGAAGTCGTATTTCCGGCTGACCTGGCTTTTGAGCGTCTCCACCTCCTGTTTCAGAGAGCTGATCTCGCGCAGGTGCAGGATACTGTTCCAAAGCCGGTCCTTGGTATCGTCATCCTTTACAATGTAGTCGAATGCACCATTCTTGAGCAGATTGATAGCCGTAGCAACGTCTTCCTGGCCGGAGATGACGATGACCCGGATATCCGGGTTGTGTTCCTTGATCTTTTTCAATACCTCCGCCCCGTCGCAGTCCGGCAGCGAATAGTCGAGGGTCACCACTTCGGGGTTCTCGTGCAGCTGAGCAAAAAAATCGCGGGGGGATTCAAACCTTTTTACCTCGTATTCCGGGTTGAGGGAGAGATAGTGCTGGAGCATCGAGCCATACCAGACGTCATCTTCTACTATAAAGACCTTGAAAGACTGATGGTTTTTCATAAACTACGATTATATAGGATAAGAATCTAAACGTTGAATTGACGAATTTATTCCCATATTAAGACATTTTCCAATCCAATATTCTTCTTTTCATCGAATAAGGACGAAAAAGCGCGGAATTGTTACCTTTATACCATGTCGATAAGCCACGAGAAGCTGAGACAGCACTTCCAGGAAGAATACCAGCAATTAAATGAGCAGCAACGTCTTGCCGTAGATACTACGGAGGGCCCCGTCATGGTCATCGCCGGACCCGGAACCGGCAAGACGCAGATCCTGGCAGCCCGGATAGGAAAGATCCTCCTGGATATGGACGTATTCCCCGGGAACATTCTCTGCCTGACCTACACCGATGCCGGAGCAATCGCGATGCGCCGGAGATTGCTATCCTTTATAGGGCCGGATGCCTATAAAGTGCATATTCACACTTTTCATTCTTTCTGCAACGAGATCATCCAGGAAAACCTGTCTCTTTTTGAAAAGACCAGTCTCGACCCCATTTCCGAGCTCGAAAGGATCCAGCTATTCAAAAAATTGATCGACCGGTTCCCTAAGAACCACCCGCTGAAGCGCTATCGCGGGGACGTCTATTTTGAGATGAATAACCTGCAGAACCTTTTCTCTACTATGAAAAGGGAAGGTTGGAGCCCGGTCTTTATCCATGGGAAAATAGACCAGTACCTGGAGTCGTTGCCGGGCAGGGAAGAATACATTGCCAAAAGAGCCACTGCCGCATTCAAAAAGGGAGAAGTTAGGACCGATAAGATAGGAGAAGAAAAGGAAAGGATGGAAAGGCTGCGGGCAGCCGTGGACGAATTCGATCGCTACCAGGAGCTGATGCGGGTAAGCAACCGGTATGATTTCGACGATATGATCAACTGGGTCATCCGCGCTTTCGAAGAGAACAAAACTCTTTTATCGGGTTACCAGGAACGTTATCAGTATGTCCTTGTAGATGAATACCAGGACACCAGCGGTATACAGAACCGGCTTGTGGCCCTCCTGATCAACTACTGGGATCAGCCGAACGTATTCGTAGTAGGCGATGATGACCAAAGCATTTACCGGTTCCAGGGGGCAAACGTGGAGAATATGCTGGACTTCGCCCACCAGTACCAGAAAGACCTGCTGACCGTCGTTTTAACGAATAACTACCGGTCGACCCAACCCATACTGGATGTTTCAAGAACGCTGATAGAGCGGAACCGGGAACGCCTGGTCCGCCAGATACCCGGGCTATCGAAACACCTGCTCGCGAGCCATCCCCGGACGAGTCAGCTGCGCTATCCGCCCCGGCTGCTGGAATATCTGAGCCCAAGACAGGAAATGACGGGAATCACGCTTCAGGTGGAGCGGCTTCTGGCCGGGGGAACGCCGCCCGGTCGTATCGCCATCATATATAAGGAGAACAAATACGGAGAGGAGCTTGCACGTTTTCTTCAGTTGAAAAATATACCGGTATACAGCAAACGGAGCCTGGACCTGTTCACCGTCCCGTTGGTACAGCAGATCATCCTGTTGCTGCGCTATCTGGCCGCCGAGCATGACGCTCCTTATGGCGGAGATGAAATGCTGTTCGAGATCCTGCATTTCCATTTCTTCGGCATCGCTCCTATGGAGATCGCCAGGCTATCGGTCGAAGTGGCCGATAAACAGTTCAGCGATCAGCGTACGTCGATCCGTCGCCTGTTATATGAAAAGGCCATGAGACCTGCACGGGATCTGTTCGACGCGGGATTGCCCGAAGAGTTGAGGAAAGCTTCGCTTTCGCTGGAAAAACTGATAGGAGACGCGCCCAATTCGACCCTGCAAACCCTTTTCGAGAATGTCATTCGGGATACCGGCATTCTTGCCTCGATCATCAGGAGCCCCGACAGGATCTGGCTGATGCAGGTGCTGACCGCGCTGTTCGATTTTATAAAGGAAGAGACGAGACGAAACCCCGAAATCGATCTGGAGCAGATGATCCAGGTGATCGAGCTGATGAAGACCAACGGGATACCGTTGCCATTGGTGAGGGTATCGGGGAGCGACAAGGCGGTCAACCTCCTGACCGCGCATGGATCGAAAGGCCTGGAGTTCGAATATGTCTTTTTTGCAGGCGTCAATTCCGCTACCTGGGAAAAGAAGCGAAAACCGGGAGGAGGGTATAAATACCCGGACAACCTGTTCAGTGGCGGGACCGGGGCAAACGGGGGTTCGGGGGCAGGCGAGGGTTCGGCCGAAGAAGAGCTGCGCCGTCTGTTCTACGTGGCGCTTACGCGGGTAGAACAGCATTTGTTCCTATCCTATTCCCGGTTCCGCGACGACGGGAAAGAGCTGGAACCCTCCGTTTTCATTGCGGAGATCCTGCAGGATCATCAGCTGCCTTTCGAAAAGGTGACGATCCCGGCCGAAGAGCAGGCCGCCTTTGATGCCCTGCCGTTCGCCGATGCGATCGCGCCAGAGATCCAAGCGGATGAAAATGAGTTTATCGGCCGGATGCTGGACAAGTTCGTGATGAACGTGACGGCGTTGAACAACTATCTGAAATGCCCGCTGGAATTCTACTATCGCAACCTGCTGCGTATCCCTTCGCCGAAGAACGAGGCCACGGAATTCGGGAGCGCGGTGCATTTTGCGCTGCAGCGTCTGTTTGAGAAAATGAAGGCGCATCCTTCTGAACGATTTCCCGGCATGGAAGAGGTGCTGGAGGACTTCCAATGGTATATGCGCCGGCACCGCGAGGTATTTACCAGGGAGGCATTCGACAGACGCATGGAATACGGTCTCGAAGTGCTGGCGAATTATTATGACAAATATTTGCTCCAGTGGAACAAGATCGTCGCGGTGGAAAGGAATATCCGCAATGTCATCGTGCGGGGAGTGCCGCTGAAAGGCAAACTGGACAAACTGGAGTTTCATGGAAAAGAGGTGAATGTGGTCGATTATAAGACCGGGGACGTGGATAAGGCCAAAGACAAGCTGTCCCCTCCCGGCGAGAAGGACCCTAACGGCGGAGACTACTGGCGGCAGGCGGTCTTTTACAAGCTGCTGGTCGACGGTTATGAACAGAAGGACTGGAAGGTAGTGAGTACGGAATTCGACTTCGTGGAACCCGATAAAAAAAAGGAATACCGGAAAGTGAAGATCATGATCGGGCCCGAAGACGCTACCACCGTTACACAGCAGATCGTCCAGACCTGGCAAAAGATACAAAATCGCGAATTCTATACCGGCTGCGGCAAACCGGATTGCCATTGGTGCAATTTCGTGAAGACGAATAACCTGGCCGTCGCGCTTCATGAGATCGCGGAAGAGGAAGCAGAGGAGTGGTAGCGCGCCCGGTCGAATGCCGACGGGCAAGGTTTAGCGGAATATTAGGGAAAGCCGGAGTGTGCTTACGCCTAAACGAATTATGTTTGCAAAATGCATCGTCTGAATTTTCTCGTCTTTTTTTCACTGGTCCTTTTCGGCGCCATCGGTCACCTGGGGTGCGCCAATATCATGGCGCCAACCGGCGGCCCCAGGGACACAATCCCTCCACGGCTGGTATCTGCCCTGCCGGCCGACTCGGTCAAACGTTTCACCGGAAAAAAGATCGTCCTCAATTTTAACGAATACATCGAGGGGAAAGACATCCGGGCAGAATTGCTGGTAAATCCGGTTCCAAAGACGGATCCGATAGTAGACACCAAGCTGCGGACGGTAACCGTGCGGATCAAGGATACGCTGCAAGACAATACGACCTATTCGCTGCAATTCGGGAAAGGGATCAAAGACTTCAACGAAGGCAATATCCTTCGCAATTTTACCTATGTCTTTTCCACCGGCGACACGATCGATGAGGGTGAATTGGAGGGGCATGTGGTGATAGCCAACACCGGCAGACCCGACAGTACGCTCATTGCCATGCTGTATACGAAATTCGACGATTCGGCCGTCATCAAGGATCGTCCGCGGTACATCGCCAGGCTGGACAGCACCGGCAGGTTCCAATTCCGATATGTCAAGCCGGGAAAATACGCTCTTTATGCGCTGAAGGACGAAGGCGGAAGCCACAGGTATCTTTCAAAAGCGCAGCTGTTCGCCTTTCGCGGCGCCCCGGTCGACATCGGAGAATTTAACGGACCGGCGATTGCTTCCCAGGAAACCCTCTATGCCTATGCGGAAACCGCCTCCGAGACCAAAAAGAGCACGGGCACAGGGACCGCTCCCGGCCCGGTCCCAAAGAAATCCAAAAATCAGGACACGAGATTACAGGTACAGGCGAACGCAACCAATGGGACACTCGACGTCCTGGACACATTCAGACTGACGTTTTCAAGCGGGCTGAAGGTATTCGATTCCACGCAGCTGCGATTCACCGACAACGATTTCAGGGACATCGGGAGCAGGCAATACCGTTACGTCCGGGACAGCACCGGCAGGATCGTTTCCCTGCTGTACGCCTGGCCCACGGATACCCGGTTTCACCTCATCATTCCCAGGACATTCGGCCAGGATTCGCTGGGCAGGAAGCTGCTCAGGGACGACACGCTTAGCTTCCACACCAAAAAGGATATCGATTATGGAGAGGTCCAGGTCCGGGTGAAAAATCTGCCTTCTACACTGAACCCGGTCCTGCAGTTCGTCCAGTCGGACAAGGTGAGATTTTCTTTCCCTTTCAACAGAGGGGTTGTACGAAAGGTGCTGTTCCCGCCGGGAGAGTACGAGCTGAGGATCCTCTATGACACGAACCACAACGGCGTCTGGGACCCGGGCTCGTTCTTCGGCGAAGACAAACGGCAGCCTGAAAAAGTGATCACTATCCGTAAGAAAATGAACGTCAAAGCCAATTGGGACAACGACTGGGATACCACGTTGTGACGGGCCGGGTCCTTGCCGGAGGCTTGCCGCCCCACAATTGGGAACGGCCGCCGGCGTAGCTATTGCCGGTGTTTCGTATCTGCGTGTGACTGGTGTTTCGTACCTTTACCGGATGCAATTCTCTTCCTCTTTGCTGGAGTCGGCCGTGGGTGAATTTGCCAGGCTTCCCGGCATCGGTAAGAAGACTGCGTTGCGGCTCGTATTACACCTGTTGAAGCAGGATGCCGGTCAGGTCCAGGGGTTGGGTGAGACGCTGATCCGGATGCGCAATGAGATCAAGTTCTGTCAACGGTGTCACAATGTGGCGGACGCCGACATCTGTTCGATCTGCGCCAATTCGCTTCGCAAACAGGAGCTGATCTGTGTAGTGGAAAGTCTCCGCGAGGTGATCGCCATCGAAAGCACGCAGCAATACAGTGGCACCTATCATGTATTGGGCGGGAGCATCTCGCCGCTGGACGGGATCGGGCCGGACCAGCTGAACATCGAAACCCTGGTCCACCGGGTCCGGAAAGAGCATACGCAGGAGCTGATCTTCGCGCTGAACCCTACGATCCAGGGAGA
>Ga0134125_10003591_pt1 | contig 17910 bp, 14 predicted proteins | sample KB31751_FD_96464 | JGI IMG/M metagenome (GOLD analysis project Ga0134125, IMG submission 96464) | Terrestrial soil microbial communities with excess Nitrogen fertilizer from Kellogg Biological Station, Michigan, USA - KB3-175-1 | ecosystem: Environmental > Terrestrial > Soil > Unclassified ...
CCAGCGCAGTCTCGCCGGCTTGAGTCGGCTGCAGGAAAGCGAGCGGCGGCAGCGCGACGTCGAGCGCGCCGAATTTCGCGATCAGACGATTGCGCTCGATCATCACCTCGACGTCGTCGCGTTGATCGCGTTCGCGGGCGCGCCAGGAGATGCGGTTGATATCGGCTTTATGCGCGAGCTCGGCGATCGCCTCGCGCACCGGCAGATCGGGCTTGCCCTTCTTGCCGACCGGGCCGGTGATCGCGAGCTCGAAACGGCCGCCGACCATCTGGATGAAGATGTCCGCGTCCTTGCCTTCGGTGAGGATCGGCGCGAGCAGCGGCGCAAGCTTCTCGCGCAGCACCATGATCGCCGGATCGGCGACGAGGCAGGCACGGATCTCGGTCACGCGATGCGTGCGGCGGCGGAAATAGCCGAGCGTCACCCGGCCGTTATGCTTATGGGCGTTGAAGGTCGCACGGCGGCGCGTCGCCGGCGGCACGAAGACCGGATCGCGCCATGTCTTCGGCGTGAGACCTTTGCGCCGCAGCGCGTCGCGCACGATCGCGACCTTCCAATCGCGATAGAAGCCTTCATCGGCATGCTGCAACGTGCAGCCGCCACAAACATCGTAATTCGGGCACGGCGGCTTCACGCGATGGGGCGATGCCTCCACCACCGCGATGATCTCACCGCGCAGCATCTGGTCATCACCGCGCTTGATGTTGGCGCGCACGCTCTCGCCGGGTAGCGCGCGGTCGATATAGACGCGGCCGCGTTGCGAGGAATGGATGCCATCGCCCTTGGGACCGAGTTCGTCGATATGGATCTCGCCAGCCATTCGTTATGCCCGCGCGCGCTTGGAGAACGCCGCGACCAGCTCGACATGATGCGAGAAGGTGAATTGATCGATCACCTGAACGCTGTCGAGGCAATAGCCGCCATCGACCAGGGTCCGCGCATCGCGCGCAAAGGTCGCGGGATTGCAGGAGACCGCGACCAGAACCGGCGTCGCGGCCGTGGCAAGCTCTTTGACCTGCGCCTCGGCGCCGGCCCGCGGCGGATCGAAGACGATCGCGTCGTAACGCTCGGCCTCGGCGCGCGTGAGTGGCTCGCGATAAAGATCGCGGCGGATCGCTTTGAGCGGCAGGCTGCCCTCTGCGTTATCAGAAACGGCATCGTCGAGAGCGCGGATCGTCGTCGCAACATTCTCGAACGCATCGACCGCGCCGCGCGCCAGCATCGGCCCTGTGAAAGTACCGGAGCCGGCGAAAAGATCGGCGAAACGCCCAGCGGGCGGCAGCGCATCCAGCACCGCCGCGACGAGCGCCGCCTCGCCTGCTGGTGTCGGCTGCAGAAAGCCGAGCGGCGGCAGCGCTACATCGAGGGGACCGAACCGCGCGTGTAATGGCTGGCGCTCGATTATCACGTCCGGAACATCGCCAAGATTGGCGCGCCACGACAATCGATCGATCCCCAATTCGTCGGCAAGCGTCGTCATCGCTTCGCGCACCGCCGCATCGGGCACTCCATGCCGGCCGACTGGACCGGTGATGACGATCTCGAATTGACCACCAACGGTTTGGATGAAGGCGGTGGCCGGTTTGCCTTCCTGCAACATCGGCCCGAGAAGCGGCGCCAGTCGCGGACGCAGCGCCATGATCGCCGGGTTTGCGATGAGGCATGAATCGATCGCCACCACCTCCCGCTGGCGGCGGCGCGAATAGCCCAACGTGACAGCCCCATCCCGCTTTTCCGCGGTGAAGGTGACGCGCCGCCGGCCGCCGCCCGGCAGAAACACCGGATCACGCCAGAGCTTGGGACTCAAATCTTTCGCGGCCAGGGCTTCGCGGACGATGCTGCTCTTCCAATCGCGATAGAATATCTCGCTCCCATGCTGCAGCGTGCAGCCGCCGCACAGCGCGTAATGCGGGCACGGCGGCTCCACGCGGTGCGGCGAGGCTTCGGCGATCCGAACAACATCGCCGCGCAACACGCCGTCAACATCGCGGCGGAGCTTGGCTTCGATCAGATCGCCGGGCAGCGCGCGATCGACAAAGACGCGCTCGCGCTTCGAGGTACCGATACCTTCGCCTTTGGGATTTAGCTCATCGATCCTAATTTCGCCGGCCATTGCTCCTGAGGCTGCCGTTATTTCGGCAGGAATTCCTCCGTATAGAGTGCCTTCATATCGGGCTCGCTCGGCAGCAATTCCAGTTCGACCATCGCCTGCGCCGCGACCTTGAGCGCCGCGGGATCGAAACGCCCGTCGCGCGAGAACATCGGCATCACCTTGTCATAGGTGTGGCTTGCGATGTCGGGATCGGTGATGCCGTCGGCCTTCATGTCGAGCTTCACCGCCTCGGTCTTGTTCTCATGCATCCATGTAATAGTGTCGAACCACGCCTTGAGGAAGCGGCGGATCACCTCGGGACGCTCGGCGATCATCTTGTTGCTGGCGAAGATCGCATGCGTCAGATAGGTGGTGATATAGTCGCCGTGATCGGCGATCACCTTGCCGTAGCCCTGCTTCTCGTAGGTGTAGCCGACATCGATGCCGGTGGTCATCGCATCGACCTGCTTGGTGCGGAGCGCCGAGATGTTGGCGGCGTTGCCGCCGCTGATATAGACGATGTTGATGCCTTCGAGCCCCCAGCCGAGCTTGTCGGAAAGATGCCGCGTCAGCCAGAAGACCAGCGAGTTGCGCGAGGCGACCGCGACGCGCTTGCCTTTGAGATCCTTCACCGTGTCGATGCCGGTGTCCTTGCCGGCGAAAACGCCGTAGGCGAGCGGCGGGCCGGCCATGGCCGCGACCGCTTTATCCGGCACGCCCTTCACCACGAAAGCCATATCGGTGCCCGAAGCGAGACCGATATCGACCTGCCCCGCGGTTATACCCTGTTGCAGCTTCGCCGCCCCCTCGAAGCCTTGGATCGTCACATCGAGACCGGCCTTGCTCATGATCCCGGTGTCGACGCCGATATTGATCGGCACGAAGGCGAAGGATGTCGGAAAGGCTTTGCCGACGATGAGCTTGTCATTGGCCGAGGCGCGATCGGCCACGGCCAAAAGCGCCAGCGCTGTCGCGCCGAAAGTCAGTGCCGAAAAGCGAAGCTTTGAGGAAAAACGCATGTGAATCCGAGCCTCCCTGCCGAAGCATTATATGATGGCGCCGATATTACCGATTTGCCGCTTTATTCATAGGAAAAGCATTGCGGGGCGCGATTGTCAGCCGGCGCCGCCACCCTCTAAACTGGTGGTCCCGGGGGCAGCGAGAAGCAGGAGGAAGCGATGGCAGAAGGCACTTCAACTTCGTTAGATGCGCGCGCCGACGCGCTCGAACGCAAGATGAGTGACGAGTTCGACGTGCTGATCTCCAAATCGGCGCTCTTCAACATGGCCGATGGCAATCTCGGCCCGACCAATATGGGCGCCAGCCTCAGCGTCGCCGACCGCAAGGGCAAGTTCTACCTGATGGATGACGATCCGCGGCTGCCGAAGATGCCGGCGCGGCCGACCTTGCTCGACTTCTTCAAATATCGTGCGGCCGGTACGCAGCATCTGCTGCAAAGCGGCAATCTCGCGTTAAAAAAAGGTATGCCCGAGAAGATCGTCCTTGCCTGCCTGCTGCATGACATCGCCAATTCGCTCTTCATCAAGAGCGATCACGGCTATTGGGGCGCGGCACTCATCGAGCCCTATGTCGACGAAGAGATCAGCTGGGCGATCCGCGCACACCAAGCGGTGCGCTTCTTTCCCGATGAATCCGTCGGCTATTCCTATCCCGAAATGTATATCCGGCATTTCGGCAAGGATTACGTGCCCGAGCCCTACATCCAGGAAGCCTATAAAAAGGCGCGGGCTCACAAATGGTACATGACGGCGCGCATGATCACTGTGCACGATCTCTATTCCTTTGATCCAAATGTGGTCGTGACCTGGGAACCGTTCGAAGACATCATCCGCCGCCACTTCAAGCAGCCCGAGGAAGGTCTTGGCTTTGACGACAGTCCGTCGGCCTTCATGTGGCGCACCATCCGCCGACCGACGAAATATCTCTGATGTAACGCGGCCGGCGCAACCGGCCGCGAAACCTCGGGCATGGCATCATCGATATCGGGGTTCCGCCCGATAGGGCGCATTTCCCGCCATCGATAAGCTCGCTCGCGTCATGCTTAGGCCGACGAAGCTATGTCCGTCGCAGCCGCGGACCGCCTACGCTGCGGCGAGGCTGGTGCTCGCGCTGAGTCTTTGTTTCGTCACCGCGTGCTCGATGAATCGCCTTCCCGCTGTTCCGCAGGCGCAGGAAGGACAGCCGGTGACCGTCGATGGCATGAGCGGAATCCGCTACTGGGGCGACGAAGCCACGCCGGCGCTCATCGCATTAGCAACGGACGCGGTCAACCGCGAAAACGCCGCGCGTACCGCCGCGGGCCTTCGCGGTCCGCTGCCGCCGGCGAATTATCTTGCGATCTCCGGCGGCGGCGAGAACGGCGCATTCGGCGCCGGGCTGCTCGTAGGCTGGACCGCGTCCGGCACGCGGCCGAGCTTTAAGCTGGTGACCGGCATCAGCACCGGGGCCCTCATCGCACCCTTTGCCTTTCTCGGCCCGCAATACGACCAGAAGCTGCAAGAGGCGTATACGAGGATGTCGGGTAAGGACGTGCTCGTGAAGCGCTGGCTCACCGCTGCGCTATGGAGCGACGCGCTCGCCGACAATGCGCCGCTGCGCGAAACCGTGGCGCGGCTTGTTGACCAGAACATGTTGAACGCGATCGCCGCCGAATACGGCAAAGGCCGCTTGCTCATCATCGGTACGACCAATCTCGACGCGCGGCGGCCGGTGATGTGGGACATCGGCAAAATCGCAGCGAGCGGCAATCCGAAGGCGCTCGATCTCGTCCGCAATCTTCTCGTCGCCTCGGCGGCCCTGCCGGGCGCGTTTCCGCCGATGATGATCGACGTGCAGATCGGCGGAAAGGATTACCAGGAGATGCATGTCGATGGCGGTGCGACCGCGCAGGTCTTTGCTTATCCGCCTAGCTTCAACGTCGGCAGCCTTGCACGCAACATCAACGTCACGCGCGAGCGTCATCTCTATATCATCCGCAACGCACGCCTCGATCCGGAATGGGCCGATGTCTCGCGGCAGACGCTCAGCATTTCCGGCCGCGCCGTCTCTGCGCTGATCCAAACGCAAGGGCTGGGCGATCTTTATCGCATCTATCTCGCCGCGCAGCGCGACAAGATCGATTTCAATCTCGCCTACATTCCGGAAAGCTTCAACGTGCCGCTGCCCGAGCCTTTCGACACGCATTACATGGATGAGCTGTTCAAGCTCGGCTACACGATGGCGGTCAAAGGTTATCCCTGGGCAAAGACGCCGCCGGGCTTCGATCAACCTGAAACCTTGCCTGTCCGCCGCGAGGCCGGCCACTAAATTCGGAGACAGCGCAGCGCTTGTCCCGCTCGCGCAACCGAAGCAATTGCCCAGCCCAATGCATCCTCGGGCAGACGCTCATAAGGATTCGGGGTTTCGCCTGATACGGAGCGCGTTTCGCCGTCGATACCCTGTCACCCGTTATGGCTGGGCAGACGACGCAATCTCCCTCGGAGCCGCGGACCGCACCTTTCTCTCCTCTTGAGTCCAGCGACTTGACCGGCATGGCCTGGATTCCCGGCGGCACATTCCGCATGGGATCGGATCGGCATTATCCCGAAGAAGCCCCGGTCCATAGCGTCGCCGTCGAAGGCTTTTGGATCGATCGCACGCCTGTCACCAACAGCGATTTCGCGCGCTTCGTCGCCGCAACCGGCTACGTGACGCACGCCGAGCGCCCGCCGCGCGCGGAGGATTATCCGGGCGCCAAGCCCGAGGCGCTTGTGCCCGCTTCCGTCGTGTTCCGCCAACCGAGACACGCGGTCGATCTGCGCGATGTCCATAATTGGTGGACCTATGTGCCTGGCGCCGATTGGCGCCATCCGCGTGGACCGCAAACCACGATCATCGCCAGCGGCAACCATCCCGTCGTGCAAATCGCGTTCGCGGATGCTGAAGCCTATGCCGCTTGGGCCGGTAAGTCGCTGCCGACCGAAGCCGAATGGGAATTCGCCGCGCGCGGCGGGTTCGATGGCGCGGAATTCGCTTGGGGCGACGAGCTGCGACCGGGCGGCCGCGTGATGGCGAATACCTGGCACGGCGCCTTCCCACATCAGAACCTTTTGCCGCGACGTCCGGGAACGACGGCCGTCGGTTCCTATCCGCCCAATGGCTACGGCCTCTTCGACATGATCGGCAATTGCTGGGAGTGGATCAGCGATTGGTATCAGGAGCATCACAAAGCCGCGGGCGAATGCTGCGGCAGCGCCGGCGATACACGCGGCCTGCGCGAAGCGAGCATCGATCCGCGCGACCCGGCAGCGATCCCGCGCAAGGTGATGAAGGGCGGCTCCTATCTCTGCGCGCCGAATTACTGCCGGCGCTATCGCCCGGCCGCGCGCATGGCGCAACCGATCGATACCGCAACCTGTCATCTCGGCTTCAGATGCGTCATTCGCCCTGGAGGAAAGGCCGAAAGCGATTAACCGTTATCGGGAGAAAAGGACATGAGACGTTTAGGCTCGCTGGTTGTTTTATCCCTGCTGACCGCCGCCTCAGTCGCTTTTGCGCAAGCTCCGTCAGGCCCGCAAGCCACTTCGGACTCGCCAAAAGCGGTGACACGCACGCTCGTCGCCGGCGATCACGACCGGGTTCAGGCGTCGGTCACCGCGATCGATTACGCCAGCCGCATGGTCACTCTCAAAACGGACAGCGGCAGCCTCACGCTTCAAGTCGGGCCGCAGGCCAAGAACTTCAATCAGGTGAAGGTCGGCGACAAAGTGACGGCCGATCTCTACAGCGCCGCGGCAATTTATGTGCGCCGCGTCGACGAGCCGCCTTCCGCCAACGAAGCCACCGCCGTCGAGTATGCCGCGCCGGGAGCGCAACCGGGCGGCGTCATCGTCAATACCAAGGAAATCACGGCACGGGTTGACGCCATCGATCCCAAGACGCGCAAAGTCACCCTTACGGGTCCCGCGGGCAACAGCGTCACCATCAAGGCTGACGATGCCGTTCAGAATTTCGATCGCATCAAGACCGGCGATCAGGTCGTCGTTCGCTATACCGAAGCGCTCGCGTTGTCGGTCGACAAGAATTGAGTCACGCGAGAGACCGTTGAGTGTCCGTTCTGCTCCGCCGGCCCGCTCAGATGTTTTGATGGGCCTCATGGGTTATCGCACGCCCAATATCGACCGCATCGCCAAGGAAGGCACGATCTCACCGATTATCAGGCGATGAAGAAGCTGAAGCAGAACATAGGGGATTGAGCGCCATGACGATCCCAAATCTAACCCGCCGGACAATGTTTGCCGCGCTCTTTGCGCCGGCGCTCATCCCCCAGCGCGCGGCGGTAGAGACGAGCGATGCCAACCCTCTGCCATCCTGGGACGCCAGCGCGAGGAAGCAGGCCATCCTGGATTTTGTCGCGCGGGTGACGATGCAGGGAGGACACGATTTTGTGCCGCCCGAGCAGCGCATCGCCGTGTTCGATAATGACGGCACCTTGTGGTGCGAGCAGCCTTTCTATTTCCAGCTCGCTTTTGCGTTCGACGAAATCAAGCGCATGGCACCACAGCATCCCGAATGGAAGTCGCAGCAGCCTTTCGAGGCCGTGCTCAATGGCGACATCGCCGCGCTCGAGGCTAGCGGAGAGAAAGGTCTGTTGGAGATCGTCATGGCGACGTATAGCGGCATGACCGTTGACGCCTTCGCCGCGACGGTCCGCGATTGGATCGGAACGGCACGACATGCGCGCTACAAGCGGCCCTATCTCGATCTCGTCTATCAGCCGATGCAGGAGCTGCTCGCCTATTTGCGCGCCAACGGCTTCAAGACCTTCATCGTATCCGGCGGCGGCGTCGAGTTCATGCGGCCCTGGACCGAGCGAGCCTACGGTATCCCGCCCGAGCAGGTCGTCGGCTCTTCAGGCGTCGTGACATACGAGAGCCCTCCCGATGGCAAGCCGCAATTGCTGAAGATCGCCAAAGTCGAATTCATCGACGATGGACCGGGCAAGCCCGTCGGCATCAATCGCTTCATCGGCCGGCGGCCGATCTTCGCCTTCGGCAATTCCGACGGCGATCTCGCGATGCTGCAATGGACGGCGGCCGGCGATGGCGCGTGCTTTGCCGGAATCGTGCATCATACCGACGCGGAGCGTGAATGGGCGTATGACCGGAAATCCCATATCGGCAAGCTCGACAAGGCGCTCGATGAAGGCCGCGCCAAGGGCTGGGCGATCGTCGACATGCAGCGCGACTGGGGAAAGGTATTCGCTTTCGAGCGCAGCTGAGCGATTGCTGCCGTTTAGAAGCGAAATCGAGTTGGGACGGAAACCTGATCGACCGGGTCGGGTGAATTCCCGATTATCGTGTGGTGCAAACGAGCAGACCGATGTTGCCAAACGTCCGATCGGCATTTCCGGTCTCGCGGTCCGGTTCCTCTCTTCTGTCGCTCAGTAGTCCGCCCGATAGCGAGCGAGAGTGCGGAAATAAAATACTGCGCTTCCCCAACAACCCTTGGATGAAGCGCTATGACCACTGCGAGCACCTCTAGCGATCAGCGTGCCAACACCACCGTGAACCGCCGCAGCATTCTCCTTGGCAGCACATCGCTCGTCGCCCTCTCCGCGATCGGAACAGGCGCGCCTATCCAACTCGCCCAGGCGCAGACGCCGCAAACGCCGGCACAACAAGGCGCCAGCGGACGACCGAATATTCTTGTCGTCATGGGAGACGATATCGGTTGGTTCAATGTCGGTGCCTATCACCAAGGCATCATGTCGGGCAAGACGCCGAATCTCGACAAGCTCGCCGCCGAAGGGATGCGTTTCACCGATTATTATGCGGAAGCAAGCTGCACCGCCGGTCGCGCCAGCTTCATCACCGGCCAGATTCCGCTTCGCACGGGTCTCACGACGGTCGGTCAGGCCGGCGCCGATGTCGGAATGCCGGATCAAGCGATCACGATCGCCGCCGCGCTGAAGGCGCTCGGCTACGCCACCGGACAGTTCGGCAAGAACCATCTCGGCGACCAGAACAAATACCTCCCGACCGTGCATGGCTTCGACGAATTCTTCGGGTATCTGTACCACCTCGACGCGATGTCCGATCCCTATTGGTTCGATTACCCGCAGGACTGGATCGACAAATACGGGCCGCGCAATCTCGTGCATTCCTACGCCAGCGACGCGGACGATCCGACGGTCACGCCGCGCTGGGGGAGAGTCGGCAAGCAGCGCGTCACCGATGAAGGGCCGCTGAAGCCGTTCAAGGACATGAGCGGCGACCATCAATTCTGGCAGAAAGGCCGCGACGCGAAATACGACATGGAGACCTTCGACGAGGTTCTCGTCGAGAACAGCAAGCGCTTCATGGATCAGGCCAAGCAGGCGGGCAAGCCGTTCTTCGTCTGGCACAACACCACGCGCATGCACGTCTTCACCTACCTCTCGCAGAAGTACCAGGCGAAGATGAATTACGAGAGCAATTACGGCCTCGAAGAAGCTGGCATGGCGCAGCTCGACGATTGCGTCGGCGATCTACTGAAGCATCTCGATGATATCGGTGTTGCCGACAATACCATCGTCATCTTCACCACCGACAACGGCGCCGAAGTTTTCACTTGGCCCGACGGTGGCATGACGCCGTTCCGCGCCACCAAGGGAACGGTCTACGAAGGCGGTTTCCGTGCACCCTGCATCATCCGCTGGCCGGGCAAGATCAAGCCCGGCTCGGTCGAGAATGGCATCTTCTCCGGCCAGGATTGGCTACCGACCCTCGTCGCGGCGGCCGGGAATCCGAACATCACTCAGCAGCTCCTGCAAGGCGTGCAGCTCGGTGACCGGACCTACAAGAACCATTTGGACGGCTACAATCAAATGGATCTGCTGACCGGCAAGGGGCCTTCGCTCCGCCACGAACAATACTATTTCGCGGAGGCGAATCTGGGCGCCATCCGGGTCGACGACTTCAAATTCCAATTCCTGCAGCAGCCTTATGGCTGGCCGGGCGAAAAGGTCGCGACAGACATGCCGACGATGGTGAACATACGCCAGGATCCGTTCGAGCGGACGCCGTCGATCCGTGGCGAGACCACGAATAATATGGGCGGCGGCTACATGAACGAATTCTACGCGCGTGAGTTCTGGCGCTTCGTCATGGTCCAGCAGAAAGTGGCGGAGCTCGCGCAAACGGCGATCGAATTTCCGCCGATGCAGTCGCCGGCATCCTTCAACCTCGCCGCGGTCAAGGAAAAGATCGACGCTGCGATGAAGAGCCACGAAGGACAATAGGTTGACGGCAGTCTCGGGTCGCCCCGTCGCTTCCCTCAGAGAGAGGACGCCGCGGGCGCATTTCCGCAACGCTGCTCATATTGCCGCTGCTCGCATAGATACGGCTCGACCTCATTGTCGATACGGACCGTCCTCGCGGAGGTCTCAACTCATCCGAATAGCGCCAGAGAACCGGATCGCGCATTGCAGACGATGCATGATCATTAACGCGCAAAACGCCATGAAGAGATTTGCGGGGAGGACCAATGAAACCAAAAATCGTTCTGGGCTGCAGGGTGGATCTCTGCAGGCTATTCGTTGTCATCCTGATCGCGGGTCTGATGGGCGTCGGTGCCGCTGGCGCGCAGCAGACTGGCCCCCAACCTGTGCAGCCAGCGCCCGTTCCACCACAGGTCTCGCCGCGAATCGAAGTTCTGCTCACCCCATATGTGTGGCTACCTTGGACTGCTTCGACGGTCAGCCCCTACAACAGCCGGATACCCAGTGCGTCGTCGACGGTCGATCCCGGCACGCTCATCAGCCATCTCACCTGGGTCCCCTTCATGGGCGCAGCCGAGCTCCGCTACGGCGCGTATGGCGCGATGTTCGATTACATCCATGCGCCGGTGAAGTCGGGCGCCAATAGCAAGGCCCAACTCTTCAGCGGTGCGACTACCGGAATGACCGAGGACAGCGGGACGGCGATGTTCCTCTATCGTCCGTGGGCGCGACCCGACCAATCGATCGATGTCGGGGTAGGGGTACGAGCCTGGGGCATCGCCGGAGACATCAAGCTTAACCAAGGCTTGTTGCCGCCAGTGAGCGTCGCGAACGGGCTCAGCTGGGCCGATCCGCTGATCGGCGGACGTTATCACCGCGAGCTCGGCAACGGGTTTGGCTTGACCGCCTATGCCGATGTCGGCGGCTTCGGGCTCGGCGCACAAGTCGATTGGCAAATTCTCCTCACTTTAGACTACCGGTTGAATTCGTGGGTCGACCTGCGCGGCGGAATCCGCAGCCTGAACTACACCTATCGCGGCAAGAGCGCTGAGTTCACCGAACACCTGTATGGTCCGATTCTCGCGGCGACCTTCCATTTTAACCCGTGAGACAGTTCCGGGATCGAAAACGCATTGTTCGCTGCAGCAGGAGAGCGCGGCTTGGTACGCGCTAAAGAACAATTGTCCGTCTTATGCGGGTTCCCATCGATGAGCTTGGTTTCGGTGGTTCGTCTATTTTATTGGTGGCGTAGCGTGCTCAGTCCCCGCGCTTCAACATGATCGTCCAGCTAGGGAGCGAACCCAATGCCGATGACTGTATCAATGAATCGCTTGTGGCTCGTGCTGGCAGGAACGATCTTCGTCGCAGCTTGCCAAACCGAAAATCAGATGCTCAGCAACGAGCAGGGCACGGCCATGAATGCGGCCGTTCGCCGGGGACAATTCGAGATGGGCTGCCCAGCGGCCGCCGGCACGGTCATCTCGAGCAATGTACTCCAGCCGGCGCTATGGGGCGGCATTGAACGCGCCGAATACACCATCGGCGTACAAGGCTGCGGGAAGCGTGCCACATATGTCTCGGTTTGTCCCATTGCATCGTTCGGATCGAATAATTGCTTTGCCGCGGCAGGGCTAAGCAATCCGAATATGAGCCTGCGGCCGTAGACGCAGAAATCGGCACCTATCCATGAATGATTGCCGCACATTTTTTGCGCGACAGTCATGCTCCGCGGTCTCAAGTCGCACGGCTTAAAAGAATGAATCACCTGTTCGCCCTGATCGCAATGTTGGCTTTCCGAAGGCGAAGAAAGTCGGCGGCGGGTGATTGCCTGCCGAACGCGTGGAAATCGTCTGCGCTTGTACTTGGACTATTTGCATTTATCGGCACCCCACCAAATACCGCTCACGCCGACGGAGCCTTGTTGTCAGGGGAGTTCGAAAGCCATGCCTGCCAAGCGATCATGGGCTTGAATTCGTCGGAGGCCCAGTATGCGGCTTGTGTCGGAAGCCTGAGTGATAGCCTTGCAGCGGCTTATCACAAAAATGACGTCTCACGCGGCGCGAATAACGTCTCGTGGAATCCCTTTCAGCGCGCTTGCGCCGAAATAGGCATCCGTCCGAACAGCCACATCTTCAAGAAATGTGTCGTCGATTTGAGCAGTACGCTCTTCAAGTTGGACAGCATTCCCGGCCGGTGACTTAAACGCGCACCTGCCCGGCGGGCTCGGCGCTACCACCACGCTGGGCTGGATCAGCGCCGCCATCGCCGCGAGCGATCGCGGCGGCACCATATCTCCATCTCCGCCGCGGGAAGCCGTGACGCCGCTTCGGCATAAGTGCCCAGAATCCGTTTGATCGCAACAACTGAGACAATTTTCGTTGCCGACTTGGGTGAATCCCCGACCGGCTCTCTCCGGTGAATCCCGGATTGGCGCGTCGCGCCAAACATTCCACTGTTCCGTAGCGCCGTCTCCAACCTATTGACGGGCTTTTGATCATGGTCACCACCGACCTCGGTCCGAACTTCTCGCTCATCGACGGCGGCCCGGCGCGCAACACGCTGCGCCGGCTGAAGCTCGGACAGCCGCTGTCGAACGCCGCCTTGCTGCGCAATGCCGGCATTCTGATTTTGCTGACATGGCTACCGCTGGCCGTTTTGACCTCGGCGCAGGGGCTGGCGTTGAGCGGCCCGGCCATTCCCTTCCTCAAGGATATCTCGGCGCATGTGCGCTTCCTCGTCGCGCTGCCGATCTTCATCGCCGCCGAGGGAGCGATCGGCGCGCGCATTCGCGTGACGATCGCGCATTTCGTCCTGGCGCGGCTGATCCGCGAGGAGGATCAAGAACGCTTCGGTCAGATCATCACGAAGGCCATCGCTTGGCGCGACTCGCGCATTGCCGCTTTCACCCTCCTTGCCATCGTCGTGCTCGCCTCCTGGGCCTCCGCCAGGCAAGGCCTCGGCACGGGCATTCCGAGCTGGTACGTGCCTTCGGGCAGCGGCGCTCTCTCGCTTGCGGGCTATTGGTACGCCTTCTTCTGCCTGCCGATCCTCAACTTCCTCATCCTGCGGTGGGTCTACCGTCTGATCGTGCTGACCGTCCTGTTGCGGCAAATCGCGAAACTCGATCTGCACCTGATGGCATCACATCCGGACGGCACCGGCGGCCTCGCTTTTCTCGGTCGCATCTTGCCGGTATTTGGCACCATCGTCTTCGCCTTGAGCGCAATGATCTCGGCGCGGATCGCGACGCGCGTTTTGTTCGGCGGAACGGATCTCTACGACGATCTCGCCGCCCTGGCGCTCGTGGTCGTGCTCGAGTTGATCATTTTCGCCGGGCCGCTCATGCTGTTCATGCCGAAGCTTTACGCCTTGCGCGAGGAAGGCTTGCGGCGCTACGGCGCGCTCGGCACTCGCTATACGCGTCTCTTCGAGAAAAAGTGGTTCCACGGCGGCGCCAGCGACGAACCGCTGCTCGGCAGTGGCGATATCCAATCGCTGGCCGATCTCGCGAACAGCTATGAGGTGGTCCACCGCATGAAGATCATACCGGCGGGAATGAATGATCTCGCCTTCCTCGTGGTACCCGCCATCCTTCCGGCGCTGCCGCTCGCCGCAACCGTGGTGCCGCTTAGCGAGCTGCTTAAGAACGCGTTGAAGCTGATCGCCTAGACTAGGGCTCGATCACTGCGGGTACGCGGCCGGATTTGATGGCCTTGAGCAGCGCGCGTGATCTTTCTCGGTCCGATTTGCCGCAACAGAGCCCTTCATATTCTTCATCTGCCGGACGTAATAGTGGCGGCCATCGATTTCGTTATAGCCGAGCAGCGGATCATTGCCGGCCGCCTCGCCGGAACCCGGCGCCGAACGAGGCTAGGAGAGAAACTTCTCCGTATAGAGCTTGGCGATATCGATCGATGGATCGACTGTCTTCATATCGGTCCAGGACTCGCGCAACGTCGCCAGCGCCTGCTTGTCGAAGCGCCCGTTGGTCGAGAATTTGTCGATCAGCGTGTCATACATGCGCTCGGCAACCCCGGTCGTATAGCCGGTGACTTTGGCAGCGATCGGCGTCGTCTCCGCGCGATGCGCTTTCATGAAAGCCACGGATTCGAACCAGGCCTTGAGAAAGCGGCGCACCGCATCGGGATTCCGCTCGGCGATCGCATTGGTGGCAAAGATGGTGAAGAGCTCGATGCTTTTCACATAGGTCGAGCAATCGATCAGCAGGCGTCCCGCCTTGGTCTCTTCGAGCTGATAGCCCGTCGACGTGCCGCCGACATCGGCTTCGATCGCACCGGTCTTCAGAGCGGCAAAGGCCGCCTTCGGCGAGCCGCCGACCGGCACGGGAATGGCAGCATCCGCGCCCTTCCAACCCTTGGCAAGGTTGAGCGCCAGCACCAGCCATTCGGTGAGCGAGCCGGCGGTGGTGATGCCGATCTTCTTGCCTTTGAGGGAATCGATGCCGTCGCCGGAATAGCCGCTGCCGACGCTGATCCCCATGAAGGCCGGCGATTCGCAGATCGTTGCCACCGCGATCTCGGGCGCGCCCTTGGCGATGAGCTGCATACTGGGACCGGAGCTCAGCGAGAGGTCGACCGCGCCGGCAATGACCGCCTGCGCCATCTTGGTGCCGCCGGCGAAGATGATTTCCTCGACCTCGACGCCATGCTTGTCGAAGATGCCGTGCTGCATCCCGACATTGAGCGGGACGTAGCCATAGACTTCCGCGACCGCTTTCCCGACGCGCAGCTTGTCCGCGGCTCTGGCGGTGTGCAGCGCGGGCAGCGCTAGCGCTGTGCCCAGACCGGCGAGCGTGACACGACGCGAGATCTTTTTCATGACGTCCTCCCCGTATCGTCACCGATAATCGTTCGATTCTTTCGTCGGACGATATCAGGCGAGCGGCGGGCGTGTCACGCCAAACACGCGCACCGACTCAGGGCAGGAATTTCTCCGTATAGAGCGTCGTCATATCGGGCTTATGGTCGAGGATGCCGGTATCGGCGATCGCCTGCGCCGTCACCGCGACGGCTTTCGCATCGAAGCGGCCGTCGCGCGAGAAAAGCGGCATCTGCTCGCGATAGGTCTGCTCCGCCACTTCGCGCGAGAGATGCGATATTTCCTGCGCCACCTTGACCGTCGCCGCCTCGTTCTTCTCCATGAAGGCGATGGTCTCGAACCACGCTCTGAGGAAGCGCCGCAGCAACGCCGGATTCTTCTCGATGAGATCGTTCGAAGCGAAGATCACATGGCCGAGGAAATCCGGAATGATGTCGCCCATGCGGACGAGGATGCGCACCTTGCCTTGCGCCTGCAGCTCGTAAGCGTCCTCGGTGCCGTCGACATTCGCGTCGGTATTCCCCGTCAGCAGCGCGGCGATGCCGCCGGCGCGGCCGCCGGTATCGGCGATATGGATGCCGTCGGGGCCCCAGCCCTGGCGCCGCGAGGTCTCGAGCACGGTCCAGCCGGTGAGGCTGTTCTTCGGACCCGAGCCGACGGTCTTGCCCTTGAGCTGATCGAGGCGTGTGATCGGCGAGTCCTTTTTGACGATGATCGAGATGTTCATCGGCGCACCGAACATCGCCGCGACCGTCATCTCGGGCGAGCCTTTGGCGATCGACGCCATCTCCGGCCCGGAGCCGAGTGCGATGTCGAGCTGACGCGCCGCCATCGCCTGATGCATCTTGCCGCCCCCGCCGAAGCCGATGCTCTCGGTCTCGATCCCATACTTGCCGAAGATGCCGTTCTCGCCGCCGATCTCGATCGGCGTGAAATCGAAGGCGCGCGCCTCGGGCTTGCCGACACGAAGGTGATCGGCGGCAAAGGCGGGCGCGGCGGCAAGGAAAGCGGCAATCGTGACAACGACAGCTTTCATGGTTTCCCCGATAGACCCAACCCGTCATTGCGAGCGAAGCGAAGCAATCCAGGATTCGCGTGAAATGCTGGATTGCTTCGTCGCTACGCTCCTCGCAATGACGTTGCTGGCATTAACCCGCTCATCGCAGGAACTTTTCCGTATAGAGGCGCGCCATATCGAGCGGCGTATCGGTCAGTTTCAGGTCGGCGAAGGAGCGTTTCAGATTAGCCAGCATCTCGGCGTCGAATTTGCAATCGTTCGACAAAGCGCCGAGATTGAGGTCGAAATCCTTGCTTTGCACCGCAGCCGAGGCCTTGGTGATCTCTCGCTCGATCGCGATGCTTTCGTCGCGATGGCTGCGCATAAAAGCGATGGTCTCGAGCCAGCCGGCGAGGAAGCGGTGGAGCGCATCGGGATTGTCGGTCATCAGCCGCTGCGTCGCGTAGATCACGCCGCCGCCGACATGGCCGGCATATTTCGATGCCGGGATCAGCAGGCGTCCGGTGTGCTCTTCCTCCATGGTGAAAGCGAGCATCGTCCCGGTATAGGCGGCGTCGACCGCGTGGGTCTTGAGCGATGCCACAACCGATGCGGGGTTGTTGCCGATCTCGACGATATCGACGCCTTTTGGTCCCCAGCCCTCGCGGCGTTCGAGCTCGAGCGTCAGCCAATAAGAGAGCCCGCCGACGGCCGCGACCGCGATCTTCTTGCCTTTAAGATCGGCGACGTCGTGGATCGGCGAATCCGCCGGCACGAGAATGCCCAGGAAAGCAATCGCGGGCGCGACATTGCACACCGCAAGCGCGGGCGCGCCTTTGGCGATGAGCGCCATTTCCGGCCCGCCACCGATGCCGAGATCGACGCTGCCGGCGAGCATCGCCTGATGCATCTTGGCCGCGCCCTGGAAGACCACGATCTCCACATCGAGATCGTGCTTCGCGAAGATGCCGCTCTTCACCCCGATATCGAGCGGCAACACCGCCGGCGAGGTCAGCGCCGCTTTGCCGACGGGTAATTTCTCGGCTGCGTGCGATGGCAACGCGATTAGAAAGGCGACCAGCGCGACTATGACGGCTTTCATGTTCCCCCCCATAGAACTATTCGTCATTGCGAGCGGAGCGAAGCAATCCAGGATCTCACGTGATGCCCTGGATTGCTTCGTCGCTACGCTCCTCGCAATGACGTTTTCTTAGGCTGACAGCTACTTCGCCGCCGCCTTGTCGTAAACCTGCAGCCGCTCCTCGTTCATCCAGTCTTTATGCTGATCGAGGTTGATGCGCGCGGTTTGCGCCTGGCGCGATTCCTTGCAGACGATCTGCAGGATCTCGAGATCCACGCTTCCGACCTTCTCGAACCAGTAGCGCGAGCCGCCGGGCAGCAGGATGCCGCCATTCGGGCCAACCTCGCCGAGCAGCTTGTCGCCGACGCCGTAAAACCGCGCCGCGCCTTTGAGCACCATCCAGACCGTGTCGCCGCCGGTGTGGTAGTGGAGGTTGTTCTCGCCGCCTTCCTTGACGATCTGCACGTTGAGCCGCACGAGATCGCCGCGCACGACATTCGCGATCTGCTTGACCATTGGATGACCGTCGCGATCTTTCGCGTCGGCCGGCTTCTGGTAGGAGAATGTCCGGATCTTGGCCTCGGCCTCGCGGTGAAAGGCCTCTTTCTGCTCCGCATTCATCGGTGTCGCATCGCTCATCA
>Ga0134125_10003593_pt1 | contig 17905 bp, 15 predicted proteins | sample KB31751_FD_96464 | JGI IMG/M metagenome (GOLD analysis project Ga0134125, IMG submission 96464) | Terrestrial soil microbial communities with excess Nitrogen fertilizer from Kellogg Biological Station, Michigan, USA - KB3-175-1 | ecosystem: Environmental > Terrestrial > Soil > Unclassified ...
GAGATGGGCCGCTGGGCCATGATTTTTGGCGGTTACGAGCGCAATGACAATGATCGCGGCGGTGGCGGCGGGCTTGCGGCGTTGTTCATGTTGATTGTCGCGCCTATTGCCGCCATGCTGATTCAGCTTGCAGTTTCCCGTTCGCGTGAATATCAGGCTGATGCTACAGGCGCGCACCTTACCGGCAATCCCTACGCACTGGCTTCGGCGCTGCAAAAGCTTGATGCGTATTCACGACGTGTGCCCATGGCGGCGACGCCATCCACGGCGCACTTGTTTATTATTCAGCCGCTGTTGGGGATGAACTTTGGGAATTTGTTCTCTACCCATCCACCGATTGCTAAGCGGATTGAGAGACTGACGGGGCGTCCGGCGGAATTCCAGCAGTAACTGAGTAAGGGAATTAGTAGCGGGTCAGCCGAAACAACCGCGCTAATACTTAAAAGCATGTCATCCCGGCGTTGAGCGCCGCGACGACGGGGGCTTTACGACAGCCCGTCACTTCCTAAGCGGTAAGCGGGGATATTGGTTCTCGATGGGAGCATCCCCGCTTCTATCCGACGTAAGGTCCCTCGCAAAGGCGGCTCGGGATGACATGATTTTCGAGTCAATTTCTATGCAAAGCTCGTTATCCCTCACAACCGAAAATAACAAAGATGACCGAGAATAGAAATCATGCAATGACTGCCGCCTTCTACCGTTCAAAGAATGGTTAGGGCTGGCAGCGCGCTTCATTCGCAGGTACTTCGGTAACCGAAGACCTGGATGCCCGCATAGTAAGATTTGCAGAAATGCCTTTGGAAAACGCCACCATCCGGTCTACCACCTCGCGTGCGGTTCTTCTGGAGGCTGCGCTACGCAAAGTGATTCGCGGCAACGATGACATTGTGCGCCTGGCGATCGTATCGGTGCTGGCGCGCGGGCATCTATTGATTGAGGGCGTTCCAGGAGTTGGCAAGACCACATTGGCGCACGCTCTTGCTCGTGCGATTGATTGCAGCTTTCAGCGTGTGCAGTTCACCAGCGATATGCTTCCCAGCGACATTGTGGGCATTTCGATTTATTCCGCGATGGAGCAGCACTTTGAATTCAAGCGCGGGCCGGTCTTCACCAATATTCTGCTGGCGGATGAAATCAACCGCACTACACCCAAGACGCAGTCTGCGCTACTTGAAGCGATGAGCGAAGGCAAAGTCACCGTGGATTCGCATTCATATGCGCTGCCGCAGCCATTTCTTGTAATTGCCACGCAGAATCCGGTGGAGCATCACGGGACGTATCCTTTGCCGGAGTCACAGCTGGACCGTTTTCTGATGCGGTTGCGCATGGGATATCCCGACAGCGAAGCGGAGCGCGAGATTCTGCACTCCGAAGCAGGGACGACGCAGTTGGAAACCCTCCAGCCGGTTGTTCATGGCGAAGACATTCTGGAAATGCAGCAGGCCGTGAGCCGGGTGCGGGTGGATGAGTCGCTGGTGGATTACGCGCTGGCGATTGTGCGCAAGACCCGCGAGTCTGAACATTTGTCACTGGGCGTTTCGCCGCGCGGGTCGCAAATGCTTTACCGCGCCGCGCAAGCCATGGCGTTTGTGGACGGCCGGGACTTCTGTGTTCCGGAAGATTTTAAGCCTCTAGTGTTACCGATCTTTGCCCATCGTGTGGCTACACACGTTGCATATTCTTCCTCGGGCAACAGGACGTCCGTCCAGGCGGAACAGATTTTGCAGGAAATTGTGGAAAGCGTCGCGGTACCCGTTTAGTCCTCATCACCGCACAAATCATTCCATCGTTTGAGCTGCGGCTCGTTTATCCTAGAGGCCTGTCAAAGTCTCAGACAGGGAATCCAATGCGCGTATATTTTTTTATTCTGCTTGCTGCAATACTTTTTGTTGTCCCTGTTCACGGACAAACAAACTCTTCTCCATCCTCTAAAACTTCCGCGGCCAAGGCATCACTGGGCCGCAACCTGATTCTTAACGGAGATGCCGAACAAGCAACCGACACTATGTGGGCTCCATTCTGGCAGCCAGGCGGCACGCTGGAAGAAGCTGGTTATGGGCAGAAGCCGGGTGAATGGAGAAAAGGAGTGCAAGGCGCTCCGCACGGAGGTTGCTGCTACTTCCGGCTTGAATGGCAGGACAAGCAAACGTCCAAAGCAGCGTTTCAAACCATTGATCTTTCCGCGCTGAGTGGCGACATTGATCAGGGCAAAGTGTGGGGCTATCTCTCGGGATATCTTGGCGGCCTGCTCGATGGAGGCACAACGGTCCGTCTGGAAGTTTCGTGGCAGGATGCGGCGGGCAAAGAATTAGATAAATTGTCTGTCAGCGCCGTGATGCCCATGGATCTGCGCCGGCCCTTTGCTGGCGCCGCTTCGGTTGTACAGCGGCAGCAATCCGGGCCGATTCCGCGCGGAGCGCGCAAAGCCGTCGTGCGGTTTTCGGGCGAACCGATGAAAGACTCGCAATTCGGTTATCTGGCGCTGGCCGACAATTTATCGCTGACGTTGTCGGAAATCGCAGCACAATGATGGGAGAGTAATTGTGTCTATTCTGCGGTTCCTGATGTTTCTTGCGTTGGCGGTGTGGGTGGGCGGCATCATTTTGTTCATCGTGCTCGCGCCCACGGCATTTTCCGTCCTGCCTACGCCCGCGCTGGCCGCCATGATCGTTGGGCCAATGCTAAGGAAGCTTCATTGGATGGCACTGGGCGCGGGAATCATTTTTCTGTTGTGTTCCATGGCGTTGGCGAAGCTGACGAAGGTCAGGTTGCCGTTGTTTTCCGCGCAAAATATTTTGATTTATTTCATGCTGGCGCTTACCTGCATTTCACAATTCATCGTGATGCCCGGCATGGCGGCGCTGAGAAAATCGGCAGGCGATATTGAGATGCTCTCGCTTGCGGACCCAATCCGCCTGCATTTCAACGCACTGCACGTGTGGTCAACCCGGATTGAAGGCACGGTATTGCTGTGTGGTTTGGTTGTGCTGTATCTGGCTGCGAGAACCTGCAGACCTCAGTGAGAAGCCTTCGGCTGCGATTGCGCTGCGTCTAAGCCGCTGTCGAGAAATGCCAGATATGCTGCGAGCAGCCGATACGTATCGTAGTAGTTATCCATCTTAACTGCACTATAAGTGTCGTTATCCGAATGCAAAATCGGCCATGTTTCCCGGGTGATGGTATGGATGGTGATCCTGGGTATCTTGTATTTGGCAAACGATTCGGAGTCCGTGCTGGCTCCGCCCTCCACGTTGAAAGCGGCAAGGGGTAATTTCATTGTGTTCGCAACTAATGCCAAGGCATCGAGCAGTTGCCTATCCGCATGCGAGGCCCAAACTTCGGTTGGCCCAAGACCAAGTGTGTCGAGATTCACCATCGCCACGATTCGCGAGCGCTCCGCATCGCTCAGATGCTTTGCGTAAAACGCCGAGCCGATCAGTCCGTCTTCCTCCCCCGTGAACCCGATAAATACGAATGTGTGGCGCCGCGGCGGCTGAATGTTTTCACTGAAGAACAGACTGGACAGCAGTGACGCGCTGCTCCAGTTGTCCACGACACCGTCGCCGACACGAACGCGGTCCGTATGCCCACCCACCAGTATGATTTTTTCCGTTTCTCCGGGAAGAACGCAGATTACATTCGGCGGGTAGTGCTTCACCTGCTGCTCCGAGACGTCCTTGCAGCCCGCCTCGCCGAACAGCTGCTTCACGGTCAACTCGCGCGTGGCATTGTTGCCGCGATAGCGCTTTAACCGGGATTCGATGGTGGCGCGGTCCACCACGCCAAATCGCACCTGCGCCACCGCAGCCGGTGCGAGGCCAGCGAGGCAGAGCACTATGAGAAGCGGGCGAAGGCGTCCGGAGGCTGACATATGTTGCGAAGCATAGCAGAGCAAAACGGAATTCCGGAATGGCTGATATGATTTTTATGTCCTATGAAAACTGGCATCATTGGCCTGCCGCAGGTAGGCAAATCGTCGCTGTTTCGCATTCTGACCAAGGCGGACCTGTCTGGTGCGTCCTACTCCAATCCGCGTGAGGCGCATCTCGGCGTGGCAAAAGTTCCTGACGAACGTCTCGATAAACTCGCCGACCTTTATCATCCGAAGAAACTTACCCATGCTTCGGTCGAATATGTGGACGTGGGTGCGATTGGGCAGGAGGCTTTGAAGGAAACTTCTTACCTTACCCATCTCAGGAATGTGGATGCCCTCATTCACGTGATTCGCGCATTTGAGGATGATTCCATTCCGCATGTTGGCCCGGTAGATCCCTTGCGCGACATTCGCAATGTGGAATTCGACCTTATGGTGAGCGATCTTGGCCAGATTGAGAAACGGCAGGAGCGTGTGGAGAAAGACTTAAAGAAGATGCGCTCGGCTGATTTAGAAAAAGAGCTGGAATTACTGAAGCGGGCCAAGGCGCATTTGGAATCAGAGAAGCCGTTGCGCGAGCTGGAGATGACGGCCGAAGACAAGAAACGCTTTCGCGGATTCATGTTCCTCAGCGAAAAGCCAATTCTTTATGTGCTCAACATTGGCGAGAGCATGGAGCTTGGTAAAGAGCTGGAGAAGTCGGTAGAGAAGTACAAAATTGCTGAGTTCGCTTCGCGCACGAATGCTGGGGCCACGGCTATTTGCGGCAAGGTAGAAGCAGAACTTGCCGAGATGAGCGATGCGGATGCGGCTGAATTTCTGGGCAGCTATGGACTGAAGGAAAGCGGATTGAGCCGGTTGATCCGCAAAACTTACCTGCTGATGGGTTTGATTTCCTTTTTTACCGCGGGCGAAGACGAGTGCCGCGCATGGACGATTCCGGTGAACACGCGGGCGGTAGAGGGGGCGGGAGCTATTCACACCGACCTGTCAAAGCACTTTATCCGCGCGGAAACCATTCGCTGGGACCAGTTGTTGGAGGCGGGCTCTGAAGCGAATGCTCGCGCCAAGGGAACACTGCGGCTGGAAGGCAAAGACTACATTGTGCAGGATGGCGATGTGATGCACATACGGCATAGCGGGTGAACTATCAGTTGCCGGTTCTCGGTTGCTGGTTGCCAGTTTCTGGTTGACCGTTTTTCAGTGCTTGGAATGTTCAGATGTCACAGACTCAATCTACCGTAGGCTTCACATTAAAGGTGAGGCTTTGAAATGGGGAATCGTACAAAGATTTGGTCGTATGGCAGAAGGCGATGGTGCTTGTCAGGGATGTTTACTCGATTACCAAACTATTTCCCCGGGAAGAGCTTTACGGACTGACGAGTCCGATGAGAAGAGCAGCGATTTCCATTCCCAGCAACATTGCCGAGGGCCAGGCACGGTTCTTGCCGAAAGAGTTCCATCACTTTTTAAGCAATGCGCGCGGCTCTCTAATGGAAGTGGAAACTCAGACCTTAATCGCCGAAGACCTAGGATATATTTCGTCCAATCTGAATGATGAGGTCCTGACAAAAACCGCAGAGTTGGGTCGCATGCTCAACGGACTCATCTCTTCAATTCGGCCTGCCGCCTGAATGAGAACTGAGAACCGGCAACTGGCAACTGATTGCTGTTATCATCCAGCACACATGAATCCCATTGCTCTTAGCGTGGTGCTCGGATTGAGCGCGGCGGGCGCCAATGTTTTCGGCGGCGCAATTATTGTCCAGAAACACTGGGAACGCTCTTACCTTCGCTATTTTGTGGCCCTGGGCGCGGGGTTCATGCTGGCCACGGCCATCGTTGAGATTTTTCCCGCCAGCATTCAACTGCAAGGGAAGAGCGCGGCATTTCTGGTCCTCATCGGATATCTCATCACCCACTTTTTCGAACACACGCTTACCCCGCACTTTCACTTTGGCGAAGAGACCCATGAGCACGAATTCATGCACAGCCATACCGGATACTCCGTGTTGCTGGGGCTCATTATTCATACTTTTTTCGACGGCATCGCCATCACTTCTGGCTTTCTGGTTTCTCCGCGGCTCGGGTGGATTATTTTTGTGGCGATCTTTCTGCATAAAATTCCCGAAGGTTTCACGGTTGCTTCCGTCATGCTGGCGAGCGGGCAGAGCCGGGGCATCGCATGGGGCTCATCGGTAATTCTTGGAGCGGCGACGTTGGCCGGGGTGCTGACGATGGCGGTGTTCCGCCATGAAGTGAAAGTGGGATTACCACTTTCGGCTGGAGTAGCAATTTACGTTGCCGCTTCCGACCTTATGCCGGAAGTAAACCGCGAGCCCGGAATAAGAATGGCGCTAGTGGTTTTCCTGGGCGTGGGACTGCTATTTCTACTGGATATGTTTCACGTAGGCTAATCCCATTTGCGCTTGCCCATCCTCAAACGCTAACGACTATTCCACAGTGCGCTTGGCTGTGTAGCCTTCCTTGGCAATGATCTGGTATTTCACATCTTTGCCTTTTTGGTTCTTTACCTTTAAAGGGCTACCGTCTGGCGCAACGACTTCTACTTTCAGCTTGCGATAGGAGCCGTCCTGCTTTGAATTTGACGGACGATAGGTCAGAATATATTGGCTACGGATGTCTCCAAGAATGCTGTGGAAGATTTCGGGAAATTCGGCCTGGAAGCGCGGGAAATATGCGCGGCCGCCCGTGAGGCGGGCGAACGTGGTCATTTCATTATCGGCTTGCAGATAGTCCATGCGGTCAATCGGCAACCCGGCCCGAGACTGCGTTTGTCCCGTGCAGTGGTTCACTTCGCAATATTCCCGCAATGCCCAGCCAATGCTGACAGGGAAGATCGTTACATCTTGAGCAGTCTTAACTTTTTTTAGGATCTCATCCAGCCTGAGCTTGCTGAAGCTGTCTACGCCCGTGGAAATGAGGATGACGTACTTATGGCCTTGAATATCCTGCAGCCGATCCAGTGTGTCGTAGAGTGCGTCAAATAGATTGGTTTCCTGCCACTCTGGCATCCGCAACTGGTTTAAGGCGCCGACAACCGCCTGCTTGTTTTGCGTGAAGTCCACCAGAATATGCGGCTTTAGATCGTAGTATTCCACCGCCACCCAGTCATTCTTTTTGAGATTGGCGGTGAAATTGTAGGCGCCAATCAGCGTGTCCTGCAAAAACGAGTAGTTGGTTTGGGCGAACTCCACCAGCAGGACTGCGGTGATGGGAGCGTCCTGCGATTCGTGAAAGCTCGCGACATTCTGCTGCACGCCATCCTCGAAGACCTTGAAATTGTCTTTTTTCAGGCCTGGCACAAACTGTCCATCTTTCGTTGTGACCAACACCGGGATATCAACTTCCGGCACCGATACATTGATCGAATAGTTGGGCAGACCCTCGATCTTCTTCGGCGTCTCGGGAGGAGGTTCGGGCGGAGCTTCTTTTTTCTTGGGAATCGCGTAAGGCCCGGCATCGTCATTGGGGCCACCGGCTGAAGGCGGCGCTTCCTGTTGCTGGCTGGACGGTCGATCGGTCGGTTGGGTGGACTGTTGGTCCTGGGCAGAAACCTTGTTTACCGGGAAAAATATCAGCGCCAATGCGAGGCAAAATACCGCTGGCAGCGTTTGTCCCAGTTGCGGTATTTTTTTGATTGAAAAACGAGAAATCATGGGACTCCTTTGAAAAACCCTATGCTAGTATAGACGCAACAGCTACGCGGTAGGATGTTTGCCCGGCTCTCGTTCTCTCCTCCGGCACACCGTCAGCCCGCGCGGAGTAGGGCTTCGGAGACCGTTGGGGCCTCCAGGAAACTTCATGAGACGTATATTTCTTTCCCTGGCACTCGTCTGTTTATTACTGTCTACTTCCTTTCTTTTAGCCGCTGACACCCCACCCGCGGTAGATACCATTCCGCTTAACGAAATTCATGCAGGGATGAAAGGCATTGCATACACCGTGTTTCAGGGCACCAAACCTGAACCGATGGGCGTGGAAGTTCTGGGGATTTTGAAGAATGCCAATGGTCCCAAAGGCGACATTATTCTGGTGCGGCTCGGCGGAGAAAAGGCGCAATACACCGGTGTGGTTGCCGGCATGAGCGGAAGCCCCGTTTATTTGAATGGAAAACTCGCCGGCGCCCTCGCTTTTCGCATTGGTGAGTTTTCGAAAGAGCCGATCGCTGGAGTGACTCCCATTGGGGAAATGCTGGAAATCAGCGCGATGGACCACTCTCCGGGTGAGGGCGCGGTAGAAGCGAAAGCTGGCCCGGCAGTTCCTGAGAAAACATCGGGGCCCGGAGTGGCGAATTTGCACGCATCAAATTTCGAAAATTTCTTAAAGCCGATTGAAACGCCGCTGGTTTTTAACGGATTTTCGGAGGATGCGGTCAAGCAGTTCGCGCCGCAATTTGCTTCCGCCGGAATTGTTCCCGTGATGGGGGTTGGCTCAGTGAGCGATGCCCGGCAGCCGGAGCCGCTTGAGCCAGGTTCGGCGGTGAGCGCGATTCTGGTGCGGGGCGATATGGACATTGCCGCAACTTGCACCGTCACTTACATCTCAGCGAACCAGCTTTTGGCGTGCGGACATCCGCTGCTGCAGTTTGGCATGGTGGACCTCCCTATGACCAAAGCGCAGGTGATTGCTACTCTGCCCTCGCCTTTGAACGCATTCAAGATCGTAAACGCGACGGAGCCGGTCGGCACCTTTGTTCAGGACCGCCATACGGGTATTCTCGGCGAGTTCGGAAAAAAGCCGGAGATGATTCCGGTCACGCTTACTATTCACGGTGGGCCCGCGGACCGGCAATTTCACTACGAGGTGTTGAACAATCCGCGATTGAGTCCGGTGGCCATGATGGCGACCGTATTTAATGCGCTGCATGGGGTGAATGAGTACGGAGAAGAAACGTCTTATCAGTTGAAAGGGCAGATTTCCGTGAACGGATATCCCGACGTAAATCTCCAGGACATGTTTGCCTCCGCGGATGGAAGCCAGCCCGCGGCGATGCTGGCGGCGATTTCGCTGGGCGATCGCTTTGGGCGGATTTACGACAATCCGTACAGCGCTCCGGAAATCCGGGGCGTTCACTTGGACTTTGACCTTGTTCGCGCTCGGCGCTGGGCACGCCTGGAAGGCGCCCGGACAGACGTGATTGAAGCGCGGCCTGGAGATGAAATTACGGTTGAGGCGGTCTTGCAGCCTTATCGTGGAGAGGCCATCGTGGAGCACATCCCGGTGAAAATACCTACATCCGTCGCGCAAGGCCCGCTGCATATCCTGGTGAGCGACGGCGACACGCTTGATCGTCTGCGCCATACACAGCCGCTTTTCGCCAGCCGCATGGACCTGGCCTCCACTATCGCCCTGCTCAATAAAGAACATGTGAACAATAAAATTTATGTCTCACTGCTCGAGGCGAACCCTGAGGCCATGGTGGGCGATAAAGTCATGCCCGGCCTGCCGCTTTCCATTATGAATGTGATGGACAGCATGCGAGGCACGCAGGAGATGGTCGTACAGGCGGAATCCGCGGTAGACGAATCGGCCACCAAGCCGCTTGACTACGTTGCTTCGGGCGCACAGGTCTTGACCATCTCCATTAAGTGAGGCTTCGAAACTTTCCTTCGTCGTTATACTTCCTGAGTGACCCGCTCAATTTTTATGAGGTGTGCATTGGCCATTCGACGCCGCAATTCTTTTAGCCCTATTCTGGCTTTCATCTTCTTTTCGTTCTTTTTTTATTCACTCGTCGCTCTCGGAGAAGGGACGCACTCGTGGGAACAATCAAGCTTTGGCGATCTTTCCAAAGGAACTGCCAAAGAAGTAGCTATCCGCAGCACCGGGGGATTGGAGTTGTCGCCGGTATTCAAACCTCTTGCCACGACGCCCTCTACCTACATCTGGGCGATTGCCGCTGATTCCGGCGGCAATGTGTACGCAGCTGCGGGCGCGCCCGCAAGGATTTATCGCATCACGCCCGACGGAAAATCTTCCGCGATATTCCAGCCGCAGGAATTGAAGGTACAGGCATTGGTTCTTGATAAGAACGGCGTCATCTATGCCGCCACCAATCCAGACGGCAAGGTTTACCGGATTGTTCCGCCGGCAGCCGCCGGAGATTCGAACGCTCCCTCAGCATGGCACGCGTCGGTTTTTTTTGATCCCGGCACGAAATACATTTGGGACTTGGCGCTCGACGCGTCCGGAAATGTTTATGTGGCCACTGGCGATCATGGAGAAGTTTTCCGCGTAACACCGAGCGGCGATCATTCGGTCTTCTTTAAAAGCGATGAAGCCCACATCCGGGTTTTGACTTTCGACCATCAAGGCAACCTGATTGCGGGGTCGGACGGCAGCGGGCTTATCTACCGGATTTCGCCCAAGGGCGAGGCGTTCGTTCTTTACAGCGCGCTGAAGAAGGAGATTACCGCTCTTGCCGTGGATGACAAAGGCAGTATCTTTGCAGCGGGAACAGGAGAAAAGCAGGCGGCCACGGCTTCCTTTCCGGTGATTTCCACGACCACGGCGGTAACTCCACTTCCCGCCGTGAACGCGGGCCAAACCCCCATCGTCCAGGCGACGCCTGTTGCGGGACCCGCCATAATCCATTTTCCATCTTTGGCCGAGAAGGGGAATTCTGAAATCTATGAAATCGAGCCGGATGGTTTGCCGTCACGTATCTGGGCCTCTCACGATGAAATCGTTTATGCGCTGGCCTTTGATTCTCAAGGGAGGCTGCTGGCGGGGACGGGGAATCAGGGACGCATCTTCGCCATTGCCGGAGAGAATGACTATGCCGATCTGCTGCAGGCCGGCGCCAGCCAGGTAGTGGCTTTCGCCAAGGGCGCGAACGGGGGGCTATACGCGGCTACCAGCAACTTGGGTAAAGTGTATTTGCTGGGCGCCTCCCCCAGTGCCGAAGGCTCTTATGAAAGCGATGTTTTCGACGCACACAATTTTTCCCGGTGGGGACGAGTCCAATTTCGCGGAAAAGGGAATGTCGAGATTTTTGTCCGCAGCGGTAACGTAGATAATCCAGACCGCAACTGGAGTGACTGGCAGCGACTCGATTTGCAAAAAGGTACCGATGCGAGCGCTCCTTCCGCCCGCTTTATTCAATGGAAGGCGGAGTTGCATGCGGGCAGCCCAGCCCCGCAATTGGACAGTGTGATCGTCAATTACCTGCCAAAGAATGTGCCGCCAAACTTCGACGATGTGAGCGTCCAGCCAGGCATGCGTTATCAATCTATGCCCAAGCCGCCTGAGGCTTCCGGGAGCAACAATGCGCAACCGCACTTTGATGCGCAGCCGCAGCCGATTCATGATTCAAGCTCCATTGGCGTCCGATGGGCCGTTCACGATGACAATGGCGACCAGATGGTCTATTCCCTTTACTATCGCGGCGATGACGAGAGGCGTTGGCTGTTACTGAAAGATGGAATCAACGACAAGTTTTATTCGTTTGACGCGTCCTTGTTGCCCGATGGCGGATACACGATCAAAGTCGTGGCTTCCGACGCTCCGTCGCATTCACCGAATGAAGGACTGACCGCTCAAAGAGAAAGCGCGCGCTTTGAAGTGGACACAACGCCTCCGCTCATCGAGGGACTGAACGCATCGCTCGCCAATAACCAACTCCACATTCAATTCCGCGCGAGCGATAGCTTTTCGAACATCAAGCGGGCGGAATATTCCGTAGATGCCAGCGATTGGCAATACATCGAGCCTGCGAATCAATTGTCAGATTCGCGGAGGGAGAGTTACGACTTTCAGGCTGCCTTACCGCCGCAGTCCGGCCTGATGCAGAAAAATGAAAAGGCTGCGGCGTCTGGGCAAGAGCATGTTGTGGTGGTGCGGGTTTACGATCACTTTGATAACCTCTCGTCGGCGAAGTTCGTGCTGGGAGCAAAGTGAGCCGGATAGGAAATTACTCGCGTCCGGTTTCTGGAAGTTTTCGGTTTACCGTCGCAGCGATCGTTCCGCGGGAAAGGCGGGCGGTAATCTCGTCGCCGTTCTTGATTTTCCCCGCGTCCTTGAGCAATTTGCCATTGACGTCAAAAACCAGGGCGTAGCCGCGATCCAGGATCGCCAGTGGCGAGAGCGCTTCCAATTGCGCGAACACGTGCTCCAGCCGCAATCGTTTGGTCAAAAGGAAATTCCGCATCGCGGAACTCATGGCCGATGTCTGACTCGTGAGTTCTTTACCGATTCCCGCCAGCACACGGCGCAAGTCGTAGTGCCGCACCGCAGCCGCGAAAATTTCAAACTTGCGCCGCTGCGCTTCCAGTAAATTGCGTTCTGCATGAGCAATCCTGTAACCCAAATCGTCGAGTCGCTGCTGGCGCCGATGAATCAGGTCCATCATCCGCGCGAATGCGCCGTGCCGTGAAAGTTCCACCAGATTCTGCCGTGCCAGCAGCAGGCGATAGCGCATTGCTTTTTCAAGGCGAAGGCGTGACCCTTCCAGTTGTTCATCCAATTCCTGACGTGACTGGATTACCAGCTCTGCCGCCGCGGAAGGCGTTGGCGCGCGGAGGTCGGCGACAAAATCAATAATGGTGAAGTCCGTTTCGTGTCCGACCGCGGAGACGACAGGAATTTCCGATCCAGCCACAATTCGTGCCAATGCCTCGTCGTTGAAAGCGGCAAGATCTTCGGCAGAACCTCCGCCGCGCGCGACAATGATTACATCCGCGCTATGGCTCCGATTGAAATAGCGCAAGCCCGCTGCGACTTCAGCGGCTGCGGATTCCCCCTGAACCTGCGCGGGAAAAATTACGATGTTCACCGTGTGGTGGCGCCGTTGCAGGATGTTCAGAATATCGCGTAACGCCGCAGCCTGTGGTGAAGTTACAATTCCGATGCGCCGCGGCAGCAGCGGCAGGGGCTTTTTGCGGGAGGAGTCGAACAGCCCTTCGGCCTGCAGCTTGGCTTTCAGCTGTTCGAATGCGATTTGCAGCGCGCCCGCGCCCTTGGGCTCAATGTACTCAGCGGAGATCTGTAGTTGGCCGCGGTCTTCATAAATTGTGATGCGCCCCCTCACCACCACCTGCATTCCATTTTCAGGGCGAAAACGCAGCAGCCGCGCCTGGGAACGAAACATGACCGCGCTCAACTGCGCGCTGTCGTCTTTGAGGGTGAAGTAAAAATGACCGGAATCGTGCGCGCGAAAATTGGATATTTCTCCCTCGACCCAGCTATCGCTGTATTCGCGTTCCACATGCGTGCGCACGGCCGCCACAATATCTTTCACGGTCCATATGCGGCGCGCGGGCGCGGTGAATCCGAAACCAAGCTGGTCGAGCGACGGCATGAAAGGAAGTTTACAGGCAGGGTGCACCTTCCTGCCATTATGGTGGTGGGGAGCTAGAAAATTAGCGGCGGAAGATCGTCACCAGGTACAAAATCACCGTGAGCAGAAGACTTACCAGAATGCAAGAAACAAGCGGAAAATAAACCGTTGTGTGCTTTCCGCGAAATGCAATGTCACCCGGCAACCGGCCTAGTGGAATGTGCGCTCGGCCAAGGACAATCAACAGCAGCCCACCAACGATCAGCAGCACCCCTACAGAAACCAACAATTTTCCCAGCTCCGACATGCCTTTCAGTTTAAATGACATGGTGGAAACAATTGAAACAGCTTCCCGAAGGGACGCTTTGCAAAGCTAAAATAGCCGGAACTATTGCGGCGCGAGTTGCGTAACTACACTCGGCCCTTGTGTTTGTTATGCCATAATTTCCGTCTGTTATAGCAGGAGTCAAAAAAATGGCTGAATATCGGCGTAGCTCGATTGCGGGCGCCACGGTGCTGATTGGACTGGGAGTTCTTTTTCTTTATACGAATTCTCATCCTGGAGTGGATCCGTGGCCTCTGTTGGGCCGTTATTGGCCACTGCTCCTGATCTTTGTGGGACTCGGCAAGCTCTGGGACTACTACCAGATTCAGAAAAATCCCGGCGGCAATCGCAGGTTAATCACGGGCGGAGAGATTGCGGCGATTGTGCTCATTATACTTTTCGTCGTCGCCATTTCTCACCACCATAATTCCCACGACGCGACTACCCGCCGGCACGAAGGCATTGACTATGGCGCTGCGCAGTCAGCCCAGGTGGACATTCAAATGGGCGAAGGCGATCTGCAACTTTCCGGTGGAGCACAAAAATTACTGGATGCCGATCTGGATTATCACAATACTTCCACTCCGGAAGTTTCTTATCAGGTGGATGGGACGGAGGGTCATCTTGTTATCAAACAAATTGAACCCTCGCATGTGCATTTCGCTCCGGGGTGGGGCGGTGAAAAGAACGATTGGAACATTCGTCTGGGCAACAAGCTTCCCATGGAGCTTAAAGTGGAAATCGGCGCCGGGCGGGGAACTTTGCGCCTGAGTGATCTGCCTCTCACGAAACTGGATTTGCAGATGGGCGCAGGTTCAGCGACTGCCGACCTTCGGGGCGACTGGAAGAACAATCTTGACGTGCACATTCAAGGCGGCGTGGGTAGCGCTACCATCCTGTTGCCGAAGGATGTAGGCGTTGAGGCGCATGCGAATGGCGGACTTGGATCTGTAAATTCCCATGGCATGAAGAAAGATGGCGATCGCTATGTGAATGAAGCTTATGGAAAATCGCCTATTACTCTCGAATTGCACGTCGAAGGCGGCGTTGGCTCTATTAATTTAATTCCCGAAATGTGATGGGGCAGTATTGGAACGCTCATCGGTTTTTTTGCTACGACAAATCTGCTTTTGCATAAACTCGCTACTTACCATCACATGCGACTCATTTACTTATTCCATAAGAAATTTGAATTTGACTCTCTCCCGGGCACTCGATAGCGTCACAGTATGGACGTGAACCCGCCCGGCGATCTTGATTTTGATGTTCTTCACGAGATTGGGAGCCGCATGGCGGCTGCTGATCCCTTTCATGAAGTTCTGGCCCGGGTCGTGGATTTTGCCGTGGGCGTCGTCAAATGCGATTCTTGTTTCGTGTATGTGTTGCAGGGCGACGAACTGGTTCTGCGCGCCTCAAAAAATCCTCACGAGGATATTGTTGATCGCCTCAGGATGCAGATGGGGCAGGGGATCACCGGCTGGGTCGCCGAACATCGCGAGACTGTGGCAGTTTCGCAGAATGCTTTTCAAGACCCGCGCTTCAAAGTGTTTAACGAGTTGCCCGAAGACCGCTACGAGGCTTTCCTGTCAGTCCCTCTTTTATGCCGGGGACGCCTGGTGGGCGTCATCAATTTGCAGAACCGCGAGCGCCATACTTACAAACGGCGCGAAATACAGCTTATCTCCATGATCGGGTTTCTTGTCGGCGCTGAAATGGAAATGGCGCGCCTGGAAACGGAAAATTCCCACCTGTCGGAACAGCTGGAAACCCGCAAACTGGTGGAACGCGCCAAGGGAATTCTGCAACAGGAGTTAGGGCTGACCGAGGAACAGGCTTACCTTGCCCTGCAGCGCCAAAGCCGTCAAAAGCGCCGGTCTATGAAGGAAGTGGCGGATGCCATCATTCTGGCCAACGAGCTTAAGCGCGGTTCAGGTACAAACTGATCCCGCTCATTTCGCTGCTGCAAAACTAACCCATTCTGCTTGCCATTGAAAATCTTCAAGAAACTGTGAAAATATGATTGAGCCGTTGAATTGCGCCAAATCGTACCGAAAATACCAAACATCATGGAACGGGTCCTCAAACTCCACCGCAATGACAATATCCTGGTTGCTTTGCAGGACTTGCGAAAGGGTGAGCAGGTTTCGCTGGACGCCCAAAATTACGTTTTGCTTTCGGATGTTCCCGCTAAGCACAAATTTGCCGCCGAAGATTTAGCCGCTGGCGCGCGCGTCGTGATGTACGGGGTTGTCGTGGGAAAAGCACGCGAGGACTTACGCCGTGGCGAAATCATCGCAACACGCAACGTGAGCCACTCGACCGAAGCATTCCACGAAAATTCGGCTGAATACCACTGGACGGCTCCGGACATCGGACCCTGGCGGGAAAAAACTTTTGCCGGATATCGGCGAGCGGATGAACAGGTCGGCACGCGAAATTACTGGCTGATTGTTCCGCTGGTGTTCTGTGAGAACCGTAACATTGATGTGCTGAAGCAGGCGTTCGAAGAAGAATTGGGATTTTCGTCGCCGACCATTTATCGGCAGCAGGTTGCGGCACTGGCCCGCTTATATTCCGCGGGAAAAGCGGAAGAGATTAAGAAGCATGACTTTCAGGCGAGTGGGGAAGCAGGTCGCCATAAGCTCTTTGAGAATGTGGATGGCATTAAATTCCTCTCGCATCAGGGCGGATGCGGGGGCACTCGCGAAGACGCGGGCAATCTTTGCGGATTGATCGCCGGATATATTCACCATCCGAATGTCGCGGGCGCAACGATTTTAAGTCTCGGGTGTCAGAACGCCCAGGTGCCTCTGCTTCGGAACCAGATCCAGTTACGGGATCCCCACTTCTCCAAGCCGTTGTTTATTTTTGAACAACAGCAAAGCGGCTCCGAATTTAAAATGCTTTCCGATGCTGTTCGCGCCACCTTCCTTGGTCTGATCGAGGCGGACAAGTGCCGCCGCGAACCTGCCCCGCTTTCGCATTTGCGTGTTGGCCTGAAATGCGGGGGCTCCGACGGCTTTTCCGGAATCTCCGCGAACCCTGCGATTGGCCATATGGCGGACTTGCTCACGGCCCTTGGCGGCGGAACCATCCTCTCGGAATTTCCAGAACTCTGCGGGGTGGAGCAAGAGTTAATCAACCGCTGCACGAATAGGGAAACCGCGGACCGTTTTATTCGTTTCATGCGCAGCTATGCGGAGCGGGCCAAAGCAGTAGGTTCTGGTTTCGATATGAACCCTTCGCCGGGAAATATTCGGGACGGATTGATCACGGATGCGATGAAGTCCGCTGGCGCGGCGAAAAAGGGCGGCACGTCTCCTGTTACTGCGGTTCTGGATTATCCGGAGTACGCCACGGAAAAGGGACTCAACCTCCAATGCACGCCCGGCAATGACGTCGAATGCGTCACGGCGCAGGTGGGAGCGGGAGCAAATGTCGTGTTGTTTACGACTGGACTGGGAACGCCGACTGGTAACCCTATCGCGCCCGTGATGAAAATATCCACAAACTCCACGCTGGCCCAACGAATGTCCGACATAATCGATCTCGATACCGGCAGCATCATTGCTGGTGAAGAAACTGTCGAGCAGATGGGAGCGAATATCCTGGACAAGGTCATTCAAGTGGCCAGCGGTGAGGTCTATACGAAGGCTGAAGGGCTGGGACAGGATGATTTTATTCCATGGAAGCGAGGCGTCTCCCTGTGAGCGCAGCCAAATGAAAAATCTCGGGGAATAAGTCTTGCATTCGGTCACCGCTTGCGCCGCATTCCGACGGTGACTCGTGTATAAAGATACTAAGTTCTGCGCGTCACGGCAGGTTTCGAAATGCGTAGGCACCCCGTTCATGGGCAATTCTCCGAACCAAAACCTTTCCGCGCCTGGCGCGACATCTCCCTCGCCATTGCGGAACGCGGCTAAAGCAGTTGGCCGTTACCGGTGGACCATCTGCGCGTTGTTATTTTTCTCCACGACAATCAATTACATGGACCGTCAGGTCATTGGTTATCTGAAGGAATTTTTTTGCAGATCCACGGCACTGGGTGGTTTTGGCTGGAGCAATCAGGAGTTTTCCTACCTCACTTCTTTTTTCACCGGCGTTTACGCGGGGATGACGGTCTTCGCCGGATGGTTCATTGACAAAATCGGAACCAAACTCGGCCTGGCGCTTTCTCTCATCGTCTGGTCTATTTGCGGAATCTCTAACGCTTTCGTGGGCGGTTTGCTGCGAATGCACATTATTGTGCGCAGCGCGTTTGCGGTTGGCGAGGCGGGAAACTTTCCGGCTTCCATCAAAACCGTAGCTGAATGGTTCCCGAAACGTGAGCGCGCCCTGGCGACGGCCATCTTCAACGCTGGATCCAATGCAGGTGCGATGGTTGCTGCGCTGCTTGTGCCGGCCA
>Ga0134125_10003598_pt1 | contig 17891 bp, 12 predicted proteins | sample KB31751_FD_96464 | JGI IMG/M metagenome (GOLD analysis project Ga0134125, IMG submission 96464) | Terrestrial soil microbial communities with excess Nitrogen fertilizer from Kellogg Biological Station, Michigan, USA - KB3-175-1 | ecosystem: Environmental > Terrestrial > Soil > Unclassified ...
ATGCTGCTTTACAGCCTGCTGCATTTGACCGGATATAGTTTGCCGCTCGACGAGCTGAAGCGCTTTCGCCAGTTCGGCAGCAGAACGCCGGGACATCCGGAGCGCGGACACACGCCGGGCGTGGAAGTCTCAACCGGTCCACTGGGCCAGGGATTCGCCAATGGCGTTGGCATGGCGATGGCGGAGAGATGGCTGGCGGCGACCTATAACCGGCCGGGGCACGAGATCGTGGATCATTTCACTTACGCGATCTGCGGCGATGGCGACCTCATGGAAGGGATCACGCAGGAAGCCGCGTCGCTCGCCGGACATCTGCGGCTTGGCAAGATGATTTACCTGTACGACCAGAACCACATCTCGCTGGCCGGCGCGACGAGCCTGACCTTTACGGAAGATGTTGCCGGACGCTTCAATGCGTATGGCTGGCACACCCAGACGGTCGAGGATGGCAACGACACTCCGGCGATCGCGCGCGCGATCGAAGTGGCGCAAAAAGAGACGGATCGCCCATCGCTCATTCTGGTTCACACGCACATTGGTTTTGGGAGTCCGAATAAGCACGACACGTTTGGCGTGCACGGAAGTCCGCTCGGCGAGGATGAACTGCAGGCGACGAAAAAGGCGCTTGGCTGGCCCACCATGGACAAGTTCTATTTGCCAAAAAAGGCGGTTGAATTTTTCCGCCAGGCACTGCCGCGCGGCGCGAAAGCCGAGCAAGCGTGGCGCGCCAAATTTGATGCATACAAACGGGAATTTCCGAAAGAGGCGGCGGAATTCGAACAGAACATCGCCGGGAAGCTTCCGGACAACTGGGCAGCGGACCTTCCAACATGGAGTCCTTCGGACAAGCCGATCGCGACGCGCGCGGCCGGCGGGGAAGTCCTGAACGCGTTGGCGAAGCACATCCCGAACCTCATCGGCGGGTCGGCGGATTTGAATCCCTCCACGAATACGGCGCTAAAAGGGATGGGCGATTTCCAACCGGGAAATGGAGACGATGCGGCAAATGCCGACAGGCAGGGAGCTGTCGGCGGTGTGTGGGGATATGGCGGCCGAAATGATGCTTTCGGCGTCCGCGAGCACGCGATGGGCGCGGCGGTGAACGGGATGGCCGCGCATGGCGGCGTTCTCCCGTTTAGTGCGACGTTCCTCGTTTTTTCCGATTACATGAAGCCTGCCATCCGGTTGGGCGCGCTGAGCAAGCTCAAGGTGTTTTATGTGTTCACGCATGACAGCATCGCGGTCGGCGAGGATGGTCCGACCCACGAACCGATTGAACAACTGGCGGGCTTGCGCGCGATCCCGGGTCTGACGGTGATTCGTCCGGCGGATGCGACGGAGACTGCAGAGGCCTGGGCGTTCGCGGTGGCGCAGAACGCTCCGACGCTGTTCGCGTTATCGCGGCAGCACCTGCCGCATCTCGACCGTGCGGCGGCGACAGGGGGCGGCGTGGCGTCCGGGGCTTATATTCTCTCGGAAACGCACGGCGACGAGCCGGACGTAATCCTCATCGGGACCGGTTCGGAAGTGGCTCTGTGCGTGAAGGCGCAGGCGCGCCTGAAAGAGCTTGGGGTGCAGGCACGTGTGGTGAGCATGCCGAGCTGGGAAATTTTCGACAGGCAAACGGAGGCGTATCGCGAGACGGTCCTGCCCGCGAAGATTCGCAAGCGCGTGACCGTTGAGGCCGGGTCGTCGCTGGGATGGCATCGCTGGGCTCTGGATGGAACTGTGATCGGGATCGATCAATATGGGGCTTCGGCGCCGGGCGATGAGGTTCTGAAGAACTTCGGCTTTACCGCGGAGCATGTGACGTCCGCGGCACTGCGGCTGATGGGGCGGGAAGAAGAGGCATCGCGGGAATACGGCGGCGAGACTTCGTTTGCGCCGACCGCGCCGGCGGACGGGCATTCGTAATCAACGTGGGGCGGTCTTTGACGGGCTCACCACCTGGAGGCATATATGGAATACCGGCAGCTTGGACATTCGGGATTGAAAGTGCCGGCTCTGAGTTTCGGGGCCGGGACATTTGGCGGAAGCAATGAGTTCTTCCGGGCCTGGGGCGATACGGACGCCGCCGAGGCGACGCGGCTTGTGGACGTCTGTCTCGACGCGGGGCTGAACCTTTTCGATACGGCTGATGTTTATTCCAATGGGGTCTCCGAAGAAGTCCTGGGGAAGGCGATCGCGGGAAAGCGCTCGCGCGTCCTGATTTCGACGAAGGCGACATTCCGGGTGGGCAAGGGAGCGAACGACGTCGGCTCCTCGCGCCATCATCTGGTGGAATCCATTGACGGCAGCCTGCGGCGGATGAACACCGATTACGTGGACATCTACCACATGCACGGCTTCGACGCGACGACGCCGGTGGAAGAGACGCTCTACACACTGGACGGGCTCGTTCGCAGCGGCAAGGTCCGCTACATCGCGTGTTCGAACTTCTCGGGCTGGCACCTCATGAAGTCCCTTGCCGCGTCGGAGCGATATGGATGGGCGCGCTACATCGGGCATCAGGTTTACTATTCCCTGATCGGGCGCGAGTATGAGTGGGAGTTGATGCCGCTTGGCCTGGATCAGAAAGTGGGGGCGCTGGTGTGGAGTCCGCTCGGATGGGGAAGGCTGACCGGGAAGATTCGACGGGGGCAGCCGCTGCCCGAGGTCAGCAGACTGCACAAGACGGCGCAGATGGGCCCGCAGGTGCCGGATGAACACCTCTACAAAGTCGTGGACGCGATCGACGAGATCGCTAAAGAGACGGGAAAGAACGTCCCGCAGGTGGCGTTGAACTGGCTGCTGCAGCGGCCAACGGTAGCGACTGTTATTGTGGGCGCCCGCAATGAGGAGCAGCTTCGGCAGAATCTGGATGCGGCCACATGGAATCTGACGGCGGATCAGGTCGCGCGGCTGGATGCGGCGAGCAAGGTGGCGCGGGTTTACCCGTATTGGCACCAGGCGCAGTTCGCGGAACGGAACCCGCTGCCGGTTTAAGGGCGCAATTACCGCCTATTTGGCTGGCCAACGGGCGCCACATCCGGAAGCGGTTTCTGATTTCCTGGCGTCTCCCGCCCTTGCAGCGTGCGCCCGCGGCATCGCGCAGAATCGCGCGTACAAACTTTTTTTCATCGGGACCAAATCCGATCGCTTCCGGGCTTCCGTATAGAACTCCAGGAGAAAGCCCCCCATGAAGCAGTCGTTCAAGTGGTTCATCGCGCCGGCACTCATCGGCGCGTCCGCGTTTTCATTACAAGCCTCGAGCCATCGGGAAGCCCTCGCCATCCTCAATGAGCCCTGCGCCGATAACACCGACACCTATGCCTGGATGGCCCCCGGTGCTCACAACAAGCTTTACCTGATCATGGACTTCTATCCTTTGCATGAGCCCGGTCAGGGTAACCAGGGCATGCGCGCCTGCAACGGTTATCGTTATGAATTCCATATAGCCAAAGGCACAAGCCTCGCCGACGCGTTGGTTTACCGGGTCGAGTTTACGAATACATTGAAGCCGGAGGCCGCTCCGAGCCCGTCCGATCCGCTCGGCGGCGGCAACGAACTGCTGTGGCAGTTGACGGGCGGCACCGAAACCATGAAAGTAACCCGCATCAGCGCCGCGGCGAAGAATGGCCGCGCTGGCAAGGGCGGACTCAGCAACGGCGACCTCAGCAGCGCGGAAGAGGACGAGAGTAATGGACTTGCCGGTCTTGTGAACGGCGTGCAGGTGATCGGCCTGAATCTGCCGGTCCTGCCGAACAACCACGGCCCTCAGACGGACAGGCTCATCTACGGTCTCGGTCCATTCAAGGGGTATGATTCAGGCGATCCGAGCAGCCGTGAACAAGGCCTCTACGATCAGGCTTTCGTCGATAAATTCATCCATCCTCTCTCAAACGGCGGCCGCATTATCGCAGGGCAGTTTGACGACCCCTACCAGCTCGATGAGAAGGGAATCTTCGATCTTGTGAATCTCGGTCAGAGCGATCTGGGCGGAATTCCAGGTGCGCGCCGCGAGCCGATCAAGGACGTCTTCACCGGTTTCAACGTTTTCTCGATCGCGATGGAAGTGCCGATTGAGGACATCTTCCCGAGCGGCATTCCACACAATGGCGTGCTGCAGACCAATTCGACCGATAGTCTTCTTCGCGTCTGGGCCCGGATCATGCGTCAGAAGCGGCAAACAGTGGATACGGCCAACATCGTCACGGGCCTCAAGGGTTCCGGCGCATGGGTGCAAGTCGGCCGGAATGCCCTGCCGTTGTTTAACGCCGGTCTGGTGGGCACGCAGCGGCAGACATTGTATCTGCACTCCAGCCCGATGCAGGACGTCACGAATTTCGGCCCCGACATTCTCTTTCCTGTGCTGGTTCGGGACGCCGAAGCCCTGGGCATCTATAAGGCTTTAAAAGTACCGGATTCGGCGGTGGCGGCGCTGAAAGGGCCGCGCGCCGACATTATCAAAGCGATCAATCTCGGCCGCCCGATTCCGGTCGAGGATGGCTCGACCGGCGACGTGATCACGCTCGATGCCGCGATCGACTCTTCGTTCCCCAACGGCCGCCGCATGGGTGGAGGCACGGCGCCCAATCGCAATCAGGTCAACGTGAACAGCGTTCTTATCAGTCTGATCGTTGCCGGCGATCCGGCAGCCGGCCTCGCCAGGGGCGTCGAGGTCAACGACAAGGACTATCTCGACCGCTTCCCGTTCCTCGCGCCCGCTCACCAGGGACTCCTGCAGGGACATGGCGGGACCAACACTCCCACAGAACCCGTCGTTCCCTTGCCGTAACGCCAGCCGTAAATCAGGGGGAGCGCGGCTCCCCCTGTCTTGCTCCGGGGAGAAAATTCATGTTCAACGTATCGAGTATTACTGCGATTGCCGTGTTCGCCTGCACTCCGCTTCTCGCCCACGATATGTGGATCGAGCCAACAACGTTTGCGCCTGCATCCGGTGAGATCGTCGGGCTCAAGCTTCGCGTCGGGCAGAATCTGCTGGGTGACCCGCTGCCGCGCGATTCTCAATTGATCCGCGAGTTCGTTGTGCAGGATGGCGCGGAGCGCAAACCTGTCGTGGGGCGCGACGGAGGCAATCCTGCGGGCTTCGTGCGGGCGTCTCAGCCCGGTTTGCTCGTTGCCGGCTATCACAGCCACCCGAGCGCAGTCGACGAAACAGCCGACAAATTCAATCAGTATCTGAAAGAAGAAGGACTCGATGCGATCGCAGCGCAGCGCGCGCGGCGCAACGAGAGCAACCTGCCTGTCCGGGAGCTTTTCACTCGATGTGCGAAGACGCTGCTGCTTTCCGGGCCCGCTGACAAGGACCAGCATGACCGGACGCTCGGTTTCACGCTGGAACTGGTCGCCGAGCGAAATCCTTACATTTTGGTCGCGGGCGAGGAGCTGCCGCTGCATCTGACGTTTCAAGACCACCCGCTGGCGGGCGCTTTGGTCATCGCGATGAACCGGCTCCACCCCGATCGAAAACAATCCGCTCGCACGGGCGCCGATGGGCGCGTGAAGTTGCACCTGCAGCCGGAAGGCATGTGGATGATCAAGGCGGTGCACATGACGCCTGCGCCCCCAGGGTCAAGTGCGCAATGGCAGAGCTATTGGGCGTCGCTCACCTTCGCGGGCGCCGATGGGAAGGCCAAATGACGACTTCAGGTTGGTGGTTCCGATTGGCGGCAGCCGCGGTGGTTCTCGGCGGGATTACCGTCGAGGCTCATGAGATTGGCACGACGCGCGTCCTGGCAGTATTTCACGAAGATCGAACCTACAGTGTCGAAATCGTGACCGATGCGGACGCACTAATGGAGAAGCTTGAGGCCGTGACGGGCAGCGCAGCGCCGGCGAAAACCGCGCCCGTGAAGGGAACGCCCGCAAAGATGCTGAACCTGTTTCAAACGTTCGATCCCGTTTTTCGCGAGCGGGTGAAGATCGCATTCGGCCCAGCGGAAGTTCATCCGGAGGCCACTTACACTGTGCAGCCGCCGGTAGACGCTCTATCTGCGACGGCTGTCACTATCCGTTTGACGGGTGAAATTCCGCCGGCTGCCGGGCCTTTCAACTGGAATTTCGGTTGGACCTTTGCATCCTATGCATTGACCCTCCGCAGCGCCGCGTCCGGTAATCCAACGACGCAGTGGCTGGAGGGCGATCAGAGCAGCAAGCCCTTCGATGTGGCGTCGCACGCGGCGGCCCCAGACCGCCTGCGCACAGCCGCCCGCTACCTGTTGCTCGGCTACACACACATCGTGCCGCTCGGGCTGGACCACATGCTTTTCGTCCTCGGCATCTATCTGCTCAGCGGCCGGATCCGTTCGGTGTTATGGCAGGTCAGCGCGTTCACCGTGGCGCATTCGATCACGCTCGGGTTGAGTATGTACGGACTTGTGCATGTCTCGCCCCGGATCGTCGAACCCATGATCGCGCTGTCGATCGCCTACGTGGCGATCGAGAATGTTTTCGTTTCGGAGCTGAAATCGTGGCGCGTTGCTCTCGTTTTCGCATTTGGACTTCTGCACGGGCTGGGATTTGCCGGGGCGCTCCGCGAGCTTGGTCTGCCGCGTGGGGAATTTGTGACCGCGCTGTTGACATTTAATTTAGGCGTCGAGGCGGGCCAGTTGAGCGTGATTGCCGCTGCATTCATTCTCGTTGGATGGCATTGCTCGCACCGCGCATGGTATAGAAGCCGCGTCGTGGTGCCGGCGTCGGCGACGATCGCGTGCGCAGCAATCTACTGGACGATCCAGAGGGTGATTTAGCCCGGATATACCGATTCAGACCCGGTCTTCGTGGCACTGGCGGTCTTGCCGCCGGTGCATGCCTTTGTTTTGCAACAGAAGCACCGCCGGCGACGAGATCGCCAGCGCCCATTTACTTCGGCATCTGGAAATTTGAGTGGCCCGGGCATTTGTGCCCTGCCGCCCCGGATTCATCCCGGCGCATTTGCGTAAAACAAAGCGGTAACCGCGTTTCAGTACCCCTCCCCTCGCCGCCGTATAACCCGTGGTGTCAAAATAGAGCCATTCGGTTTCAGACGCATGAGACGATGCAGCCGCGCCCGCGCCATGCGGCGTCTGGATTAAACGCTGCAGGGAGAACATGTACGTGAAGAAGACGCTCTTTCTTAGCCCGCCCTCGTTCGATGGATTCGACGGAGGAGCCGGTGCGCGCTACCAGGCCAAACGGGAGATCACGTCTTACTGGTTCCCGACCTGGCTGGCGCAGCCTGCCGCGCTTGTCCCCGGCAGCAAGTTGATGGATGCGGCGCCGCACCAGCAGACGATGGACGACGTCCTCGCGATCGCCAACGACTACGAACTCTTCATTCTCCACACCAGCACACCCTCGCTCAAGAACGATGTACAGTGCGCCGAAGCAATCAAAGCGAAAAATCCTCACGCGAAGATCGGCCTGATTGGCGCACATGTGGCGATTCTGCCCAGCGAAACGATGAATGGCGCGCCTGTCATCGACTTCGTCTGCCGCAACGAATTCGATTACACCTGCCTCGAGCTGGCGCAGAACAAGGCGTGGCCGGATATCAAGGGCCTGACGTGGCGCGACTCCGAGGGCCGCGTGCACCATAATCCTGAGCGAGAGCTGATCCACGACTGGGATTCGATGCCGAGCGTTCTGCCGGTTTATCACCGCGATCTGCAGATCGAAAAGTATTTCATCGGATACCTGCAGCATCCCTACGTTTCGTTTTATACCGGGCGCGGCTGTCCGGCGAAGTGTACGTTCTGCCTGTGGCCGCAGACGATCGGAGGACATCAATATCGCACGAAATCTCCGGCGGCCGTGATTCAGGAGATGGAACTCGGCAAGGAGCTCTTCGGCGACCGCGTCCGCGAGTGGATGTTCGACGACGACACGTTCACGATCGACAAGCCGCGGGCTATCGAGATCGCCAGGGGCATGAAGAAGCTGAAGCTGACGTGGTCCTGCAACGCTCGCGCGCATCTGGATTATGAGACGCTGCGCCAGCTTCGCGACAACGGACTGCGTTTGCTGCTGGTCGGGTTTGAATCCGGCAATCAGGCGATTTTGAACCGGACGAAGAAGGGGCTGCGGTTGGAAACTGCGCGTGAGTTCATGAGCAACTGCCGGAAACTCGGGATTCGCGTCCACGGAACGTTTATCATCGGCCTCCCGATCGAGACACAGGAGACGATCGAAGAGACAATCCGGTTCGCTGAAGAGATCGATCCGTTTTCGATTCAGGTCTCGATTGCGGCGCCCTATCCGGGGACGGAGCTTTACAAGCAGGCGACGGACAACGGCTGGATTGACTCCAGCGCGTTGCAGTTGTCCGGCAACGGCATTCAGGTGTCGACACTCCGCTACGATCACTTGTCGCCGGATGAGATCGAGGATGCGGTCGAGCGGATGTACCGGCGGTTTTATTTCCGGCACCGTCCGATTCTCCGGTTCCTGCGTGAGATGGCGACGGACCGGCAGATGCTGGTGCGACGGTTGCGCGAAGGCGGCGAGTTCTTCGGCTACCTGAAAGAGCGCAAGCAGATCGTGCGGGCGCGCCAGGAACAGGTACACGTTCAGGCATAGCCCGGATTCTCGTTCAGGCACAGCAGCCGGACCCTCGTTCAGGCACAGCGCCGAGGCGTTACGGCAGGATGATGTAATCCGGCCAGCAGGCGTCGGGTGACGCGATGGACGCGAAGCCGTCGAAGGCGACTCGGTTTGCCGCCCCGGTGTTGTTCGCGCCCTGCGTAAAGCGCGGATCGAGAATTCGGGCTATCTGATCGCGCGCTCCCTGCAGATGAGCGCGCGTTTCGCGGTCGGCGGCCTTGTCGAGCGCTGAGGCGATCTTCGCGCTGAGTTTGCGCAGTTCGGCGCGATAAAACGGCTTTTCGTCCGGGCTGACCATCGACTGGGCCGGCGGCGGGTTGGAATTGACTTTGGCGTTCGCGAGCTCGAGCCAGGAGTGCTGGAGGTTGCGGCGGTAATTGTCGATGTGCACCCGATCGGAGTCGAGTTCGCGCCAGATCGCGCGGCGCACAGCGGTCAGGAAATCCTCGGGAGCGAAGGCGGCTGAGCCATCGATCGCCTGCTGCTCGGAAAGCCGGGCGAAGCGCGCGCTGCTCAGGAGGTTCGTCAGGATGCTGTTCTGCGCGTTGCGAATGCGGCTGAGCACGCCAATTGGCTCGATACGGCGCAGGATCTCCGGGTCGATCGCCCAGCTGGGTGTGGCAAAGGCGTTTTCGGCGAGAAATCTCATCGCCGCCTGCTGGCGCGCCTTTGGGACCGGCGTGTACAGGCGGCCTTCCTGCCCCGAATACTTTGTCTGCGAGTCGAAAGTGCCGACCACGGCGGCGACGTGGTTCATTTCCAGAGTCCACTGGGCCAGCATGCGTCCATAGATCTCCCCAAGATCGTCATATGGTTCGCCGGGTTTGGACGTCGTGGCTGCCATCAGGATCTTCGCGACGCGCTGCAGGTTTTTGAGTCCAAGAGCACTCGACTTCACGGCGTCGGCATCGCCCACGGCTTCTGTTAGTTCGCCGAAATCGGCGCCCGCGGCGCCCGCGGTCGAGAAGCGGAGCCATGGCGTGGTGTCCTGCGCGCGCGCCCACTCGTTGAGCTTCACCTTCTCATCTTCGGGAGTCTTCGCGTCGATCGGGCCGTATCCCCACTTCACCGCAAACGTGTCGTAGGGGCCGATGCGCGGCACGAGGTCTTCGACGGGGATGTTGTCTTCGGGCTGGGCAACGTAGTTGAATCGCGCGTAGTCCATGATCGACGGTGTGTGGCCCATTTTGTGGAGCCAGTCCTTGTCGCGCACTTTCTCCTGCGGGTATGTCGAACTCGCCTTCATGTTGTGCTCAAGGCCGAGGGTGTGGCCGATCTCATGAGCGATGACGTACTCGATGAGGCGGCCCATCAGGTCGTCCGGCAGCGGCAATTTTTGTGCGCGCGGGTCGAGCGGGCTTGCCTGCAGGAAGTACCAGTCACTCTCCAGATTCATGATGTTGTGGTAAAAGAGGATCTCCGCATTGAGGATCTCACCGGTACGTGGATCGGAGATGTGCGGACCGAAGGCGTTTTCGACGGTCGACGGCATCCACCGAATAACGGAGAAGCGGCTATCCTCCGGACTGAAGTCGGGATCTTCTTCATGCGTGGGCGCCATCTCCGCCGTAATGGCGTGACTGAAACCGGCGGCCTCGAAAGCCGGCTGCCAATCCTCGACGCCCTTCTTCAACCACTCGCGCCATTTCATCGGAGTTGCGGCATCGATGTAGAAGACGATCGGCTTCACAGGATCGGAGACAGCGGCGGCCGGATTCTTCTTTTCGAGGCGCCACCGGGCGATGTAGCGGACGAGCGGCGCGCGGTGCTCCTCGCGGCTGTAATCGAGCATGCTCGTCGAGAAGTAACCGACGCGCTCGTCGAAGAGGCGCGGTTTCATGGGGTCTTCCGGAAGCTTGACCATGCTGTAGTGAACGACCACGCTGGCGCTGCCGGGGCGCATGCCGTTGAACGCGGGCGCACCATTGCCTTGCGCGCGCGTGAAAGTCTGGGTCGACTCGGCTTCCACATTTTCGGGATAAGGCGAGACGCGCTCGATGAAGGACCGTGAACCATCCATGCCGGTGGCGCCGAGACGCTGACGCACGCCGAACTCGGGAACGTCGGAGGAATAGAGACGAGAGACTTCGATGACCGGGGCGCCGCCTTTGGAAAACGCGGCGACGGGGAACGTCATCAGAATTGTGTCGTTGTTCGCGGCTTTTACGGCGAGCGCAACGGGTGTCTTTGGATCGGCGGTGACGGCGTAGTTGACATTGCGCAGATTGACTTTGTTGCCGTTGAGCTCCCAACGGACGACGAGGTCGTTGATCTCATCGCCGCCGTTGCCGACGCCGATGGTCGTTTTCGCGATGCGCACGTTGAAGAGGAATTCGCGACCCAGCTGGGCTTTCGCGATTTCAAAGTAATAGCGATCGCGGATCTGATGGACGGTGAAAACGCCTTTGGCCGATCTGGCCTCTTTGGTGATGACGCGATCGTAGGGTTGGGGATCGTTCGCATTACGGGAAGCGGAAGCCGGTGCCGCCGCGGGGGGATTTGCCGGTGCGGTTTCCGCCGGAGGGGCGGGCTCTTGTGCCTGAAGCGATACGCCGGCGAGGACGACAAGAGCGAATCCACGTATGCTCCGGGACATCGGTGGATTCAGAATAACACCGTCCGGGAGCGTCGAAAGGCGGCGCGTCCGGACGGTGAACAGAGGGGTTTGCGCTGAGTTATTTGACGCTGTCGACAGTGAGGGTGTCGCCCTTCAGGGTGCCGTTTACCGTCACGGTCTTCCCTGCCGACGCGGTGATCTTGTCCTGATTGGCAATCTTGAGGATCTTACCGTCGGGCATGACGAGGACAGCGGGAGATCCGCCTTTGATGCACTTCTGCGCACACGCGGCATCATTCTTCATCTCGGGCTTGCCGGCACACATCGTGTCTTCGACGAAGCCTTTGAATTCGGCGGCAAACGAGGCGCCGGCGAGTCCGAGGGCCAGAGTTGCCAACGCGGTTATTTTCTTCATGAATATATGCTCCTGTGAGCGGCGCCTGCCGGCTCAAAAACAATATATACCCCAAGCAGGTTCTGGTCCTGCCCTGATTGTGGGTGAGAGCACTAAATACACCGGCGGAAACGCCGACGCCCCGCTACGGGAGCGGATTTGCGAGCGGCTGGAGCTCGGCTTGCGCGGGATAACGGTCGACATTCAGCGCCATCGACACCATGCTGTACCAGCCGGTGAGCCCGATGATGTCGACAACGCCCTTTTCCCCGAAGCGCGCCTTCGCGGCGTTGAAGGTCGCGTCGCTGACTTCGTGAGTTTTGAGAAGTTCCGTGATGAAGGTATACGCGGTGGCAATATCCGCGTCCATGCCTGACGGGCGCTTGCCTTGCGCGATGGCGTCGACAATGGCGGGGCTCACCCCGGCCTGCAAAGCGGCGCGCTTGTGGGCGGTCCACTCAAACTGCGCGCCCCAGAAGCGGGCAGTGACGATGATGACCGTTTCGAGCGCCGGCTTTGGAAGAGCTGCATGGAAACGCATCGAGGCGCCGAACTGCTGGGCCAGGTCACCCATCTCGGGGCTGCGCAGCAGGACGTTGAACGGTCCGCCAAGGCTGCCGCGTTCGCCGGCGAGCAGGTGATCGATCATGGTTTTCTGCTCGGGAGTCATTTGGTTATAAGTGAGCGGCTGGAAGCGCCCGCCGGCAAGGCCGAGATTGTCTTTCGTGACGCGGGCTGGGGTTTGGGCGAGCGCGAGGGACAGGCAGGCGAGGCCGAAGAGAAGGCGGGGAATCCTCATAGTGCCTGCCAGTTTACGCCAAAACGCGATGGCGGCCCCGGATACCAACTCTGACGTCTATGAGTCATGAACTTTTAACCGGCCCTGCCGATAAGGTTGTAGGAAAATGGCGTTTACCTCATGCAGTCTTATGATCTGATCGTGATTGGCTCGGGGCCGGCAGGCCAGAGGGCCGCCATCCAGGCAGCGAAGAACGGAAAGAAAGTCGCGCTGGTCGAAAAGCGGGAGGTCATCGGCGGGGTTTGCGTCAATACCGGGACGATCCCGAGCAAGACCATGCGGGAGGCGGTGATCCATCTTTCCGGCTTCAACTACCAGGCGATTTACGGGATGAACTACCGGGTCAAGGACAAGATTTCCATGTCCGACCTGTTGTTCCGCGTGCAATATGTAATCCGAACGGAGATCGACGTCACGCGCGCGCAACTCTCGCGAAACAACATCGAGATGCTGACGGGGCAGGCGAGCTTCATCGATTCCACGCATTTGAACGTGACAAATTCGCGAGGCGTCACTCCGATCGAGGCGGCGGTCACGATCATCGCGTCGGGAACCAAGCCGGCGGTTTCGGACAAGGTTCCGACGAACGGCGAGAACATCGTCGACAGCGACCAGATTCTGACAATGAACGACATGCCCCGCACGTTGATCGTGGTCGGGGGCGGCGTGATCGGAGTCGAATACACCTGCATGTTCGCGACGCTCGGAGTGCGTGTGATTCTGGTCGAGAAGCGTCCGCGGCTGCTGGAGTTCGCTGATTTGGAAATGGTCGAGGCCCTTTCCTACCATCTGCGGGACAGCCGCGTCACGATGCGTTTGAACGAAGAGGTGGAGAGCGTCGAAGCCACCAACGGGTGCGTGACGGCGAATTTACAAAGCAAGAAGAAGATCGTCGGGGATGCGCTTCTTTACGCCGTTGGACGGCAGGGAAACGTGGACGAACTGAACCTCGCGGCGGCCGGTATCGAGGCCGATGCGCGAGGGCGTATCAAAGTGGACGCCGATTTCCGGACGAGTCAGCGCAATATTTACGCGGTGGGAGATGTGATCGGATTTCCCAGCCTGGCATCAGTCTCGATGGAACAAGGGCGGATCGCCGCCGGGCGCGCATTCGGGATTCCGCTCCACTCGCAGCCGGCGTTTTATCCGTACGGAATTTACACCATCCCGGAGATTTCGTTCATCGGTAAGACAGAAGAGCAGTTGACCGATGACGATGTGCCTTACGAGGTCGGGGTCGCTTACTACCGCGAGATTGCGCGAGGGCAGATTCGCGGGGATACGACCGGCCGGCTGAAGGTGATCTTCCACCGCGAGACACGTCTCGTGCTGGGCGTACACATCATCGGCGAGGGCGCGTGCGAGTTGCTGCACATCGGGCAAGCCGTGATGGTGCTGGGTGGAACTGTCGATTATTTTGTCGACAACGTATTCAACTACCCGACGTTGGCCGAGTGCTACAAGGCAGCGGCGTTTAACGGGCTGAACAAGTTAAGGTAAAGCACGCCCTACGGCTCCTTAGTTTTCGAAGACGGTTTCGACCGGCACGACTGTGACATCTTCGGTCCGCAGGTGCAGAGGAAAGCGTTCGACGATTTTGTCTTCGTCCATGATTTCCTGCGGCTTGGCAGAGTTATATGCTGGCGGCGTCGGAGCCTCCCCGAGCAGCGCCGAGCGGATCGCATCGGTGTCTTTAGCGACTCCGACGATTTCGAGGTCAGTGGCGCGAATGTGTTTGCGGATTGCCGCGTTGACATCGGCAGGCGTCAGCTTCGCAAGGGAAGTCTTGATGTACTCGGTGTAATTCGGGATCCCGTAGTAAAGGCTGTCGATGGCGTATCCGAGTTCCGAGGCCTTGGTCTTCGTCAGCACGTTCACGTATTTCGAAAGGAACGAGCGGGTCTTTTCGAAGTCCTCCGCGGGAATGCCGTTTTTCACCAGCCGGTCGAGCTCATACATCGCGAGGCGCAACGAAAAGACAGCGTTCGGCGGTTCGACGGGGCGGATCCAGATCTGGAAAATCTGCTGCTGCCGGGCAAGATTGGGCTGCGGTTCCAGACGGGCCATGCCACGCGGGAAGTATTCAATGTAGTCGTAGTCCCCGTAGTTCAGGCCGCGGGCCTCACGCATGCGAACAAACAGACGCCCGCCCTGGCGATGCTGGCCAAACCATGACGTCATGACAAGAAGCGCCGGGTAGTCCGGGTCGCCGCGCTTCACGTCGATGGGGAAGCCGAGCGACCAGGCGACCGAGCGCGTGTCTTTTTCCACGAGCGTGACCCGGTTGTGGCCGATCCTCGGAGGGGCCGGCAGGCGGTCGAAGCGGTCCACGGTGCCTTCCGGCAGGGCCGCGAAGTCGCGCCGGACTCGGGCGAGGAATTCGGGCGGGTAACCGCCCGCTATCCCAATGATGAGATTGGCCTGCGTGTAGTGCTGTTTGTAGAAATCCTGCAGATCGGCAATCGTCATCTTCTGCAGTGCAGATGCGGTGCCGAGATCTTCGTGACCATAGGGATGTCCGCGATAGATCACGTTGTAGAGCTCTTCCTTGCCGAGTTCCTCGTCGTTATTGCCGCGCAGGCTCACGCGCAGGGCATTCAGAGAGTCGTCGCGAATGCGGGCGAAGTCGTCAGCGCGCCAGCCGGGTTCGAGAATCATCTGGCGCATGAGGCCGTAAAATTTGTCGAGGTTGTCGCGATGTGTTTCACCGACGAAGGTCGTCATCTCCTTGTCCGAGTAGACGCGAACCGACGTCGCCATCGGGTACATGGCATCGACGATCTGCTTGTAGGTGAGACTCTTCGTGCCGCCGTCGCCGAGCATTTCCCCGGTCAGGTGGGCAAGACCCGGCTTGTCCGCGGGGTCTGATGCCGCACCCGTGGTAAACACAATCCGAAGGGTGACCAGCGGCGATTTTCCCGGAAGCTCGACAACACGCGGCGCAGCGGACGCGGTACAGGCCGCGAAAGTGAAGAGCAGAGCGAGCGTGCTTCGCCTCTGCAGGGATGTGCCCCGGCCCATCACCTGGCCTCCTTCGAGCTGAGCGTAACAGTCGTCCGGTTGTTGGGGAGCAGGTACTTTCGTGCAGCTTTTTGGATGTCGGCGGGCGTCAGACGCGCGTAGGCATCGTAGTAGCGATTGATGGCCTCGGGCGTTCGCCGCAGCGCAACGTACTGGGCGACAGTCGAGGCGATGGATTCGCTGTTATCAAGCTGCAGGGCGAATTCATAACGCAGATGATCCTTGAGTTGTTCGAGTTGCTTCGCGTCGACCGGCTTCGTGGCGAAGGCTTCGGTTGTTTCGATGATCTGCTGCTGGATGGCCGGCAGGTCGGACGCTTTCTTGACCCGCGCGATGACGCCAAACAACTCCGGATCGAGATTGGTCGGTGGGCCGGCATACATCAGATCCACTTTCTGTTCGTCGATCACGAGCTTCTGATAAAGCGGAGAGGTCTGGTCGAAGCCGAGCCGCGAGATGGCGTCGAGGGCCGCCGTTTCTTCCGTGGCGCCGCTCCAGGCGGGTCCGTGATAAGCGACGGCGATCCACGGGAGAGTTTCGGTCTGCCAATCGACGTGAGCGGTGCGCGGGGTGGTCTGCGGAGGCTCGGCGGGGACCGAAGCCTTGAAGCTGCCGCGCTTCCATGCGCCCCAGCGCTCGTCGATCAGTGCGCGCACGCGCTTCGGATCGACATCGCCCGCGACAATGATCGTGGTGTACTCGGGGCGGTAGTAGCGGTCGAAGAACTGTTTGCTGTAGTTATATTCCGTGGGCATCGCCTCAATGTCTTTGAGGAAGCCCATGGTTGTGTGCCGGTAGGTGTGGACCTTGAAGGCAGTCGCACGCAGGGTCTCGAACAACTGCTCGTTGGGATTCGCGCTGTTCTTGTTGTATTCCCCGAGCACGGCGCGAGTCTCGGTCTTGAATGCTTCCTCGGTGAAGGAGAGGTGAGCAAAGCGGTCCGCTTCCATCGAAAGGATGCGAGGCAGGTCTTCTTTCGAGAAAGTCGTATGGAACGCCGTGAGGTCGTCGCTGGTGAAAGCGTTCGACGCGGCGCCGGCTCTCTGGATCTCCGCCTGATATTTTTCGGGCGGAAACTCGGCCGTGCCGCGGAACATCAGGTGCTCGAAAAGATGCGCGAAGCCGCTCTTGCCGGGTTCAACCTCATTGCGAGAGCCGGCGCCGACGACGATAAACAGCGAGACGATGTTCGGGTAGTCAGTCGGGATGGTGATCAGCCGAAGGCCGTTGGGCAGGTCTTCCTGGACATATTGGTAGGGAAAGATTTTGCCGGCCGCGAACAGCACAGTGGCGGAAAGCAGGCCTGCGGCCAGTATCCCCGTTTTGAGAAGGCGCATTAGCTTCAGTGTCTCACCGCATGAACATGCCACCGTTCACGTCCAGCACGTGGCCTGTGATGTAGGAAGCGTCTTCGCTCGCAAGGAATTTTACGGCGGCGGCGATTTCTTCGGGCTTGCCGATGCGCCTGAGAGGCACGGATCCGGTGATTTTCCCTTTGAGATCGTCGCTGAGTGACGATGTCATATCGGTTTCGATGAAACCCGGCGCAACTGCGTTGACGGTGATGTTGCGCGAGGCGAGCTCCTGCGCAAGAGACTTGGTGAGGCCGATCAAACCGGCTTTTGACGCAACATAGTTCGCCTGCCCGGGATTGCCGGATTCGCCGACGACAGACGTGATGTTGACGATCCGTCCCCAACGTTCCTTCACCATACCGGGCAGCACCTGCTGGATGCAGAAGAACGAGCCCGAGAGGTTGGTCTGGATTACGGCATCCCAGTCGTCGCGCTTCATGCGGAGCGCGAGGCCGTCGCGAGTGAGTCCCGCATTGTTGACGAGGATGTCGATGCGTCCGAAGTCTTTCGCGGTCCTGGCGAAGCCTTCTTTAATGGAGTCCGGGGACGCGAGATCGATGGCGACGACGAAGGCTTCTCCGCCTGCGCTGCGGATTTCGTTTGCGACTTCCTCGAGTTTGTCCACCTGCCGGGCGGCAACGACGACCCTTGCTCCGCTGGCGGCGATCGAGAGAGCGCAGGCGCGGCCGATGCCGCGGCTCGCGCCGGTGATGAGTGCGATCCGATTTGTCATGCTCCTGGTTCTGCCGCCGCGGGCCACGAAAAACGACAGCCTGCGCTACAGTAACTTGCAATTATGGCTTATGACGATCTGCGCGACTTTATCCGCGCGCTGGAAAAGAACAAAGAGCTGAAGCGGATTCCATTCGAAGTCGATCCGGTGCTCGAGATGACGGAGTTCGCCGATCGCTCGGTGAAGTCCGGCGGACCGGCGCTGCTGTTCGAAAATCCGAAAGGCTCGAAGGTTCCCGTCCTGATCAACAGCTTTGCCAGCATGCGGCGAATGGAGATCGCACTCGAAGTTCGCTCGGTCGACGAGATTGCGAACCGAATCGTTGAGTATCTGGAGATGCGGATGCCGGAGGGCATACTCAACAAGCTCAAGATGCTGCCGAAACTGGCGGAGATTGGGGCTTTTTTCCCGAAGATCGTTTCGCGCGGCGATTGCCAGGAAGTCATCAG
>Ga0134125_10003599_pt1 | contig 17890 bp, 18 predicted proteins | sample KB31751_FD_96464 | JGI IMG/M metagenome (GOLD analysis project Ga0134125, IMG submission 96464) | Terrestrial soil microbial communities with excess Nitrogen fertilizer from Kellogg Biological Station, Michigan, USA - KB3-175-1 | ecosystem: Environmental > Terrestrial > Soil > Unclassified ...
CCACCCCGGCGCTGAGCGACCGCCCCTCCGGCGTGGCCGCCACGGCGCGCGTTGCAGACCAGAACGCCAGAACGGCCGCACAAGCTGCGCGCGCTTGAAACCGCCGCCCCATGTCGCGTCCCAACCTAGCAGGCCCCTCACCCCGGCGCTCGCCGGAGAGATCGTCGCTGCGACAGCGAATCCGGACCCTGGCGTTCCTCGTGTCGCGGCAGGCTCGTGGTCCGATGATGGTACGCTGCTCGCTCATATGAAGACGCCAGCGCGCGCGGCCCTTGCAACCTGGCTGGGTTCGCTCATGAGCGCCGCGTGTTCCCATCCACCGACAATGCCGGCGCGCGGGCCCGTCCCGGTGTCAACGGCGTCGAGCGGAGAAGCTGGCGGGGACGCCGGAGTGGAACCGTCGGACGGGGCGAGCTCTGCGGACTTCTGGGCATCGGTCGGTGCCCGCCGGCTACCGTCCTCGCTCATCTGTGAACCGACGCGAGAGCCGCCTGGGTCCGCCGCCGGAGTAACGCCGAACGGCGGCTCTGCCGACGGTGGTGTCGCGGAGAAGACCAGGCTGCCCGGCCAAGGGAGCATGGACAAGGAAATCATCCGACGAATCATTCGGAGACACGTGGATGCCGTTCGGACGTGCTACGAGGCCGTGTTGACCTCGAAACCCTATCCCCGGGGCCGTGTCCTCGCCCGCTTCATGATTAGCCGCACAGGTCAGGTTTCCAACTCGTGTGTCGTCAGCACGACCTTGCACCAGCTCGAAGCGGAACGCTGCATCGTCGACGATATCTTGACCTGGGCGTTTCCGAAGTCGCTCGGGGGAGGCTGGATCGTGGTCGACTATCCGTTCGTGCTCGATCCGGCGGAGGAGCCTCCGGCCCCGGCTGGTGTAGTCCCGTGAAGACTCCCGGGTGACGGAAGCCGCTCAGAGCTTGCGGATTGCCGGTGCCCCGAAGGAGCACTGATGATATGTTCAGGTCGTGCTTCAGTCGACATTCCAGCTCACGCGTGGCATCGGTCCCCGACGCGAGAGGCAGCTGTGGAAGGGCGGCGTGACCTGCTGGAATGATTTAGCCGCCCGGGAGGCGGACGCGACAGAGCTCCTGTCGGCTCAGACCGGTCCGCCGCTTCGAGCAGCCGTCGAACAGGCCGTGCTGGCGCTGCAGCGGAACGACGTCGACAGTCTTGGTCGGCTCCTACCGGCGTCCGAGCATTGGCGACTCTTCGGAACGTTCGGTGCCGACGCCGTCTATCTGGACATCGAGACCGGCGACGACGTCTGGGGCTTCGAGGGGATCTCGGCCATCGGTTTCCTGGATGAATCGGGGCCACGTTTGCTGCTGGCTGGTCGAGACCTTCACCTGTTTCCGGAGATCGCGCGCAGTTGGCGGCTGCTGGTGACTTTCAACGGCCTCTCTTTCGATGTGCCGGTCTTGCGGCGTGCATTTCCCGACTGGACCCCTCCGCTCTGTCACATCGATCTACGCCACTTGCTCGCTCGCCTCGGTCATCACGGCGGGCTCAAGAACATTGAAGCCGACATCGTCGACTTGAACCTGAGACGCCCGTCGCACCTGTCTGGAATCGACGGGTGGGATGCGTGCCATCTGTTTCGTCGCGGGCGGGACGGGGACCTGAGCGCCTTGCGTCTCTTCGCCGAATACAACCTCTACGACGTCATCAACCTGCGCACGCTGATGGCTTATGCGTACAACAGTCACGCGGCCGTCGAGACCGCTCGGGTGCCGGGTCTGTGTGCCCACGCACCCGTGTTGCCCGTTCCGGGCCGCGGCGACGTGCTCTACGACGTGTCGAAGCTCCTACTGGCGCTATAAGGGGAAGCCGGGCGTGCATCGCGCACTCGTGCGTTCCTGCCGCTGGCCCCGTAGCTGCCGGGTTTCTTCCACGCGCCAGGCGTGCCATCGTCCAAGGGTGAGCACCTCCGCCGATTTCGAAGCCGCGCAGGCGCGCGTGAAGACCCTGAAGTCGACCCCGAGCCCCGACGAGCTGCTCGAGCTCTACGCGCTCTTCAAGCAAGGCACGCTGGGTGATGTAACAGGCTCCCGACCCGGCATGCTCGACTTCAAGGGCCGCGCCAAGTTCGACGCCTGGGAAAAGCGGAAGGGTCTCGCCCGCGATGCCGCGCAGAAGGCCTACGTCGACCTCGTGGCGACGCTCGAGCAACGTTACGGCCGTTGATCTGGCCTCCGACGGGAGCCAGCTGGTTCACGGACGGTCATGGGCGTCCGTCCGCCTTTCGTGGTTCGCCGTGGTGTTCGTGGCGCTTTTTCTGATCGCCGGTCTGAGCTGGTTACGATTAGCCAGCCGCGGGCTCGCCAGCCGCGCCGGCATTGCCGCCGCCGCCACCGCGCCGGCCCCCCGCGCCACCGACACCCCGCCGGCCGCCCGCGCCGCCGACGCCGCGCCGGCCACCCGCGCCGCCCCCACCGCGCCGGCCCCCCATGCCACCGCCGCCCGTGATCGTCCGGCCGCCGCCGCCCGCTTCGCCACCGCCGCCGGTCACCGCCCGGCCGCCGCCGCCGGCTTCGCCACCGCCGCCGGTCACCGTCCGGCCGCCGCCGGCTTCGCCACCACCGCCAGTCACCGTCCGGCCGCCTTCGCCGCCCGTGCCGGTGGTGGTGGTCCCACCAGTTCCGACGCCCGTGCCGCCCGTGCCTGTGATCTGCCCGCCGGTGCCGGTCGTCGTCGTGCCACCGGTTCCCGCGCCGGTGCCGCCGGTTCCGGTGCCGGTCGTCGTCGTGCCACCAGTTCCGGTGCCGGTCGTCGTCGTGCCACCAGTTCCCGTGGCGCTCGTGCTGCCGCCCGTGCCGGTCGTGGTGCCGCCGGTACCCGAGCCGTCGGAGCCGCCGCCGCAGCCAGGTGTGAGAAGCGCGAACGCCAGCGCCCCGCAGCCACTCATCGTGAAGAGAAACTTCTTGGTTATGGTGAGCCGCATCCGCTACCCCCAGACAAGGTTGACTGGTGGGATATGGGCGGCAGCGAATGTCCGGTTATCGAAAAATCTTTTTGAGCAGCTGCCTCTCGCGCTCTCTCGGCCGCCTGCTGGCGGCCGCGTGACGGGCCGCACGTCGCGCGCCGCTGGAGCGCACCGCGATCGATCAGGTGGTCAGCAGACCGAATCTGTTACTGGTCAGCGGGAACGAGCTCGTAGCGCGTCTCGTGGCCGACGGCGGCGCCTGCGGCCCCGCCAATGAATGCGCCGATCGCGCCGAACAAGGCTCCGACCTTCAACGCTTCGCCGACCGGAACCGAGCGGTCGCAGGGGGCGTCAACGGCGCACCCCCGGGGCGTCAGGAATGCGCGAATCGCGAACATCAGGCCGAACACGACGACGCCCGTGGGCACCGCCCCCTCTATGGCGCCCCGAACGCGACCGTACGTGCTCAGAGAATCGATTTGCGTCAGGGGCACGCGCGTCGTGCCCCTCTGATCGGAAAGCGTCAACCACCCGGGCTCGTGGCCAACGATCAGATACGGTCCACGCGAGGTGGCCACCGGTCGAAGCGGTGGCAGAGGACTCGTGACCCGCGCATAGGCGCGCGGTTGCGCGACCACGTCGTCGATCAGGGGCTCGGGCGCCGCGTCCCCTGCGCTCTGCACGCGGACGGTCGTCATACAACCAGTCAGTGCAGCGACGGCCAGCGCGATCAGACGTAGACCGCGACAGGAATGTCTTGATTCGTCTTCGAAGAGCAAGGTGATCGCCACTCTCTTGCACGACTCGCGCCGCCTGCTCGCGATGGGTCGGGATAAGATGTTGGCTGGACATTCGTCATGAGATGTGGCGCGAACTGCTGAACCCGATATAGCTGCCAGGGACACTCGGACTGCACGGTGGTAGTCCCCGGATGCCCGTTTGAGTGTTACGTGAGCGTCACGAGCTCAGACGCCTCGCTCATCGAGGCGCGCGCCCGGGAGCTCGCAGCTCGCAACGGCCTCGACTGTCGGGCATGTACAGGTGCGCTCCACCGCCGCAGGCGATCTGCAGCCACCGAAGATGCGCGCTCAAGAAGCGGTGACGGGCTCCGGGCGTCTGTGTCGTCGTCTGCGAATGACTGTGGGCGAATGGGCGGCAACGACAGGTCTGTCGCGGTCGTCGGCCCCTCTCCCGTCGACCTGAGGCGACACGCCCGACTGATCGGGGCTTTCGCTGGTCCGGTTGTTGCTTCACCACCGAAGATGCGCCATTCGCTGCCCCATCTCGCTGCGCTTCTCCTCATGGTCGGGTGCGGGAGCTCGCTGACGAGAGGAACAGACGGAACCGGCACCAGGTCATTGGGGGATGGAAGCGGGGGGACGGGCGGGACCGTCGATGCCAGTGGCGTCGGTGGCCGCGGGGGCGGCGGCGTCGGAGGGGTCTCGGGCGATTCTGGCGCCGACGCTGCCGCCGCCCAGGGGACGCCCTACGCGTGCGCCGGCGACTTCGTCGTTGCAGTGGACGGCGGCGTGGACGCCGCCCCCGACGCGGCGTCGGCCCCGATCTGCGTGGTCGGGCGAACCTTTTGTTACGTCCATCTCCCCCGTCCGGACACTGCCGGCCTGGAGACCACCTCGTGCAGAGACTTTGGAACCGGCGGGGTAGCTGCGTGCGCGCCGAATCCAACCTGTGCTTGCTTATGCGACACGTCGCACGGCGGGTTCTATTGTAACGAAGAATGCAGGTGCACCGAGAAGAGCGGCCTTGCGACGGTGGCTTGCCAGTCAATCTGACCGAACAGATCCGAGGGGACACATCAGGCATGGCGCCCCGTCCTTCCGGTCGTCGCTGTGCCTGCCTCGCGTGGCTGGCCTTGGTCGCCGGCTGCGGCCTCCCGGCCAGTCCGGATCTCACGGGAACGCTGGTCGGCGAGTCGGCGCACTTTCGCCTCTTCGTCGATCCCGATTTCGACGCGAGCAGGCTGCCGGCCGATCTGCAGGGCGCCGGGAGCCTCGACTGGCTCGAGTCCGATTGGACCGACAAGCAGACGATGCTGAAGATGCCCGAGGGCGCGCGGAAGATCGACTACCACCTCATGACCTCTGCGCACACGGTCGCCGCCTGCGGAGGCGGAGCCGACTCCTGCGAACTGCGCGCGACGCTGCAGATCGCGAGCGATGCGCCGGTGTTTCAGCATGAGCTCATGCACGCCTATATGCAGCTCGCCGCCCCAGGCGCCGATCCGATTTCATTCATCACCGAAGGAACTGCCCAGGCGATCGGTTGTTACTCGCTGCCGTGGAAGGTGGACCCGAGGGAGGACGCCTCTTCCTGGCAAGAGGCGGTCACGTCGGGCCTCTACGATTACGGCGAAGGCGGGGTCTTTGTGCGCTACCTGATCCGAACGCAGGGGATCGATGCGTTCGTCCGTTACTACCAGCAGGCGCCGCAGCGTCGCGATCCGGCGCTGTTCGCGACGAACTTCTCTGCCTTCTGGAACATGACCATCGACGACGCCTGGGCGGCGATGCACGCCGCGCGTCGCGCGACAGGCACCGACGCGCCGATCTGCCCGTGCTCGTGGCCGACGCCGCCCACCGACGGTCAACCACTGGACAGCAATCCGATCACCCACCCTTACTGGCCGTTGCCGGACACGGGCGGCGCATCCCTGGCGCTCACCGCGCCCAGCGCCGAATTCTTTGACTTCGCCGACTGTGACGGTGTCGCGCCCTACTTCGAGTCGAATTTCGCGGAGCTCCAGACGACGAACTTCGCGCCGTCCCTGACCGACGTCGCGGTTGCCATCGTGCAACTGCCGTCCGACGGGCGTCGCCGCTACACCACGACGCCCATCAGCACGGCGGCGTTGGGCGCGTACATCACCGACAGCTGTGGCGAAGGCGTCCCCTACCCGCTTCCGGCAGACTTCGTGACCGGATGGGGAGCGCTCTCCGTCATGGTCGATCAGGCCAGCATCGGAGGGGTCACGAAGTACGCGCAAGTCCAGCTCCCGAGCAGCGGCGTGGTGGCTGCCGATGTGGGCCTGAACACCGATGTGGACGTCTGCGACAGTTGCGCGTTCGACCAGGGATCCTGCGTGGCGACCGCGGCGTTGATGGACCCGCTGGCTCCGTTGTACACGCGCGTGCGGCCAGGACCCGTGAACGTGCGATGGAAGGTTCCGCCGGTCGCGCCGGGTGGCGCGTTCCCGGACCCGGCCGGCGCCTGGATCCAGGTCACCACGATCCTCAAGTGAATCGTCCTCGGTCGCTCTCGATCCCCCTGACCGTGGTCGGCTTGGTTGCCGTCCTCTGCGGCATCGCCAGGGCCGAAGTGCCGTCGCCGGACCGTCCCTCGCCCCTGCGGCTGTCGGCGGGGGCTGCCTATCTGCGGGAGAGCTGGAGCCCCTCCGGCAACCGTGCGGGTGCCGTGTTCAGCGGCGCAGGGCCGTCGCTGGAGCTGTCGATCGGCAAGAGCGTCCGCCCGCGCCTGGTGGTCGGCGGGCTCTGGCAGTTCGTCGGCGTGCTCGACCCGGCGGAGTCCTACATGGGAACGACCACCGTCGTTTCGGGAACCGGCCGGTTTCTCGACGTCTTCGCGGGATTCGCCGACTACACCCCGAATCCGCGACGCGGCCTTCATGTCGGCGGCAGTGCGGGTCTGCTGGTCGCCACCACCCTCGATCGCGCATGTTGCTTCACCACATCGTGGGGAGCCGCATTGTCGGTCCGGGCTGGTTACGACCTGTTCGTTTCCCGACGATGGTCCATCGGCGCGCTCGCCCAGCTCGAGGCCACTCGCGCCTGGTCGAGGGAGTCGAACGTCTCGGCCACCTCCACCGGCCTGCTGCCGACGCTGGCCCTCTCGTTCACGGTCGACTCGCGGAAGCGCTGACGCCGGCGCGCGCTGGCCGCCGACCACAGGTCGGCTGTGAGCCGTCGGCGTATTTTGTCGGCGGGCGGCGGTCGCGGCAAGCCAGCCGCACAGGCGCGCTACACTGTCGGCCGTGGAACACACGGTATCGCGGCGGCAGCTGCTGGTGGTGGCGCAGGGGGGCGTCGCGTCGGTCGCGTTCGCCGGCTGCGCGGTACTCCGTGGAGGCGCGTCTCACCCCACGCTCGAAACGGCGCAAACGGTCGTGGACAAAGACCATCTGCGCATTCCCCTGACGGCGCTGGCGGCCGTGCAACCGGGGCACGTCGTCGAGGCGAAGCCGGGGAACGGCCACCCCGACCTGCTGCTGTTAGCCCCGGAGCCCGGTGGCGACTGGCGCGCGATCACCGCGCACTGCACGCACCGCGGCTGCGTGGTCGACTGGAACGCTGGAGCCGGCGAGTGGCAGTGCCCGTGCCACGGCTCGCGTTTTGGCGCCACCGGCAACGTCGTTGCCGGGCCCGCTCAGAAGCCGCTGGGGGCACCGCCCACCCGCATCGAAGGCGACATGCTCGTGGTCGATCTCGGCGGCCTGCCGCCATCCTGAAACCAGAACCACGCTGTCGCCGGGGTTGGCGCGGCGAGCGAAGTGTGCGACAGGTATGTCGACACCGAAACTGCGAATGGGCAGCCCGCGTTCCCGCCCACCCAAAGGAGATGTCATGAAGAACCACTTTTTCCGCCGCGGTGCCGCGGCCCTGGGTGTGCTGGTCGCGTTCACGGCAGTCATCGGCCCTTCCGCGGCGAGCGCGCGGGATCTCCTGGTGCCGGCCGGGACGTGGCACGGCGTCTACCTCACGATCCGAAACACGATCGCGGCGTCCGACGTCACGACCTTCGAGTCGCAGGCGGGCAAGAAGATCGGGGCCGAGCTGTACTACGTCGGGTGGTACTCCGGTGCGTGGGATAACGTGGCGAAGCAGCTGAGCGTCTGGGATCCGATGGGGATCAAGGCCATGGTGACCTGGCAGCCCGAGCTGAAGAACGGCGGCAATCCGCTGGCCGCGATCCTGAATGGATCGCAGGACGCCATCATCAACGATTTCGTCACCAAGTCGAAGGCCTACGGAAAGCCGTTCTTTCTGCGCTTTGCGCACGAGATGAATGGCAACTGGTACGACTGGAGCGGCGCGCTCACGGGAAACAGCGCCGACGCGTACGTCGCCGCCTGGCGGTACGTCTGGAACAAGTTCCAGGCTGCCGGCGCAACGAATGCGATCTGGGTCTGGTGTCCGAACGCGGACAGCGTGCCCGCAGACAGCTGGAACGCGCTCGAGAACTATTATCCCGGCGACGCCTACGTCGACTGGGTCGGGGTGGACTTCTACGGGTTGAAGTGGGGAGACAACCCGCCGGACGCCGCGCTCGATCGCGTCTACGTGCCCTATGGGGCGCAAAAGCCGATCATGGTCGGGGAGACCGCCGCAGCCGACTGTAGCAATGACGCGGTGGGGACGACGATGACGAAGCCTCAGTGGACGACGGCGCTCTTCAACGCGATGGCGGCGCGCCCGAACGTCCACGCCTTCTTCTGGTTCAACCAGAACAACTCAGGCGAGGCGGACTGGCGCATCACCTCTTGCCCGAGTCCCGCGGCGCGCGACGCCTATCGTGCCGGGGTCGGCAGCGCCCAGTACTTGACGCGATAGGTCCCCTATCAGGCTCGCGGGCTCGCATCCGCTCTGACAGGTCGAAGCTTCCGGAGATCCGTCCGGACCCCGATCGCGGAAATTTCTGTCCCGTTGAATTGGAAGTACACCGCGCCGCTGGTCACGCCGATCTGGCCGTTCGGCATGCTCCAACGCCGTCATAGCTCGCGACCGCCCCGTAAGGGAGCCACGAGACGGTCGTGACGTCGAATCGCGCCTCCGGGAACGACTTGAAGACTTCCGCCGCGTGGGCTCGGAATGCTTCCCGGCCTTCGATGGTGCGACTGAGAACTTCCGTGCCCGGCAGATGGTAGCGAACCCTTTCTGAGCACAGCGCGGCGACGGTGGTCCAATCGTGGGCCCCGAGCGCTTCGAAGTAGCGGGCGATCACCGATGCGCGCGCGACATCCGGGACTTGAACCGCCGCGAACTTGCCGACCTGGGCGAGCAGTTCCTCCGGGCGGAACGGTTTCAACAACGTGAACACGAAACGCGTGCTGACTTCAGGTGGAATGCCGTCCCATGCTGTCAGGCACGCCACTGGAACCTCAGACGCTGCGTCCAAGAGTACGGACGCCTGCATCCTGGAGTGCTCCGGCGAACCGAGCGGGTAGTCGATCAGGACGATCGAAAAGGCGGTGGTCTGCAGCAAGCGCTCCGCGTCGGGCACGCTCCTCACCACTCTGATGGGGAATCCCGCTTCGAGCAGCAACTCTTCCATGGCCGCGCCGAGGTCCAGGTCGTCCTCCACGAGGAGGACTGGCGCGTTGCACGCTCTGACGAGTTCGTCCCCGTTGCCCATGCGAGCGGCATCCTGTCAAACCGAAGTGAGCGGTGCAATCACGCTGTGGTGGCCCAGCGCTTTGGCTAAACGGTCGAGCTGGCCCATGTGTGAACGGGCGTCTCGCTTTCACTGCCGTCGACGTAAGCCCGAAGCATCTCGGCCAGTGCTTGGTCGATCGGCAGGCGGGCGCTGCGTGAATCGACCTGCTCGAGCTGCCAGCACGCACCGGTCCGACCAGACGCGGTCCGCGCCGCGATGATCCCCAGGAAGTGGTCGACCTCCGCGGCGTCCACGCCGGCCGCGCGCAGGCCGCTCTGCGCCAGCGGCAACAGGCGCGGAATCAGCGCCGCCGCCGGCTCGGGCTGGGGCGAGCTGCCGCTGTCTGTTGGCCACAGCAGCTCGGCATCGAGGCCGACCCGCGCCGCCTCGTAGAAGTTGCGGCGGGCATGGCCGAAGGTGAGCCGCGCCGTGAGCTCGCGCATGCGCGGCGCAAGCGCGAGGGTCAGCCCGAGCAGAAAAGCAGCGTTGGCCGTCATGTCGGCGGCCGTCGGGCCGGCCGGCAGCGCCCGCATCTCGATTCGCAGGTGCCCCCCCTCCGCGTCGTCGAACACGGCGCGGTTCCAGTGCCAGATCGTCCCGTGGTGCAGCCGCAGCTCGGGAAACGTCGGGACGCCGCCCGCGCGGAGCACGGCTGCTGGATCTTCGTCCCCCAGCACCGGCAGCAGCGGCGCGTGCAGGGCCACCGATTCCGCGAAGAGCTCCAGCGCGCCCTGCCGGACCCAGCCATGTCCGAACGAGACGCGGGCGGGGCGCCACTCGTCGAGGGCGACGTTGGCGCGGTCGTCGACAGCCTGGCGGAACAGCGCCACACGGGTCTCGCGCCAAAGGCGGCGGCCCAAGAAGAACGGAGAATTGCCCGCGCAGGCCAGCGCCACGCCGGTGGCCAGCTGAGCCGCGTTGAAGGTGTCGGCGAAAGCGCCGGGCGTGACCCGGAGGTGAACCTGCATCGAGGTGTTCGCGCCTTCGAACGTCACGTCCTGGGCGCGCACGCGCAACTCCTCCTCGCCCTGGATGTCGATCAGGAACGGCTGATGCCGCAGGCGGCGGAGCCCGGCGGACAGGGCGCGGTAGCGGTGACCGTCGGTCATCACGGCCGCGCCCAGGTCCCTCGCCCGCAGACTGGGCAAGATGCCGATCGGAACGACCCGTGCGCCGAGGTCACGCGCAGCCCCGCGAACCTTGGTCAGGGCGTCGCGCAGCTCGGTCTCCATCGCGCCCAGCGAGGTCCCCGCCAGCGGCACCGGACGCGCGTTGACCTCGAGGTTGTATCGGTTGATCTCGAGGGAGAACCGCGGGTCGGCGAGGCGCTGCAGGAGCTGGCGGTTCACGGGCGCGGGGCGGGTGGCGTCGTCGATCAGGTTCAGCTCGACCTCCGCGCCGATGGTGGCCGCCCCCTCGCCGAACCCCGGGCGGTCGAGCAAGGCCCCGAGCGCGCCCAGGTCCACCTCCAGCTTTCGGTGGAACGCCTCGAACTCCGACTCGTCGAAGGTGTCTTTCGAGATCTCGAGACCCATGCGGCGGCTCCTCAGAACAGAAGGCGGCCCTCGCTCGGCCGCCTCGAGAAAAGCAGCGTCGCGCCCCGCTGGCGGCGCCGTCGGTAGCCGCACAGGTGCATCATGTCCACCAGGTGGTGACGGAGCCGATCGGGGTTGACGCTCAGCGTGTGAGGGTCGTCGAGATCGCGGGAGACGCCCGGCAAGAGCGGCAGCAGGCGCTCCGTCGGCAAGGCGCGTAACAGCCGCGAGACGCGCAACCAGAACGGGGCCACCTCCCGCGCCAGGAAGAATCCGTCATCGCCCTGTCCCTGGTAGCGTGGCATCAGCAAGATCCCGTCTCGAGAGGCGCGGATGTCTCCGCTGCGGTCGCGCGCCAGGACGGTGCCGGCGCGGACGACGTCGAAGCTGGCGAACCCGGGCCGCATGGTGAAGCCGTCGCCCTCCGCGACAACCTGGCGATGGAGCACCTCCACGACCGACGGGCGGCCGGCGCAGGCCCTGACGAGGAGCTCGTGGTGAGCGTCGAGATCGGGCACCAGCGCAGATTCGACCAGACCGATGGCGACCGCGCAAAGCCAGAGCGCCGCCTGATGCCGCCGTTCGGTCTCGGGCGCGTCATGCTGCCCGGCTTCGATCGCGATGGCGGTGTGCCCTCGGTCGGCCCAGTACCCGAGCATGGCCCCGTCGATCACCTCCTCCAGCCCCAGGATCTTGGTGATCGGCAGGCGCATCGCCAGCGCGCGGTTGGCCAGGGTGTCCCCGAAACAGAGAAAGGGCGTGCTGGGCGCCGACGTGCTGTGCAGATCGAGGAACACGACAGGGCCGCGGCGCTCGCCCACCAGGGTCTCCTGAATGTCCGCCAGCGTGCGCTGTTCCCGGTCCTCCGCAACGAGCGCGGCGGCGGGGCCGGCCCGGAGCTCCCGGAGCTGCTCAGGCGACCAACCCCGGTTGAGATCGCGCGCGAGGTAGCGCCGCCCGGCGGCGAGCGCGCCCTGGTTGCCCCTCAGCGCCACGAATCGACCTCGCATGCGTCCCGCCACCCGACCCAGAACGCCGGCGACCGCTCGCGCCGCGGGCACCGAGGCGGGCTCGTTGCCGTGCAGCCCACACGTGACGATCAGGGTGGGACCGGGACGATCGCCCCGGAGATCGGCGATCCATCGGGGGTCTTCCGGGCTCGCAAGCATCGGGTCATGTTGCCCCAAAGACGACCCGCCCGCTCTCCACTCAGGTCGTTTTGATGAGCCCACCATCGATGACGACGTTCGAGCCGGTCACGTTGGCGGTGCGGTCCGAAGCGAGGAGAACGACCAGCGTCGCGACCTCGTCGGGGGTGGTGAAGCGGCCGGTTGGGATGCCGCCCATTCCGGCCACGATGCGCGCCCGTGCCTCGTCGGCGGTCGTCCCCGAGGCCTTGGCGACAGAATCGGCAACGCCGCCTTTGCCGAGCCAGAGGTCGGTGCCGACCGGGCCCGGCGAGACGGCATTCACCCGGATTCCTTTCGGCCCAAACTCCTGCGACAGCGATTTGGTGAGGTTGAGGACGGCAGCCTTGGCGGCGCCGTAATCGAGGACGCCGGCGTCGGGCTCGAAGAAGGCGTTCACAGAGGCGACGTTGATGATGGAACCGCGGCCGGCTTTCAGCATGTGGGGGAGCGCGGCGCGGATGGTCTTCACGGCGGGGAAGAAGTTCATCTGCATCGCCCACTCGAACTCGGCGTCGCTCGTGCCCAGGAAGCCTTGCAGTCGGAGCCGCACCGCGCCGACGTTGTTCACGACGGCGTCGACACGGCCGTGTTCGGCGAGCGCGGCGTCGACCAGCATCGACGGCCCCGTCGGGGACGTCAGATCGACAGCGCGGGCGGTCACATTGCGGATCGACTGAAGGCTCTCGATCGTCCGCGCCCCGGCGACGACACGCGCGCCTTCCTCCACGAACATCTTCGTAACGGCCAGGCCGATGCCCTTGCTGGCTCCCGTCACGACGACCACCTTCCCCTCCAGATCGAGCTGCATGCGGGGAATGATGCTGCCAGGTTCGGGCTGAGGCACCCCGAAACGCCGGCGGGAACCGGAAATCGTCACCCTTCCGGCCTCTCCTTTCGACGAAAAGCCGACCGGGGCCGGCACTAACGCATGCGCGGCAACTGGAGGAGCTCCCCATGACGGTCACGGCCCGGATTCTCTTCAACGGTCTCTTCTTGCTCGGCCTCACGAGCCTGGGCGCATGTGGATCGTCGGCGGGCGGCGGCGGGGCAAGCGGCGGAACCACCGGCGCAAGCGGCGGAACCACCGGCGCAAGCGGCGGAACCACGGGGACCGGCGGCAGCGCGACCGGCTCTGGCGGGACGGTGGGCAGCGGCGGATCCAGCTCTGGTGGAACCGTCGGCACCGGGGGCTCGCCGGCCACGGGAGGGACCGTGGGCGGAACGAGCAGCGCGGGCTGTGGCTCGACCACGACCACCTCCCCCTGTAGCAAGTCGGGAACGACTTGCTCCCTGGACGTCGGAGGGACCATGCGCACTTACTACGTGCAGCTCCCCAGCACCTACTCTTCGACCAAGCCGTACCCGGTCGTGTTCCAGTTCCATCCCCTCGGCGGCTCGGCCCAACAGGCGTTGACCGAGTATCGGATCAGCACCGGCTTGCCCGATGCGATCTACGTGACACCGCAGGGCCTGACGGACTCGAGTGGCAACGCCGGGTGGGCCAACACCAACGGCGTGGACATCGACTTCACGAAGGCGATGCTGAGCAGCGTCCAGAGCACGTACTGCGTCGACAACACGCGCATCTTCTCGGTCGGGTTCAGCTACGGCGGCATGATGTCCTTCGCCGTCGGCTGCGAAATGAGCGACGTGTTCCGCGCCATCGCGCCGATGTCGGGCGCGCTTTACAGCGACTTTCGCTGCAGCGGCACCAAGCATCCGATCGCCATGTGGGGATCGCACGGTCTCAACGACACCACCGTTCCGATCGCCGACGGCCGTGCTGCCCGCGACAAGATCCTGCAGCAGAATCACTGCGGCACCACGACCGTCCCCAACCCCACCGACGCATCATGCGTCGACTATCAAGGGTGCGATGCCGGCTATCCGGTGACCTGGTGCGAGTTCAACGGGACCCACATGCCGCCCAGCTTCGGCACCTCCGCCATCACGGCTTTCTTCAAGTCGTTTTAGGGGCCGTCAGCGAGGGGGGCCCGCCGTTCAGTGTGTCTTGCGATGCCTGCGGGAGTCGGCGACGCAGCTATCACAGATCTCCAGGCCCGACTCCTTCGCTTCGTCCATCGTGCGGTAGATGGGTTCGCGGGTCGCACCGCAGTAGGACCCGAGCGGGGTGCCCCTCTTCACGGCGAGACCGGTGCGTTCGACTCTCGGGATCCGGAGATGAGCGAGGGACATGACTCTCAGGCTACGCCTGTCAGCTGGCGATCGACCAGTATTATGGCCGGCTGGGCTTAGATGCGGACGTCGAGGACCGGATCCGTGGCGCCGTCGAGGTAGTTCGGAGCGTCGACCGGCCGCTGCGCGTGGTGTCTGGCCCGGTAGAACGCCTTCTTGGTGGCGTTGAGCCGGACCAGATTCTGAGCGAGCTCATGTTCGTCGTAGATGTGCGCCGGAAGGCAGAACCCGTCGCAAATGCCGCAATAGACGACGTTCCCCGGACCTCGGTCAGCCGCTTCGAGGTAGTCGCCGTGTAGGTAGTGTCGCAGCGCGCTCATGCTCGGGGTCGTCAACGTGACCTCGGCAGATCGGGCCAAACACTGGATGAGGCTTCGGCACGCCGCGCCGCCCCAGGTTCAGTACAGATACATCACGCGAACGCCGCCACTGTACATGTAGTTGCTCCACGAAGGAACAAAGTCGCTCGGCTGGAAGAGCGCTTTCGCGTAGGCAAACTCGCCCTTGATGTAGAGCTGTCTCGCCAGCAGGTACTGAAGCGCGGCGAAGCCCAGCAGCTGAGACGTGTAGTCGTCGGCGGCACTGCCGGGCGCCTGGAACTCGTCCGACTGGTCCGTCCAGTTGACGCCCACACCCGCCAGCCATCCGTCAGCGACCCGGACGTTGGCGAACCCGCCCAGGCTCTTCGTCGTGAACGACCTGGCCAGCGTGTCGGCGCTGCCGAAATTGTTCGCGGAGGCGTCGACGTAGTGCTGCTTGCCGATCGCCCCGTTCAGGCCGAATTCGACGATGGGATCGACGATGATTTGCACGGAGGCGCCGACCCCCTCGCGGGTGAGGCTCTCCACCGGATCCTGCTTGGCTTGCGGCTGGCCGGGGTTCCCGCCGATGGTCTGGAACACCGCGGTCCGCTTCTGGTATTCGGCGCCCACCTTGAACTTGAACCACCCGAGGTCGAGGATGCCGACGGGGCGAGCGCCCGCGTAGTTGTACGGCTTGGCGGCCGTGGCGCTGTTGTCCTGGTAGTTGTCGCTGCCCCACTTGCCCAGCAGCTCGAAGCGAAGATAGTCGGTCACATACCAGTGCAGAGCCGCGTTTCCGACGGCCAGGCCTTCGGCCGACCGGTAGCGCATGTAATCCACGCCGTACAGGGACGGCGCCTCCAGCTGCGGCCCCATGCCGGTGACGCCCATCTGGCCAAACATGCCGGCCCCCAGGCGCTCGATCGAGTACTGATCCAGGCCCATGCCCAGGTGATAGACCTCCCAGCCCTCGAAGCGCCCCAGGGTCAGGTCCCAGGAATCCCAGTGGCCCACGCGGATCAAAAGGTCGTCAGTGGTGACGGACCCTGACACCGAGCACACGCTGGTCGTCTGCGCATTCGGCGCCGGAGCCTGGCAGGCGCTGGCGACGAGCTCTGCCTGCCCCTGGATGAAGAACCGATCGCGGACATAGGCCGGCGTCACCCGCAGCACCCCGCGACCCTGCTGAAGGTTGCTGGTTGAATTCAGCAACGTGGCCTGGTCGCGCTTGATGACTTCGTAGCCGCTGGTGACCGAGAACATGCCCGAGATGCCGATGCCCGTGCGGGAGTTGCGGGGCCACTGCAGGCCGTCGAAGGACCGCTCGAGCCACAGCGAACCGCCGTAAAGCCCCCGCAACCGCCCGGGGTAGGTGTCGGGGCCCATCTCCTCGAAGAGGGGCGCCGCGGGCGCGCGACCCTCGACGGCCACCGGCGCGGCAACCGCTCCCGCGTTCGGCGGGGGCGGTGGCGGCGTTTCAGCGGGCGGCGGCGTTTCAGCGGGCGGCGGCTTCGACTCGTCCTCCTCCGACTGCGCCCGCGCGCCGGCGGACAAGATGAGCGACGCTGTGAGAACGGCGAGCGACGCAAGCGATCGGTGCGGCCGGAGATGTGTTCGTGACATGAGCCTCAGCGCCCGTAGCCCGCGGCGACGATGTTGGCCTGGATCTGGTCGTCGACCGAGTCCGGCGGGTTGCCGTAGGTGATGGCGCCCTCGAAGAACGTGCCCTTGGCATTGTTGCTGCCGTCGCCGCCCGTTCCGAGGATGATCGCGCCATTCAACTTCTTGGGGCTATATCCGGGCGGACGCTTTCCGTTCCACTTCGTCTGAAGGGCGCCGGACTGCGCGTTGCCGGCCTTCAGCCCCATCGCGTTTCCAGAGGGGCCCTTCAGCATGGCTGTGAGGTAGGACCAGCTGGAATCGATGGACGTGTTGCTGGAGGCATTGGTCGAGTCTCCCTCGAACATGCCATTTTCGAGGTCCGCCGCGACCCAGGGGCCGTTGCCGCCACCGCGCGTCCACTGAGTGGAGTTCCCGAAGTAGAGGGCCTCCATGGTGGCGTTGCCATCGTCCTTGCCTGAGATCTCGGCATTGCCGTAGTCGAAGCAGCACCACTGGTTGTACCGCTTCGCATCGAAGACCGCGTACATGGCCTCTGCCTCGTCGTTCTTCGCCAGCCCCTGGGTGGCGTTGTTCCGGTAGCCGACCCCCGTGGATCCCCCGCTGTTGTCGACGTAGATGCCGTGGGCGGTGTGGCCGTTGATCTTGATGGTCGCGAGCGTCGCATTCACCTCGTCACCACCGTTGGGCAACCAGAGGGCGGCCGGCGATTTGACGAGGTTGTTCTTCTTCGGCGACTGGTCGTAGATGATCGAGATCGTGCAGGTCCCGCCGGAGCAGAACGTGTCTTGCACGGAGATGTCGACGTAACCGTCCGCGAGCACCGGGATGTCCTTGGTGCTGCTCCCCTTCCTGACCTGGTAAAGGGGACCGGTGTAGGCGCCGTAGAGAGCGCGCACCGTGCTGTGGGCGGCGACGCAGGGCGTGTTCGCGGCCTGATAGATGTCGCACGGCCCGGTGCGGGTGGTCGTCGCGCCGCCCGAGCCACCCGAGCCAGAGGTTCCGGCCGAACCGGTGGTGCCGCCGGAGCCGCTCGCTCCCGCGCCGCCTCCGCCGCTGCCACCTTTGGCCGAGCCGCCGGCCCCCGTTCCTGTCCCGCCGCTCCCGACGCTTCCGCCGGTCGCAACACTCCCGCCGCTGCCGACACTCCCGCCCGTGGCGGTGACGCCGCCGGATGCACCGCCTCCGGTGCCCGTCTGTGTGGTGGTGCCCCCGCTCCCCGTCCCGCCGCTGCCGCTGCTGGTGACGCCACCGGTTCCGGTGGAGTCCCCGCCAGTGCCGCTCGGCCCACCAGAGCCCGTGCTGCCGCCCGTCTGAGAAGGCGCCGTGCCCTTGTTGGGCGGGCCGCAGCCAACCGAAACCATGAGAGCGGACAGCGCGATCACCGCTGACAAACCAACCTGCGATTCAGTTCGAGGGGCTCTCTTCATTTCCGGTACTCCGGGGCGTTGGTGGTGGGCGCCCGCGTCGTCGGTTGGAGCCGAGACGCTCGTCGGGCCCTCCCAACTGCCTCCCCGAGTCGCACTTTGTAAAAGTTTCGACGAATTCGTCACCCCGGGAGCACTTTCGCCGCGGGCCTTCGCATTTCCGGTCGCCTGACGCCGGAACCTTTGCTTTTTAGGCCGGCGACGCGCCCTCGTCGGGTGGAGTTCCGGCGGCTGAGGTCCGTGTTAGCGTTGGGGCTGCATGAAAGCCCTCGCGTGC
>Ga0134125_10003600_pt1 | contig 17888 bp, 12 predicted proteins | sample KB31751_FD_96464 | JGI IMG/M metagenome (GOLD analysis project Ga0134125, IMG submission 96464) | Terrestrial soil microbial communities with excess Nitrogen fertilizer from Kellogg Biological Station, Michigan, USA - KB3-175-1 | ecosystem: Environmental > Terrestrial > Soil > Unclassified ...
AATGGCCTCGACGGCCTCGAAGAGGGGGGTGTTGAGCGCGACGCGCTGCTCGATATCGAGAAAAGCGATTCCCTCCTGAGATTCCTGCTCGAGCACGACGGCGCAGGAGCCGCGGTGCGTCTCGAGGACGTCGCGCAGGGCCTCGAGCTTCTCGGTGCCGACGGTGGAATCGCACTTGAGGCGCAGGCGCTTGGCGAAGCGGGTGACCGCCATGTCGAGCGGCGTGATCTCGTCGACCATGAGCTCGCCGGCGGCGCCTTGCGCGGCCTCCTCGCCGGGCTCGCCGCGGAAGGACAGGCGGCCGGTCGCGGCGACGAACGCGCCGATCTTGGCGATGTTCTGCAGGCCGGACGCGTAGACGCGCGGGAAGCAGAGCAAGGTCATCTCGCCGGTGAGGTCTTCGAGCGTGACGATCACCCAGGGCTCGCCGGTCTTCTTGGAGATCATCTTGCGCATCTTGCTGATCATGCCGGAGACGCGCACGGGCACGGTGACCGCGGGCGTGCACTGGGAGATCTCGTGGGTGGCGGAGGCCTTGAGCTGGGCCTTCACGGCCATCAGCGGGTGGCCGGAGAAGTAGAAACCGAGGACCTCGCGCTCGAAGGCGAGAGTGTCGTGCTCGGACAAGGGTTTGAAGTTCGGATCGACGGCCGCGGGCCGCGGCGCGGCGGGAGCGCCGCCGAACAGCAGGCCCTGGCCTTTGTCGAGGTCGGCCTTCATTTTCTGGGAACGGCCGACGACCTCGTCGATGGACGCGAGTAAACGCGCGCGCGCGGCGGGCGCCGGTTCACCGGCGCGCAGCCCGTCCATGGCACCGGCCTTAATGAGACTTTCAACAGCTTTTTTGTTTATAGCGTGGAGATCCACCCGGGAGCAAAAATCTTCAAGCGAGACGAACGGCTTCTCGGCCGCGGCGGTCACGATCGAGTCGGCGGCGCCCGAGCCGACGTTCTTGATCGCCAGAAGACCGAAGCGGATTTGATCGTCCTGGATGTCGAACTTGGCGAGCGACTTGTTCACGTCGGGGGGCAGAACCTTGATGCCCATGCGGCGCGCCTCGTCCAGGTACGTGACCAGCTTGTTCTCTTTGTCCTCGGCGCCGATGGCCGAGTGCCCGATTTCCGACGTGAGCACGGCGGTCATGAACTCGATCGGATAGTTCGCCTTCAAGTACGCGGTCTGATAGGCGACGATGCCGTAGGCGACGGTGTGGCTCTTGTTGAAGCCGTAGCCGCCGAACTTGGCCATCTGGTCGTAGATCTTGTTGGAGACCTTGGGCGCGACCTTGTTCGCGGCGGCGCCCTTCACGAACTTCTCGCGCATCTTCTCGATCTCTTCGGGAATCTTCTTGCCCATGGCCTTGCGCAGGCCGTCGGCCTCGCCGGGTGTAAAGTTGGCGAGCTTCTTGCTGATCTCCATGACCTGCTCCTGGAAGACCATGCAGCCGTACGTGTCCTTTAGGATGGGCTCGAGAATGGGGTGGTCGTACTTCACCTCCTGGCGGCCGTGCTTGCAGTCGACGAACATGTCGAGCATGCCGGACTGCATGGGGCCGGGGCGGAAGAGGGCGATGGCGGAGGCGATGTCCTCGAACGTGGTCGGGCGGATGCGGAAGATGAGGTCGCGCATGCCCTGGGAGTCGAGCTGGAAAATGGCCAGGGCCTTGGCGGTGCGCAGGAGCTCGTACGTCTTCTCGTCCTGCATGGGGATCTGGTCGATGTCGAACTTGGGGTCGCGGCGGGCCTTGACGAACTTCACGGCGTCGTCGATGATCGATAACGTCCTAAGGCCCAGGAAGTCGACTTTGAGCAGACCGAGCTTGGGGCACCAGTCCCCGTCGTACTGAGTCGTGACCACGTCCGACTTCGCGCCCTTGGCCAGGGGCGTGTAGCGCATCACCGGTTCCTTCGTGATGAGCGTGCCGGCCGCATGAACGCCGGTGTGCCGCTTGAGCCCCTCTAACTTTAGCGAAAGGTCCAACAGCCTCTTCACCTGCGGGTCCTTCGCGAACTCCTGCAGCTCGGGCGTCTGCATGGCCTCGTGCAGGTGGACGTTGGGGCCGGTCGGGATTTTTTTAGCGATCTCGTCGATCTGCATCAGCGGCATGTCGAGCACGCGGCCGACGTCTCTGATGACCAGCTTGGCTCCCAGTGAGCCGAAGGTGATGATCTGGGCGACGCATTCCTCGCCGTACTTCTGGCGCACGTACTGGATGACGCGGTCGCGGCCGGTGTCGGCGAAGTCGATGTCCAAGTCGGGCATCGACTTGCGGTCCGGGTTCAGGAAGCGCTCGAAGAGCAGCTTGTGCGTGATGGGGTCGGCGTTGGTGATGCGGAGAGTGTAGGCGACGAGGGCGCCGGCGCCGGAGCCGCGGCCGGGGCCGACGGGCACACCGATGGAGCGGGCGTGCTTGATGAAATCCCAGACGATCAGGAAGTAGCCGGAGAAGCCCATGCGCTTGATGACGCCGAGCTCGAAGTCGAGGCGCTCCATGTACTCCTGCGGGATGCCGTTCGGGAGCCGCTCCTTGAGGCCCTCGAGGCAGAGGTGGCGCAGGTAGCTGTCCTGGTCGAAGCCCTCGGGGACCTTGAACTCCGGCAGGAGCATCTGGTCCATGGGGATCTTGAGATTGCACATCTCGGCGATCTTGAGGGTGCTCTCGAGGGACTGCGGGGCGAAGGAGAAGAGCTTGTGCATCTCCTCCGGGGACTTGATGTAGAACTCGTTGGACTCGAACTTGAGGCGCTCGGTGTCGACGAGCTTCCTTCCCGTCGCGATGCAGACGCGCGCGTCGTGGGCGTCGTGGTCGTTCTTCACGGCATAGTGGCAGTCGTTGGTGGCCACCAGCGGGATGCCGGTGCGCTTGTTGAGATCGAGGAGGGCTTGCGTGACCTGGCGCTGCTTCTCGAGGCCGTGGTCCATGATCTCGAGGTAGTAGCTGTCGGGTTCTAGATTATCTCGGAACCAAGTGACGAGTTTTTCGGACTGACCGAGATCACCCGACAGGATCTGCTGGTTCAACTCCGACTTGAGACAGCCGGACAGGACGACCAAGCCCTTGGCGTGCTTGGCGAGCAGTTCCTTGTCGATGCGCGGATCGTAGTAGTAGCCCTCTTTGAAGGCGATGGAGCAGAGCTCCATGAGGTTCTGGTAGCCCTCGAAGTTCTTGGCGAGAACAGTGAGGTGGCAGTTCTCCTTTTGGGAATGGCCGCGGTCGAAGCGGGTGCCCTTGGAGATGTACATCTCGCAGCCGATGATGGCCTTGAGACCGACGGACTTGGCGGCCGAATAGAACTCGACGGCACCGTACATGTTGCCGTGGTCGGTGACGGCGAAGCCCTTCGCGCCCGACGCGGCCAGGTCCTTGATCGCCTGCGACGGGCCGCCCTTGGCGTCGGTGAGGCGGATGACGCCGTCCATGAGCGAGTACTCGGAGTGGTTGTGGAGGTGGACGAACTCGGGTTTGGACATGGCGGCGGGTGTATTCTCGACGACGCTACATTATACGAAGTGCGGAGGCTTCCGTCGTTAGCGCATAGCTCTGGTGGAGTCGGAAGTTCGGCCTATCTTATCGCGGTCCTTCCTTTCTCTGTTTGCTGAGCGCCCGGATGCCAACGACGACCAAAATCAGAAGAGTAATACCGGTGCAGATCGAGGAATATCTCGGTATGGCGAAATGACACCAGACGATGATCCATGCGGGCATAAATACGGCCGCAAAGAAAATTCGAAACCAATACAAGTGCGTGCATCGCTTTGAAAACTCCGGATCGCCCCAGGTTAGATATATCCTCGAAGAAATAAGCCGTTCCTCGGAGCCCGTCGTATTGTTGTCCCCGAATAATTTCACTGGACTACCCATTGCTTTCCAATCGTCAGGGAATTTCTCTTCGAGGTGTTTTATCACTCTGTATCGAAGTGCAAAGAAAACGAAAGTGACCGCGAATCCCAATGCCATCATGATCTTCCCTGCTGACTCAGAGTGGGATTCGGGGAGAACAATCATTTTGCTGGATCGTTCCGTTTAGGCATGGTCGCTGTGGTTCAATTTTCGTGCCACAGTTCAGCGCACAACGCGGCATACTCCTCCGACGGGTTCTTCCCGGTGACATCGTGCCAAGCCTTCTCGCTGTCCTCGCCCTTCGCGTAGCCGTCGAGGACCTTCTTGAGTTGAGCGGCACCCTGTTCCGGCGGACCGATGAGCCGTTCAATTAGCATGAGCGAAAGCACGTAGTGGAAGAATGAATCCTCCGAGTGATAGAAGGATTCGGCGGTCTGGAAATCGGCGAAATCCGGCGGCTCCGGCCGCTTGGCGACCTCCCGCGCGAGTTGCTTCCGGCGCAGCGCGAGCATGTCGGTGGCCCACATGGAGGCGACGTAATCGGCCATGCCTTCGTCCACCCACGGCGGGGCCTTTATGTGAACATCATAAACGTCGCGGCCGTAGCCCTGTATCCAAGCGTGCATGAGCTCGTGCAGGACGACCGCGACGGGCAGGCGGCCTTGCCTGCCGGCCGCGTTCTTCTCCACCATCACCGCGAGCCCCGGCACGCCGGTGCCGTGCGGACGATGTGGCCCGAAGACGACGCTGTAGAACTTCTCGAACGTATCGTAGTCCGAGAAGAGAAAGAGCCGCGTGAACGGCGGATCGGCGCCGAACACGCGCCGTCCGATGCGCACGAACTCAGGCGCGGCCGCCGCAGCCGAGTCTACCCAGTCAGAGTGCGCGTCGAACGAGACGAGCATTGAAGAGGACGGAACGCCGTCGAGCTTGGCGGGCTCCGGAGCGAGCTTGCGGTACTCCGCGATATCGGAGAGAAGCTCGTCCGGCGGCTTGCGCCAGGATGCCGTGGGACGAAAGCCGCCGTCTTGGGCGAGCTTCAGCAGCGACTCCGCATTGTCGCGGTCGTTGAGCCGCAAGGCGCAGAGTCCGCCGACGTAGCTCACGCGCGCTGGGGCGTTCGGGATGTCGGCGCGGCGCACGCATTCACGGAACCGGCCCGCGCCCAGGTCCGCTTCGAGCTCCGCGACCGGACCTTCCGCGGCGCACAATGACGGAACGACGAGCGCGCCGGCGAGAAGGAGGAGACGCATCTCAGCGCCCGTGACAGCTCGCGCACTCATACGGTCTCCGATAGTTGGCCGTTCGATCGAGAAGAGGGCTCGCCGCATGCCCCTTCTGGATGGCGGCGACCCGATACAGCCGGTCGGCGACGGCGACCGCGTCGGGCCAGGCCTTCGACGAGGCCGCATGCTCGGGCGTTTTCAACTGCGCGTAGCTGCCCGCCGCGTAGCCCGCCATCTCCATCGCGTGAGGGATGTCCCCGGCCTGAAGCAGGATCTCCGCGCGCCGCAAAAACACGTCTCCCAGTTCGACGACGGCGGCTTGCGTGTTGTACGGAGCGATCGGCGTGTTCGTGCAGTCCTCGGGCTTGTTCCGGCACGGATCGTCGCCGCTTTTGATCTTGTCGACGAACCCCTTCGCCTCGCCCGCCAGCCGCGCGAAGAGAGCGGAATCGGCCGGCTGATCGCGGAAGAGGAGGATCGCGGTCCAGAGGTTGAAGGTCGGCCGGACCGGGATCGCGTCCAGCGAATCGGCGAGGACCTTGTCCGAGAGCTTCCCGGCGGCGGCCTTCTCTTTCTGGATCCTCGTCGCCGCCAGCCAGCTGTCGAGCCGGTGATCGTCGGGCCGGAGCTTGAAGGCGAGCTCCAGGTCGTCGATCGCGTGCTGGGCGCGCGCCGTCATCTCGGCCTTGTCGTCGCCGGAGGCTGGCCCGAACGCGTGTGCCTGGCGCAGAGCCGCGAGCTTCAGCGAGCCTTGCGACACGCCGATCGAGTTGCTCATCGTGAGCAGCGCGTCGTAGATCAGGATCAGCCCCGCGCGCTGGCGCTCTTCCGGCGTGCCGGCCTCGGGGGACGCGAACTTCGCCCGCTGCGCCAGAGCCAATGCCGTCAGCTTCGCGGAGAACGCCGGGATGGCCGCGAGGCGCTTGGCGCTGGCGCGCATGTTCAGCAACGAGAAATACTTCGCTTGGATCGCCGTGAACGGGTCGGCGCTGTCAGCCGCTGACGCCGGACTCGGTGCGAGAGCGGCGGCCATGGCGAGCAAGAGGGCGTAGGCCGGCATTCCCGCAGTGTAGAGGGAAAACCGGTGCTTCGCCAGACTAAGCGTCGACGAATTGGATCCGGAGCTTCTTGCCGAGACCGTGGGCGATCTTGTGCAAGCTTTGGAGTGAGTGCCCCTTGTAGCTCAGCGATTCCAGGCGCGCGAGTCCCTGCTGAGAGATGCCCACCTTCTTAGCCAACTCCGCCTGGGTCAGTCCCATTTTTCTTCGGAGCATGATGAGCCGGTACGCGATCTCGAGGAAAGGATCATCGTCCGGCTCCTCCAGGGCCTTTCGGAAGGATGGACTCTTGAGGGAGCGCTTCATCCACTCGTCGAACGTCGTGAGTTTCATTTTCTTCATAGCTCATATTCTCCGCGAGCCAGACGATTCTCGAAATCGGCCTTATAACGCAGCGCTCGGTCTATTTCCTGATTCGGAACGGCATCCGTCTTCTTGGTGAAGGCATGCGTGATAACGATGGTGTCCCGGACGAAGAAGAAGTACAAAGCGCGATAGGCGTTGCCCCCGAATCCGACGCGGAGTTCGCGGATTCCGTCTCTTAGAACATCGGCGTATGGCCTCTTAAGGTCCGGCCCGTGCTCTTCAAGCGCCACCACCAACTTGCCGAACTTCGTCCGGACTTTGTCGTTATGGCCCTCGAGAAAGATCTCAAACGGCGATTCGCCTCGCGGCGTCTTATAGAACGTGATCCGGCACATCCGGCATCCCCCTAATAATACATCAAAATTGATGTTATGTCAAGGCGCGCGTCAGCCTGGCGCCCTCTGGGTATACGATCTCGACCCCGAAATAGTTCCACCCGATCCGGGGCCGTCCCGTTCGCCCCGTTTGTTATAATCGGCCCAATGAAAACCGCCGCCGCTGACGCCGGTCTCATCGAGAAATTCGTCTCGAAAAAGACGATCTGGCGCGGCCGCGCGATCGATTTCCGCGTCGACACCGTCAAGCTCCCCAACGGCAAGCTCGCCACGCGCGAGTTCATGGACCACCCCGGCGCCGTCGGCGTCGTGCCCTTCCTGGACAAGGAGCACGTCGTCATGGTGCGCCAGTACCGCCACCCCGTCGGCGAGGTGACCCTCGAGCTGCCCGCCGGAAAACTCGACAAGGGCGAGAATCTCCTGAATTGCGTGAAGCGCGAGCTTAAAGAGGAGACCGGCTACACGTCGAAGAAGATCACCCCGCTGATCGATTACTGGCCCACGCCCGCTTTCGCGAATGAAGTTCTCCATCTATACTTGGCGGAGAACCTGGTTCCCGGCAAAATGAACACCGATGAGGACGAGTTCCTCCAGTGCGTCGTCGTCCCGTTCAAGAAGGCTCTCGCCATGGTGAAGAAGGGGGAGATCCGCGATTCCAAGACCGTCATCGGACTCCTCTCCTGCGCGGTGAACCGGAAATAATTTGAAGCCCGAGGAAATCCCGAGTTGGGAACCGTTCTTAAAACGAATCCCGCTGTTCGCGGGACTTTCGCCCGAGGACCTCGGCAAGATCGCCGCCCGGCTCCAGCCCCTCTCGCTTCCGAAGGGCGCCACGCTTTTCCGGGAAGGCGACGAGCCGGACGCCATGTACCTGATCGTCTCCGGTCAGGCGCGACGGCTGAGAACACACAACGGCGCCGAGACAGTCGTCGCGTTCCTGAGCCGCGGCGAGGTCGCCGGCGAGACCGGCATCCTGACCGGCATCCCGCGCACGTCGACGGTGAAGCTCGACTCCACGAGCGAGATACTCAAGCTCCCGCGCAAGGACTTCGAGGAGACTCTCCGCGAGCAGCCGACGATTCTGCTCCACCTCTCGCGCACCTTGGCCCAGCGCCTCATCGTCCAGGGCAACGGCCCCGCGCGTCCCGGCACCGACGCTCACTTGGTCGTGCTCGACCCCGCGCTTCCGCGCGCCGATCGCGCCCTGCTTTCCTGGACGCTCGGCGCCGAGCTCGCCATGCAGACCCGCAAGCGCGTGCTGATCGTCGACCTCGCCAGCGAGCCCGGCGCCATCGCGCGCGCCGGCGGCATGGTCCCCATCGTCGTGGGAGAAACCGAGCTGCGCGCCGTGAACCTGCGCGACCCCGCCACGATCGCGAGCCTCGCCCAGGAGCATCCCGACGGCCTCGACATCCTCTCGGTGTCGCCCGCCGCGCTCGGCGGCCGCCTGTTCAGCTCGCTGTATCTGTTCTTAAACGCCGTCCGCGGCGGCCACGACTTCGCCCTCGTCGTCCTCTCCGGAGGCGAGCGCGGCGACGTCGAGCGCGCCGCGCTGTCGGAGGCCGACCGCGTGCTCATGGCCGGCTGCGACGCCATGCGCCCGCAGTTCCGCCAGATGGAGTCCGAGGTCCCGCGCGCCGTGCCGGAGCCGACGAAGCTCCTGCGCCTGTGGCTCGGCGAGCTCGAGGCCGAGGACGCGCCCCTGCTCATCGGCGCCGACCGCGTCATGATCCCGTGGAGCGAGGTCGTCACCGAGGCCTTCGCCAAGCCCGTCTCCGCCGACGAGGCTCTCGCGACCTTGCCCAAGTGCCGCCCCGCCATCGCGCGCTTGGCGCGGCGCCTGGGCGGCGTGCGCGTCGGCCTCGCCCTCGGCACCGGCGCCGCGCTCGGCCACGCCACCATCGGCGTGCTCAAGGTGTTCAAGCGCGAGGGCATCCCGATCGACATGATCGCCGGGACCTCGATGGGCTCGCTCATCGCCGGCTGCTACGCCGCCGGCTACGAGCCCGAGGAGATCGAGGACATGGCCGTGCGCATCGACAAGTCCTGGGTCTACGAGAACCTGTTCTGGGACCTGACCGTCATGCGCTCCGGCGTCTTCCAGGGCGAGACTTTGCTGCGCTTCATCCGCACCTACATCGGCTCGCGCGAGTTCTCGGACATGGACATCCCGTTCGGCTGTGTCGCCGCCGACATCGAGACCGGCGAGGAGGTCGTGCTCAAGAGCGGCCGCGTCGCCGAGGCCATCCGCGCCTCCTGCGGCCTGCCCATCATCTTCGTGCCGTTCCAGCTCAACGGCCGCTACCTCGTCGACGGCGGCCTGGTCAACCCCGTGCCCACGCGCGTGCTCGCCGACCTCGGCGCCGACGTGCTGATCTCCGTGAACCTGACCATGCCCGCCGGCGACCGGCCCCACGGCGGCCACGAGAAGCGCAACATCCTCGAGCGGCCCGTGTCCTTCGCGACCCTCAAGGACGTCGCCACGCCTCAGCTCTTGAAGAACCCCCACATCATCGACGTGTTCTTCAACATGATCTACACCATGGAGTACGAGGTCGCCCAGTCGCGCATGGAGATGGCCCACGTCGTCCTGCATCCCGATCTCAAGGGCTTCTCGTGGACCGAGCTGCACCGCGCCCGCGAGATCATCAAGGCCGGCGAGCGCGCCGCGGAGGAAGCCCTGCCGCGCATCAAGGCGCTGATCCCGGCCCTGCGCTCGACGCCTTAGTTATCCACCGCAGTCTCCCCGGGGAGACTCGAATGGCTCGAAACGCAATTTCACTGTGTCCGGACACAGTGTGTATACCGCGGATCAGCGCGCGCCGGGCTCCGCGACCATGAACGCCGTGTGCGCCGCGTTCGCGTCGCCCGAGGCGATCAGCCCGAAGACGTTCATGTAGCGCGAGAGCCGCCCGCGCCGGTACGCCACGTCCTTGGAATAGGACAGCGACGGCGCCCACTTCACCGCGAAGTCGTCCAGCCACTCGCGCCAGCGCGGCTGGACGAGCATGGAGTCGCGCACGCCGTAGGGCACCTTGGAATAGTCGGCGATGTCGCGCGACAGAGACTGCTTGAGGTCGCGGTTGTCGGCGACGAGCTTGTCGACTTGGGCCAGCGACGACGCCCAGGCGTCGCCCTCGAGCAGCGCGAGGGCCTTCTCGGCGTTGGCCTTCACCTGGCCGACCTTGTCCTTCAACGTCTCGCCGCGCTTCTTGTACGCCGCGCGCTCGTCGGCGGGGGCCGGCGCGGCGTCGACGGCGGCCAAGAGCTCCGGCGTCAGGAAGTCCGCCATTTCGTCGACGCGGGAGAGCTCTTCCTCCAAAGCCGCGGCCGTGATCCAGCGCGCGGTCTCCTTCTGCTTCGCGCCGAGCTCGACGAGCAGGCCGCGGGAGATCTTGTTCGGGTCCTTCGCCTTCTCGGCGGCCGCGAGAAAGGCCTGCATCGCGGCGCGCGCCTTGGCGGCGAGCTCCGCGCGCTTGGCCAGCCGCGGCTTGAGCTTCTCGGCCGATTCTTTTCCGCCGAGCTTGGTCTCGAGATCGGGATCCGCCCAGTCGCGCGCCGTGAGCGTCCGTCCCGCAAGCTTCGCCAGCGCCAGGATGCGCTCGGCGCGCAGGCGCTTGTCGAGGTTGCCCACGTCGTAGTTCATCCCGTAAGCGGGGTAGGAGAGCGTCGCGTAGTCGAGCTTGCCCGTCTCGACGAGCGCCGGCGCTCCCGGCGGGCGGCGCGCGCTGAGCGCGCTCTGCAGGGCCATCAGCTGCGGCGAGTAGCCGCGCAGGTTGCCGGCGCTGAGGCGGTCGTAGATCCCGTTGAACTGCGCCGTCGAAGGCTTGTCGCTCGGCGGCGGCCCCTTGCCCTCGTCGTTCATCTTGAGGACCTTGTTCGACTCGCTGCCCTGGCCCTCGAACATGTTGCGCAGGATCTCGCGGCGCTCGTCCTCGGACATTTCCTGCGACTGCTTCTTGAGCAGGCTCGAGTCCCGGGCCGTCTTGCGCAGGCGCCCGAACAGATTCCGGTCGGCGCCGGGATTGTGCTCGAATTCCTTGCCGAGCTGGGCCAGCAGGGCGTCCTCGTAATTGGAGTTGCCCGAGGCGTCGTCGCCGGCCAGCCCCAGCGCGATGTGCGCCGCGCCCGCCGGGTCCTGCTTGATCCAGTCCTTCGCGGCCGAGATTTTGCCGTCGTTGTCGCTGAGCGTCGTGAGCCGCCCGATCAGGCGCGAGCGCGCCACGCGCTCGGCGACGAGCTGGATCATGTTGGGGTCGTTCGCGAGCTTGTCGCGCAGCTCGATGATCGCCGGGTCCGTCTCCGGAGCGAGCTGGGCCGCGGGCTCCTCCTGCGCGGCCGCCGGCAGGGCCGCGAGGAGCAGCAGCAGAGCCGCCGCGGGCGCGAGCTTCACCGGGGGACCGCCGTCGTCGTGGAAATCGCCGTTCCCGAGGACGCGGACAAGTCGAAGGAGAAGACGACCTTGGAGCCCGAGCGCACGACGCCGTCGTCGCCGACGCGGGCCAGGCCCAGCACGAGGTCCGAGGAAGGCACGTCGCGGCGCACCTTGCTCTGAAGATCCATGAACGAGTGCGTGTCGCTCTTGTCCGGTACCGCGCCGCGCGCCAGCGCGAAACGGCCGCTGGGCGAGAGCGCCATCGAGATCAGGCGCGGCCATTGGCCCAAAGTCGAGATGACCTGGCCGAGCCAGGTGCGCGCCTCGGCCGTGAAGCCGTCGCCCGAGCGCTCGGCGAGCAGGAGCGTCTTGCCGTCGGCGGAGAACACCACCGGGTCGCCGCGCTCGGGGAGATCGACGCTCTCCTCGCGCCAGAGCTCGCCGCCGGTCGTGCCGTAAAGCCGGAACAGGCGGTGCGACTCGATCACCTTCGTGCGCCCGGGAGTCCACGTCAGCCGGCGCTCGAGCGTCCAAGCCAGCTGGCCGTCGGGGGAGACTCCGCCGAGCGTCTCGCGCGAGGTCGTGCCGGTGCCGGCCTCGTCGGCGACGTGGAGAGGCAGCTCCTGCTGCAGGTCGCCGTCCTTGCCGTAGAGCAGGAGCGAGTTCGCCTGGCGCGACCAGCCCGGCGTCGAGCGCGAGGGCGCCATGTCCTCGAGCGGAAGCTGCGGCGCCGGAACGTCGTCCTGGGCGCGCGCGGCCGCGGCCGCGAGGGCCGAGACGAGCAGGACGGCGGCGAGGCGGAGGCTCACTCGGGTGCGGCCTCCAGGATCACGCGGCCTTTCGGTCGCGGGACCGCGCGCGCCTTCCACGCCTGGGAGAACGCCTGCGTCGTGAATCCGCCCGGCTTGGGCACGCGATAGCGGACGACGACGTCGTCGCCCTGCGGGACCGGCTCGTCGAACGCCGGCGACCAGCCGCCCGTCGGCTTCTCGCCGACGAAGACGATCACGCCGACGTACTTGTCGAAATCGAGGGGCGGCGCGTCCTTGCCGACCTGCTTCCACGCGCGGTGCCAGGCGCCCGCGTCCGCGCAGACGAGGCCGCCCGGCTCCGCCGGGCCGCCGTACGCTCCCTTCCATTCCTGAGTCGTCATCGGGGTTTTCTCCACGGAGGCCTGGGGCGCGGGGGCCGGCTCCGCCTTGCGCGACGCGCGGCTTCCCGCGCACGAGGCCGTCGCCGCCGCCAGCGCCGCCGCCAGGAAACTAGTCTTCATGCGCGCCTCCCACCACCACTTTCGGAAGCCGCAAAGTCGGCTGTCCGTCGCTGACCGGCACGCTCTGCCCTTCCTTGCCGCAAGTGCCGATGCCCCAGCCCACGTCCCAGCCGACGCGGTCGATCTCGCGCAGGACCTCGGGTCCGATGCCGAGGAGGTTGGCGTCGCGGACTAAATATTTGATCTCCCCGTTCTCGACCCAGAAGCCTTCGTCGACTTCAAACACGAATTCTCCGGTCGCCGTATTCACCTGACCGCCGCCCATTCTGGTCACGAACAATCCTCGCTCGAGGCTCTTGATGATCTCTGCCGGATCGTCGGGCCCCGGCGCGATATAGAGATTGGACATCCGGGGAAACGGCCGATCCGAGAAACTCTCCCGTCGCCCGTGGCCGTTGGATGTTTTGTTCTCGCGCAGAGCGGTCGTGCGATCATAGAGATAACCCGTCAGCACGCCGTTCTTCACGAGAGTCGTGGGCGCCGCGGCGACGCCCTCATCGTCGAAAAAATAGGAGCCTCGCTGGAACGGCAAAGTGGGGTCGTCTACCACAGTAATATTATTAGGGGCGATCGTCTTGCCGATGGCCCCGCGATAGGCGGGAGACGATCCTTCCTGAACGTGATCGACTTCCAGGGAGTGCCCGATCGCTTCATGGATGAAGGTCCCGCCCGCCGAGCTCGACAGGACGACGGGCATCTCGCCGGCCTTGGCCTTCGGCGCGCGCAGCTTGGCGTAGGCGCGCGCGGCCGCGCGCCGCGCGGACTCGAACGGCGCGTCGCCTTCCAGGATCTCCCAGCCGCGCTGGCCGCCGAGCGCCTCGAAGCCCGTCTGCAGGCGGCCGCCTTCCTCGACGACGACGGAGACGGAGAGCACGGTCGAGACGAGGCTTTGGCGCGCGTCGGCGCCGTCGGTGTTGAGCACGCGCGTGACCGCGGCGCGGTCGCCGTAGGTCGCGGTCACTTGGCGCACGCCGGGGAACTCGGCGCGCACCGCGCGGTCGAGCGCGCGCAGGAGCGCGACCTTGCGCTCGAGCGGCACGCCGGCCGGGTCGCGGCGCGGGACGACGCCGCGGAACTGCGGGGCCGAAAAGACGGGAGCCGGGCCCGCTGATTTCTCGAACAGGCCTTCGCGCAGGAGCGAAGCCGCCGCCGGATCGATGTCGGGACCGCTGCCGAAGAACGTCTCGACGGAAGCGCCGCGGCGGCGCAAGAGGCGAAGCCCGAGCCCGCGGTCGGAGCCCGCGCTGACGTCCTGCACGCGGCCGTCCTCGAGGCGCGCCGAAGTCCAGGAGGTCTCCTCGAGGTACGCCTCCCCGTAGTCGGCGCCGGCGAGCGCGGCCGCGTACGCCTCGGCCGGGGCCTGCTCGAGGCTCACGCCGTCTTCCCGCGCGGCCAGGTGACCGTGACGGTCGTGCCGGTGCCGAGCTTCGAATGAAGGGTCGCGGCGCCGCCGTGCAGCTCCGCGACCTTCTTGACGAACGGAAGCCCCAACCCCATACCGTCCTTCTGGCCGGTGAAGTCCTTCTCGACCTGATGGAAGCGGGAGAACACGGCCTGCTGGGCCTCGGGCGGGATGCCCGGACCGAGGTCGGTCACGGACAGCGCCGCGAGCGCGTCGTCGGAGCGCACGCGCACGGCGACCACCGGCGAGGGCCTGGGATCGAACTTGAGCGCGTTCTCGACGAGGTTCTTGACCACCTCGACGAACATCGCGCGGTCCGCGCTCAAGCGCAGGCCGGTCGGCGCGTACTCGACCGAGGCCTTCTTCGCGGCGATCTTCTCCTCGAGGCCCTTGAGCGCCTCCTGCACGGCCTCGTCGACCGAGATGTCGGCCAAAGCCGGCGCCGCGTCCGGGCTCTCGAGCGTGGTGTAGCGGATCAGCTTGTCGACGAGCTCGCCGACCTTCAGGCCCTGCTCGTTGACGGTCTTGATCGCCTTGAGCGTCATCGCCGGGGTCTTGTCGTCCGTCTCGGCCAGCAGGATGTCGGAGAAGCCGATCACGGAGGCCAGCGGCGTCTTGAGCTTGTGCGAGATCAGGGACAGGAACGAGCGCTTCAGGCGCTCCTGTCGGGCGGTCTCGGTCTCGTCGCGGAACACGAAGAGGCGCCCCTCGCCGTCGGCGAGCGGGGCGCGCGTGACGCGGCCGGCGACGACGAGCAAGGTCGGCTCGTTGCGCGTGGCGATGAACGCGTCGCCTCTCTCCGGCGAGGCGAGCAGCTCGGGCAAGGTCGGCGCGACGACCATGCCGGCGAACGCCTGACCGAGGTCCTTGAGGCCTCCGCCCAGCAGGCGCCCGGCCGCCTCGTTGGCGAGGATGACGCGCCCGGAGGCGTCGGTCAGCGCCGCGCCGTCGTGCATCTGGGCGAACACGGTCGCGAGCTTGAACTTCTCGTCGCGCAGGGACGCGAACAGGCGCGCGTTGTCGATGGCCACGCCGGCCTGGGAGGCGAACGCCTCGAAGGCCTCGACGTCCGCGGGGCCGAACGGGCCGCCGCGCTTGTTGATGGCCTCGACGACGCCGAGCAGGCGCCCCTTGAGCAGGATCGGCACCGCCAGGATCGAGCGCGTCGTGAAGCCGGTCTGCTCGTCCATCGCGGGCGACCAGCGCGGATCGGCGCGCGCGTCGTTGATGGTCTCGGACTTGCGGGTCTTGGCGACGGTGCCGGCGATGCCCTGGCCGAGCTTGAGGCGGACCTTGGAGAGCCCCTCGCCGAGGCCGAGCGCCACGTCGAAGTAGAGCTCCTCGGTCGCCTCGTCGAGCAGGAGCAAGGACGCGGTCTCCGCGTCGACGACGCGCGAGGCGAGCTCCAGCACCGTGGTGAGCAGCTCGGGCAGCTCCAGCTTCGACGAGAGCAGCCGGGCCACTTCCAAAAGCAGTTGAAGACGCTGGGCGTCGCCTGAGGGCATGCGCTTTACCTTAACAAATCTCCGCGGGGAACCACCGAGGGAGTATAAAGGAGGCCCCGGCGGCGCGCAAGACGCGGGATGTTTCCGGCCTGGACAAGCCTCTCGCGCCCGGGTATTCTTGAGGGGCCATGAAGATCACTTTTCTCGCCGTCCTGTGCGCCCTCGGGGCGCTGAACGCCGTGTCCGCCGGAGCCAAGGAGCGCGAGAAGAACGTGATCGCCGAATTCGACGCGGGCAAGACCGAGGACCGCATCCGCCTCGCCCCGGCGCTGGGACGCATGAAGGACAAGAAGGCCGTCGACGCCCTGCTCGCCGCCTTCGACATCCGCCGCGCGAGCCCGCGCGAGACCGCCGCCGTCGTCAGCGCGCTCGGGCAGGCGGGCGACGCGCGCGCCGTCGAGGAGCTCGCGGGCGCCGACGACTACCTGCGCTCGATGGCCCTCCAGCTCGGCGACCTCCCGCCGCAGCTGCAGGTCGTGCGCATCGCGATCCTGGAGGCGCTGAGCCGGCTCGGCGGCGACCAGGCCGTGTCCATCCTCGAGGAGTCGGTCAACGACAAGGACCAGCGCGTGGTCGAGGAGGCGGTGCGCGGCCTGGGCCGCCTGCAGATCAAGGACGCCATCCCGGCGCTTCAGCAGCTGGCGGCGCGCGGCGAGATGACGCAGACGGTCTTCGAGGCGCTGGCCTCGATCGGCGACAAGCGCGCCGTGTCGACTTTGGAGCAGGGACTGTCGAGCCCCGACAAATTCGTCAACGTCGAGGCCGCCTACGCGCTCGCGACGTTGGGCCGCAAGGAGATGATCCCGCGCCTCGAGGGCTACCTCAAGAACGACCCGGGCTCCGAGAAGGTCGGCATCCTCGCCGGCTACTACCTGACCAAGCTCGACCGCGCCTCGGGCCTCGACCACCTCGTCGTGCTGACGAAGAAGAGCGACTCGGGCTTCGCGGCGCTCGCGGCCGACGCGCTGGGCAAGTCCGGCAACCCGCGCGCGGTCCTGCCGCTCGTCGAGGCGATGAAGACCGACGACTCCTCCGTGCGCCTGTCGGTGGCGCGCGGGCTGGGGCGCTTGGGCGGCACGCGCGCGCTGTCGGCGCTCAAGAAGCTCAAGCAGGATCCCAACCCCGGCGTGCACAACGCGGCCGTGATCTCTCTCGCCGAGCTCGGCGAGATCGACGACTAGTCCGCGAGGGCAAAAAAAGGCCCGGCCTCACCACCCATCGAACCCCTCTGTCCCGTCGATGAGTGAATGAGGCCGAGCGAAATCTTGTCCGACATCCTTAGGATAACCGCCTCCCGAAAAATTGCAAGGCCCAGACCGATCAACAATCGATCAAAACTTTGACCTGGCGGCCCGCCTGGGCCTCTGATACGCTTCGTAAAGAATGGCGGATCGCGGTTCGTCGGAGAAGCAGGGCCTCGCGCTTTTCTGCGCGTTCATGCTGAGCTGGTCGCTGATCCGCATGGCCTGCCAAAAGCCCGCCGCGAACGTCGCCGACAACGAGCCCTATCCCTTCGCGACGCGCTCGCGCCGTTACTCGCCCGCGGCCGTCGTCCCGACGCCCGACGGCGCCCCGGTCATGACGCCGCCCGAGCCGGCGTTCAAGCGCGACGCGGTGTCTTTGCTCTCCCAGCCGTCGGGCGGCGGCGCGCCGCCGGCGATGATGGACGAGACGGCCGCGGGGCCGGCCGGCGCGGGGACGCCCTCGGCCTCGGCCGCGGTGCCGCGTCCCGCCTTGAGCGGCGCGCCGGGCTGGGAACTCGGTCCGGGCTCCGGCGGCGCGCGGCCGTCGGCGTCGGTGATGTCGCCGGGCGGCGCGGCCCCGCCCGCGCTCGCCGCGCCCGCGGTTCGGCCGGGCGCCGCCTCGGCGCCGTCTCGCGCGAGCGCGGCGAGCGCCGGCGCTCCGCCCGTCGCTGCCGGCCGTCCCGACGCCGCGCCGGCCGTCGCGTCCGCGGGCGCTCCGGGAGTCTCGGCGGGCGCTCCGGCCGGCGGCGCCGCCGATCCCTTGGCCGCGGCGGCCGCGGGCATGCCGAAGCCCGCGAACGTCCCGCACCTGCCCGCGAACGACACCGCGGCCACCGGAGGCGCGAGCGCTAGCTCCGGCGGTGGCGGTGGCGGAGGCGGTGGGGGCGGCGGCGGTGGAGGCGGTGGGGGCGGCGGCGGTGGAGGCGGCGGTGGCGGCGGCGGCGGCGGCGGCCTCGGCGGCGGACCGACGGCGCAGAAGCCCAAGGGCAGCGCGGGTCCTCCGGGCGACGGCGCGTCGGCCTCGGGACCGGCGAGCGCCTCGGCTCCGGCCTCGGGCGGCGGCGGCGGACCCTCCGGCGGCGCCGGCGGCGACCAGCCGCAGATCGCCGACGCGAAGGCGACGCTCTCCGAGCCCCAGCTCGACGCGCCCAAGGCGACGGGCGAAGCGTTCGCGCTGAAGCCGAACCAGCCGGCGTCGGTGCCGATCGTCGTCGACGCGAAGACCGGCGCGGTCAAGTTCATGGCCAAGATGGCCATCGACGT
>Ga0134125_10003601_pt1 | contig 17887 bp, 19 predicted proteins | sample KB31751_FD_96464 | JGI IMG/M metagenome (GOLD analysis project Ga0134125, IMG submission 96464) | Terrestrial soil microbial communities with excess Nitrogen fertilizer from Kellogg Biological Station, Michigan, USA - KB3-175-1 | ecosystem: Environmental > Terrestrial > Soil > Unclassified ...
GGAGCGCTCTCCCGCCGGCCGCCAGGTGCTCCAGATCCTGCAGCAGAACGCGGAGCTGGCCCGCACCAGGAAGATCCCCTACTGCCAGGACACCGGCTTCGTGGTCTGCTTCCTCGAGCTGGGGCAGGACGTGCACGTGACCGGGGGAGGCCTCTACGAGGCCGTCGACGAGGGTGTGCGCCAGGGCTACCGGGAGGGCTACCTCCGCGCCTCCATCGTGCGCTCGCCGTTCGACCGGGTGAACACCGGCGACAACACGCCCGCCGTGATTCACCTGGACGTGGTCCCCGGCGCACATCTCAAGATCCAGATCATGGCCAAGGGGGGCGGCTGCGAGAACCGCTCGAAGTACAAGATGCTGACCCCCGCGGAGGGGGTGGACGGGGTCAAGGAGTGGATCCTCGAGTGCATCCGCACCGCGGGACCCGACGCGTGCCCGCCGCTGATCGCGGGGGTGGGGGTGGGCGGCACCTTCGAGCAGGCCGCGCGGCTCAGCAAGAAGGCGCTCTTCCGCGAGCTGGGCACGCCGAATCCGGATCCGGCGGTAGCCGCGGTGGAGCGGGAGGTGCTCGAGCGGGCCAACCGGCTCGGCATCGGCCCCCAGGGTTACGGCGGGGATACCACCGCGTTCGGCATCCACATTCTCACCTACCCGTGCCACATCACGAGCTTGCCGGTGGCGGTGACGATCGAGTGCCACGCGCATCGACACAAGGAAGTGGCGCTGTGAGACGGGCGGCGTCGGGGCCCCTCACCCTGGCCCTCTCCCCAGAGGGGAGAGGGGAGCGGGCGTGATGGTCATCGCCGGGGCCGACGGGGTCAAGGAGGTCACGCCGCCCCTCTCCGACGCGGACGTGGAGTCGCTGAAGGCGGGCGACCGGGTCCGCATCACCGGCGTGATGTACACCGCACGCGACGCCGCCCACGCTCGCCTGCTGCCTCTGATGGACGCGGGCACCCCGCTGCCGATCGACGTGCGCGGCCAGATCATCTACTACACCGGGCCCTCGCCGGCCCGGCCCGGCGACGTGGTGGGCTCGATCGGCCCCACCACCGGCGGGCGCATGGACAGGTTCACCCCGAAGCTCCTGGCCCTGGGGCTCAAGGGCACGCTGGGCAAGGGCGCGCGCTCCCAGCCGGTCAAGGACGCGCTCCGCCAGCACAAGGCGGTCTACTTCGGAGCCATCGGCGGAGCGGGGGCGGTGCTGTCGGGCTTCGTGAAGAAGCTCGAGGTGGTGGCCTACGAGGATCTCGGCACCGAGGCCATCCGGCGGCTCGAGGTGGCCGGCTTCCCCGCCATCGTGGTCAACGACTGCCACGGCGGCGATCTCTATCAGGACGGCATGAAGGCCTACGCGAGGGAGGGGTCATGAACGGGGCAACGGCGCAGGGGCAGGGCCGCATCGCAGCGCGCCCACCCATCCGGGCGGCACATCTGCGGACGGATTCGTGGTGGGCGCTGCCGGTCACGGTGGTGGTGGTGCTGCTGTCCTTCATCGTCTACTCGACGTGGGCCGCGTTCCAGAACGCGCACTACTTCGCGGACCCCTATCTCTCGCCCTTTTATTCCCCCTGTCTGACCAAGGCGTGCCTGCACCACAGCTTCGGCGGGTGGACGCTGCCCGACGTCTCCCTGCCGATCGTGGGCGTGCTCTCGCCCGCCTTCCTCATCCTGGGCGGGCCGGGTCTCTTCCGCCTCACCTGCTACTACTACCGCAAGGCCTACTACCGCTCCTTCTGGCTCGCTCCGGCGGCCTGTGCGGTGCGGGACGCCAAGTCGGGATACACCGGCGAGACCCGCTTCCCGCTCATCTTACAGAACTTCCACCGCTATGCCTGGTACGTGGCGGTGCTGTTCATCGCGATGCTGACCTGGGACGCGATCCTCGCCTTCCGGTTCAAGGACGGCTTCGGGATCGGGGTGGGTACCATCGTGATGTGGATCGACGTGCTGTTCCTGGCCGGTTACACCTTCTCCTGCCACTCGTGCCGGCACGTCTGCGGGGGCACGGTCGACGTGTTCTCGAAGGCCCCGGTGCGCTACTCGCTGTGGCGCGGGATCACCCGGATCAACGAGCGGCACCCAGTGTTCGCGTGGCTCTCCCTGTTCAGCGTGGGCCTGACGGACCTCTACATCCGGCTCGTCTCCATGGGGATCATCCACGACTGGAGGATCATCTGATGGCGAACGCGGACTACGAGACACACGAGCACGACGTCCTGGTCATCGGGGCGGGCGGCGCCGGTCTGCGCGCGGCCATCGAGGCCGCCGCCCATGGCATGTCGGTCGGCCTCGTCTGCAAGTCGCTCCTCGGCAAGGCCCACACCGTCATGGCCGAGGGCGGTATCGCGGCCGCGATGGGCAACGTGTGGCCGGAGGACAACTGGCAGGTCCACTTCCGCGACACCATGCGCGGCGGCAAGATGCTCAACAACTGGCGCATGGCCCAGCTCCACGCCCAGGAGAGCCCGGAGCGGGTGCTGGAGCTGGAGCGCTACGGCGCCCTGTTCGACCGCACGAAGGAGGGCCTGATCTCCCAGCGCGACTTCGGGGGCCACCGCTACGCGCGGCTGGCCCACGTGGGCGACCGCACCGGCCTCGAGATGATCCGCACGCTGCAGTACCACGCGATCCATCAGCCGATCGAGGTGTACATGGAGTGCAAGATCGAGCGGCTGATCAAGGACGGCGACCGCGTGGCGGGGGCCTTCGGCTACTGGCGCAACACCGGCAAGTTCGTCCTCTTCAAGGCCAAGGCCATCGTGCTGGCCACCGGCGGGATCGGCAAGGCCTGGAAGTTCACCTCCAACTCCTGGGAGTACACCGGCGACGGCCACTCGCTCGCGGTGTGGGCGGGCGCCGACCTCATCGACATGGAGTTCGTCCAGTTCCACCCGACCGGGATGGTGTGGCCGCCCTCGGTGCGCGGAATTCTCGTCACGGAAGGCGTTCGGGGTGACGGGGGCACGCTGAAGAACAGCAACGGCGAGCGGTTCATGTTCAATTACATTCCCGAGTTCTTCAAGGGGGAGACCGCGGACAGCCAGGAAGAGGCCGACCGCTGGTACCAGGACAAGAAGAACAACCGCCGCACCCCGGACCTGCTGCCGCGCGACGAGGTGGCGCGGGCGATCAACTCGGAGGTGAAGGCGGGCCGGGGCACGCCGCACGGTGGGGTGTTCCTCGACATCTGTACCCGGCGCGACGCCGACTATATCCGCAAGCGCCTGCCCTCGATGTACCACCAGTTCAAGGAGCTGGCCGGCGTCGACATCACCAAGGAGCCGATGGAGGTCGGCCCCACCTGCCACTACGTGATGGGCGGGGTGCGGGTCGACGCCGACTCGACCGCGGCCACCGTGCCCGGCCTCTTCGCGGCCGGCGAGTGCGCGGGAGGCATGCACGGCAGCAACCGGCTCGGGGGTAACTCCCTGGGTGACCTCCTGGTGTTCGGCCGCCGCGCGGGCCTCCACGCCGCGCTCTACGCCAAGAACCTGGGCGGGGCCCTCAAGGTGGACGCGGGCCAGGTGGAGCAGATCGCCCGCGAGATGCTCGAGCCCTTCACTCGCGCCGGCGGCGAGAACCCGTACACCATCCAGGCCGACCTGCAGGACATGATGCAGAACCTGGTGGGCATCATCCGGGTGGAGCGCGAGCTGAAGGAGGCGATCCAGAAGCTCGAGGTCCTGAAGGATCGGGCCAAGCGGGTACGCGTCGAGGGCGGGCGGGTGTACAACCCGGGCTGGCACACCGCGCTCGACCTGGCCTCGCTGCTGACCGTCTCGGAGTGCTGCGCCCTCGCGGCGCTCGAGCGAAAGGAAAGCCGCGGCGGCCACACCCGCGAGGACCACCCGTACACCGACGACACCTGGGGCACCGTCAACCTGGCCTCCCGGAAGAAGGGGGACCGGATCGAGCTGCGGCACGAGCCGCTGCCCCAGATGCCCGCCGAGTTGAAGGCCCTCGTGCAGGAGAGGAAGTGATGCCGACCTTTACGATGCGGGTGTTCCGCGGCAGCCCCGAGGCAGGCGATTTCAAGGAGTACAAGGTCGAGGGTGGTGAAGGCCTCGTGGTGCTGGACGTGATCCACCGGATCCAGGCCACCCAGGCTCCGGATCTGGCCTGCCGCTGGAACTGCAAGGCGGGCAAGTGCGGGTCGTGCAGCGCGGAGGTCAACGGCAAGACGCGCCTGATGTGCATGACCCGGATGGACATCTTCAAGGAAGGAGAGCCGATCTCGGTGGCCCCCATCCGGACCTTCCCGCTGATCCGGGACCTGGTCACCGACGTCTCCTTCAACTACGTGAAGGCCAAGCAGGTGCCGCCGCTCCGGCTCAAGCCGCCGGACCCGGACGGCAAGTACCGGATGATGCAGTCGGACGTCGAGCGCGGGCAGGAGTTCCACAAGTGCATCGAGTGCTTCCTGTGCCAGGACGTCTGCCACGTCATCCGCGACCACGAGGAGAAGAAGAAGAGCTTCTCGGGGCCGCGCTTCTTCATCAAGGCCGCCGCGCTCGAGATGCACCCGCTCGATACCGTCGACCGCACCGAGTTCCTGGCCCAGCACGCAGGTCTAGGCCTCTGCAACATCACCAAGTGCTGCACCGAGGTCTGCCCGGAGTACATCCACATCACCGACAACGCGATCATCCCGCTCAAGGAGCGGGTGGTCGATTCCTACGACCCGGTGGTGTGGCTGCTGCGCAAGTTCCGCGGCGCCAAGAAGTGATCGCTCGATGAAGATCCACGAGTACCAGGGCAAGGCCATCCTGAAGGAGTTCGGGGTGCCGGTGCCCGCCGGTGACGTGGCCGACACGCCCGCGCAGGCCCGCGCCATCGCCCAGCGCCTGGGGGGCAAGGTGGTGGTGAAGGCCCAGGTGCACGCGGGCGGGCGCGGCAAGGCGGGGGGGGTGAAGCTGGCCGACGATCCGGCGGGGGCCGAGGCCGCGGCCAAGCAGATCCTCGGCATGATGCTGAAGACCCCGCAGACCCCGCCGGAGGGCATCAAGGTCCTGAAGGTGCTGGTGGAGGAGGCCTCGCCGATCGCGAGCGAGCTCTACCTCTCGATGACCCTCGACCGTGGCCGCGGCACCCACGTGGTGATGGCCTCCCAGGCGGGCGGGATGGAGATCGAGGAGGTCGCGGCCACCCACCCCGAGAAGATCATCCGGGAGTGGACGGACCCCGCGCTGGGCCTGCAGGCCTTCCAGGCCCGTACCCTCGCCTTCGGGCTCGGCCTCGAGGGCGAGCAGTTCAAGCAGGGGGTGGCGCTCATCCAGAGCCTGTTCCGGGCCTACCTGGCCAAGGACTGCTCGCTGGCCGAGATCAACCCCCTGGTGGTGACGAAGGACGGGCGGGTCGTGGCGCTCGACGCCAAGCTCAACTTCGACGACAACGCGCTCTTCCGCCACAAGGAGATCGTGGAGCTGCGCGACGTCAACGAAGAGACCCCGCTCGACGTCGAGGCCTCGAGGTACAACCTCAACTACATCAAGCTCGACGGCAACGTCGGCTGCATGGTGAACGGGGCCGGCCTCGCGATGGCCACGATGGACATCGTCAAGCTCGCGGGCGGTGAGCCGGCCAACTTCCTCGACGTGGGCGGCGGGGCTTCCCCCGAGCAGATCGAGAACGCGTTCCGCATCCTCTCCTCCGACCCGAGCGTGAAGGCGGTGTTCATCAACGTCTTCGGGGGAATCTTGAGAGTCGACCGGCTCGCGGAGGGCATCATCTCCGCGGTCAAGAAGCTCGGCCTCAAGCTCCCGGTGGTGCTGCGCGCCGAGGGCACCAACGTGGAGCAGGGCAAGAAGATGCTCGCCGAATCCGGCCTCGCGCTGGTGATGGCCAACGACATGGGCGAGGGCGCCGAGAAAGTGGTCGCGCTCGCGAAGGGCGCGGCGCGATGACTCGGCACCCCGATGAGCCCGAAGGGCGAAGAGGCCGAACCGCCCAACCGAAGAAGATCGTATTCAGGCTAGACAAATGAGCATTCTGGTAGACCGGAATACAAGAGTCCTCGTGCAGGGCATCACCGGCAAGGAGGGCGCCTTCCACGCCGCGCGGTGCAAGGAGTACGGCACCCAGGTGGTGGGTGGGGTGACGCCGGGCAAAGGGGGCACCACCCACGAGGGCTTCGCGGTCTGGAACACGGTGGAGGACGCGGTGAAGGCCACCGGCGCCGACTGCGCCCTGATCTTCGTGCCCCCGCCGGCGGCCGCCGACGCGATCATGGAGGCCGCGGACGCGGGCATGCCGCTGGTCGTGTGCATCACCGAGGGCGTGCCGGTGGTGGACATGGTGCGGGTGAAGGCGTTCCTGGCCCGCACCTCGAGCCGGCTGATCGGCCCCAACTGCCCCGGTCTCATCACCCCCGGCCAGGCCAAGATCGGCATCATGCCCGGCCACATCCACAAGGTGGGCCACGTGGGCGTGGTCTCGCGCAGCGGGACGCTGACCTACGAGGTCGTGCACCAGCTCACCCAGCGCGGGCTCGGCCAGTCCTCCTGCGTGGGGATCGGGGGCGACCCGGTCAACGGCACCAGCTTCATCGACGTGCTCACGCTCTTCCAGGCCGATCCGGACACCGCCGCGATCATGATGATCGGCGAGATCGGCGGCACCGCCGAGGAGGAGGCCGCCGCCTTCATCAAGGCCCACGTCACCAAGCCGGTGATCGGCTTCATCTGCGGCCAGACCGCGCCGCCCGGCCGTCGCATGGGCCACGCGGGCGCGATCATCGCCGGCGGCAAGGGGACCGCGGCAGAAAAGATGGCGGCCATGGAGGCCGCCGGCATCACCACCGTCAAGAGCCCCGCCGACATGGGCGCGACCGTCGCCCGGGTGCTGGGCAAGAAAGGATAGGGGACCCGCCCGCGATGGCCGTCCAGCGCACCCTCACCATCATCAAGCCGGACGCCGTCGCCAAGGGCGCGGCCGGCCAGATCATCGCCCGGTTCGAGAAGGCCGGGCTCAAGCTGCTCGCGGCCAAGCTGATCCACCTGAGCGCAGCCCAGGCGGGCGGGTTCTACGTCGTGCACAAGGAGCGGCCGTTCTACGCGAGCCTCTGCGCGTTCATGACCCAGGGACCGTGCATGCCGATCGTGCTGGAAGGGGAGAACGCGATCGCGCGCCTGCGCGAGCTGATGGGCGCGACCGATCCGGCCAAGGCCGAGGCGGGGACCATTCGCAGGGACTTCGCGTCCTCGATCGAGGCCAACGCGGTCCACGGCTCCGACTCGCCCGAGTCGGCCGCCTTCGAGATCCCCTACTTCTTCGGCGCGCTCGAGATCTTCGCCAGGTAGGGAGTGCATTTCCCGGCGACCCTCGGCCGGCGGCAGCGCCTCGTCGCGGGAGTGCTGGGCGTCGGGGTCGGCTTCGGCGGGCCCTTCCTGGGCTCGGTCGGGCTGGTGGCCGCCACCGGAGATCCGACCGCGCTGATCCTGCCGCTGCCCTTCCTGGGCGCGCTCTGGATGATCCAGGGCTTGGCGACGACCGGCTACACCCTCGAGGAAGGCGGCGTGCGCCTCGAGCGGCGCTGGGCGCGCAGGCTGATCCCCTACGAGCGCATCACCGGCTGCGACCGGCGCCGGCGTCCCATCGGCGGGCTACTCGCGGTCGGCTTCAACGGGCTCTTCGGCTCCCACGGTCCGCGCTGGAACCCGCGCTCGGGCTGGCACTACCTGGCGATCACCAACACCGACGACCTGGTGTTTCTCGAGACGCGCGGTGGCTTCGTGGCGCTCTCGCCGAGCGAGCCCGAGCAGTTCCTCCGCGCGCTCCACGCCCGGCTCGCCGAGGGGCGCTCCGCATGGCCGACCCCATCGTCGTGACCGAGGCGGTGCGCGTGCCGGCCGCCGCGTTGACCGTGCGTGCCGCGCGCGCCTCCGGGCCGGGCGGGCAGAACGTGAACAAGGTCGCGACCAAGATCGACCTGCGGGTGGACCTGGACGCGGTCGAGGGGCTGACCGAGGCGGCCCGCGCCCGCCTGCGCGCGCTGGCCGCCTCGCGCCTCGACGCGGAGGGGCGCCTCGTGGTCACGAGCCAGACCACCCGGAACCAGGCGCGCAACCTCGAGGACGCGCGGGCCCGGGTGGCCGAGCTGATCCGCGCCGCGCTGGTGCCGCCCCGGCGCCGCGTGCCGACGCGGCCGTCGGCGGGGTCGCGGCAGCGCCGACTGGCCGGCAAGCAGCGTCGCGCGGCGGTGAAGCGCTGGCGGAGCCGGCCGGGCGAGGGAGAGTGAGCGGGCGTTGCCCGGTCCCGCGATGCGTGCTCCCGCAACTCGGGCCTGCCCCCTCCTCGTGTAGTCGACACCGAGGCGGTGATGTCCCACTCGGGGAAGACGAGTCTCACCCGACCCCGCAGCCGGTGGTCCAAGGAGCCGGTGTTATTGATGTTGCAGGTGTGGCATCGCGGTTGCTGAAGGTCCACGTCAGAATCGTCGACCCGATCGGCTACCGTCGCTGCCGGGGCTGGGTGTCCCGGGGAAGGAGGTCGTGATGACCGCCTTGGAGGATGTTCGCGAGATTCGTGAGGCCTCCACCACGTCACTGGTTGGGGTCATCCTCATCATGATCGCCAGTGCTGTCGGCTTCACCCTGTTGACCGCCCCGTTCGACAAGCTGCTGGGGCCCGGAGGCGGAGCGCTGCCGGCCGCCATCCACGGTCTCGTGGCGTTCCTGTACCTGTTCGTGGGCACCATCGGGCTGTATCTCGGCTGGCGGCTGCTGACCGGGCACATCCGAGCCTTCGCCGACCTCCAGCTGCTCGCGGTGGTGGCCGCGACGTTTTCCTTCCTCGCCATCTGCTTCGGGAACTGGCTATACATCTACTACCGCGCTCCGGTGGCGGACAGCCCGCGCTCGTACTTCGTGAAGAACATGCCGGAGGTGCACAAGATCTTCTTCGAGTTCAAGGAATTCGGTGCGCTCTTCACGCTGCCGCTCGCGGTCTGCGCGGCGTTCATTCTCTGGCGGTACGGTGTTCAGACCCTCGAGCGCCCCTGGCTGCGCTACAGCGTGGCGGTGCTGATGGGGCTCGCATTCTTCTACCTCGTGATCGCCTTCGGTCTGGGCGCCGCGGTCACCAAGCTCCGGCCCGCCTGAGCCAGAGGAGGACGAACATGAGCCCTTCCACGCTTGTCGTGAAGCCGGAAGAGAAGAACGTGGAGGCGTGGGCGCCCCCGGCCCGGGAGCGCATTCCCGGAGGGATCGCAGTCGGGGCGCTGATGGCGGCCATGGTGGGCATGCTGACCCTCGCAGTGGTGAACGTGTTCACCACCGCCTCCCCCGCGTTCAACACCTGGGTTCACAATGTCGGCAAGTTCTGGATGCCCGGCGCCCAGGGTATCGGGCCGTACTCGGGCAAGGAGACCCTGGCCCTGGTCGGGTGGCTCGGCAGCTGGGTGATCATGCACTTCGCGCTGCGGAAGAGAGACTTGAAGGTGTCCCGCTGGCTCATCGTTTTTCTCGTCGGCTTGGGGCTCGCGACCACGCTGATCTGGCCGCCGGTGTTCGAATACCTGGCCGGCCACGGATAGCGAGCGGCCGACTCGACATCGGATAGCCGGGGCCCGGCTGGAGGCGCCGGGGGCCGCCGAGCCGGCCTCCGGCGCCGTCTACCCGTGCACGGCACCGGCCAGCAGCAGGCTCACCAGCAGCATCGTCAGCACGAGCGTCGCGATGAGCGCGAAGCGGCCGTCGCCCGCGAGGAGGAAGCCGGGGATCGCCAGCGTGACCGCCACGCCGGGCGTGGCCATGAGCACGACCAGCCCGAGCGCGCCCACCGCGAGCGGATCCAGCGGCCGCTGGCGCAGGCCCACCGCGATCTGCCGGAGTGAGCGGAACACGCCGGGTGGCGTCGCGCCCGCCACGGGCGGGCTCAGCGCCAGCACGTGGCCCTGGAAGCCGCCGTGCGCCGCGTAGAGCCCGAGGCCCAGCGAGATCAGGGTGAGGCCCAGCAGGCCGCCGACCAGGAGCACCCGGGCGACCAGGTGCTCGACCGGGAAGACCGGACGCTCGGGCATCAGAGCAGGTGGATGCCGAGCCCGCGGAGGATCATCGAGAGCGCGAGGTACACCACGATGGGCAGGAAGAGCTTCCGCACCGTGGTGTTCCGCATGTGGGCCATGACCTGCGTGCCGAGGTAGGCGCCGGCCAGCACGCCGATGGCCACCGGGGCCACGATCAGCACGTGGATGTCGCCCCGGCTGAAGTAGATGCCGGCGCTGGCCGCCGCGGTGAGCCCGATCATGAAGTTGCTGGTGGCGGTGGAGACCTTCATGGGCAGGCGCATGAGGTAGTCCATGGCCAGCACCTTGAACGCGCCGCTGCCGATGCCGAGCATGCCGGACAGCACGCCCGCGCCGTACATCGCCACGAAGCCGCCCGCCACGTTGCGGGCGCGGTAGCTGATGTCGCGCTGCAGGCGCACGTCGTGGTAGGTGCCCTCCAGGTCGAAGCGGATCGCGAGCCCGTCGGTGGAGACGTCCTCGGGCAGCTCGTCGGCGAGCTGGCGGATGGTGGTGTAGGCCGAGTAGGAGAGCGCGAGCCCCAGGATCAGCTCGAGCCAGCGGGTGGGCACCACGCCGGCCAGGAAGGCGCCGGTGAGCGCCCCGGTGATGGTGGCCACGACCAGGAAGAGGCCCACGCGCAGGTTGCTGAGCCCGGTGCGCAGGTAGGAGGCGGCGGCCCCGCTGGACGTCGCGATGACCGAGATGATGCTCGCGCCCATCGCGTAGTGGAGATCGACGCCGTAGAAGATGGTCAGGATCGGCACGAGCAGGATGCCCCCGCCCAGTCCCAGGATGGCCCCCACCACTCCCGCGCCCAGCGACGTGCAGAGGACCGCCACCGTGAAGACGGTGAGGCTCACGGGCCCGCGTGCTCGCGCTTGAACACCCGAAGAAGATAGACCAGCGAGGGGAAAAGTACGAGCCCTCCCGCCACGAGGGCCCACAGGATGAGGACCAGGGTGATGCGCGGCGCCGCTGCGTCGCGGATGGTCAGATCGGGGGGAACGAGGTAGGGGTACTGGGCCAGAGCCCAGCCCCAGACGATCAGCGTGACCTGCGCGGCAGCGGCGAGGCGAGCGAGCCGGAAGCGCCGCCACCAGAGCGCGGCGATCGCGGCCAGCGCGGCCGCCCCGGTGCTCACGTGCAGCGCGACGGCCCCCGGGCCGGTGGTGAGCCCGCGGCCCACCGGTGGGACTTCCCGCAGCGAGAGGCCGAGGGCCCCGAAGGCGACCAGGAAGACCACGCCGGCGGCGACCAGGGCGCGCCGCCGGAAGTCCTCGCGCAGCGCGGGGTCCCGGGCCTCGACCGTCAGGTACACCGCGGCCAGGAACGCGAACAGCACGAGGGTGAGCAGGCCCACGCTCAGCCCGAACGGCGTGAGCCAGGGAGCCACGAACGTGGCCACGAAGCCGCCGGACCCCGACGCTCCCGGAGCCCGCAGCGCGCCCGCCGCCACCGCGCCGGCGCAGATGCCCAGCAGCACGGGAGTGCCCACGCTGGCGCTCGCAAAGACGCGGCCCCAGTGCGCGCTGGTGCGCGCCCCCGGGCCGGTCTCCTCCCCGTGGCCGGGGCCGTAGTGGCTCCGGAACGAGAAGGCGGAGCCGCGCAGCACGATGCCGATCAGCATCAGCGCGAGCGGGATGTGGAGCGTGATGGCCAGGCGGGCGAACACGGAGGGGAAGCACGTGAAGAGCAGCACCACCACGATGATCAGCCAGACGTGATTGGCCTCCCAGATGGGGCCGATCGCCTCCGCGATCAGGGCGCGCTGCTGGCGCTTGCGCGGCCCGAAGGCGAGCAGGTCCCACACTCCGCCGCCGAAGTCGGCACCCCCGAGGAGCACGTAGGCGGTGAGCGCGGCCAGGATCGCGCCCGCCACCAGCTCCGCGGGCCCGAGGCCGGTCACGCCGCGTCCTCCTCCGCGACCTTCGGGCTGCGCGCCACCTGCTGGTAGAGGAGCCAGGCCACCACGAGGCCGAGCCCGACGTAGAGCGCGGTGAACACCAGGAACGGCACCACCAGACCCGGCATCGGCGTGACCGCCTGCGCGGTCCGCATCACGCCCTGGATGATCCACGGCTGCCGCCCGACCTCGGTGACGACCCAGCCCGCCTCGGTGCAGATGAAGCCCATCGGGGCGGTGAGGACCAGCGCGCGCAGCAGCCAGCGGTGCCGGGTCAGGTCGCGCCGGCGCCACATCTGCCAGAGCGCGACGAGGCTCACCAGGGCCATGAAGGAGCCGAGCGCCACCATGACCTGGAAGGCCAGGTGCACGATGGCCACCGGCGGCCAGTCGCCGCGCGGGAAGTCGAGCAGGCCTTTCACCTCCGCGTGCGGGTCCTCGAAGGCGAGCAGGGAGAGGCCGTAGGGGATCTCGATCGCCCAGCGCGTCTCCCCGGCCGCCTCGTCGGGCCATCCGCCGATGTGCAGCGGCGCGCCCCGCTGCGTCGGGAAGTGCGCCTCCAGCGCGGCCAGCTTGACCGGCTGGGAGCGCGCCACGAAGCGCGCGCTCTGGTCGCCCACGAGGGGCTGCAGCACCGCCGCCGGCGCCCCGACCAGGAGCGCCACCGCGAGGGCGCGGCGGTGGAAGCCGTTGCGCGGCTGACGCAGGAGTCCCCCGGCGTGGATGCCGGCCACCACCAGGCCGGTGGAGGCGTAGGCCGCGAGGATCATGTGCACCACCTGGGTCGGGGCGGCCGCGGTCATCATCGCCGCGATGGGGTCGATGTCGACGGCGCGGCCGTCGACCCAGCGGAACCCGGTCGGCGCGTTCATCCACGCGTTCGCGATGACCACGAACAGGGCCGAGAGCATGCCGCTCACCGCCACCGCCCAGCCCGCGGCCAGGTGGGCGCGCCGCGAGATGCGCTCCCACCCGTACAGGTAGACGCCGAGGAAGACGGCCTCGGTGAAGAACGCGAAGCCCTCGAGGGAGAACGGCATGCCGATGATCGGGCCCGCGTGCTCCATGAACGTGGGCCAGAGCAGGCCCAGCTCGAAGGAGAGCACGGTGCCGGAGACCGCGCCCACCGCGAAGAGGATCGCGGTGCCCTTGCCCCAGCGATGGGCCAGCTCGAGATAGACCCGGTCGCCGGTCCGCTGCCATCGCCGCTCGGCCATCACCATCAGCAGGGGCATTCCGATGCCCACCATCGCGAAGATGATGTGGAAGCCGAGCGACATGGCCATCTGCGAGCGCGCGGCGAGCAGGTCGGACATGGCTCGACCTCATGGTAGACCGGCGGCCCGCAGAGCGCATTCCCCAGTTCTTGCGGGCCGTCCTGCTAGAATCGGCCGCATGACGGCGGCCATCGACGTCCCGGAGCGCTTCAACGCCGCCACCCACTTCCTCGATCGCCATCTCACCGAGGGCCGGGGCGGGCGGACCGCGTTCCGCTTCCGCGGTCGTCCGATCGCCTACGCGGAGGTGGCCCTGCGAGCCAGCCGGCTCGGGAACGCGCTGCTCGCGCGCGACGTGCAGATGGAGCAGCGGGTGCTGCTGGCGTTGCCCGACCGCCCCGAGTTCGCGGAGGCCTTGTGGGGCGCCATGAAGATCGGCGCGGTGCCGGTGCCGGTGAGCGACGCCCTCCCCGCCGAGGATCTCGCGTTCGTGCTCGAGGACAGCCGCGCGCGGGCGGTCATCGCCTCCGACGCGGCGGCGGCCGAGATCCTCAAGGTGCGGGGCCGGTGTCCCGCGCTGCACACCGTGATCGTGGCGGGCGGGCGGCGGCGGGGCGCGCTGGAGTACGAGCGGCTGCTGGAGCGTGCCTCGCCGGAGCTGGCCGCGGCCGACACGAGCCGCGACGACGTGGCCCTCTGGCTCTACACCTCGGGCTCCACCGGGCCGCCGAAGGCGGCGCTGCATCTCCACCACGACCTGGTGCACGCGGCGGAGCTGGTGGGGCGGGGGACCTTCGGCATCGGGCCCGACGACCTGGTCTTCTCCGCCTCCAAGCTCCACTTCGCGTTCGGGCTCGGCAACTCGCTCTACTTTCCCGCGCTGGTGGGCGCGGCGTCCATCCTGGTGCCGGAGCGGCTCGACGCGGAGGCGATCCTCGAGCTGATCCAGGCGGAGCGGCCCACCGTGCTGTTCGCGGTGGCCACCATCTACCGCCGGCTGCTCCAGGTGGACCACGCCGAGACGCGCTTCGACCTCTCCTCCCTGCGTCTGTGCGTCTCCTCGGGCGAGCCGCTGCCGCCCGGCATCTTCCACGCCTGGCACCAGCGCTTCGGCCACGAGCTGCTCGACGTGGTGGGCTCCACGGAGGCGCTCCACGACTTCATCGCCAACCGGCCGGGCTGGGCGCGCGCCGGCTCCAGCGGGCAGGTGATCCCCGGCTTCGAGGCGCGGCTGGTGGACGAGCAGGGGCGACCGGTGGCGCCGGGCATGGTGGGGCAGCTCCTCATCAAGGGCGAGTCCACGTCGCCCGGCTACTGGAACCGCCACGAGCGCACCAAGGCCACCATGCTGGGCGACTGGCTGCGCACCGGCGACATGTTCTACCAGGACACCGACGGCTACTTCTACTTCTGCGGGCGCACCGACGACATGCTGAAGGTGGGCGGCATGTGGGTGGCGCCCGCGGAGGTGGAGGCGGCTCTCGGCGAGCACCCCGCGGTCCTGGAGGTCGCGGTCGTCGGCCGCGGGGACGGGGACGGCCTCACCAAGCCCCACGCCTACTGCGTGCTGCGCGACGGCGTGGCCGCCTCCGAGACGCTCGCCGCCGAGCTGCGGGAAGGGGTGCGCAAGCGCCTGGGCGGCTACAAGTCGCCGCGCTGGGTGGACTTCGTGACGGAGCTGCCCCGGACGTCGACGGGCAAGATCCAGCGCTACGCCCTCCGCCGCTAGCCGCCGCCACATGCGAATCATCGTCGAGCGGGTGACCAAGACCTTCCACGACCGCGGTGGCCGCGACGTGGTGGCCCTGGGCCAGGTGGACTTCGCGGTGCAGCCACAGGAGTTCGTGGCTCTCCTCGGGCCCTCCGGCTGCGGCAAGTCGACGCTGCTCAACATCATCGCGGGGCTCCTGCCGGCCAGCGCGGGCCGGGTCTACTTCGAGGGCGAGCCGCGGCCCGGCCGCGCCCCCGTCACCGCCACCGTGTTCCAGGAGTTCGCCCTGTTCCCGTGGCGCACGGTGCGGGCCAACGTGGAGCTCGGGCTCGAGGAGCTGGGCCTTCCCTCGCCCGAGCGGTCGGAGCGCACGCGCCGGTATCTCGACATGACCGGGCTCGCCGGCTTCGAGTCCAGGTACCCGCACCAGCTCTCCGGCGGCATGCGACAGCGGGTCGGCATCGCGCGGGCCCTCGCGGTGGAGCCGGCGGTGCTGCTGCTGGACGAGCCGTTCTCGGCTCTCGACGCCCAGACCCGCACCCTCATGATGGACGAGCTGCTCGGCATCTGGGAGCGCACGCGGCAGACCATCCTCTACGTGACCCACAACATCCAGGAGGCGGTGTTCATGGCCGACCGGGTGATCGTGCTGTCGCGGCGGCCGGGCGAGGTCCTGGACGTGGTGCCGATCAAGCTGTCGCGGCCGCGCCGGGAAGGCCAGCAGGGCGATCCGGTGTTCGTGCAGACCGCGGACCGCATCTGGGGGCTGATCAAGTCGCAGGCGCAGGCCGCGCTGCTCGACCACGACGGCGGCCGGGAGGGCGAGGGCTGATGGCGGTCGAGCGCGTCGTCGTCGCCGATCGCACCGCCTTCCTGAGGCGCCCGGATCACCGGGTCGTGCGCGCGCTCGCCCTGCTCGGGCTCGTGCTGCTCTGGGAGCTGGTGACGCGCACCGGCTGGGTCTCGCCGCTCTTCCGGCCGTCGCCCTCGGGCGTGCTCGCGGAGGGCCTCGACATGGCACGGTCGGGCCAGCTCCTGGCGCATCTGCTGAAGAGCCTGCAGCGCCTGGCCTGGGGCTTCGGGGTGGGCGCGCTGGCCGGCGTCGGGGTGGGGGTGGCGGTGGGGTTCTTCGCGATGGCCGAGGCGGTGGTGCAGCCGATCATCGCGGCCACGTTCCCGATCCCCAAGATCGCGCTGCTGCCGCTCCTGATCCTCTGGCTCGGCATCGGGGAGGCGTCCAAGGTCGCGGTGGTGGCTCTCGGGGTGTTCTTCCCGATGGCCATCAACACCTACGCGGGGGTGCGGCAGGCGGACCCGCTGCTGATCCGCGCCGCGGTCTCCTTCGGGGCGGGACGGTGGAGCGTGATCCGCAAGGTGGTGGTGCCGTCGGCCTTGCCCATGGTCTTCGCCGGGCTCAAGCTGGGAGCGGGGACCGCGCTGCTCCTGCTGGTGGCCGCGGAGCAGATCGCGGCCGACGCCGGCATCGGCTTCCTGATCTTGCAGTCCGGCAACCTGATGGAGACCACCCAGCTCATGGTGGGCATCGTGGTGCTCTCGCTGCTGGGCGTGGCGTCGTACTGGGCCCTCGGCGCGCTCGAGCGGGTGGTGATCCGCTGGCGCCACACCTGATGGCCGAGCCTTGTCCCCGAGGAACCGTGATGTCCGAGAGGAGGATCGCGCGAATGTCCGTGACGCGTCGTCGTGTCGTCGCCCTGCTGGTCCTGGTGCTCGCCGCCGCCCCCGTCCTGGCCGGGAGCGCGGAGGCCCAGGCTCCGGCCGGGCCGGTCAAGGTCGGAGTGCTGAAGCTCACGTCGTCCGCGCCGATCTTCGTGGGAGTGGAGAAGGGGTTCTTCAAGGAGTTCGGCGTGGAGCCGGAGCTGGTCTACTTCCAGGCCGCCGCGCCGATCGCCACCGCGCTGGCCGCCGGCCAGCTCGACGTGGGCGCCACCGGCCTCACCGCCGCGCTCTACAACATCGTGCTGGGCGGCGAGAAGCTGTGGATCGTGGCCGACAAGGGCCGCGAGTGGCCCGGCTACCCGCTGGTGGCGATCGTGGTGCAGAAGGAGCTGTGGGACGGCGGGCTGCGGTCGATCAAGGACCTCAAGGGCAGGCGCATCGGGGTGACCCAGCTCGGCTCCACGTTCCACTACCACATCGGCAACATCCTCCAGAAGGAAGGCCTCGCGCTCTCCGACGTGCGGATCGTGCCGCTGCAGGCCATGGCCGCCACCGTGGAGGCGCTCAAGGGCAAGCAGGTCGACGCGATCCTGGTGCCGCAGCCGTTCCCGGGTGCGGTGGAGGCGCAGGGCTTCGGACGCATCATGGCGTGGGCGGGCGACCTCTATCCGTGGCAGATCGCCGCCGTGTTCTACTCGGACAAGCTGGCCCGCGACCGGACGCGGGCGGTGGCGTTCATGAAGGGTTACGTCAAGGCGTCGCGCTACTACCACGACGCGGCGCTGGTGCAGAAGGACGGCCGGCCCGCCCACGGGCCGGCCTACGAGGAGCTGGTCGAGATCACCGCGAAGTACACCGGCGCGCGGCCCGAGATCATCAAGCTCGGGTTTCCCTTCCAGGACCGGAACGGTCGGCTCCTGGTCCCCGACATCGAGCGGCAAATGGCGTGGTGGGTCGCCAACGGGTTCATGAAGCGGCCGCTGCCGCTCCGGTCGGTGGTGGACACCTCTTTCGTGGAGGAGGCGGTGAAGGGGCTGGAGCGCTGAACCACCCCTCACCCTGCCCTCTCCCCTGAGGGGAGAGGGGGAGGCCTGAGGGGAGAGGGGGAGGGATGGTGGTTTTGGTCAGGTGGGGCGCGGGTTTAAGCGTTGCCCCTCAGGCGCCACTCCTGCTATGATCCGGTGGTCGTGAGCGCCCCGTTCGGAAAGGTCCTCATCGCCAATCGCGGCGAGATCGCCGTCCGGGTCATCCGGGCCTGCCGCGAGCTGGGCATCGCCACCGTCGCCGTCTTCTCCGAGGTCGACCGCGAGTCGCTTCACGTCCTGGCCGCTGACGAGGCGGTGCCCATCGGCCCCGAGCCCGCCACCGA